>Ga0114129_10001485_pt1 | contig 31758 bp, 23 predicted proteins | sample RhiMetdeltSRZDD1_FD_80071 | JGI IMG/M metagenome (GOLD analysis project Ga0114129, IMG submission 80071) | Populus rhizosphere microbial communities from Tennessee, USA - Rhizosphere MetaG P. deltoides SRZDD1 (version 2) (version 2) | ecosystem: Host-associated > Plants > Roots > Rhizosphere >...
CGTTGCTGGTGCTCGCCATCGCCGCGCCCATGATGGCGGGCTTCATCGCGGGGACGCGCGCGGGAAACCTCCTGGGCGTGACCCTCCTCGTCGCGATCCCGTTCGCGCTGTGGATCGACGCCGGCCAGGGCTTCGCGATGGCCGCGCAGGCCGCGGTGCCGGTCCTCGTGGTGCTGGCCGTCCTGGCGACGGTCAGCCGTCTGCCCGGCGAGTTCCAGGCGGCCTTCGGCGCCGCCGCCGTCGTGGCGACGATCGCGCTCCTCGCGCTCCTGCACCCGTCGTTCTTCTATCCCGACGTCGATACCCACGCCCGCCTGCTGGCGGCGATCCGCCAGGATCCGTCGCTGGCGATCGACCCGAGCCCGTATCAGCAACACACCGGCGCGTGGACGCGCGGCATCGACGGTGTCCGCGTGGCGTTCCCGTACTCGCCCGCGTTCCACGTGATGGCGTGGCCGCTGGCTCTGGTCTTCGGCGAGACGGATGCGATCAAGATCCTGGCCGCCACCGCCTTCGGGACCAGCACGCTGCTGGTCCACGGCCTCGCCCGTCGCATCGGGCTCGGTGTGGGCGCTGCAGTCCTGGTCCAAGTGTTGTTCGTCGTGCTCCCCGTCCAGGCCTCGCGCCTCTGCCTCGCGCTTTTCCCCGCCCTCTTCGCCCAGGCGATGGAGCTGGCGCTCCTCACCGTCCTCGCCGCCCATCTGCCCGAGCTCGGGCGCCGATCCATGGCGGTCCTCGCCATCGCCATGATCGCGACGCAGCTCGCGTACACCGGCTCCCTGCCGAACGTGGCCGCCATCGTAACCGTGCTGGCCACGATCCTCTGGCTCCGCGGCGAACGGGCCGCTGCGGTGCGCGTGTTCGCGATCGGCGCCGCGGCGACGATCGTCGTCGGGGCGGCGATGTATGCGCGCTTCCTGCCGGTGTTGTGGACGCAGGTGCTGCCGCACGCGGGCGGCAGCGGCGATCCGGATGAGGCCGGGCCGTGGGCGCGAACTTTCGGGCGGGCCGCCTTCTTTCTCGGCGTCTATCCGCTGCTCGCTGTCCTGGGCTGGCGCAGGTTCGAGCGCTCGATGACGTGCGACGTAATGGTCGCCGCCGCCCTGGCGGGTGTCGGTCTATTGCTGCTGCGCGGACCGCTTCCTTCCCTCGTGCGGGACGTCAAGGAGATCGAGCTGCTGTCCGCGCCGGTCGCGATCTTCACCACCGCCGCGCTCGCGCGCCTGTCGACCACGACCCGGGGGCGCTACCCGGCCATCGCCATCACCGCCGGCCTCGTCCTCTGGGGCATCCTCCGCGCCGTGCAGGCCTACCAGGCGAACATCTTCGCCGCCGACTAATCGCCCCCACCACCGCCGCCCGTTTCCGGCTCGGGGCCAGCCGCCCCGCCTTGACCCTGTGGGCCGAACCGCGAGACGATCCGTCGATCGTCCTTCCCTGGAGGTTCTTCATGAAGCGCTATCCCCTTGCGCTGTCCTTCGTCGCGCTGCTGGCCGTGCCGGTGGGCGCGCGGGCGGCCGAGGCCCCTGCGTTCTCGCTGCCGGCGAGCTACGGCGGCATGCAGATGCCGGTCCCGGCGGACAACCCGATGACCGCCGGCAAGATCAAGCTGGGCGAGCAGCTCTTCTTCGACAAGCGGCTCTCGAAGTCGAAGACGAAGTCCTGCGAGTCCTGCCACGTCCCCGAGAAGGGATGGACGGACGGGCTCAAGCTCTCGCCGAAAGACGACGGCACCGTCAACGTGCGCCACTCGCCCACGCTGTACGAGGTGGGCTTCCTGGAACAGCTCTACTGGGACGGCCGCGCGAAAGGGCTCGAAGCCCAGATCCTCGCCGCCTGGAAGGGCCAGATGAGCGGCGACCCCGACGCCGTCGCCAAGGAGCTGGAAGCGATCCCCGCGTACAAGAGCGCGTTCGAAGCCGAGCTCGGCGGGCCTCCGACGGGCGACCGCGTCGTCAAGGCGCTGGCCACGTTCGTACGTACCATCCATGCCGGCGATACCGCGTACGACAAGCTCGCACGCGACAAGAAGGCGCTCGACAAGAGCGACGTCGGCAAGGGCTTCCTGGTCTTCTCCGGTGAGGTGGCACGCTGCACGAACTGCCACCTGCCGCCGGTGTTCACGGACACGCTGTTCCACAACGTCGGCATCGGCTTCGACACCGAGAAGCCGGACCTGGGCCGCGGCAAGTTCCTCGCGGACGCCGCCGAGAAGGAAAAGAAGCCGGCGCCGCCCGAGGCGGAGACGCTGAAGGGCGCCTTCAAGACGCCGACCCTGCGCGGCATCGGCAACAGCGGGCCGTACTTCCACGACGGCCGCGCCGCCACTCTCGAGGAAGCCGTCGACCTCATGCTCGCCGGCGGCATCGCGAATCCGAGCCTCGACAAGGAGAAGCTGCAGCCGGCCAAGGTCACGCCGGAGCAGCGCAAGCAGCTCCTGGCGTTCCTGAAGGCGCTCACGCCGGAGGTGAAGGAGTACCCGCGTCCGAAGCTGCCTTGAGGCAGTAATGAGTCGTGAGTTTTGAGTTTTGAGTGCCGCACTCGCTCACGACTTCGTCCACAGCCGGCGGAGGTGGTCCAGCTCCGCCGGCGTCCAAAACCTCAGCAGCCACAAGAGAACAGGAAAGCCCACCAGTAGCGCGGCCTTGAGCGCGATCGCCGGCACGATCGCGATGGGCACGAGCCGCGATGCGCCATACGTCGCCGCCGCGGCAAAGGCCAGTCTCGCGTAGCGCGACCATTCGACGGGGAGAGGGTAGACGCGCTGCGATACCGCGAGGCCGATCGCGGCCATGACGGTGTAGGACAGCACCGTGGCCCAGGCGGCACCGAGAAGCCCCCATCGAGGAATGAGAAGGAAGTTGCCCGCGATGTTCGTGCTGGCGGCGGCCAACGTGATCAACGGGTAGTACCGCGCCTTCTTGGCGATCCCGATGCCGATCGACGTGAGCAGGAAGAAGCCGTGCACGAGATAGGCGAGGACGACGACGGGGATCACGGCGGCGGCGCCGTGGTACTCGGGCCTCGTGAGCAGGACGAGGATCTCTCGCCCCAACATCGCCAGGGCGAGCCCGCACGACACGAACGCGGCGAAGAAGTAGGTTCCCACGCGCGACAGCGTGGCCGGGGCGTCGGCCTTCCCGAGCTGCGCGTAGACGAAGGGCTGCCACGCCTGCTCGAACGCGGAGATCGGGAACTTCACGGCGTTGGCCAGCGTGTAGCCGACGTGATACAGGCCGAGCTCGGTGCGTTCGACGAACCCCTCGAGGATGCGTCGATCGGCCAGGTTCTGCGCATGAACGAGGATGCCGTGCGGGACCTTCGGTGCACCGAAATGCAGCGCGCGGCGGAGCAACGGGGCCGACCAGGACAGCGCGGCGCCGCGCCGGAGAATGGGAAGCTGAGCGGTGACGTAGAGGGCGGTGGACGCCAGGTCGCTCCACAGAATGGCTTCCACCCCCCAGCCCGCCAGGAGCAGCACGACCTTGAGACCGATGTTCAGCCCATGCCGCAGGAGCGCGAGGCCGGTGAAGACGTGCGAGCGGTCCTGGATGCGCAGGAGCGCCTGCGGGACGATCGCGAGGGTACCGACGTACATCTCCGCGAAAACGAGCAAGACCCACCGGGCGGGCAACGGTGCGCCGCTCGAAAGCAGGTCGCCGATCCAGCCGGCGGTGGAGGCACCGATCAGGAAAAGGATCGTGCCCAGCGCCGCGGATGCCGCGGCGATGGTACCGGCGAGCGTCCGCCGGTCGGTATCCGTCGACAAGTCGTAATAGATCCGGAAGAAGCCGGCATCCAGCCCGGCGCGAAACAAGATCTTGAGCGGCGCCCCGAGCACCGCCAGCAAGGCGAGCAGGCCGTACTCGGGCGGCGACAGCAGGCGAGTGAAGACCGGGAACAACAGGAGATTGACGGCGTACGGCAGGACGTCGGCCGCGCCGTAGATCGCCGAATGCCCGGCCAGCCGCCGGAGGTGGCCGAAGACGCCTGTGGGCGCGGGAGGGCTCCCCGTCAAACCCGCGCCAGGTCCGACGTGAAGTACGCGATCACGCGGTCCAGGATCTCGTCGAGGCCGACCTTCGGCTGGTAACCCGTCAACTTCGTGAGCTTCGTGGTGTCGGGGATCCGGCGGTGCATGTCCTCGAAACCTTCCTCGTACGCCTTGTCGTACGGCACCATCACGATCTCGCTCTTCGACTGCGTGCGGGCCTTCACGCGCCTGGCCAGCTCGAGGATCGAGATCTCCTCCTTCGCGTTGCCGATGTTGAAGACCTCGCCCACGGCGGCGTCGTTCTCGGCGAGCTGGATGAGGGCGCCCACGACGTCGGTCACGTAGCCGAAGCAGCGGCTCTGGTTCCCGTCCCCGAAGACGGTGAGGGGATGGCCGAGGATCGCCTGCTTGACGAAGTTCGGGATGACCATGCCGTAGCGGCCGGTCTGGCGCGGGCCGACGGTGTTGAAGAGCCGGAAGACCACGACCGGCAGCTTCTTCTCCTTGTGGTAGGCCAGCGCGAGGAACTCGTCGATCGCCTTGCTGCAGGCGTAGCTCCAGCGGCCCTTGGTGGTGGCGCCCATGACGAGGTCGGCGTCCTCGTGGAAGGGGACGGTGTTGTTCTTGCCGTAGACCTCCGAGGTGGAGGCGATCAGGACCTTCTTCTTTTTCTTGTTCGCGAGCTTCAGCACCATCTCCGTCCCGTGCACGTTGGTCTCGATGGTGTTGACGGGGCTCTCGACGATGAGGCGCACGCCGACGGCGGCGGCCAGGTGGTACACGACGTCGACGCGGTCGATGAGCTCGGCCACGACCGGCTCGTTCATGATGCTTTCGATCGTGTAGTGGAACCGCCGGTCTTCCTTCAGCCCCTCGATGTTCTCGATGGAGCCGGTGGACAGGTTGTCGAGCACGTACACGGTATCGCCGCGGGCGAGCAGCGCTTCCGACAGGTGACTTCCGATGAAGCCCGCGCCGCCGGTGATGAGGACCTTCATGTCGGTTGCACCTCTTGTGGGTTCGTGGCTACTTTGTGTGGACGCTCTGCAGTACGAGGTCCGCCGCCCGCACCGCGCCCCAGCCGTCGACGAGGGTGCGCCCGCGCTCGCTCATCGCGCGGCGGCGCGGCGCATCCGCGAGCAGGCGCTCCACCGTTTGCGCGAGCCCGGCCTCGTCGACCTCGGTCCCGAGGCCGAGATATTCGACGGTGCCGTGCCGCGCGAACTCGCGCATGCGGCGGTCTTCCTTCGCATTCTGTCCGAGGACGATCCCCGGTGTGCCCAGGGCGGCGATCTCGTAGACCGACATGCCGCCGGAGCCGACGACGACGTCGGCGTCGAACATCAAGTCGGCGATGTGGCCGCCGGCCTGATTGATGAGCACCACGCGGCGACCCAGGCTGGGCGCCAGCGTCTCGAACTCGGCGCGATGCGAAAACGCCGGGCCCGCCACCGCCACGATCTCGATCCCGGCCGGCAGCGCCTGGAGCGCTCGCGCCGCCTTCAAGGTGAGGCCCTGGGGGTCGCTGCCGCCGAAGCTGAGCAGCACCCGGCGCGGCTGCTCCCGCACCTCCTTGCTCCCGAGCTCGCGGAAGTGGCTGCGCAGGATCGCGTAGGCAGGGCCGCCGTAGAAGCCCTCCGGCGTCTCCTGGTCCTCCGTCATCACCGACACGATCACCTGCGCGTAGTGCTCGGTGACCTCGAGATCGTCCAGCGTGTCCACGAGGTTGACGGTGGTGGCACCGAGGTGGGCGAGCGCGCGCAGGTAGCGGTCGTCGATCCGGGGCAGGTCGTTGATGAGGATCTCCGGCGCGTAGTCGCGGATGTGGTCGACGTAGGCCTCGACCCGAGCGTCGCCCACGACGCGAACGGGATAGCCGGCGCGGGCCACCGTGCCGATGCCGTCGCCGTGGTCCGCGCTCATCAGGAAGGCGACGTCGGCCCGCGAGCTCTGGCGCAAGGCGTCGGCGATGGCGAGCGAGCGATAGACGTGCCCCATGCCGATCGACGCCCCGCCGTCCACGCGGAACAGGATCCGCGGCTGGCGCAGCAGGCGTTCGGCCATCCAGAAATCCTCGAGGTCGTAGACGGTGAAGCCGGCGCGTTTGTCGAGGACGAGATAGCCGACCTTCTCCCCGAAGCGGCTCTCGACATCGACGATCGGCCGGCGCAGCGCGACCACCGCGCCGTTCTCGTGATAGACGGGCGCCTGCTTCTCGCGCCGCCCTTCGCGCTCGAACAGCGGGATGAGCCGGCCGCCCTCGTCGCGCCACTTCAGGGTCCGATCCTCGGTGACGGTGATGACGGCGTCGAACGCACCCTCCACCAGCCGGTCGATCGCCTGATCGATGACGGCCGCCTCGCGGAACGGCGTCGTCGCCTGCAGAACGACCACGATGTCGAAACCCGCGTCCGGGGCCTCGCTCTCGCGAACGGCATGGACGATGACGGGCTTCAGGCTCGGCAAGTCGCCGGCCAGCTCCTTCGGACGCAGGAACGGCGCCTCCGCCCCGTGTTCGCGCGCCACCGCCGCCACCAGCGGATCGTCGGTGCTGACCACGATGCGGTCGAGGTAGCGCGAGCCCTTCGCCGCCTGCAGCGTGTGCGCCAGGAGCGGGCAATCGCCGAGCCGCTTGATGTTGAGGTACGGGACGTGGTCGGTGCCGCCGCGGGCAGGGACGACGGCGAGCACGCGCAGTCCGTCCTTCATGCCTAGACCATGTCCCAGGTGATCGTGGTGTCCTCGGGGATGTCCGTGCGGGCGACGCGGCCCACGACGAGATCGAAGAAGCGCGGGCTGATGCCGGTGCCCGGGCGCTTGTACGTGAGCATCTCGCGCACGATGGGGGTGCCCTTGGCGATGCGGACCTTCGACGTCACGCTGCGCCGCGCATAGTGGAAGGCGTCGATCTCGAGGGGCTCCAAGCCCTTCTGCGCCTTGCCCAGCGCCTTCTCGATCGTCCGGATGCCGTCGACCATCGCCCTCATGTCCGCGGGATCGACGGAAAGATGATGATCGGGGGAGCCCGGCAGCTTCTTGTCGACGGTGTAGTGCTTCTCGACGATGCACGCGCCCAGCGCGACCGCGGCCTGCGGGATGCTGATCCCGAGCGAGTGGTCGGACAGCCCGATCGGAATCTCCGGGAACACGCGCATCAGGTGTTCCATCATCCGGAGGTTGATGCCCTCCGGCGGGCACGGGTACTTGAGCGTGCAGTGGAGCAGCGCCACCTGGTCGTTGCCCGCCTTCACGCAGATCTCGACGGCCTCCTCCACCTCGGCGAGGGTGGCCGTGCCCGTCGACAGGATCATCGGCTTGCCGAGCTTCGCCGAGCGCTCGATGAGCGGATGGCAGGTGAGATCGGCGGAGGCGATCTTGATGGCGGGCATGTCGAGGGTGGCCAGCAGGTCCACCGCCTCGTCGTCGAACGGGGTCGAGAACGCGGTGAGGCCGACGTGTCGCGCATGCCCCAGCAGGGACTTGAAGTCGCGCTCGCTGAGCTTGTCGAGACGATCGAACGTGTCCCACTGCGTGCCCTTGGGGTCGGCGGGCTCGAACCAGTAGCGCGGGGCCACCCGGGTCGAGATCTTGCCCGCGGTGTAGCTCTGGAACTTGATGGCATCGGCGCCGGACGCGCCCGCCGTCTCGATCAGCTTGTAGCCGAGCTGGACATCGCAATTGTGATTGACGCCGGCCTCGGCGATCACGTAGCAGGGCTGGCCCTTCCCGACGAGACGGCCGGCGATCGTAAACGTGCTCTTCATTTGTTGGCTTGCGGGTTCACGATCCCGCGATCGAGCTCGACGGAGCGGATGTTGGCGGCCTTGTGCCGCAGGTGGGCGTTGATGCGGACGAGCTCGGGGTCGCGGTCGAGGAGCTCGATGGCTTCCCGCGTGCTCACGATCTTGCCGGGTGTATACAGCCGCTCGAAGATCGCCTGCATGAGCTGCACGTCTTCGGGCTCGTCGACAGTCAACCGGTACTCCGGGCGATAGAGCCCCTCGGGCAGCGTCCCCGTCTTGATCTTGAACTCGTCGGGGTGCTCCTTGATGTACAGGGTCATCAGCTCGCTGCGGTGCCTGGCCTCGCCGCGGGCCCACGCGCGCTCCAGGGCCAGGCGCGAGATGACCTCGGGCAGGATCCCCATGAGGAGCGCGTCGCCGGGAACGTACGTGTAGTCGGCGCCCGACTCCAGGTGAGCGGCCACGAGGTCCGTGATCGTCTCGAGGTCGGTCAGGGGGTTGTCCCCGGTCACGCGCACGACGTGGTCGGCGTCCATGCTGCGCGCGCAGTCGATGTAGCGCTTGAGGACGTCGTCCTCCTCGCCCTGGAACGCGGGCACGCCCAGGCCGCGCGCGACGTCGACCAGCACCCGGTTCTCGGCCCGCGTCGACGTCGCCAGCGCCACGCTGTCGAGGTCGGGCACCATGGCGATGCGCTCGAGCAGGACCTGGATGAGCGGCCGGTTCGCGAGCGGCACCATTGCCTTGCCGGGAAAACGCGCGGAGGCCATGCGGGCGGACACGATGGCCACGACCCGCGGCTCCGGGCGGAGATGCCCGAGAGTCATTCCAGCATCTCCTCGCGGATCGTCTCGTCGGCCTGGATGGGACGGGCGGCGCGGCGGCCGATGACGCGGTGCGACTCGCGGGGCGGGAAGCCGGGCTCGAAGCGCACGTCCGTGCGCTTGAAGGCCAGCATCTCGGCGGTCAGCACCTGCCCGCGCGAGATGAGACCGCCGGCCACGATCGAGCGCGCCATCAAACGATGGTAGCGGGCCGCGCCCTCACTCTCCGCCGGCGCCCCGTCACCCTTGGCCCGCTCCGATTGCCGCAGCAGCTCGACCATCCGGTAGAAGTCCTCGGGGTTGAGCGACGACTGGTAGTCGTAACCCTTCTCGCTGCGGTCGAGGGTGAAGTGTTTCTCGACGAGGTCCGCGCCCCAGGACGCGGCGAGCGAAGGCGCCACCAGCGCGAACGAGCTGCCGCCGTCGGTGTGGTCGAGGAACCCGATCGGGACGTGGTAGCGCTCCTTCCAGAGCTGGAGGTCGCGGAAGCGGATCTCTTCGATCGGCGTCGGGAACGTCTGGAAGCCGTGGAGCAGGCCGACGGGTGAGCCGCCCACGAGATCGAGGGCTTCCTTCACGGCGGCTTCCGGCACGCCGCCGGTCGCGAAGAAGACCGGCTTCCGCGTCTCGCCGACGGCGCGGATGAACTCGGGGTTCTCCATGTCGGTCGTGTGGACCTTGAACGCATCCGCGTTCTCGGCTGCGGCCAGCTCCAGCGAGAAGCGATCGAAGGGCTCCACGAAAAGAGCCAGCCCGCTCCCGCGGGCGGCGCCCAACACCTTGCGCCATTCCTTTTCCGTGAGCTCGATCTGGTCGAAGTCCTTGCGGCCCGGGTGCCGCTGCACGACGAGCGTCTCGGCGCGGAAGAGCTGGAACTTGATGCCGTCCGCACCCATCTGGAACGCGGAGTCCAACATCTTGAGGGCGACGTCGACGGACCCGCCATGGGCGGAGGCCACCTCCGCGAGGACGAAGCAGGGCTCCCCCTCGCCTATGGCGCGGGTCCCGAGGCCGATACGGACCGGTCGCATGGTCCCCTAAGCTACCACGGGCGCGCCCAGAGCCGTTTCCTTGAGCAGGTCCACGATGCGCCGCGTGGCCCGGCCGTCCACGCCGAAGGCCAGCTCCGAGAGGTACATCCGGCGCGCGGCCTCCAGGCGCTCACGCGTAGGAATATCGAAAAGGGCGGCCTCGATGGCCGGCCGCGGGTCCTGGCCTTCGGGGACACCCAGGGCGACCCCCGCCTCCACCAGCTCCTGCAGGTTCGTCGGCGTATTCAAGATGATGAGGGGCCGGCCGAGGACCAGCGCCTCCACCGCCGAAAGCGACTCCACGGTGACCACGAGGTCGGCCGCGTGGAGCAGCTCGAGCAGCGGCGTCTGCGGCGTCAACAGTCGAAGACGCCGGGCGCCCTCCTTCGACATCACATCCTCGTAGCCGCGCGGGGATTCCGCCGGGTGCGGCTTCACGAGGACCTGCACATCAGGCATGGCCTCGACGGCGCGGACGAAGGCCGGAAACGCGGTGGCGATCGACTGGTGCGTGGCCCGGATGCCCTTGTAACGGCTGGCCACCACGATGAGGCGCGTCTCGCCGGTGATTCCCAGGCGTGTACGGACGGCGGTGCGGTCCCACGCGCGCGAGGCCTCCAGCAGGTCGTCGAACCGCGGGCTGCCCGTCAGGACGAGCGACTCGGGTGGGTAGTGGCCCTGCTCGATGAGCTGGCGCCGGGCGGTGGCCCCGAAGACGGCGGTGCGGTCCGGACGGGGCGCGTCGGCCTCGTGGGGGGTGTAGGTATAAGAATAGTATCTTGGATACAAGATCCCGTGCTGGATGCCGACGGTGGGAACCGACGCCTGGCGGGCGGCGGCGATCACCGCCCGGCCGAGGCCGCCCGACTCGTTGTAGAGGCAGATGGCGGCGGGGTTCTCGCGGGCGATGACCTCCGCCGCCTCCTCGTAGACGCGGACGGCCCACGGGAGCTGCAGGAGCACGGTGCCGGCGAGATCGGGCGCAGACAGGTCCGCGAAGCGCACGCCGGCGTGGGAAAACGCCTCGCCCAGGGCGGGGCTCCGCCGCAGCCACGACCAGAGCTGCCGGATCTGCCGCGTCGCGCGAAAGACCTCGCGCACGACGCGGACGCTGGTGTAGCGCTCGACGTGGACGTAGGGTCCGGCCTCCCGCCGCCAGCCCAGCCATTCGCCGAGCCGGGAGATCCATCCGCGCCGCCGGAAAGCCGTACGCGGGCCGACGGCCACCACGAGCGGCGCCAGGTCGGCCTCCGCGGCCACGCCGGGGATGAGCTGATCGAAGTAGTGCTCGTACGGAACCGCCGCCCCGCTGGCCGCATCGGTCCGCTCGCGCCAGAACGCCGCATGGGAGAGGAACAGGATGCGGCGCCGGTCCCACCGGGTGCGCCGCGGCGGACCGGCCAGGAGCGCCTTGAGCGCGCTGGCCACCGTCTTCACGCTGTTCCAGCGGCTCAGCACCGAGGCCGTCCACACCGCGGTATGGCGCGACAACGGAACGCGGGCGGCGGGGCCCTGGAACAACACGCCGCGGGCCTGGCAGAGCCGCGCCAGCAGCACCGTCTCCTCCGGCGGGAGATCCGAGACCTCGATCTCCTGGGGCCGATCGCGATCCAGCAGGTAGGCGAACGTCTCGATCGTGCGGACGTAGCGCGCCGCCTCGGTCGAGTAGTGGAGGAAGATCTCGGCGAACCACCACAGCGAGACGCCCTTCCAGCGCGCGAGGTCGTGGAAGCTCTGCCCGTCGCGCAGCGGCGTGTGGCCCCAGCGCTTCGTCCAGGCGATGGCGGCGGCGTCGATGCGCGCCTTCTCGGACGCGGGGAGATCGAGGTCCTCCCACACGCGGCGCGAGAGGACGAGGGTCTTTATCGCGCCACCCGGGCGCCGCCGCCCTTCATGACCTTCTCGACCTCCGCCAGCGTGACCATGGTGGTGTCGCCGGGTGTCGTCATGGCCAGCGCCCCGTGGGCAGCCCCGCAGTCGACGGCCCATTGGGGGCCCTTGCCGGCGAGGAATCCGTAGATGAGCCCGGAGGCGAACGAGTCGCCGCCGCCGACGCGGTCCATGATCTCGAGGCTCGGCCGTGCGAGGGCCTGGTACAGCTTCCCGTCGTACCACGCGACGGCGCCCCAATCGTTGATCGTCGCCGTCTTCGCGTGGCGCAGCGTGGTGGCCACGACCTTGAAGTTCGGGAAGGCCTTGACCGCCTGCTCGATCATCTTTCCGAAGTTGGCGGGGTCGAGCTCGCCTATGTGTTCGTCGACGCCCTCGATCTTGAAGCCGAGGCAGGCCGTGAAGTCTTCCTCGTTGCCGAGCATGACGTCGACGTACTGGGCCAGATCGCGGTTGACCTCCTGCGCCCGGGCCTGGCCGCCGATCGACTTCCACAGCGAGGGCCGGTAGTTGAGGTCGTACGAGATCAGCGTCCCGTGCTTCTTCGCCGCCTGCATGGCCTCTTTGGCCACGGCCGGCGTGGTGTCGGAGAGGGCGGCGAAGATGCCGCCGGTGTGGAACCAGCGTGCGCCCTTCTTGCCGAAGACGTCGTCCCAGTCGATGTCACCCGGCTTGAGCTGCGACACCGCGGTGTGGCCGCGGTCCGAGCAGCCCAGGGCGGCGCGGACGCCGAAGCCGCGCTCCGTGAAGTTGAGGCCGTTGCGGACGGTGCGGCCCACCCCGTCGTCCTTCGCCCAGCGCAGGACCTGCTCGACGCCGCCCTGGTACAGGAGGTCCTCGACGAGACGTCCCACCGGGTTGTCGACCAGAGCGGTGACGACGGCCGTGTCGAGGCCGAAGCAGCGCTTCAGGCCGCGAGCGACGTTGTATTCGCCGCCGCCTTCCCACACCTGGAAGGTACGGGTGGTGTGAACCCGCCCTTCACCCGGATCGAGGCGCAGCATCACCTCGCCCAGGCTCACCTGGTCCCAACGGCAGTCCGACTTCGGTTTGACCTTCAGCTCGGCCATCTCACTCCTTCGGCACCCTGTCGAAACAGCCATTTTTCCGCCCCGGCCGCGAGCTTGTCAATGTGAAAGCCGATGTGAAAGCGACAGGGCCGCGACGGCCGCGGCGTAGACGTCGTCGACGGTGACGAGGCGCAAGCACTCGGGGCCTTCGGGACCGGAGCACTCCTCCGGCGGCTTGCGGATGAGGTTGCACGGCGCGCACCACAGGTCGCGGCGAACGACGACCTGGCGCGGCGGCGTTCCCGAGAAGTAGCGGACTGGATCCGAGGGGCCGAACACGGCGACGGCCGGGGCATCGACGGCGCAGGCCATGTGCATGGGCCCGGTGTCGGGAGACAGGAAGAGGTCGAGCCGGGCCAGAACCGACAACATCTCCCGCAACGAGAGCTTGCCCGTCAGGTCGAACGCGCGTTTCGGCAGGCCCTTCAGCAGTGCCTTCGCGAGCGGCGCGTCACCGGCCGATCCCGTCACGAGGATCGCCGCGCCCTGCTCGGTCTGCAGCCGCGCGGCCACCGCCGACCATCGCGCGATGTCCCACTGTTTGACGAGACGGCCGCCGCTCGGGTGGATGGCGACGATCGGCCGGCCGTCTCCCAGCGACAGGTTCTCGAACAGGAACCGCGAGAAGTCGCGCTCCTCGGCGGTCAAGACGTCGGGGCGCGAGGCGCCGACAGGCCGGCCGGTGGCGAGGGCGACGGCGCGCCGGTTCTGCTCCACCCACGAGACGGTCTCGTCGAGAGGCACGACGTGCGTGAGCAGATAGCCGCCGCCGGTGTTCGCGTAGCCGACGCGATACCTCGCGCGCGTGGCCCAGAGGAGCAGCGACGCTCGGATGTCACCCTGCAGGTCGAAGGCCAGGTCGATCCGCGGCGTGCGGAGTGCGGTGGCCTTCTTGAAGAGCGCGCCGAGCGTGTCCGCGCCTTCGTCGCGGCGGCCGACCCAGGGCGCGTTCCAGATCAGGGTCTCGTCGACCGGGGCGTTCTGCGCGGCTTCGGCACTCCATTGACCGACGACGAGGCGGATGCGCGCGTGCGGCAGGGCCGACCGCAGATCGGAAAGCGCGGGCAGCGACATGAAGACGTCGCCGATGCGGTCGAGGCGCAGCACGAGGACCTCCCGCACCGCCGAGAGATCGACGGCCGGCGTCCCCCGGAGGGCGCGCCACAGGCCCAGCGTCGCGCGGCCGGGCAGATCGAGGGTGCCCAGGAGCAGGCGCTCCCACGGCTCGTAGACGCGGTTGCCGGTGCCCCTAACGGGACGCCAGCGCCGCCGCTTGGACATAACACTCCTCGAAGCGGCGCGCCGTCGCCTCCCAGCTGAGCTCGGCGACAGCGTGGCGGCGGGCGGCGACGGCCAGGCGCTCGCGGGTCTCCGGCTCGCGCATCAGCCGGCGCAGGGCGGCGGCCAGGGCGGTGGGATCCCCGGGCGGCACGAGAAGGCCGTTGCCCTCGTCCGTGACGACGTCGGGGATGCCGGCCACGCGGCTGGCCACCACCGGCCGTCCCGCGGCGAGGGCCTCGAGCAACGTGTTGGGTAAACCGTCGACGTTGCCCCCGCTGTCCACGACGGACGGGACGACGACGACGTCCGCCGAAGCCAGCGCGCGGGCCGTGGCCTCACGGTCGAGGAAGCCGGGAAACCGCGCCCGCACGTTCAGCTCGCGCGCCTTCGCTTCGAGCGCACCGCGCAGGTCCCCATCGCCCACGATCGCAACCTCGACGCCGCCGGTCTTCGCCGCCGCCTCGAGCAGGTAGGCGAAGCCTTTTTTCTCCACGAGACGCCCCACGGCCACGACCAGGAACGCGTCCGATCGCACGCCCAGCCGCTCGCGAATATCGCCGGGAGCGCGCTCCGGCGAGAAGAAGTGGACGTCGACGCCGTACGGCACCGTGGATGTCCGCGCGGCGGCGGCCCCGAGCTTCAGGGCGCGCAGGCGCAGCTCGTCGCTGCAGGCGGTGATGCGCTCGGCGTCCTCGAAGGTCGTGCGGGTGAGCCGGCCCAGCCACGCGCGACGGGCGGCCACGTAGGCGTCGCTGCCGTGCAGGCTCACCACGAACGGGAGCCCATGGGCCTTCACCACGCCGCGGACGAGAACGCCGTTGGGCACGACCCAGTGCGCGTGCACCACGTCGTAGCGGCGCTCGAGAAGACGCGTGGCCACCTCGCGCCGGAGCGACAGCGCCACCAGCGGCGCCAGCGCGAACATCAGCGGCTTCACGTGCACGTCGGCGGCGAGGCTCTGCGCGTAGCCCCACTGGTTCCAGGACGGGACGGGCGCGTAGCGGTAGGGGAAGAACCGCACCGGCTCGCTCACGTCGCGGCGCAGCTCGGGATGGTGCGGCAGGACCACGTCGACCTGGTGGCCGCGGGCGGCCACCCCGCGGGCGATCGATTCGATGAACGGCGCGGTGACGTCTCCCGGGAACTTCGGGTACGACGACGTCACCATCAGGACGTTCATCGCGTCAGGCCCTCTGTTCCTCCGGCCGGCGCTTGGGGCGGAAGCCGTAGCGGAACCGCAACAGCGCGAAATTCAGGAGCGCCATGTAGATCTCCTGGCCGGTCAGCTTCGAGGCGTCGCGCGCGCGGTTCTTGAAGTGGATCGGGACCTCGCCCAGCCGGAATCCATTGATCCACGCCTGGTACGCCATCTCGCCGTGAACGACGTACCCCTTGATCTTGATCCGATCGAAGTCGGCGGCTTCCAAGACCGCGCGCCGATACCCGCGATAGCCGCTGGTGGTATCACGCACGGGGACGCCGGCGACGAGGGCGATGTACTTGTTCGCCACCCAGGAGAGTACGGCGCGCGAGAGGCCCCACTCCGACGTACCGCCGCCGGGGATGTAGCGCGAACCGATGACCATGTCGTGGGTCTGCAGCTTCTCCAGGAACTTCGGGATCTCGCGCGGATGGTGGGAGAAGTCGGCGTCCATCTCGAAGAGGATCCCGTAGCCGCGCGGGTCGGCGAGGCCCTTCTTGAACGAGGCAATCACGGCCGCGCCGCGGCCGCCCTTCTCGTTCCGCAGGAGCAGCTCGACCCGGCCGGCCGGGAATTCCTTCGCGACCTCGCGCACGGCGTCGGCCGTCCCGTCCGGGCTGCCGTCGTCGGCGATCCACACGTCGAGGTCGTCGCGCAGCGCGATCAGCTCGCGCACGAGCGGCCCCACGTTCTCACGTTCGTTGTACGTCGGCACGACGACCAGGATCCGGCTCAAGACTCTTTCTGCCTCCGAGGAAAACAGAGGATTCTAACCTACCGGCTCCATACGGACACGATCGACCATGACGCCGAGATCGCGGATGTCTTCGGAGCCCGGCACCACGTTGATGGGCCGCCAGGCCTTTACAGACAGTCGCAGCACCGCTGGCCCGGGCGGGAGCACCGCGGGCAGCGTGAACCGGTAGTCGCTCCACCCCCGGCCGGCGACGAACGTGCCGAGGGCCACGCCCGACAGGGAGACCGTCACCTCCGCCGGCGCCACCCGCACGAGGTTGCCGGAGCCGTCGGTGTGCGGGAGGTCCCCGATCGGCCGTTGGCTGGCGGACGCGCGGATCACGACCACGCGCCCGGCCCGGGCACCCGGGAAGTAGATGGAGGCACAGCTGCTCGTCCAACGGAACGTCTCGTCGGCGCCGCCTTCCTTGATGAAGAAGCCGGAGACCTGGAAATCGTCGCTGCCGCCGATATCGACGTCGGGCAGCGGCGGCACCGCGAGGTCCTGCGGAGGCACCACCCGCGAGATGCGGAGCTGCATCGAGTGCCATTGGGCGCGCGTGGGCGGTCGGTCCAGCGGTCTCTCCCACTCCGGGGCACCCGGCGTCAGCGTCTGCACGTGCTGCAGGAAGAGGCTGCACAGGTACGGATCCGATCGATAGCTGCTGACGAAATAGATGTTGACGTGGGGATCACGGGCGCGCCACGTCTCGATGAGCCGGCTCAAGACGTCGGGATCGGGATCGTAGCGGGCGAACTCGAGCACGTTCACGCCGTGATGCGCCCACAGCGGCAACGACAGCCAATGCAGGCTCGCCGGCTGCTCGAAGAAGACGATGTCGTTCGGGCCGAACCGCCGCGCGAGGTCGTTGACGATGGCGACCGCGCCCTTCCACTCCTTGTGCGCGAGCAGCGGGCGTGTCTGCGCGGCGTACTGGACGGCGAGGCCGGCGCCGAGCGCCAGGGCGGCGATGCGCGCCGCGCCCCCCCGACGCACGCTGTGTACGATCAGGAACGCCACCCAGGCCAGCAGGCCCGGCAGGATCACCGGGATCATGCGGCGCATGGCGAAGTAGTAGTCGTTGTTCACGCGCAGCTTGTAGAAGTAGAAGCCGGCGAACGTGAGGCACAGCAGCGTGAAGAACAGATAACGCGGGCGCCATTCGCGAAAGATGAGGAGCAGGCCGAGCAGGCCGAGGAGGAGCCCCTGCCGCCCCGCGAACCAGCCGAAGCGCACGAGCGTCTGCGCGTCGTGGGCGGCCAGGTGCCGAAAGCCCTTCAGCCCCGGCCAGCGGGGCGGACCGTTCTTCCACTCGTTGCGCATGACGGTGCCGTTGCCGTTCCGGTCCATGGCGGCGATGTCACGCGCGGGCAGGCCGGAAGCGGCCAGCTCGTCGGGCGAGAGCTCCTGGTTGTCGTCGGCGTCCAGGTGATGGAAGAGAAGGACGGCGGCCTTGTTCTCGTTGCCGTCCGCCGCGGCCCAGGCGGAGAGCTGCGGCCGCAGGAAATAGGCATACGCGGCGGCCACGACCAGCGCGATCGACAACACTGCCCGCAGTCGGTGCGGCGGTGAAGAGATCCGCCGCAACACGTCCGGGCCGATGCGTTCGAAGGCAACGGCGGCGGCGACAACCACGAGCGGCGCCACGATCCACACCCACAGGGGCTGGTTCCAATAATCGCGCTTCGCGATCGCCAGGACGTATTTCCTCGACCAGATCGCGGCATGAACGGCACAGTGCAGCGCGAGCAGGCCGAAGGCGATCAGGAACGGCGCGGCCGGATACCACGCCAGATCGCGCCTCGCGCGGCGCAGCAGGAAGTACGCGAGGAGCGGCGCCACGAGCAGCACGCTGTCGATGCGGACCAGCAGCGACAACCCCATCGCGGCTCCCGCGAGCGCGCCGTAGGCGGCGGAGCCGGTGTCTTCCCAGCACACGAACGCGAGGAGGCCGAGGAAGAGGAGGAACTGCGACATCGGCTCCGACACCGGATACGTCGCGAACCAGACCTGCAGGACGTTCAGGGCGAGGAGCAGCGCCGCCACGAAAGCCACCGCCTCCGAAAACAGACGGCGCAGCGCGAAGAAGACCGCCAGCGTACCGAGGATGCCGAACACCGGCGGGGTGGCGAGAGCGCCCTTCGTCCCCATCGACTGGAACAGGTACGCGCCGAAGGCCGGGAACAGATGGAAGAACTCCGGCACCACGCGGCCGGTGGCGAGCTCCAGCGGGAATCCCATGAAACGCGCGGGATTCTCCGGCGCGCGGAAGAACAGCGGTACCGCTTCCTCCGGGATGGAGCGCACGAGGTCGTCGGTGACCACGAGGCCACCGGTGCGACCGATAAGGGCCATCGCCGCCACGTACGCGCCGGGGTCACGGCCACCGAAGACGTACTCGGTCGGCCGCGCATCGAGGGGGAGCGTGAGGGCGAGAAGCACGGCCAGTGCGGCCAGATCCCGCACGCGGCCCGGCCGCGGGATCGGCGGCGCCAGGCGCGCCCGGCCGAGGACGAGGGCGAGCGCGGCCACGGCGAGCTCGAGGCCGGCGGCGGCGCGCATCGAGAAGCACCCGGCCTCGGCCAGCACGAGCGCGACCCAGGCGGAGACCATGACGCTGATGCCGACGGCGAGGAAGAGCGCCTCGTCCGCGCGCAAGCCCGGAGCGCGCGGGGAGCGGCGGGTCAGGGCCAGGAAGGTGAGGCCGGGAACCAGGAACAGCACCAGGCCCGACAGGGCGGCCGAAACCGGATCGACGAGCGGGTTCACCGCGCGGCGGCGAAGAAGTCGCGCACGGCGGAGGCCACGCGCCGCGCCTGCTCGTCGGTCATCTCCGGATACAGCGGCAGCGAGAGGATCTCCCGCGCGGCGGCTTCCGCCACGGGCAGACCGCCTTCGCCGGGGCCGAGGGCCGAGAAGGCCGGCATGAGGTGCAGCGGAATCGGGTAGTGGATGAGGGTGGCGATCCCGCGTTCCTTCAGGAAGGCGGCCAGCTCGTCGCGGCGCGGGTGGCGGACGACGTACAGGTGATGAACCGCGCGGGCGTATGGCTGCTCCACGGGCAGGCGCAGCGGCAGCCCGGCCAGCTCGCGCGCGTAGAGCGCGGCGATCGCCCGCCGCCGGTCGGTCCAGGCGGACAAGCGCGCCAGCTTCACGCGCAACACGGCGGCCTGCAGCTCGTCGAGGCGGCTGTTGACGCCGGGCTCTTCGTGCCGATACCGGTCGCGCTGGCCGCCGTTGCGGAGGCGGCGAATGCGGTCGCGGACGGCCTCGTCGTCGACGAGGACGGCGCCACCGTCACCGGCGGCGCCGAGGTTCTTCGTCGGATAGAAGCTGAGGGCCGCCACGCCGCTCCACGATCCCACCGGGCGGCCCTTGTAGGCCGCACCCACGGCCTGGCACGCATCCTCGACGACGGCGAGCCGGCGCTCGCGGGCGATCTGCAGGAGCGGATCGAGATCGGCGGGATGGCCGTACAGGTGGACGGGAAGGAGCGCCTTCGTCTTCGGTGTGATGGCCCGCGCCACCGCCGCCGGTGACACGTTCAGCGTCTCCGGATCGAGGTCGGCAAAGACGGGCCGGGCGCCGAGGCGCATCACCGCCAGGGCCGTGAAGGCGGCGGTCAGCGGCGTCGTCACGACCTCGTCGCCGGGCCCGACCCCGAGCGCATGCAGGGCCAGCTCGATCGCGTCGGTGCCGTTGCCGACGCCGACGGCCCCTTTCATGCCGGACGCCGAAGCCAGCTCACCCTCGAACGCCTCGACCTCCGGGCCGAGGATCAGCCAGCCCGAATCGAGCACGCGGGCGAGAGCGGCGTCGATCTCGGCGCGGAGCGGCTGCAGGTGCGCCTTGAAGTCGACGAAGGGGACGCTGGCCGCGCTCAGAGGTATTGCTCCTTGTGGCGGCGGTAGTAGTCGATCGTCCGCGTCAGGCCGTCGCGCAGCGACGTCGTGGGCCGCCAGTCGAGGGCGCGGTGGATCTTCGTGGCGTCCGCGTAGAAGTCGCCGATGTCGATCCGCTTCCGCTCGGGCGGGAACGGCGTGAGTGAGAACGAGCCCTGGCCGGCGATCTCGATCATCAACTTCACGACCTCCAGCAGCGGGATGCCGGCCTCCCCCCCGAGGTTGAAGACCTGGCCGTTCGACGCTTCCATCGCGCCCGCGCGCAAGAACGCCTCGACGACGTCGTCCACGTAGTCGAAGTCGCGCCGCTGTTGCCCGTCGCCGAAGAGTTGGATCGGCTCCCCCAGCGTCACCTGCCGCATGAACCAGCCGATGAATCCCTGCCGGTTGTGCCGGATGAGCTGGCGGGGGCCGTAGGTATTGGTCAGCCGCAGGGAGCAGGCGCGGATGCCGTACACGGAGTGATAGACGAGGTGGTACAGCTCACCGGAGATCTTGTTGATGCCGTTCACGTCCGTCGGGTTCAGCAGGTGGGTCTCGTCGACGGGCAGCCGCATCGGCTTGCCGTAGACCTGGCGCGTGCCCGCATAGACGATCTTCAGATCGGGATTGCGCTTGCGCACCGCCTCCAGGATCCAGAGCTGCGCGGTGCAGTTGATCTCCAGATCGGTGAAGGGGTCCGTCATGGAGTCGATGTGGCTCACCTGGCCGGCGAGGTTGAACAGCACCTCCTGGCCCTGCACCAGGTACTCCATGCCGTGGCCGCGCACGTCCGCGATGTTGATGCGGACCTTGTCCTCGTAGCCGGCGAGGTTGAAGAGATTGCCGCCGTAGTCGGGCAGCAGGCTGTCGACGGCGGTCACCTGCGCGCCGAGGTCGGCCAGCACGCGGCAGAGGTTCGAGCCGATGAACCCGATCCCGCCGGTGACGAGGATCTTTCGCCCGCGGTAGAAGTCGCGGTAGTCCGTCACTTCACCGCCCGCTGGGGCTCCCGAGCGGACTCTTCAGCCGCGCCCGTTTTTTTTAGATGCTCCTTGCGGACGACGAGGGCCATCCAGAGGCGGATCAGGTCCATGAGCGTACGGCCCACGCGGGGGAAGTTGAAGAACTGGCTCTTGCCGTAGGTCCGATGGAAATGGTGGACAGGCACCTGCGCGATGCGGTAGCCGTGGTCCTGGACCTTCTTCATGAGCTCGACGCAGATGACACCCGAGCTGCGGGTGAGGACGACCTTGTCGAAGACGGCCCGGCGCATGAGCCGAAAATCGCAGTCCACGTCGGTCAGGTGCAGGCCGAAGGCCAGGCGCACGAAGTTGTGATAGAGCCGGCCGATGACGATCCGGTGGAACGGATCGGAGCGGCCGATCTTCACGCCGTTGACGAAGTCCACCTGCGGCGTGAGGGCCTCGTAGAGCTGCATCATCTCGCGGGGGTCGTACTGCGCGTCGCCGTCCGTGTAGAAGACGAGCTCCTTGGACGCCGTCTCGAACCCGGTGCGCAGCGCGCCGCCGTAGCCGCGGTTCTTGGGGTGGTGCACGACCTTGAGCCACGAGAACTGGCGGGCCATCTCGTCGAGCAGCTCACCGGTGTGGTCGGGGCTGCCGTCGTTGACCACGATGACCTCGTAGTCGTCGGCGATCTTGCGCGCCGTCATGTGGGCGATGATCGCGAGGCTGGCGATCGTCCCCGCGTCGTTGTAGGCCGGAAAGAAAATGGACAGGCTCGGTTTCGCCACGACGGTCACTCCACTAAAGACTGGCGCCCGGTCAAACCGGGACCGTAACACGGCCCTTCCGAGAGGGTCAACTCTGGCCCCGGCGGCGGAGAGCCGCCGCCAGCCCCACGAGGGGAACGGCCGCCAGGCCGACCCCGGCCAGCAAGCCCGGCGTCGTGTAGCGCAGCGACACTCGATGGGTCCCCGCCGGTAGCGGCACCGCCATCACCATGTGGTTCGCGCGGAGCAGACGAACGGAGGTGTCGTCGATCCGCGCCTGCCAGCCCCGATTCCACGCCTCGCCGGCAACGAGGACCCCGGGACCTTCCGCTCGCAGCTCGATGCGGCCCGCGCCCCAGCGGACGATTTCGACCCGACCGGCGCGGCCCGGCGCCGGAGGCCGCGACACGTCGCGCGCCTCGACGAGGGCCTCGCGCAGAGGATCGATACCCTGCACGTTCATCGACGCGAGGGCCTCCAGCACCTCGGCCGCGCTCCCCAGGACGCGCAGCCTCTCCACGACCCACGCCCGGGACACGTGCGGGCGCTCGAACAGCCGCAGCGCCGGCATCGAGGCCGTCTCGCGGAAGCTGCCGGAGTCGCTCACGTACGCGCTGAGGGCGGACACCGCCCGCACCTGCCCGCGCGTGTTGTCGGCGATCCGCAGGCGGGAGACGAGGAGGCGCGGCGAATCGGGGCGAACGTCCAGGCGCACGGCGTCGATGTTGTAGCGGCCCGGCAGGCGCAACGTCGCGAGATACCGATGGCCGTCGTAGGCGGCGCCCTGCGGCCGCCAGCTCTCGGTGACGGTCGGACGGCGGTGGCGGATGCGCACGCGGACGTCGGGACGATCGTGGGCCCACTCGGCGGTCTCGACACCGGCGCGGATCGGAAACGCGAACTCACCGCGGCCGGAGGCGAGGCGCGCGGTCAGGGTGGCGACGGTGGCTCCCTGCTCGACGGTGACGGCGCCTTCGAGCGACGACACGAAGTGGATTTCCGTGGCGGGGACGATGGGCAGGGGGAAGAGCCGCACCTCTCCGGGCGTCACGATGAGCTGCAGGCTGCGCGCGTCACCCGGCGCGATGAGGTCCGGAGCGGGCGCCTGCACCCACCGTATACCGAGGGCGTCCAGCCGCTCGCGGTCGGTGCGGAAGAAGTCGTCGGGCAGCAGGCCGGCCACGTTCATGCCGCCCAGCGCGTGCCGCGTTCGCAGCGAGACCATCGGGTCGTAACCATTGGCCGAGTGCCGGCCGGCGGCGGCGGCCAGGCCGCCATAGCCGAGATCGATGGCGGTGTCGCGCGGCCAGCTCCGGGCCAGCGTCAGGACGCGCTCCTCGTTCAGGAGGCCCATCCGCCCGTCGACGGCGGTACGTGTGGCCGTCCCGCGCTCGAGGGAAGCCCGGGTGCCGGCGTCGCGCCAGGCGCTGCGGCCATGGGGCTGCATGAGGAACGACACCGTCAGCGGCAACAACCACAACCCGGCCCGCACCGGCGAGGGCGACCCTGCCTGCGAAAAGAAGAGGATGAAGGCGAGGGCCAGGACCCCGACGGGGCCGGTGAGGGCCTGCGGCAGCGGCCCGAGGGCGGCCGCGGAGATCGACAGCGCCGCGCACGACGCCAGGGTGAAGCTCAGGAAGTACGCGCGCAGGCGCCGCCCGCGGCGCAGGCCGCGCAGCGTCCACTGCGCGTCGAGGGAGATGCCGGCGAGAACGGCCAGCGTGAAGTCGAACACGATGGGCCCCACCGCGTGGGTGTTCAGGGGCCGGCCCCATTGCAGCGCCAGGGACAGCGTGATGGCGAGGGCGAGCACGCGCACCGAAGGGTGGCTCGTCACGAGGGGCAGGGCGGCCAGCGCCAGCGCCGCCGCCGGCGTGTGCGAGATGTAACGCATGATGAGCCCCATCGCGCCGGGCAGGGAGTCGTGGGCGGTAGCGAGGCCGGTGACAGGGCGCCCCGCCTCCGTTGCCGCCAGGAGCGCGGGCAGGAGCTGCGGAGCGGCGAGCAGGGCGCCGGCCGCTACGCTGGCCAGAGTCCACCGCAGCGCGGGCGGGCGCGGCCCACCGGAGAAGACATGGCCCGCGATCACGCGGCCCAGGAGAAGGACGGCCCCCGCCCGCGCCATCTCCGGCGAGCCGGCGAGCAGGAGCAGCGCGATGGCGGCCGAGAGTCCCGCCGCGCGGCCGATCGAGGCGCGGTTCATGTGGCTCTCCGCGGCCATCAGCAGGAGGGGCAGGAGCGGCGCCGCCACCACCGACGGGGTGTCGTCGAGATGGCCGACGAGGTAGGGACCGAGGGCGAAGGCGAGGCCGCCCACGTAGGCGCCGACGAGCCCGGCGCGCAGACGCCGCAGGTAGAGGAAGGTGAGAACGGCCGTGGCCGCCAGCGAGAGCAGGACGAGCATCTGGAACGCGACGAAGGACGGCAGCGCCGACAGCAGCACCATCGGCGGATACAGCGCGGCCGGACGATACGCCGCGAGCAGCGGCGTGCCGCAGAACTGCGCGGCGTTCCAGGCGGGAATGTCGCCGTCGCGATAGGCCTCCCACACCGCCGCGCGCAGCGGAAAGTGGAGCGCGGTGCCGTCGCCGGGCCCGAGGAGGACACCGCGCCACCAGGCGGGCGCGTGAGCGGCCACGGGCAGCAGGGCGAGAAGGACGAGGACCAGGAGCTCCCGCGCCCGGGTCCTCGGACTCACTTTCTTTCCTGCGTCGAGGCGATCTGCTCGGAGATGAGGCCGAACAGGAACACGACCACCGCGAGCTGGATGAGCAGGGCCGATCCCATGGGGATCTTGCCGCGCACGACGACGTTCCAGATGCCGTAGGCGGTGCCGAGAACGAAGGCGGCCGCGCTCAGCGGGAAGAAGACCTTCAGCGGACTGTAGAGCGTCACGATCTTGAGGATGATGAGGAAGAACTTCGTACCGTCGCGCAGCGGGCGGATCTTGCTCGTGCCCACGCGACGGTGGGCACGCACGGGGACGAACATCACGTTGTGCCCGGCCTTCAGGAATGCGAGGCACGACGTGGTCGGATACGAGAAGCCGTTCGGCAGCAGATGGATGATGTCGAGGAGCAGCGCGCGGCGCGCGGCGCGGAAGCCGGAGGTGAGGTCGGGGATGGCGCGGCCGGTGAGCCACGAGGCCAGCGTCTGGAAGAGCGCGTTCCCGAAGGCGCGCGTCAGCGACTGGTCGGCCGCCTTGCGGGCGCCGATCACCATGTCGTGCACGCCGATCGGTCCGATGAGGGCATCGATGTCGTCGGGATCGTGCTGCCCGTCGGCGTCCATCAGGAGGATGACCTCACCGGCGGCCGCGCGAATCCCCGTCTTCACCGCCGCCCCGTTGCCCTTGTTGTAGGGATGCCGGATGACGCGGGCCCCCGCCGCTTCCGCCTTCGCCGCCGTCTGGTCCTTCGAGCCGTCGTCGACGACGATCACTTCCTTCCACGGATGGCGCGCGCGCAGGCGCTCGACCACGGCGCCGATGGCGCCTTCCTCGTTGTAGGCGGGGATCACGACGGAGACGTCAGACGGCTGCGCCACGGTGGGTCTCGTCGTGCGTCTCGTCCTTGGTGGCAGCGGCGCCGCGCTCCGCCAGCTCGTTCTTGCGCACGCGGTACAGCAGGTCCTCGAGGAGCTTGCGGTTGCTGGCGATGAGGTCGGCCATGACCCCCCACTGCAGCGTCTGGAAGCCGAGGATCACGAAGAGGACGGCGAGGATGGCCGACTGCAGGTGGCCGGTGATGTCGCGCAGCCACCAATGGAAGTACGCGTACCGCAGGCCGAAGCCGATGCCCACCAGGAGCAGCACGCTGGCCGCCACCACGAACACCTTGAACGGCTCGTACATGGCGTAGATGCGCAGGATGGTGGCGCCGCTGCGCTTGACGTAGTCCCAGGTCGACGTGAACAGACGGGACTTTCGCGTCTGGCGCGACTCGATGGGCAGGTGGGCGAGGGCCAGGCGTTTCTTGCCGGCCTGGATGATCGACTCCAGCGTGTAGGTGAACTCGCTGACGATGTTGATGCGCAGCGCCGCCTCGCGGGTCAAGGCGCGGAAGCCGCTGGTGGTGTCGGGCAGCTCCGTTCCCGAGACCTTGCGCACGACCCACGAGCCCAGCTCCTGGAGCCGGCGCTTGGTCCACGAGAAATGCTCGACGTCGCCCACCACGCGGTCGCCGACGACCATGTCGGCTTCGCCCTTCAGGATGGGGGCGATGAGCCGCGGGATCTCGTGGCCTGGATACTGATTGTCGGCGTCGGTGTTCACGATGATGTCGGCGCCCAGGCGCAGGCTGGCATCCAGTCCGGCCATGAAGCCCGCGGCCAGGCCCTTTCGCCGCGTGAAGCGGATGATGTGGTCGGCGCCGTGTGCACGGGCCACCTCGCCCGTGTGATCGGTCGAGCCGTCATCGATCACCAGCACCTCGACGACGTCCACGCCCGGGATCACCCGGGGGATCGCGGCCAGCGTCTGCGGGAGGGTGGCCTCCTCGTTCAGGCACGGGATCTGGACGATCAGCTTCATCGCGGGCGCAGCCTTTGTAGCACAGCCCCCTTCGGGGACGTTAGCCCCGGGCGGCACCGCGTAGCGCCGCCGCCCGCCAGCCGGAGTAGAAGCGGAACTGCGCGAGGTTGTCGAGGGTGGCGGGACCGGCGTCGCCCCGACGTCGCGGCCGATCGACCAGGGCCCGTGTCAGGTCGCCCTCCGCCGGCGCCGCCACTCCCAGGGCCGGCGGCACGAAGCGGAACGTGTCGTCGACGGCCCCCGCGCCCACCAGGCGGTCGACCCAGCCCTGGATCTCGAGCCACGAGGACGTCGGCGGGCGGCGCGGCTCGTCGAAGGCGAAGGCCTCGGGGTCGATCTCGATCGGAGACGGCGCGTGCACGCGGTGCACGTGGAAGCGGAAGCCGGGCTCGAGCGTACGGGTGAGCCGGCCGCGGCGGAGCTCCTCGCTCTGCCGCTCGCGATGGATGCTCCCGGCGACGACGGCGAGCACCGCCTCCGGAGGCACGACGACCACGCCGGCCGAGGTCCGCACCTCGAGACCGCCGGCCGTGGCGCGGCCGCCCTCCGCCAGCTCGGGCTGGAGAGAAGGGCGTGCCTCCGCCGCCGGCACGGACTGAGCGCGCAGCCCGGCCTCGCGCAGACGGGCGACGTGCTCCGCCGCCTCCGCGGGCGCGACGATGCGATGCAGCTGCCAGCCCCGGTTCGCTCGTGGCGCCGCGTCCAGCACCGATATCCCCACCTGCCGCGCCAGGGTCTCCGCATCGAGGCCGGTGCTGTCGAAGAGAACGAGGGCGCGATCCTCGAGCGGGGCGGGAGGCGGCGTGGCCGCCGTGGCGACGACAGTGGCGATCACCTGCGGATCGAGGGCGGCGCCGCAGTAGAGGCACTGCGCGCGCGCCACCGCGACCGGGCGCTGGCACCGCGGGCAGGAGGCCATCGGCCTACACGTTGAAGCGGAAGTTGATGACGTCGCCGTCCTGCACCACGTACTCCTTGCCTTCGAGGCGGAGCGTCCCCTTGTCGCGACAGGCGGCGAGCGAGCCGGCGGCGATGAGATCGTCGTAGGCGACGATCTCCGCGCGGATGAAGCCGCGCTCGATGTCGGAGTGGATGGCGCCTGCCGCCGGCTGGGCCTTGGTGCCCTTGCGGAGCGTCCACGCCCGGCACTCGTCCTCGCCCGCGGTCAGGAACGAGATGAGGCCCAGCAGCGTGTACGAGGTGCGGATCACACGGTCGAGGCCGGGCTCCGTGAGGCCGAGGTCTTCCATGAAGGCGCGGGCGTCCTCGGCCGGGAGCTCGGCGATCTCCGTCTCGATGGTGGCGGCGATCGGGCAGAGGGCCACCCCGCCGTGGGCGGCGAGGCCGGAAAGCCCCGTCTTGTCGAGGACGGTGGAAGCCTCGCGGATCTTGTCCTCGCCGAGGTTGACGACGAGCAGGATCGGCTTCTCCGAGAGGAACTGGTAGTTGCGCAGGCGGCGGCGCTCTTCCTCGTCGAACTCCACCTCGCGCAACGGACGTTCCCCCTCCAGCGCCTCCTTCATCTTCAGGAAGATCTTGCGCTCGGCGACGTCCTCGGGGCGATTGGCCTTCTTGATGTTCGCGTCCAGACGCTCCAGGCGCTTGTCGACCGCACCCAGGTCGGCGAGGATCAGCTCGAGCTCGAGCATCTTGGCGTCGCGCAGCGGATCCACGCTCCCGTCCGGGTGCGGCACCATGTCCGACTCGAAAGCGCGCACGACGTGGACGAGGGCGTCGACGTTGCGCAGCGCGGGCAGGTCGACCAGGGCCGAGCCCTGGCCCTTGGCCACCCCGGGCACGTCGACGTATTCGACGGTGGCCGGGGTCTTCTTCTTCGGCTTGTACATCTCCGTCAATGTGTCGAGGCGCCGGTCCGGGACGCGGGCGATGCCGAGGCGCGGCTCGGGCCGTCCGCCGGGGGCGGGAGCGGGCGAGCCGGTGAGGAGTTGGAAGAGCGTGCTCTTCCCGACGCTGCTGAGTCCGATGATTCCCACTTTCATGATCTGAACCACCGATTATAGTCGCGTGCGGGGCCGAAGCGCGGACGCTGTAGTAACATCCGTTGCGATGGTCGCCGCCCTCCTTGCGACGGTCCTCGCCGCGGCGGGTGCCGCCTCTGCTCCGCCCCGGCCGCGGCCCACGTTGGCCCTGCCGGAGAAGGGGCCGGTCATCCTCTTCCTCATCGACAACTCGGCGTCCCTGCCGCCCCTCGATCCCGAGGAGAAGCGGGTCGCCGCCCTCGAGAAGATGTTCACGTTCCTCGAGGGCCAGCCCTATCGCGTGATCCTGTTCGGCGGACGCAAAGAGGTGTACGTCGACGACGTCACGCGTTATCGCAACGACGGCGACTGGACGGATTTCTACTTCGCGTTCCGGAAAGCGGAGGAGCTCACGAAGGAGTACCCGCCGGGCACGGATTTCCGGATGGTCCTGCTGACGGATGCCATCGTGGACCCGGGGCCGGGTGACTGGGCGGACATGAACGTGCCCGCGGGTGCGGACCTCAAGACGTTCTCCATCGACAAGACGCTCGAGCTCCTGGGCGAGACGAAGCTGCCGCTGTACGTCGTCCTCATCGGCAACGCGCCGCTCGAGGGTGACATCAAGGATGACGTCGAGCGCACGCCGACGCTCATCCTGAGGCTGGTGCAGGCGGCCAACGGGGCGAAGGCGGCGCCGTTCGCGCAGACGCTCTCGTCGTTTTTCGGGGACAACGGCCTGCTCTTGCGGAAGTTCGTGTATCGGGTGGCCCCGCACGAGGGCTTGAAGAAGTTGGAGCCCGTGGTGCGGCGCATCGTGGCCCCGCCCAGCGCGGCAGTGGAGGCGCGGTTCGTCAGCTTGTTCATCCTCCCCCTGACGCTCTTCCTCGTGTTGCTGCTCGGCATCCTCGTCCGCTCGTTCCCGGGGCCGGGCGACGTGGAGATCGTGGAGCTCCAGACGGGTGTGCCCGCGCACCTGGCCGTCGACAAGATGCACAAGGTCGAGGGCGGTTGGGCGGACACCGGCCTGTCTCGTGTCGGCGACGCGAAGGAGGCGGTGGCCACCGTCACCTATCAGGCTCCGAATCTCGACCTCAGCGGCAAGGGCCTCGATACCGACGGCCTGGAGCCGGCGGGGCTGCGCTTGATGACGATGGACCTCGACACGCTGCGCACTTCCCTCGACGAGATGTCGGGCGGCGGCACCAAGGACGAGAAAATTTTCGTCCTGAACCTCGACTACATGGCCAAGAACATGGAGCCGTCGGAGGCGGAGCGGCTGCTCACGACGCCCATCCCGGAGCGTCGCAAGATGGCGCCTCTCGATTTTCTCCGCGCGAAGGCCCACCTCGTCGGCAACGATGTGCTGCGCCGGCGGCTCACCGATGCGCGCGTGCAGTTCGTGAGCTACGGCAAGAGCGCCGAGCGCAAGGAGCTGGCGCCGGGCAACCCGGTGCGGATCGGGCGCTACGGCTTCCTCGTGCAGGACGTCGGGCGCGGCGGACGCAAGGACGCGCGGCTGACGCTGTACTACGACCGCGTGCCGTCCCTGCTCGGCCTCAAGACGATCTTGCCCGACTTCTTCCAGCGGGCGTTCCGCTTCCGCCGGTCGAGCCAGCGCCTCCTCTAGGCGTGCCGGCGCCGCGGGTCTCCATCCTCCTGCCCGTGCGTGACGCCGCTTCCACGCTCGAGCGCTGCCTCCGCTCGTTGGCCGCGCAGACGCTCCACGACCACGAGGTCGTGGTGGTGGACGATGGCTCGCGGGACGACAGCGGCCGGATCCTCGAGGCGGCGGCGGCCCGCGACCCGCGCGTCCGCGTGTGGCGGACGCCGGCCCGCGGCCTGGTGGCCGCCCTCAACGCCGCCGCTCGGGAAGCGCGAGCCCCGATACTCGCCCGCATGGACGCCGACGACGTCTCGCTGCCCGAACGTCTCGCGCGGCAGTGGCAGCGGCTGCAGGAGCCCGGGGCCCCGGACATGCTCGGTACGTGCGTCCGCTTGCGGTGCGAGGACGGCGAGCCGACGTCCGGGATGACCGCCTATGTCGATTGGCAGAACGGGCTCGTCGGCCACGAGGCGATCCTTCGCGACCTCTACGTCGAGTCGCCTCTCGTGCATCCGAGCGCGGCGTTTCCCGCTTCCGCCCTGAGCTCCCTCGGTGGTTATCGCGACTTCGACGGGCCGGAGGACTACGACCTGTGGCTGCGTGCCGCACGGGCCGGGATGCGATTCGGCAAGGAGCCGGAGGTGCTGCTCGAGTGGTGGGACTCGCCCTTGCGCCTGACGCGGGCCTCCGCGCGCTACGCGGCCGAGCGCTTCTTTGCCCTCAAGGCGGAAGCGGTGGAGCAGGCGTTCCTGCGGCCGTCCCGGCCGGTGGTGATCTGGGGGGCGGGGCCGATCGGCAAGGGCTGGTCGCGCGAGCTCCGCGCGCGCGGGCACAAGGTCGTGGCCTTCGTCGAGGTCGCCCCGCGCAAGATCGGCGAACGCATCCATGACGCGCCGGTGATGGCGGTTGAGGACGCGGCCGGGCTGGGGCCCGCGCTGCATCTGGCGGCCGTGGGCCAGCCCGGGGCGCGCGTGGCGATACGCGAGGCGGCGGCGAGGATCGGCCTTCGCGACGGGATCGATCTCGTCGCCGTGGCCTGACGATATGATGGTCTGTACCTCGAAGCAGGGAGCCTTGAACTCCGTGAGAAAGATCCTGGCCGTATTTCTGCTTTACGGCGCCGCTGCGGCCGCGACGGCCGCCCCGCCCGCGCCGTCCCGCATCGCCAAGATGGCCGCCGTCCTTTCCGCCGAGGAGCGCCGCGACGCCGCCGCTCTCGCCGGACCTCTGCGTGACACCGACGCTGGGGTGAGACGGCGCGCCTTGCTGGCCGCCGCCCGCATCGGGGATGCGTCCAGCGTCGGCGCCGCCATCGAGAAGCTGGGCGATCCGGTGTCGGAGGTGCGCCGCATGGCGGCGTTTGCCGTGGGGATGCTCGGCGACAAGGCCGGCGTGGAGCGGCTGACGGCCGCCCTCGAAGATGCCGACGGCCTGGTGCGCGCCCGCGCGGCGGAAGCGCTGGGTCGCCTCGGCGACCGGCGGGCCGCCCCGGCGGTGGCGCGGATGGTCGGGCGCGCGATGCCCAAGGGGATGGCGCCCATCGCGGTGCGCGGTGACGATCCGGGCAACCCGTCGGATCCGTGGCTCGAGCTGCGTCTCGGCGTCATCGCGCTGGCCGCCCTGGGTGATCCCGCCAGCGCCGCGAGCGTGCTGCTCGAGAACGGACAGTCGCGTTTCGATTGGTGGGCGGCCACCTGGGCCGCCGCCGCGCTGCCCGCGTCCGAGCTCGCGCCCGTGCTCCTCACCGGCGCGGCGTCGTCGGATGCGCGCGCCCGCGCGGCGGCAGCCCAAGGGCTGGCCGCGCACGGCGGCGCGCCTGCGCGGGAGGCCCTCGTCAGGCTCGCCCGCGACCGCGAGGACGACGTCGCGGCCCGGGCCCTGCGTGCCCTCGGGCGGAGCGGCGACCCGGCGGTGGCGCCGATCCTCGAGGCCGCGCTGCGCGACGGCAGCACCCCGCGCAAGCGGGCGGCGCTTCTGGGCCTGGCCTCTCTTCCCCCCGCGAAGATTCCCCGTGAGGAAGTCGTGGCCCTCGTCGGACACGAGGACCCGTCGCTGCGGGCGGCCGCGTTGCGCGTCATCGCCCGGGCCGACCACGAGGCGCTCGCGCTCGTGTTGTCGGGGCTCGACAACGATCCCGTGTGGTCGGTGCGCGGCGGAGTCGCCGCCGGCCTCGCCGGCGCCCAGGACGAGCTCGCGGCCGGCATCCTCTTCGGAATGCTGAAGGAGGACGACGGCCGCGTGGTCGCCGCCGCCCTC
>Ga0114129_10001486_pt1 | contig 31745 bp, 28 predicted proteins | sample RhiMetdeltSRZDD1_FD_80071 | JGI IMG/M metagenome (GOLD analysis project Ga0114129, IMG submission 80071) | Populus rhizosphere microbial communities from Tennessee, USA - Rhizosphere MetaG P. deltoides SRZDD1 (version 2) (version 2) | ecosystem: Host-associated > Plants > Roots > Rhizosphere >...
ACCGCCGAGGGCGAGCCTGCCGGTCATCGCGCTGCTGACTGATTTTGGCATGCGCGATCACTACGTCGGCGCGATGCGCGGCGTGGCGCTTGGTATCTGTCCCGACGTGACGCTCGCCGACATTACGCACGAGATCGATGCCCAGGACGTTCTGGGCGGTGCACTCGAGCTCGCCGCCGCGTACAAGTACTTTCCGCAAGGCACGGTGTTTCTGTGTGTCGTCGATCCGGGAGTTGGCTCCGCGCGACGCGGTCTCGCCGCGGAGGCGGCCGGCTATCGATTTGTGGCGCCAGACAATGGCTTGTTGACGATGGTGTTCAAGGAGACCGCTCCCGCGCAGGTGGTGGAACTGACGGAGCGGCAGTACGCCAGGCCGACGGTCAGCCGCACGTTCGAAGGGCGCGACAGATTCGCGCCCGCCGCCGCGTGGCTGGCGAAGGGGATCGAGGTTCGCGCATTAGGTACTCCGGTCACGACATGGGAGACGCTCGACATTCCTGAACCTCGAGCGATCGGTGGCCAACTCTCGGGCATCGTGTTGCGGATCGATCGTTTCGGCAATCTCATGACGAACATCGACCGTCGCAGCTTCGATGCATTCGCGGCGGGTGGCCCGATTGACATTGCGGTGGCCGGGCATCACGTCGCAAGGCTCGTCGACACGTACGCGGAAGCAGCGAGCGGCTCCGCGTGTGCGCTGTTTGGCAGCAGCGATCACCTCGAAATTTCGGTTGCCGGCGGCAGCGCTGCCGAGCGTCTTGGGGTGAGAAGGGGAGCGCCCGTTCTGGTCCGCCTCAAGGCGAACCCCACCGAATGATCGCCCGAAGGCGGACCCGACCGAATACCCGAAGGCGGACCCGACCGAATAATCGGTGGGGTCCGGCTTCAGCCGGACCCTTTCCACCATGCTAGGATTCGTCGTTTCCCATGCTCAATCTGGATCTCACTGAAGAGCAGCAGCTGCTCGAGCAGAGTGTGCGCGAATGGGGCGCTCGCGCGGTCGCGCCGCGCATTCACGATCTCGATCGCGCGCATCAGTTCGATCGAAGCCTGTTGCCGCAGATGGCAGATCTCGGGCTGCTCGGCAGCTGTATCCCGCAGAAGTACGGCGGCGCGGGAATGGACTACGTTTCGCTCGGCATCGCGAGCGAGGAACTCGAATACCTCGATACGTCGCTGCGTGTGATTGTTTCCGTGCACGTCGGGCTGAACAGCCTCACGCTGCTGTCGTGGGGCACAGAGGATCAGAAAGATCGATATCTGATCCCGCAGGCGCAGGGTAAGAAGATTGCGACATACGGCCTTACCGAGCCGTCGGCGGGAAGCGATGCGCGCGGCATTCAGTCCGTCGCCATCAAGAAGGGCGATCGGTATGTGCTCACCGGCGAGAAGATGTGGATTTCGCTCGGGGATGTCGCCGACAACTTTCTCGTCTTTGCGTGGAGCGATCTGGAGAAGAAAAAGCAGCGTGATCCGAACGGTATCAGCGCGTTCATCGTCGAACGTGCGTTCAAGGGGTTCTCGAGCGGCACCCTGAAAGAAAAGTGGGGAATCCTGGCGGGCAACACCGGTTTTTTCAAGATGGACGAGGTCGACGTGCCGCAGGAGAATCTCGTCGGTCGCGAGGGCGAGGGCTTCAAGATCGCGATGTTCGCGCTGGATCAGGGACGTTATACCGTCGCCGCCGGCGCGACGGGCCTCATACGCGCATGCCGCGACGCAAGCGTGAGCTACGCGAAGCAGCGCAAGGCCTTTGGCGTCGAAATCGGCTCACACCAGCTCGTGAAAGAAATGCTTGCGCAAATGGAATCCGACTATCAGGCGTCGCGGCTGCTCTGGATGCGCGCGGGATGGCTGAAGAACGCCGGCCGGCGCAACACCAAGGAAACGGGGCTGGCAAAATGGTTCGCGACTGTCGCCTCGGAGCGCGCCGCCTCTGATGCCGTGCAGATTCACGGCGCAAATGGCTATTCGGACGAGTATCCCGTCGGGCGTTTTTATCGCAACTGCAAGGGTGCGGTGATCTACGAAGGCACGCGTGAGATTCACAAACTGATGCAGGCCGATTACCTGCTTGGGTACCGGACAGACCGGCCAACCCGCTGCGAGCTGCCTCCCTATGCTTGATTCTGATCTCTCTCTCGACTTTCTGCGCGTTGTCGAAGAAGCCGCCATCGCATGCGCCCAGACGATGGGGCAGGGCGATCGGCACCATTCCGATGCCGTTGCGGTCGAAGCCATGCGCCGCGTCATGGACACGGTGCCGATCGATGGAACGATTGTGATCGGCGAAGGCGAACGAGACGAGGCGCCGATGCTCTTTATCGGCGAGAAAGTCGGCATGGCGCATAAGTCGCCCAACGGCCGGTCGTTCCAGCAGGTGGACATCGCCGTCGATCCGCTGGAAGGCACGAATCTTTGCGCCACCGGTGCGCCGAACGCGATAGCTGTTCTGGCCGCATCGGAAAGCGGCGGACTGCTTCATGCGCCCGACATGTACATGGAGAAGCTCGTCGTCGGTCCGAGCTCGCGCGATGTCGTCGATCTCGATGCGCCGGTACGTTTCAACCTGAGGGCGATCGCGCAGACGCTTGGCCGTCGCGTCGAGGATCTCGTGGTAATCGTGCTCGATCGGCCGCGACACGAGAAGCTCATCGCGGAAATTCGGGCGACGGGCGCGCGTATCCGCCTCATTGGCGACGGCGATCTCTCCGCCGGTATCGCCGCGGCCGTCGTCGGCAGCGGCGTGCATGCCGTGATGGGTATTGGTGGAGCGCCCGAAGGGGTGTTGACCGCTGCTGCGATGCGGTGTCTGAACGGTGAAATCTTCGCCCGACTGGTCATCGCGAAATCCGGTGACGAAGAGCGGGCGCATGCGATGGGAATCAAGGACCTGAACCGAATCTACCGCTCGAACGATCTCGCGCCCGGCAAAAGTCTGATCTTCGCCGCGACCGGCGTCACCGAAGGCTCATTGATGAAAGGCGTTCGCTTCTTCGGCGATGGCACGCGGACGACGTCGCTGGTAATGCAAACCAATCCGCACCGGATTCGTTTCATCGACAGCATTCATGTCTCTGATTCGATTTCGATCGGAGCCAAAATACGTTTCTAGGAACCTGGAGGTATCAGGTATCAGGTATCAGGTATCAGGGGTGGTTCAGGTATCAGGTAAAAGGTTTGAGCTGTGGCCAAACGCCAGAAGTCGCGCCGTCTCCCTCGTGCGCCACTGCCGCGCCAAACCGGCGGTGCTCATGAGGACAAAACAAAACGCCCTTGGCGTCGTCGCAAACACAAGAAATCACCTGATACCTGAGAGGCCTGCTACCTCGAAGCCTGATACCTGGACCACCCCTGATACTGAAACCTGATACCTGTAGGATCTTTTCAATGTCTTCCCAGGAGCGCGCAGCACTCGTAGGCGTCATTCATCCTTCGAACCGCGTTGATGCCGATCATTCGCTCGACGAGCTCGCTGGCCTTGCCGATGCCGCGGGCGCGCGCGTGGTGTTGCGGATGCTGCAGGAGCGGCCCAAACCGGATCCAGCGACGTTCATCGGGGCCGGGAAGGTCAGCTCGCTCGCGGCGGCGTGCGACGAAGCGGACGTCGACGTGGTGATCTTCGACCACGAATTGAGCCCGGCGCAGCTCCGTCAGCTCGAAGAGCGCCTCGACCGCAAGGTGATCGACCGCACGCAGCTGATTCTCGACATCTTCGCCCGCCGGGCACGGACCCGCGAAGGCAAGTGGCAGGTGGAGCTGGCCCAGCTGAAATATTTGCTGCCGAGACTCGCCGGATCCGGTACGGCGCTTTCGCGGCTCGGTGGCGGCATCGGCACCCGCGGACCTGGCGAGACAAAGCTTGAGTCCGACCGTCGCCGGATCCGCGTCAGGATTCAATCGATCCAGCGAGAGATCGACCAGGTGCGGCAGCGCCGGTCGCAGCTGCGCGAGCGCCGTCACAAGCAATCGGTGCCAACGGTCGCGCTCGTCGGCTACACCAACGCCGGCAAGACGACGTTATTCAACAGGCTCACCGACGAGACAGCGGTGGCTTCAGACGCGCTGTTCGTCACACTCGATCCGCTTATCCGGCGAGTGCGCCTACCCGACAATCGCGAACTCCTCGTGTCGGATACCGTGGGATTTATCGACAGGCTCCCGCACGCGCTTGTCGCGGCTTTTGGGGCAACGCTGGAGGAGGTCGCCGAAGCTGACTTGATTCTTCACGTCATTGACGCGGGAAGCCCCGAACGGGAACGGCAGGTGACCGCGGTTCACAATGTTCTGGAGGAAGTCGGCGCGTCGGATGTCCCAACGGTTGCCGTATACAACAAGATCGACACGATCACGGCAGAGGAACGCCGTCGGTTGCGAGACGCCGATCCTGCGGCGGCGCTCATTTCGGCATCGCTCGGAACCGGCGTCGCCGAGCTGCTTCAGATGATTGCGTCGCGACTGGCGCTCGACACCAGACGTGTCACCATCACCTTCGACAGCGGCAAGGAATTCGATCGTCAGCAGATCGGACGGCTGTACCGTGTGGCGCGGGTCATCAGCCACGTGGCCACCAACGGGAAGGTCGTCATCGAGGCTGACGTTCCCAGACGGTTCATTGAGAGACTGACGAGCATGGACCCGGAAGATGTCAGGCAATCCCAATAACGTATTGCGCAAGCCTTCCTGGCTTGCCCGTATCTCGGCGGTCTGGCTTGTGCTTACCGCGCTGCTCGTATCAGCTTGTGCCGTGAAAACGGCGCCCCCGCTGCCACCGACGCTCAAGTACCCCGAGTTCGTGTATCCGACGCCCATGCGCGCCGCGGCGCGAGAGGCGATGGCCGTCGATCTCGGGTGGCGCTTCCTCCAGAATGACGACCTGTCGAATGCCGAGCGTGAGTTTTCGGGCGCTCTCAAGAGCGCTCCTGATTCCCCCGCGGCGAAGGCAGGCGAGGGTTACGTCTCGCTTGCGAGGCACGACTACATGCGTGCGCTCGATCAGTTCGACCTTGCGCTTCGCGGCGCTCCAACCTACGCGCCTGCGCTGGTGGGCAAGGGGTTGACGTTGCTCTCCGTGAATCGCGACAGCGACGCGCGCGCCGCCTTCGAGGCGGCGATGAAGGCCGATCCGTCCTTGACCAGCCTGTCAGCGCGGGTCGACGTGCTCAAGTTCCGAGAGATCCAGAACCTGATTGCCGCCGCGCGGAACGCGATGAACGCCGGACGGCTGGACGAGGCGCGTACGGGCTACCAGCGAGCGATTGCGGCGACGCCGGATAGCGCGGTGTTGTACCGGGAGCTGGGGATGGTCGAGCGGCGCAGCGGTAATGTCGCGGCCGCGCTGGAGCAGTTCAATCGGGCGGTCATGCTCGACCCGGCCGATGCAATCTCGCTTGGACAGGTCGGCGAACTGCTCGAAGGGCGCGACGACTTCGCCGGCGCCGAGACGGCCTTTCGCCGCGCGCACGATGTGGACCCATCCGCCGGCTACGATCGGAAAGCAGATGCTGTAGCGGCGAGGACTCGTGAGGCCCGCCTGCCCGCTGAATATCGTGCGCTCGCGTCCGCGCCGCAAATCACCCGCGGAGATCTCGCCGCGCTTATCGGCATCCGCCTGGAGGACCTCCTCCAACAGGCGCCGCGTACCGCCGAAGTCATCACCGATACGGCAGGGCATTGGGCTGCTTCATGGATTGCGGAGGTCGCCGCGGCGGCCGTGATGCCGCCGTTCGATAACCACACGTTTCAGCCGCGCGCGCCCGTTCGGCGGGTTGACCTGGCGGAGGCAGTCAACGCGCTCCTTCGCATTGCCAGCAGGACGCGTCCGGCGCTGCAGACCCGCATGGCCTCGCGTCCGACGATCCCCGACGTGAACACGTCGCACTTGAATTATCCGGCGGTCGCAGCGGCCGTTTCCGCCGGCATCCTGCCGCTCATAGAAGGAGGCCGATTCGACACCGAGCGGCCCGTCTCGGGCACGGATGCGATTGCTGCGATCGATCGCCTGCGCGCGCTAGCCCAGTAATCCGTGCGCTATCTCACGCTTGCCAACCAGATCACGATCCTGCGGATCATGTTGATCCCGGCGTTCGTGTTGCTGATTGTCTACGGTCACCTTGGGGCAGCGCTTGCGGTGTTCCTGCTGGCAGGCATCACCGACGCGCTCGACGGTCTTATCGCGCGTCTGACGAGCCATCCGACGAGCCTCGGAGCCTGGCTCGATCCGATGGCAGACAAGCTTCTGCTGGTGACGACCTTCGTCGTGCTGACGTTGCCGCAGATCTCGCTGACGAACCACGTGCCGATCTGGCTCACGATTCTCGTCATCAGCCGCGACATCGTCATTGTCGCCGTCGTGGCAATTGTCAACCTTGCCGTCGGCCCGCGAACATTCCGTCCCTCGCTGCTTGGAAAGGCGGCGACGGCGACGTTCATCCTCGCCAACGTGGTGATCATGTACTTCAACTGGCGGATGGAACGGTCAGCGCTCGTCGACGTGGCGATCTGGCTCGCGCTTGCGTTGACTTTATTGTCGGCGGGTGACTACTTTTTCAGGCTCCGGCGGCTTATCAATGTCCCTGCGCCGTGAAGAGGCCTCGCGCCATTACGATTGCGCGAGTTTCGCTTTGAAATAATCGACCGTCTTCAGAAGGCCTTCTTCGAGGCCGATCGTCGGTTCCCACCCAAGCACCGTGCGGGCGCGTGTAATGTCAGGGCGACGCTGTTTCGGATCGTCGATGGGGAGCGGGCGGTATACGAGCTTGCTCGACGATCGGACCAACCGGATGATGGTGCGGGCGATCTCCTCGATGGTCACTTCGTGCGGATTCCCGATGTTTACCGGCTCGTTGGTGTTGGCGTCCATCAGGCGAAGCACACCATCGACCAGATCGCTGACGTACGTGAAGCTGCGTGTCTGCGTGCCGTCGCCGAAGATCGTGACGTCCTCACCGGTCAACGCCTGTGACATGAAGGCGGGCACGGCGCGGCCGTCGCGCAAGCGCATGCGGGGGCCATACGTATTGAAGATGCGGACGATCTTCGTGTCCACGCCGTGATAGCGGTGATACGCAAGCGTCATCGCTTCCGCAAAGCGCTTCGCCTCGTCGTACACACCCCGTGGACCGATCGGATTGACGTTGCCCCAGTACGTTTCCTTCTGCGGATGCTCGAGCGGATCGCCGTAGACCTCGGAGGTCGACGCGATGACAAAGCGAGCCTTCTTCTTCATCGCCAGGCCGAGCGCGTTGTGCGTGCCGAGCGAGCCGACCTTCAGCGTTTGAATCGGGAGCTCGAGATAGTCGATGGGACTTGCCGGGCTTGCCCAGTGAAGAACGAAATCGACGGGGCCGTCGATGTCGATGTGCCGGGTAACGTCGTGCCGGATGAATTCGAACTTCCGGTCACGCAGGTGCGCAATGTTGGCCAGATCGCCGGTGAGCAGGTTGTCGATCCCGATGACCTCATGACCACGCGCAAGGAGCGCTTCGCTCAAATGCGATCCAATGAAGCCGGCGGCGCCGGTGACGACGCTGCGCACGGTTCAGGAACGCTGCAGGAGACCGCGGAAGACCGTGAGCCACATGATCTTCAGATCGAGCGTCACCGACCAGTTCTCGATGTAGTACAGGTCGTACTCGATCCGCTTCTCGAGCGACGTATTACCGCGCCAGCCATTGACCTGCGCCCACCCGGTGATGCCTGCCTTCACCTTGTGTCGCAGCATGTACTGCGGGATGTGGTGCTTGAACTGTTCGACGAAGAACGGCCGCTCGGGTCGCGGGCCCACGATCGACATGTCGCCGCGGAGGACGTTCCACAACTGCGGGAGCTCGTCGAGGTCGAGCCTGCGCAGCCATCGGCCAATCGGCGTCGCGCGTGGATCATCCTCCCGCGCCCACACGGGTCCGGTCTCCGACTCGGCGCCGTCGTGCATCGAACGGAACTTGTAGACGGTGAACGCCTTTCCATCGAGACCCATCCGCTCTTGCGCGTAGAAGACGGCACCGCGCGAGGTCAGCTTCACAAGCGTGGCGATGACGGCGAGCGGAAGCGCGAGCACGAGCAGCGCCGCCGCGGATAACGCGACATCGATCGCGCGCTTCAGCCACGAATTGAAACCCTGCAGCGGCACGTCGTTGACGTTGATGATCGGGAGCCCATCCAGATCTTCGAGCCGCGCACGAAGCGTGATGAACTGCAGAAGGTCCGGCACGACCTTCACGTCGACGCATTCGCGGCTGGTGAGCTCCACCAGATCCAGCAGCTTGGTGTGCTCTTCGAGCGGCAACGCGACGTACAAATGATCGATGCGTTCCCGCTGTGCGATTTCGCCGACCTCGGCGAGCGTGCCCAGGAGAGGAATGCCCCGGTACCCGATGTGATCGCCGCCTGCGCGATCGTCGACGAAGCCGACCACCTGGAACCCGAATTCCCGATGCTGCAGCACGCGATCGGCGACCATGCGCCCCAGGTCGCCCGCCCCCGCAATCAGGATTCGCTTCAGGCCCACGCCCGCCCGCCATCGGCGTTCGAGAAGCGCTCGAACGGCTTCGCGGGACAGGAACGTGAAGAGCACGTTGAGGACGAGGAACAGACCCCAGACGATTTGCGAGACCTCGTACGCCCCGCGTGCTTTCTCCGCGTCCGACGCGTAGTAGACGGAGATGTACAGCGTCGTGACCACGCCAAAGACGACGGCGAGGATGCTGCCGATGAGGACCGCGAAGAAATCATCGACCCGCGATCGTCCTCGCCGCAACCGGTAGATCCCCTGCAGCTGAAAGGCGAACGGCGTGAGTAGCGCCACCAGCGGCAGCAGATTGAGGTACTGCTCGATGGGCGGATAGCCGCGCGTGACCGGAATCAGTCCGCTTTCGAAACGGATGCCATAGGCGAGGATGAATGCCCAGACGGCAAGCAGCGCGTCAGTGATGACGTAGAACACCACGAGGAGGCGGTTGTATCGTCTTACCACCTGGTTCCAATCGGGGTGTGAAGCGTGTCGTCGATCACGGCGTACATCTGCTCGACATGGCGCTCACGCGAAAAGCGCTGTGCGTTGGCGCGAAGACGTTCAGGATCGAATTGCGCCGCCGCGACGGCGTTCAATGCGGGAGCCATGGAAGCGGGCGTCAGATCGTCGAAGAAAATTCCCGTCTCACCAGCGATGATCGTCTCGAGTGCCCCTCCGCGCGCCAGCGCAACGACGGGACGGCCGCACGCCTGCGCTTCCACCGGCACGATGCCGAAGTCCTCCTCGCCGGGCAGAAGAACCGCCAGCGCGCGTCGATACTCTTCGCGAATCTGCTCGTCGCTCAAGTGGCCGACAAACTCGACGGAGCTATTGCCGAGCTGTTCGAGGCGCTTACGGTCAGGACCGTCACCGGCGATCCGGAGGCTGGCGCCGACACGACGGCAGGCCTCGATCGCTATATCGATTCGCTTATACGGAACCAAGGCGGACACGATCAGAAAATGCCGTCCGGGAGGTGTGCTATCGGGGTGGTAGAAGATCGTGTCAACGGGTGGATACACGATTGTCGCCTCGCGATTGTAGTATCGGCGGATCCTCCCCGCAATGTTTCTGGAGTTCGCGACAAAGCGCCCCACGCGTGAGGCAGTCGCCGCGTCCCAGTGGGCCAGACGCCTCAGGATCGGTCGGTAGACCCAACGGCTCGCGAATCCACCGACGCGCTCGGGTCCGAAATACGCATCGAACTGATCCCACGCGTAACGCATCGGCGCGTTGCAGTAACAGATGTGGCGAGCACGACCGGGAACGATAACCGACTTTGCCGCGCAGTGGCTGACGCTGATGACGAGGTCGTACCGATCGAGATTGAACTGCTCGATCGCGGCGGGGTAGAGAGGCAAGTACCGTCGGTAGTGTGTGCGTGCGAACGGCAGCTTCTGAAGACTCGATGTGATGATGCGGTGACGCGCGATCACGTCCGATACGGTGCCCGGTACGTAAAAGAGCGTAAAGACATCGGCATCGGGGTAGCGCTCGCAGAGCGTTTCCAGGACCTTCTCGCCCCCGCGCATGCCATTGAGCCAGTCATGCACAAGGGCGACTCGCAGCGGGCGGTGGGCAGTGGGCAGGTGGCAGGGACTGTCAACAGCGAACTGCCGACTGCCGACTGCCGACAGCCGACTATTGTTCAATTCCATCCGCCCACCAGCCGGTAAATGTCGTGCGTGCGGACAACCGAACGTTCCCATGAAAAATCGCGCGCGCGGGCGAGGCCCCGTGTCCGAAGGTCGTCTGCCAGCCGCGGATCGGTCAATACGCGCCGCACGCCGTCGACGATCGAGCTCACATCGTAGGGGTCCACGAGGATGGCCGCATCGCCGGCCACTTCCGGCAGCGACGATACATTCGACGTGACCACTGGCGTGCCGCTGGCCATCGCTTCGAGTGGTGGCAGCCCGAAGCCCTCGTACAACGAGGGGAAGACGAAGACGGCGGCGAGTCGATACAACGCAGCCAGCGTCTCATCGGGAAGGAAGCCGAGGAACCGGACGTGCTTGTGCAGCTTGTGGCTGTGCACCGCCCGGCGCAGCGCCGGCAGCTTCGAAATCTCATCGCCGATGATCAACAGCTTCAGCTCCTCGAACTCACCCTTGCGGAGCGCCGCGAAGGCTTCGATCAGCCTCACCAGATTCTTGTGCGGCTTGATGGTGCCGGCATATAGAACGAAACCATGATCGAGCTGGAAGCGTTCGCGAACGCGCGCAATCTCCTCTGCCGAGGGCTGAATCCAGAACCGCTCGTCGATGCCGTTGTAGACGACGGCAATCTTCTCCGGCGGCACGTTGAAGAAGTGGAGGATGTCGCGCTTCGACGCTTCCGAGACGGTGAGAATGCGATCGGACTTTCTGGCCGCGCTCCACATCGCGCCGCGGGCGTACGCGTAGGCGGCGCGATTCGGCAGATACTGCGGAAACATGAGGTGAATGCAATCGTGAATCGTCACCACCGAGCGCGAACGCACGGCAACGGGCAGCACGTAATGCGGCGCGTGAAAGACGTCCGGCTTTTCACGCATCAGCACGAGCGGGATGTGGAACTGCTCCGAAACGGAGTAATTAGCGGCTGGCTCCAGTACGGTCCGGAAGTTTTCGCCGAGCGTGCCCGCGACCCCCATGTCGGACTGGTGGCAGAGCAGGACGTACTCGTTTTCCCGATCGATCCGCGAGAGATGCCTCAGGAGGTTGCGGATGTAGGTGCCGATCCCGAAATCGTGGAGTTTTCGGGCATCGATCGCAATTTTCACTGGAAGAATTTTACTGTCACGGGCCGCAGAGACTCAGAGGCGCAGAGATTCTCATGCGTTCTCTGAGTCTCTGCGTCTCTGAGGCTCGTGACCGAGACTATCGGTCCCAGCCTGACCAGTCCATGCGGTACTTCTGGCGGATCTGCCGAATGGTGCCCGGGTATACACCGTCTCGCCGCGCCGATTCGGCGGCCGTGTCAAGCGTCGTTTTGATCTGGTTTGCGGCGCTCTTGAGATCGTCCATCCAGGCAAAGCAATCGTAGGCGTTGCTGCGGGCCACCTTGATGCCATCCGGCACGTAGATAGCGAACCACGGACGATCGCCGCCCGTCGACGTCGAGCCGGCAACGCACAGCTTCGAGTTGCGCTGCCAGTTCGTATCGATCTGATCGCTGATGCGCGCCGCCCACTGTACGGCCTGCTCGTACTGCGCTTGCCCTCTGGCACGCGCCGCCTCGCTTTCCGACGGTCCGCCCAAGGTCTGGTTCAAGGCGGCCACCGGTGTCTGCGCAGCCACCACCGGCCGACCGTCAACGAGCGCAATTGCGTGATCGATGGCGATGGCGAACGCGACCCCTTCGCCGACCTGCTTGGAGATGCCCATCGAGTTGATGCCGATCACGGTGCCGTCGCGGTCAATCAGCGGTCCGCCGCTGTTCCCCGGATTGATCGCCGCATCAGTCTGAATGAGCGTCACGCTTCCCGCCTGGCGCAGCGCGCTCACGATTCCGCGCGTCACGGTATTGGACAGCGCACCCAGCGCGTATCCGATCGCGATCACCTCTTCACCGGGCCGTGCCGTGGCAGCCGTTCCGAGCCGGAGCGTCGCCTGCTGAGGATTCGCGTTGTACACCTGCAGCAGTGCGAGGTCGACTGCCGGTGACGTCGTCATCACACGAGCCGTGTACTGCGCGCCGCCAACCCGGAGGGTGACGGAGTTCTGGCCTTCGACGACGTGATTGTTGGTGACGACGAGGTCGGGCCGGATGAAGAATCCGCTGCCGCGGCCGCTGCCGGTGTCGATTGAAGCCACTGCCGGCAGCGAGGCGCTCACAACGTCCTCGATCGAGCCTGTTGGAGCCGTCGCAACGGTGTTGGACGCAGCGGGAGCCGGTCCGCTCACCACGATGCTTCCTTTGACAGGCGCCACGAACGTGTCGGAGGTCTGCGCGACGGCTTGCTGTGCTCCTGCTTCGGTCGCTCCGCGCGTCTCTGACGCGACGACACGTGTTTGCGCGGCGATTGGTGCGGGCTCCCTCGTCTGCACGATGTACGCCGCCACGCCGAGGCCGATGGCGGCGCCGAGAATCAGAAACAACGAAGGCGATGGTCCGCGCCGGGGGCGGGTTTCGACGGATTCAGCCGGTGGCGCAGAATCGGGTTGCAGGCGCTGAAATCCGCATCGGCATTCGTGGACCCGGGTGGGAACGCGACGGTCGCATGCCGGGCATTTCCAGGAAAATTGATCGCTGGCGGGTTCACCCATCGCTCGTCGAGTTATCGGGCAGTCGCCCGCGCACCTTGAGGTACCAGCGAAGCCACGGAACCCAGCCTGGATGGTGCTTTTCGTAGAAGGCAAGCTGACTGCGGCGGTAGGCGCGTTCCGTCGCTTTCGCCGCGGTTGCCCGCGAGCGCCCGCGCAGATGAATGACTTCCGCCGCGGGATAGAACAGAACCCGCCGCCCGCGCGCACGAATCGAGGCGCAGAAGTCGACATCCTCCGCGTACATGAAAAACCGCTCGTCCATCAGACCGACGGCTTCAGCGTCGCCCCGCCGGACGAGAAGACAGGCGCCGCTGACCCAGTCCACTTCCCGCGCCTTGCGCGTGATCGACTCGACGTACGCGGCAATAGGTCCGGTTCGCCTGCTGTGCCCGACGAGAAATTTCTGTCGGAGCTCCGCAAGCGGCGACAGCGTCCTGCCAAAAGAGAGCTCCACGCGTCCGTCTGCACCGACGAGACGTGGGCCTGCGACCGCCGCATCCGGTCTCGCGTCCAGCGCCGCCACGAGCGTATCGAGTGAGCCTGGCGGGACGGACGTATCGGGATTGAGCAGGAGTATCAGGGAGCCGAAGGTCTGCTGAATACCGACGTTGTTTGCACGGGCAAATCCGAGATTTGCGCCCGCATCAATCACACGGACGCCGTGCCACCGGGAGCGAATCGTCGCCGTGGTTCCGTCGGTCGATCCATTGTCGACCACGACGATCTCGTGGTCGGTTGAAGGAGGGTGTTGCACGAGTGAACCAAGGCAGGTGTCAATATCAGCCGTCGAGTTGTGGGTCACGATGATGATCGACAGCCGCGGCATCGACAGCGAAGTGGTCATCGCGTCTCGCGCGAGACCTTTTGTGCGCGAGGCTCGGACCCGGTTCGTCTGGATCCCACTTCAATCAACGTGTCCAACACCTTCTCTGAGAACGTCGTCCACGAATATCGACTGAGAACGTGCTGAGCAGCTTTCAGAATGCGCTCGCCCTCCGCAGCGTCGAATAGCACGCTCCTCAAGGCCGCTGCGACAAGCGCAGGGTCCGGCCGAGCGACATAACTAGCGGCATCGCCGTAGACCTCGCGCGCGACCGGCGTGTCGAGCAGCACGATGGGCACTCGCGATGCCAATGCCTCCAGCGGGGTCAGCCCGAATCCCTCATATTCGGACAGGTAGACAAACGCCGCCGCGTCGGCATACAGCTGCGGCAAATCGTCGTCTGGGACATAGGACCGCAGGTGAATGCGGTCGGTCATGCCCGTCGAGGCAACCATCGCATCAAGCTTCACGCGTGGGCTGGTGCGGTTGTCACCGACGATTTGGAGCTGCATCTCTGGATGGCTCTGCGCCAGGCGAGCAAATCCTTCAATGAGCTCGGGTACGTGCCGCCGGTTGAAAATCGACCCGACAAACAAAACGGTGCACGTGCCGGATGCGCGTTCGAGGTTTGTCCCCGCGATGTCCGTGGTGCGATGGAACGCAGTGACGCCTGGGTTAATGACCACGATCTTCGAAGAGGCGACACCGAGGTGCGCGACAATCTCACGCTTCGAGAACTCAGAAACCGTGATGACGCGGTCCGCGGCGCGCGCAGCGAGTCGCGCGGTTACCCGGCGGCGCAGCCCCTCGCGCCACCCAAACCACTCAGGATGCGCGGCGAAAGACGCATCGTGCATCAGCACGACCATCGGAACCGAGGTCAATACCGGGCCGCTATACGCGGGCGCGAACAGGACATCGGCGCGCGACTGCCGCAAAACCCGGGGCAGTACCAGCTGCTCCCAAACGGTTCCGCCACTCGGTGCATCTGCCGCGGGTGCAAGCTGAAGGAACTCGTGCGTCTGTCCCGCCGGCACGCGTCCCCACTCCGCGAGCAGCGCTCGGATAATACGACCCACCCCGGTCGACTTGCCATGCAGCTCGCGGACGTCGATCGCGATTCTCATGCGCAATCCTGGCGACGCGCGATGGCTTCGGCGTAGGCGCGATGCAGCGTTCGAGCGGACTCGGTCCACGTAAAGCTGCGTGCGCGGTCGAGTCCGGCCTGTGCCGCGCGCAGCGCCCAGCTCTGGTCGAATGCCGCGCGCTCGATCGCCGCCACGAGCGCATCCGTGTCTGACGGATCCACCTGGGCGCCAGCATCCTGCACGACTTCCGGCAACGAACCGCGAGATGAAACGATCACCGGCACTCCAGCAGACATCGCTTCGAGCGCCGGAAGACCGAAGCCTTCGTCGAGCGACGGCAGCACGAGCATGCGGGCGGATCGATAAAGGTCCTCGCGCGCTTGGTCGTCGACGTAACCGATATGCGTAACGTGATCCGAAAGAGGCTTGGTGTGAATGCGGGCAAGCCAGTTCGAGGCGGCCCCGGTGGCGCGGCCTGCGAGCACCATCCGTGGAAGCTCGCGCCGGCTCTCGAGCAGCCGTTGGTAGGCGTCCAGTAACGCGCCGACGTTCTTCCGTGGTTCGAGCGTGCCCATAAAGAGGATGCAGCCGTCAGACGGCACATTTGGCTGCCACCCGAGCGTCCGCCATGCCGGGGCGCCGGGTGGACAAACATAGATACGCTCGCCGGCGACCCCAAGCCCTTCGATGATTTGCGATCGTCCGTACTGCGTGGATGTGATGACCGCGTGCGCGCGTCTCGCGTGCGAGGCGGCGAGGACAGGATAATCGCGTCTAATCTCGGCGCCGGTGTCGTGCGTGCGTGTGAGAAAAAACAGGTCGTGAATCGTGACAATCTGCGCAGCGTTGCGCGCCGGCATGAGAAGCGGATGCGCCGAGTGCGTGATGTCGATGTCGCCGGCCAGCATTTCAGCAGGCGGCCATTCGAACCGATGCCATAAGTAATTCAGGATGCGGACGGGAATGCGCCGATCGATCACTCGAGCACCCGTGTCGTGGCCGACATTGTGAGCAGGTCGATCTTTCCAGGAACTCGTGAAGAGCAGGATCTCTTCACCATACGCGGCCGTGTACGCGCGCGCCAATTGATGAATGTACTCGCCGACACCGGTACGCTCCCGCAAGGCAGGCCGGTAATCGACGAGGATGCGCACGACGGCAGGGTACAATCACAAGCCACAGAGACACAAAACGGATGAAAATCGCGGTCATTGGAACCGGGTACGTAGGCCTTGTCGCGGGCGCCTGCTTCGCCGAAAGCGGCAACGACGTGATCTGCGTCGACAGGGACGCCGCCAAGATCCGGACGCTTCGCGCCGGCCGCATGCCGATCTACGAGCCAGGGCTCGAGGAACTCGTGCGCCGCAATCGGCACGAGAACCGGCTGACGTTCACGACGACGCTGCCGAAGGCCGTGCGCAGTTCGACCGTCGTCTTCGTCGCCGTTGGTACCCCGCAGGGGGAGGACGGGTCTGCCGATCTGCAGCACGTGCTCGAAGTCGCGCGCGAGGTTGCACGCGCCATGAACGGCTACAAAGTGATTGTCGACAAGAGCACGGTGCCGGTCGGCACGGCCGCCCGCGTGCGTGAAGTGATCCGCCGCGAGACCACGCATCCCTTCAGCGTCGTCAGCAACCCCGAGTTCCTGAAGCAGGGTGCGGCGATCGACGACTTCATGAAGCCCGATCGCGTGGTGATTGGCGCGGAGGATCCGCGGTCGCGCGAGATCATGCACGAGCTCTATGCTCCGTTCACCCGGACGGGCGCACCTATCATGACGATGGATTGCGCGAGCGCGGAGCTGACCAAGTACGCGGCCAATGCCATGCTGGCGACTCGCATCTCATTCATGAACGAGGTCGCCAACGTGTGCGAGGCGGTCGGGGCTGACGTCGACGAAGTGCGTCGCGCCATTGGCGCGGACCGTCGCATCGGGACCTCATTCCTCTTTCCGGGCGTCGGTTACGGCGGTAGCTGTTTTCCGAAAGACGTGAAGGCGATGATTCATTTCGCCTCGCAGAAGGATTACGACTTCAGAATTCTCAGAGCGGTCGAGGAAGTGAACATCGCACAGAAGACGCGGCTGGCGGCCAAGATGCGTTCGCATTTCGGCACCCTCAAGGGGCGAACGATTGCCGTCTGGGGACTCGCGTTCAAACCGCGAACCGACGACATGCGCGAGGCGCCGTCAATTCCGCTCATCAAAATGCTGCTGGCCGAGGGCGCCGACGTCCAGGCCTATGATCCGGAGGCGACCAAGGTTGCCAAAGGTATCTTCGGCAACAAGGTGACGTTCGCGACCAAGAACTACGAGGCGTTGAAGGGGGCCGACGGACTGGCGATTGTGACCGAGTGGAGCGAATTCCGCCGGCCTGACTTCGAAAAGATGCGGAAGCTGATGCGGTCGCCCGTGGTCTTCGATGGCCGCAATCTGTTTGAACCGGAGCAGATGAAGCAGAGCGGGTTCACCTACTACTCCATTGGCCGCCAGTAGCGCTTCGACCGTGCTCGTGACGGGCGGCGCCGGCTACATCGGCAGCCATGCCGCGAAGGCGTTGCGTCAGGCGGGCCATCGCGTCGTGATCTACGACAATTTGTCCGCAGGGCATCGAGACGCGGCGCTCGGCGCGCCGCTCATCGACGGCGACGTGCGCGATGTGGACGCCGTTCGCCGCGCGTTGCGCGACAGCGGTGCGTCGGCCGTCATGCACTTTGCTGCCTGGCTGATCGTCTCGGATTCCGTTCGGGATCCCGTTGGCTATTACCGAAACAACGTTGGAGGCGCACTGGCCACGCTCGAGGCCATGGCGGCGGAACAGTGCCGGCAATTCATTTTTTCATCGACGTGCGCCGTGTACGGCGAGCCCGTCGAGGCACCGATTGGCGAAACCCACGCGACCGCGCCGATCAACGCCTACGGGCAGACAAAGCTGGCGGTGGAGCATGCGCTCCCGCATTTCGAGCGTGCCTATGGCATCCGATCGATTTGTCTGCGTTACTTCAACGCCGCGGGCGCCGATCCGGATGGCGAGCTGGGGGAAGATCACTCACCGGAAATCCACGTGATCCCACGCGCGTTCGATGCAGCATCGGGCGGTGCTCCGTTCGAGATTTTCGGCGAGGACTATGCGACGCCGGACGGCACGTGCCTTCGCGATTACATTCACGTCGTCGATCTGGCTGACGCCCACGTTCGTGCGCTCGCTCGGCTGGAGGGCGATGGAGCCTCGACGGTCTATAACGTCGGCACAGAGCGCCCCTCGTCGGTCCGTGATGTCCTGGCTTCGGTGGAACGGGTCACCGGTCGTCCGGTCGCCCGTCGTTCGGCCCCTCGCCGTCCTGGCGACCCGGCGGTGCTCTTTGCGTCCGCCGAGCGGATTCGAACGGCGCTGGGGTGGCGGGCCCGGCGTCCGGATCTCGACACAATTGTTGGCGACGCCTGGCGGTGGCACTCGGCGCATCCGCAGGGCTTCGATCGGCATCGCTCATGAACGGTCCGCGGCTCTGATGTCTCGACTACGTGGAATCCTGACCGATCCCCTATTGTCGGTCGTCATGCCGGTCTATAACGAGGCCTCGACGATAGACGAGATCATCCGGCGTGTGCTCGCCGTACCGCTCCGGACGCAGTTGATCGTTGTGGACGACTGCTCGACTGACGGTACTCGCGACATGCTGGCTGGACTGCAGCACGAGTTGGGATTCACCCTGCTTCTCCAGCCTGAAAACCGCGGCAAAGGCGCGGCGCTGCGCACCGGTTTCGGGTCGGTTCGCGGAGATCTGGTCGTGATTCAGGATGCCGATCTGGAGTATTCGCCCGAGGAATTCCCCGACCTGATCGAGCTGATCTGCCAGGGGCGAGCCGATGTTGTCTACGGATCGCGGTTTCTGGGGCGCCATCGCGTGTTCCTGTTTACGCATTACCTCGGCAATCGTCTGCTGACGTTACTCACAAACGTGCTGTACAACACGATGCTCACCGACATGGAGACCTGCTACAAAGTTATGAGAACCGAGGTACTCCGGTCGATGACGCTGCGGTCCAATGGGTTCGGCATCGAGCCCGAGCTCACCGCCAAGATCTTCAAGCGCGGCTACCGGGTGTACGAAATCCCCATCACGTACGACGGACGAGGGTACGACGAAGGGAAGAAGATTGGATGGCGCGACGGCGTGGTCGCCTTGTGGGTGCTGCTGCGATACCGGTTCACTGAGTGAATGCGTTTCTACGGTTGATCGCCTACGCCCGGCCCTATCGCGGGCGGTTGGCTGCTGCGGCGGCGGCGATGATCGTCTACGGTGCCGCGTCGGCGGGCGTCGCCGCGCTTATTCAGCCGATTCTCGATCGCGTGCTGCCCCGGCATGAAGAGCTTGGGCAGATCATCACCGCCATTCTTGCGCTGTATTTGATCAAAGGTGCCGGCGCGTACCTGTCCGGCTACTGGATGACGGACGTGGGGCAGCGCGTGGTGCGCGATCTGCGAAACCTGCTGTTCACGCACATCCTCGGCCAGTCGGCGGCGTTTTTCTCCGCGCAGACCAGCGGACGGCTGTTGTCGCGCATCACCAACGACGTCGCGCAGATTCAGCAAGCGGTCTCTGAGACGCTCGGGGATCTCGCACGCGAATCGCTCGCGCTCGTAGGCTTCGCGGCACTTCTTTTTTACTACGACGCCCGGCTGGCTCTGGTGTGCCTGACGGGTGCGCCCCTGGTGGTCTACCCGCTCGTCAGGCTTGGAGAGCGTGTGCGCCGTACCACACGGCACAGCCAGGAGGCGCTCGCGCAGATCACGCATGTGTCGGCCGAAGCCTTCACCGGCCATCGCATCGTCAAGGCGTTCGGCGCCGAGCAGCGCGAGACCGGCAAGTTCCGCAACGCATCCGAAGGGTTGTATCGCACCAGCATGAAGGTGACGAGCGCTCTGTCGGTGCTGCCGCCGCTGATGGAGTTCATTGGTGGAGTCGCCTTTGCCGTGGCTCTGTGGTACGGCAGCCAGGAGATCAGCGCCGGGCGTCTGACGACAGGTGAGTTCGTCGGCTTCATCGCGGCGTTGTTCATGATGTATGGACCGGCGAAGAAGTTGAGTCGCGTCAATGCCAACCTGCAGCAGGCGATCGCCGCGGCCGAGCGCATCTTCGAAATGCTCGACACCCACAGTGAAGTCCGCGAGCGTCCTGGTGCGATCGAGACGCCGCGGTTCCGCGACGTGATCGAGTTCCGCGACGTGCGTTTTTCCTACGACGGCGCCGACGATGCGACGTTGGGCGGCGTGTCGTTCAGCGTACGCGGTGGGCAGACGCTGGCGATTGTCGGACGGAGCGGTGCGGGCAAGACGACGCTGGTCAACTTGCTCCCGCGGTTCTACGACGTGACGGGCGGAGCGATTACCATTGACGGTCACGACCTTCGTGACGTCACGCTCCCGTCGCTGCGCCGCCAGATTGCCATCGTGACGCAGGAGACGGTGCTCTTTGACGACAGCATCAGCGTCAACATCGCCTACGGCCGACCCGGCGCGTCACGGGCCGAGGTCGAGGCGGCGGCGAGAGCCGCGCATGCGCACGAGTTCATCATGGCGCTCGAGGGGGGGTACGACACCACGATCGGCGAGCGGGGCCAGCGGTTGTCGGGCGGTCAGCGTCAGCGCATCGCAATCGCCCGCGCGATTCTGCGCGATTCGCCGATCCTCATCCTCGACGAGGCGACCTCCGCGCTCGATGCCGAGTCGGAGATGCTCGTGCAGGACGCCCTTTCGACCTTGATGCTGAATCGGACGTCGTTTGTCATCGCCCATCGGTTGTCCACCGTCCGGCGGGCCGACGCCATCGTTGTCCTGGAGCGCGGCCGGATCGTCGAGACAGGTCGCCACGAGGAACTGCTCGCGCGTGGCGGCGTGTATGCGAAACTTTACGAACTGCAGCTCCAGGAAGAGCCCACCGACGAGCCCGAACGCGTATGACTGCACGGTTGATCGAGACTGCAGCCCGATGATCAAGTCGATGACCGGGTTCGCCTCGCTCACGCACGAGGATGATCGTGCGACCATTGGGGTTACTCTTCGAGCCGTCAATCACCGGTTTCTCGACATACAGCTTCGAATTCCGCAATCGCTCGCCGAGGTCGAACCGCGCGTTCGCGGGCTGCTGCAGAAGCGCCTGGCCCGGGGACGGGTCGAGCTGCAGATATCGGTGCAGCTGCGGACGCCGGCGGCGCCGTCGATCGAGTTGAACGAAGAGTTTGCCAATGCGCTGTCGGCCGCCATCGACCGGGCGCGCGAGCGTGGTTTGGTGGCTGGCACGCTGACGCCCGGCGACTTGCTTCGCCTGCCTCAGGCGATCAGCGTGCGCGATCGGACGGCAGAACCCGATCCGGAGGCCGAAGCACAGCTGACGGCGAGCGTCCAAGCCGCGATCGAGCAGGCGCTGGCCGATCTCGACGCCATGCGCGTTCGCGAAGGCGGTCATCTGCGCGACGATCTCGATGGCCGCAAAAAATCGCTGGCGTCGTTTATCACGCGCGTCGCCGAGGCAGCCGATGAGGGGCGGACGGCGCTCGAGGCACGGCTGCAGGACCGCGTCCGAGAGATCAGTCTCGATCTGCCCGTCGATGAAGCGATGATCGCGCAGGAGATTGTGCGGACCGTTCAGCGCTCGGACATCAGCGAAGAAGTGACCCGCTTTCGCGCGCACCTGTCACATTGGGATGCGCTCACCGATGGCCCGGAGCCGTGCGGCCGCAAGCTCGATTTTCTGCTGCAGGAAATGAACCGTGAGGTGAACACCATCGGATCGAAGGCCGACGGGCTGCGCGTGTCGGAGCTAATCATCAACGCGAAGGCGGAGCTCGAGAAGATGCGCGAGCAGGTTCAGAATATTGAGTAACCGGGGCCTGCTGTTCATCGTGTCCGCGCCGTCCGGCACGGGAAAAACGACGCTGGTCGAGAAGCTGGTGCAGCGGATCCCGAACCTCTGTTTGTCGCGCTCCTATACGTCACGCGTGGCGCGGCCTGGCGAGGAGGACGGCGTTGACTATAATTTCATCAGTCGTCAGCGCTTCGAAGAGATGGCACGCGCCGGCGAGTTCCTGGAGTGGGCTGACGTCTTCGGCAACTATTACGGAACCCGTGCCGCCGACACGGAACGGTGCCTCCGCAGCGGTCAGGACTTGGTGCTCGTCATCGATGTGCAGGGCGCGCGCCAGGTGCGCAGCAGCGGGGTTCCCTCGATCGGCATCTTCGTGCTGCCGCCGTCGGCCCAGATCCTCGAACAGCGGCTGCGTGGCCGCAGCAAAGACTCGGAGGAAGCAATTCGCAAACGACTCGAGGTGGCCTGCCGCGAGGTGGGCGAATTTGCCGCCTACGAGTACGTCGTCGTCAACGACGAGCTCGATACGGCCGTCGAACGGCTCCGGGCGATCGTGCTGGCCGAACGCGCCCGCGTGAAGGTGATGCAAAAGACGGCCGAAAACATCATCACGACGTTTAAGGGAAGGCGGGCCTAAAGGCCCGCCTCTACGTGCTAACGTGGACGTAGAGGCTCAGTGGACGTAGGGCGGACCTTCAGTGGACGTAGAGGCGGCGGACCTTCAGGTCCGCCTGAAAGGACATCGTGGAACGAGCACCCAAGGAAAACCGGTTCGAATTCGTCGTCCTCGCAGGCAAACGTGCCCGGCAGCTGCTCGCCGGCGCTGTGCCGCGCGAAGAGGGCAATAAGAAGATCGCCATCGCGCAGAAGGAAATCCTGCGCCGGAAGGTGGTAAAGGTCGAGGAGTAGTCGGATCCCGAATCCCGGATCCCGAATCCCGGTACCGAAGTAACCACATGGCTCTCATCGCGCTCGGAGTAACTGGCGGCATCGGCGCCTACAAGTCCGTCGAGGTGTGCCGGGGACTCCAGAAGCGCGGCCATGAGGTCGTCGCCGTGATGACGAGGGCTGCAACCCGGTTTGTCGGCCCTTTGACGTTTGAAGCGATCACGCGGCGTCCGGTCATCACCTCGCAGTGGAAGCCGGGCGCCAATGCGGATATCGAACACATCGCGATCGCGGACGACATCGCCCTGCTGCTCGTGGCGCCGTGTACGGCGAACGTGATTGGCAAGTTTGCCAACGGGATCGCCGACGACTTCCTCAGCTCGCTCTACCTCGCGACGAAGGCTCCGGTGCTCATCGCGCCCGCGATGAACACGAACATGCTCGGCCACGACGCGGTGCAGCGGAACCTGCAGACGCTCGCGGACCGCGGCGTCCGTTTCGTCGAACCCGGTGAGGGCTATCTCGCCTGCGGATGGATTGGGAAGGGGCGTCTCGCGGAACCTGAAGACGTCGTCGCCGCTGCCGAACGCATCGTCTCGCCGCGTGATTCGGCGCTGCGCGGCCGTCGCGTGGTCGTCACCGCCGGACCGACGTACGAAGACATCGATCCGGTCCGGTACGTGGGCAATCGATCGAGCGGCCGTATGGGTTTTGCCATCGCGGCGGCGGCGCATGCCCGCGGTGCAAACGTCACGCTCATCGCGGGGCCGACCAGCGTCGAACCGCCGCTTGCCGACGAAGTTGTCCGGGTGCGTCGTGCGACAGAAATGCGCGATGTGGTGCTGCGCGCGGCCGAACACGCCGACGTCGTCATCATGGCTGCGGCCGTGGCGGATTACACCCCCGTTGAACCATTGGCCGAAAAGATCGCCAAACGCGATGCGCCGCTGACGCTCACGCTCCAGCGAACGCCCGACATCCTTGCGGATCTCGGCCGCTTATCCGCGCGGCGCCCCACGCCGCTGGTGCTCGTCGGTTTCGCCGCCGAGACCGGCGATCTGCTGCGCAAGGCGCGCGAGAAGCGTGCGCGCAAGAATGTGGATCTGATCGTCGCCAACGATGTGACCACGCCGGGCGCCGGCTTCGAGGTGGAGACCAACGCGGTGACCATCATCGGTGCCGACCAGGAACAGACCCTCCCGCTTCAGAGCAAGGCGCGGGTCGCCGAGTCGATTCTCGATCGTGTCGAGCAGTTGCTGAAAAGGCGCACGGCCGCTGTCAATTCCTAGATCCCGATGAACGAACAATTAAAGGCGCATCTCGAGTTCTTCGAAGAGCTCGGCATCGACGGCGTCCGCCTCGAACCCGAATGGCGTACGCGTCGCGAACCCACTGAACCGATAGCACCCATAGAACCGGTTGAACCCGCAGAACCCACAGAACTGTTACCTTCTGAATCCTCTGAACCCTCTGAACCCCGTGAACCCAGATTTGCTCTCCAAGTCATCCGCGACGATCTGGGCGCCGACTGCTCGCGGTGCAAGCTCCACACGCTTGGCCGCACGCAGGTGGTCTTCGGCGTCGGCAACCCGAATGCCGATCTGATGTTCGTCGGCGAGGCGCCCGGGGCGGACGAAGATATGCAGGGCGAGCCATTCGTCGGTCGGGCGGGGCAGCTACTGACGAAAATCATCGAAGCAATTGGCCTCAGGCGCGAGGACGTCTACATCGCCAACGTGATCAAGTGCCGGCCGCCGGGGAACCGCAATCCGGAACCAGACGAAGTGGAGCAGTGCGAGCCATTCCTGTTCCGTCAAATCGATACCGTGAAGCCGAAGGTGATCGTTGCGCTGGGCAAGTTCGCGGCGCAGTGCCTGTTGCGAACCAACGATCCGATCACCCGGATCCGCGGGCGCGAGTTCAACTATCGCGACGCGATTCTGATCCCGACGTATCACCCCGCGTATCTGCTTCGGACGCCATCCGCGAAGCGGGAAGTGTGGGAAGACATGAAGAGAGTGCGCGCGATTCTTCGCGGAGAGTAAACTTTCCGCTTGGCGCTGATCTCGGTTGCGGTCCCGGTTCCTTTCCTCGATCTTCTGACTTACAACGTTCCCGATTCGGTGGCGGTGCCGCCAATCGGCGCGCGTGTACGCGTTCCGGTTGGGGCGCGCACCCTCACCGGTTGCGTCGTCCGGCACGATGCGCTCGTGGAGGACGGGACGAATGTCAAGGACATCGCCGAGGCGCTCGATCGCGAGCCACTGCTGCCCCCGTCGATCGTCGAGTTGTGCCGGTGGGTCGCCGACTACTATGTCGCGGGTATCGGCGATGCGCTGGCTGTGGCGATGCCCCCCGGTGCGCGTCGCGAAGGGAGCGCGTTCAGGAAGCGGCGGATTGCGACGCTTTCGGTGATGGGGTCAGCAGGTGGGAGCGGTCTAACCCTCAGGCAGAGCGCGGCGCTGCAGATCCTCTCTGCGGCGCCAGCCGGATTGCCGACCTTCGAGCTTCGCGATCGGGGTGTCACGCCGGCCGTCCTGAGTGGACTGGTGAAGCGAGGATTGATCGTCCTGCGCGACGAACGCGATGACCGCGACCCGTTCGAGCGTGCCGCGATGAGCGATGTGGTGCCCGATGCTAACCGTGAGCTGACCGAAGAGCAGCAGCAGGCCGCCCGCGAGTTGTTCGCGCTCGCCGACGCGGCAGAGTTCCGTGTTGCTCTCTTGCACGGCGTCACCGGCAGCGGAAAAACCGAAATCTACCTGCGACTGGCCGATCGCGTGCGCCGCTCCGGGCGGCAGGTGCTCTTGATGGTGCCGGAGATCGCATTGACGCCATCGATGGCGGCGCTCGTCCGTGGCGCATTTGGCGATCGTGTCGCCATTCAGCACAGCGCGCTGTCCATTGGTGAGCGGCATGATCAATGGCATCGCATCCGCCGGGGCGAGGTCGACGTCGTCGTTGGGACGCGTTCGGCAGTGTTCGCACCGCTGGAGCGTCTTGGCTTGATGGTTGTCGACGAGGAGCACGACAGCTCGTACAAACAGGAGGAGACGCCTCGCTACCACGGCCGCGACGTGGCGATTGTGCGAGGCAGCCGCGAGCGCGCCCTGGTCGTGCTCGGATCGGCGACGCCGTCGATGGAGAGCTATCACAACGCGACGATGGGCAAGTACGTCCGCATTACGCTCGAACGGCGCGTTCTCGATCGCCCGCTTCCAGCTGTTCGCCTCGTCAACATGAGGGCCGAGTACGCAGACGAGGGGCCGGACGTGGTGATTAGTCGTGACCTCGCCGCGGCGATTGGTGAGCGGCTAGCGCGCGGCGATCAGACGCTTGTCCTGCTCAATCGCCGGGGATATTCGACCGCCGTTTTCTGCCGGCAATGTGGCGACACGTTCGAGTGCCCCAACTGCAGCGTGTCGCTGACCGTCCACAGGGCGCGTCAGAGCCCGTCCCGAGCGAGCGAGGCGAGTCGAGGCGGGTGGCGAGCACGCTGCCACTACTGCAACTACTCAGTGCTCGTGCCGACGGCGTGCCGCAAATGTGCGGCACCGTACCTGGAGCACGCCGGCTTCGGCACGGAGCGGATCGAAGAGCACCTCCGGGAGCGGTTTCCGGAAGCGCGCATCGGCCGCGTCGATCGTGATTCAGTGCGGCGGAAGGGAGCCCTGGCGCAGCTCCTTTCAAAATTCGCGTCCCGCGAGCTTGATGTGCTGGTCGGGACGCAGATGATTGCGAAGGGGCACGACTTTCCAGGTGTCACCCTGGTCGGAGTGATTTCCGCCGATGTCGGCCTTGGGCTTGCCGACTTCCGCGCCTCGGAGCGGACCTTCCAGTTGTTAACCCAGGTTGCCGGACGCGCCGGACGAGGCGAACGGGCCGGTGAGGCCATCGTGCAGACGCTCTATCCCGAGCACTACAGCATTCAGCTGGCCTGCCGGCAGGATTACCCCGCGTTCTACGAGCGCGAGATCGTCTATCGCCGCGCAATGCGATATCCGCCGTTCTTCGCGGTGGTCAACGCTGTGGTGCGCGGCCGGACATTCGACGATGCGATGCAGCAGGCGCGCGAGATCGTGCGCCGCCTCGAACCCGCGACTGCCGTGGGCAGGTTCACTGTGCTGGGTCCTGCGCCCGCCCCGCTCGGACGCTTGCGTGGTGAGCACCGGGTTCAGTTTTTTCTGAAGGGGACTCGCAGGGCCGATATGCGCAATGCCTTGATGCAGGTGGTTGGCGCCATGCCGGAGATTCGGCGGCGACTGATGATCGATGTCGATCCGCTGAGTGTCCTGTAAGGCTTCGAGGTCCGGCTAAAGCCAGACCTCCAATTAATGTCGCCCCACCAGTGCCGCCGGTTGAATCGGCGCTGGAGTGAAGCAGAGGACGAACATGAGGAGCGCGAAGGCAGCGAGCCACAGGCGGCTCCGATCGAGCGGGATCTCCTCATCCATGACACGCGGGTGCCGCGGCCCGAACACCAGCAGCATCCCGATGGTGAGCACCGTCCACACCACCCACGACGTGGAAACAAACGACAGGCCGATCAGACACGGTACCATCACCATCGTCACCGCGGTGCTCCGACGTCCGAATACCGCGTATGAGATGTGGCCGCCGTCGAGCTGCCCAATCGGGAACAGATTGAGCGCGGTCGCGAGCATGCCGAACCACGCGGCAAACGCCATCGGATGCATGTTCACCGAGTAGCCGTCGGGAATACTTCCAAACGTCAACCACTCTGCTGCTTTGAAGAGCAGCGGCTCACCGAGCTCGAGGACCTCACCCCGGAAACTCGTCGGCAATTTCACGACGTTCGAGAGGTGCATTCCGATCAGGAGCACTGGAACCGCGACGAGGAATCCTGCGATTGGCCCCGCAATGCCGATATCAAACAGCGCCCGCTTGCCCGGAATCGGTGCCCGGATGCGAATGAATGCGCCGAGCGTGCCGGTCAGGAGGAACGGCAGCGGGAGAAAGTACGGACGCGACGAGTCCACTCGGTAGTACCGGCACGCGTAGTAGTGCCCAAGTTCGTGGCAGCCGAGAATCGCGAGGATTGACAGGCTGTACCACAGCCCATGCAGCAGCAACGACAAGAGCGGGATTGCCGGAATCTGGTCGCTGAAGGCCGTCGTGAAGCTCGCGTAATGGAGTCCTCCTGCCTGCGTCGTCGAGAGCAGAGTGAGGACGAACAGGACAACGTAACGCCCCAACGGCTCCCGCCGCAGCCGGTATGACGGAGTTGCGGGGATGACTACCTGCGGTTGCTCGGGGACTGGCCGGAAAACCGGGAGATCGAATTCGGGATCAGACGACGCGCCCATACAGGGCAGGTTAACCGATATTCTGCAGGTCCTTGCCGGGCTTGAAACGGATGGTGCGCCCCGGTGGGATACGAACTTCCTTACCAGTGCGAGGGTTGCGGCCGATACCCCGCTTGCGGGGCTTCACCTGGAACACACCGAAACCGCGCAGCTCAATCCGGTCGCCTCGCTGCATCGACACTCGCATCGCATCGAACACCGCATCGACAGCTACCTCGGCCTTGACTTTAGTGATGTCGGCGATCTTCGAAACCTCGTTAACGATGTCGACCTTGATCATCCCTTAGCCGCTCCTGGTTGAGTGTAACTACTATATTTTGCGGTGACTTACGCTGTCAACCTTTCCTGTAAGTGTTATCAAAAATGCTGGAGATTGCGCCGGTTTACGGGCGGGGGCCTGGCTGAATCGCCGGCAGGTGGACCGGCGGAGTATCCATGTAACATATTGAACTTTTCCACTGGTATTACGTCTGGTTCGAAGAATACGACCTTGACGCAAAGCATTTTGAGGTTGGTCGCCGTCGGCCTCGTGGCGCTCGCAACCCCGGCCCTGGCGCATCATGCGGTCCAGTCCGAGTTCGACGTGAGCGGTAAACAGCAGACCTGGAAGGGCACGCCCAAAGAAGTGCGCTGGGTCAATCCTCACACCCATTTCCTCCTCGACGTGGACGAGGGGAACGGCAAGAACACCACGTGGGTGTTCGAGACGGCGGCGCCGAACGGTTTGCGCCGCGCGGGCTTCAGCCAGAAGGGCGTGTTCAAGATTGGCGAGCCATATACCTTCGTCGGCTATCAGGCACGCGACGGCTCCAAGCTGGCCTTCCTCGAGTCGCTGACTGGTCCCGACGGGAAAACGGTCAAGATCTGGTTTGGCGATCCGAACGCAAACTAAGTTGAAGTTGCTTGTTGGTGCGGCGATTGTTCTGCTGCCCCTCATCTCGTTCGCGCATCATGCGCTGCAGTCGGAGTTCGAGATCAACAAGCCATCGCGCCGCTGGACGGGCACGCTGAAAAGCGTTCAGTTTGTGAATCCGCATTCGCGCTTCCTCCTCGATGTGGCCGATGAGAGCGGGAAGATCACCACATGGACCTTCGAAACCGCGGCGCCCAATGGCCTGCGCCGCGCGGGCTTCAGTAAGAGTGGCTTCTTCGAGGTCGGCAAGACCTACACCGTGATCGGTTATCCCGCACGCGATGGATCGCCGATCGCCTTCGTCGAGCAGATCACGCTTCCGGACGGCCGCACGGTACGCATCTGGTTCGGCGATCCCAACGGATCGAATTAGGTACGTCTTTCACGCTCACAGCCCAACCACGCACCAAAACACGAAGCCGAGGCAATAGAATGCGAGCGGATGGCGAAACGCAATCCGTCCGTCGTGCTCGTCGGTCGTCCTAACGTCGGCAAGTCGACACTGTTCAATCGCATCACGGGCACCCGCCGCGCGATCGTGACGCCGATTGCCGGGACGACGCGCGACGTGATTGCGCACCCGGCGGACTGGCGGGGGATGCACTTCGACGTCGTCGATACCGGCGGCATGTTCGGCGCCAGCGAGGATCCCCTCCATGAAGTGGTGATGCAGCGCGGACAACGTGCGGTCGAAGACGCCGATCTTCTCGTCTTCATCGTCGATGGACGCGAGGGACTGGTGCCCGGCGACCGGGAGATTGCGGAGGCGGTCCGCGCCGCCGATAAGCCCGCGATTCTGGCGGTGAACAAAACGGACGATCGCCGTGCCAGGGCCGGAGCAGTGGAGTTTTATCAGCTCGGTTTCGATCCGGTGTTCGAGGTGTCGGGTGAGCACGGCGAGGGCGTTGGTGACCTGCTTGACGAAGTGGTGCATCGCCTGCACCCGAGCGAGAAGCGGGCCAGGGAGGAGCAGGGCGCCGCGCCGCAAGAGGAAGTGGCGGTCACCATCGTGGGACGGCCGAACGCGGGCAAATCGTCACTGGTGAACCGCTTATTGCGCGAAGAGCGCATGATCGTGAGCGAGATGCCGGGGACCACGCGAGATGCCGTGGACTCGGTGCTCATGTGGCACCGGCGAAAGTTCCGCATCGTCGATACGGCCGGAATCAGACGGCCTGGACGGGTGGCGCGCAGCGGGCAGGTCGAGTCGGTGAGCGTGCTGCTGGCCCGGCGGTCCATTGAGTCGGCCGACATCGTCGTGCTCATCGTCGATGCGACCCAGGGAGCGACGGACCAGGACGCCGCGATCGCGGGGGAGGCCGATAAAGCCGGCCGCGGTGTGATCATCGTCGCGAACAAATGGGACTTAATGAAGGACCGCGGGCCAAACTTCGCGAAGGAATTCGACGAATCGTTGCGCCGGCAGCTCAAGTTCCTCGATTACGCGCCAATCCTCCACATCTCGGCGCTGACCGGGGAGCGCGCCCCGAAGCTGCTCGAGACCATCGACCGTGTGACGGCCTCGCGGAGCAAGCGTGTCAGAACACCCGAACTGAACAAGTTCGTGGCTGACGTCAGCGCCGCGCATCCGCCGGCGAGCCCCGGCCGCTCGCACGTCCGCATTCTCTACGCGGCGCAGACCGGCATTGCGCCGCCAACCTTCGTGTTCTTCACCAACGTTGCCACGAAATTCCACTTTTCCTACGAGCGATTTCTCGTCAATCAGCTCCGCGACCGTTTCGGTTTCGAAGGCACACCCATTCGCTTCCACGTCCGTACCCGTCGCCGTCCTCGCGAAGCTGCAGTTTGAGCGTGGCAGCGGTTGAGCCTCGGTTTATACTGCGCAGAGTGAACGCCAAGCTGTATAAAGCCGCGGAAGTCTGCGAGTTGTTGCAGGTGCAGCCGTACGTGCTCCGTTCATGGGAGAAGGAGTTTCCCGGCATCGGCGTGCGTGGGAAGTCGCCCGACGCTCCGCGGTTGTACCGGCAGAGCGACCTCGAGCACGTTCAGCGGATCAAGCAGCTCGTATTCGTCGAGGGATTAACCGTTGCGGGCGCCCGCCGCAAGCTCGAAGCCTCGGCGCCGCCGATTGCCGTCGTCTCGGAATCCGAGGCAGCCGAGGTGCTGGATGCACTCGGCGCGGACGTGCGAGCGCGTATCGCGACCGTGCGCGAGGGACTTCGAGAGCTGCAGTCGATGTTGTCCTCAAAGCCGGGATCGTCCAACGGTCACGCGGCCCGATCACGAACGAAACGCAGCGCTCCGAAACGAAGCGCTGCTGCTTCACGTCAGAAGCCGGTGAAACGTTCGGCGGCTCGGTCAACCTCGAACGCGCGAAAGAAGACGTCAGCCAAGCGGCGCCGCGCCTAGGCTCATATCGTGGCTCCCGTGTCCGACGGGAAACGTAGCGCAGACCCTGCGCGCGCGTATGCTACGACGCCCGAACGATCTGATTCCCCGCACGGCCTTGTGGGGTCTGCCTTTAGGCGGACCTGACTGAGCGTCGTAATTGATCGGCACTGTATAGGTCGCAGGGATCAGGTGGCAGCTGGCAAGATCCTGCCCACTGCCGCATCTTTCGCCTGCTCGTTCTGGCGCATTGCAGTGATTGCGGCGTCGATACCGCGTGCACGTTTCCAGCGAATGATGACGAACCGTTCTCCAAGCGATCCGAAGACTGCCGTGTAGCGGTCCACTTCGGGTGTCTGCCGTGCTCCCAACCCTCTGAACCAAGCACGAGAGAGCCCATTGAACCTGACGAGGTAACGCGCCGATGCTCCGAAGCGGCTATCGCGTTACCACGTCGTCAAGTGTTGCGCTTGCTCGGGCTTCCTTGCGCGAATGAGCGTGGACCTGATCGTTACCGACATTCAGTTGGCGGATGGCAGCGCGATCGATCTGTGTCGCGAGGCGAAGGCGCTACCGAACGCACCCGCTGTGCTTGTGACAACCGAACAGGTCGAACGTGTGCCCGACGCATTGGAAGCCGGATGCGATGGTGTGCTACTCAAACCATTCGCGCCGAATCTGCTGTTTGCGAGAATCGGGCGGCTCTTACGCGATCGTTCGACGTTGCTTCA
>Ga0114129_10001489_pt1 | contig 31706 bp, 29 predicted proteins | sample RhiMetdeltSRZDD1_FD_80071 | JGI IMG/M metagenome (GOLD analysis project Ga0114129, IMG submission 80071) | Populus rhizosphere microbial communities from Tennessee, USA - Rhizosphere MetaG P. deltoides SRZDD1 (version 2) (version 2) | ecosystem: Host-associated > Plants > Roots > Rhizosphere >...
GATCACCACCGCGCGACGCGCGCCTTTGGTTGCCGCGATGATCGACCGGCAGTCGGCGAGCGACCGCAACACATGGACATGCGGCTGATCGGCGCCCGGGATCGGCAGGCGCACCGGCTCGGCGCCGGTGGCGAGAAGGAGCCGGTCGTAAGCCACGCTCGCGCCGTTGCCGAGCGCCACCTTCTTCGATTTCGCGTCGATGCCGGCGACGTTGGCCTTGAGCCGCAACTCGATGCCGTTGTCCTTGTAGAATTCGGGCGGGCGCAGCGGCACCCATTCTTCCGGCGCGTTGCCGGCGAGATAGTCCTTGGAGAGATTCGGCCGGTCGACCGGGGGCGCCTCGTCGTCGCTCAGCATGGTGAGCGATCCGGCAAAGCCCTCGCGCCGCAGCCGCTCGGCGGCGGCAAAGCCTGCCGCCCCGCCGCCGACGATGACGATGCGGTCCGGCGCGCCCGAAGGCGCCTTGCGCCTGGCCGGCGCCTCGTCCTTTGCGGTCACGAACAGCTTTCCGCCGCGCTGCTCCACCCGGAAGCGCGCCAGCGGATCGAAGGCGGGCGCGTCGGTCGCCTCGCCGGTCCGCAGGCTGAAGCAGGCGTGGTGCCAGGGGCACCGCACCGTGTCGCCGGTCATCAGGCCTTCGCCCAAGGGGCCGCCGTAATGGGTGCACTTGGCGGAAACCGCGAAAAACTCAGCCCCCCGGTGCGCCACCAGCACGTCGTCATTGCCGACATGCCCAACCAACATTGCACCATCGGCAATGTCCCCAAGCGGTATGCCTTGCGTGAGGTCCGGTCCGCTGGGCTGTGACTGCTGCTCTGCCATGGTCGTCTCCGGGGTTGCCCGACAACAGACGGGATCGGCCGGCGAAAGGTTCCCGAAATACGTAGCGCTGCCGGGAACCTTTTTCGCCCTGCTCCATCCAATGGACGGCTCAAGGTAAAAAAAAGGAGCGCCTCTATGGATACTGTCGTAAACGGGCATGCCCGCAGCTCGCTGGCTGTGGTGCGGCCCACATTGATCGAGCCGGCCGCGCCCACCGGGCGCCGGGAGCGGCCGACGCGGGCCGAAGCCGAAGAGGCGGTGCGGACGCTGATCCGCTGGACCGGCGACGACCCCGACCGCGAGGGCCTCCTCGACACACCCGAGCGCGTGGTGCGCGCCTATGAGGAATGGTTTTCCGGCTACGAGGACGATCCCGCCGACGTGCTGCGGCGGACCTTCGGCGACGCCGAGAACTATGACGAGATGGTGCTGCTGCGCGACATCCACTTCACCTCGCACTGCGAGCACCATATGGCGGCGGTCAACGGCCGTGCCCATATCGCCTATCTGCCGCGCAAGCGCGTGGTGGGGATCTCAAAGCTCGCCCGGCTGGTCGAGATCTATGCCAAGCGGCTGCAGATCCAGGAGCGGATGACCGTGGAAATCGCCGATACCATCAATCGCGTGCTCAACCCGCAGGGCGTCGCCGTGGTGATCGAGGGAAGCCACCAGTGCATGACCACGCGTGGTGTGCACAAGCCCGATGCCAACATGGTGACGAGCCGCATGCTCGGCGTGTTCCGGGACCGGCCGGAGATCCGGCAGGAGTTCCTGGCGGCGGTGGGGTTGCAGGGGAAGGTCCGCTGAAGGGAAAGACGATGGTGAAAAAGGCAACCCGCACGCGCCCGCATACCGCCCGCGGCAAGGCCGCCGGCCTCGGCGACGCCGAGCTGGTGCGGCGCGCGCAGCAAAAAGACGAAGGCGCCTTTCGCGAGATCATGCAGCGCCACAATCAGCGGCTCTACCGGGTCGCGCGCGGCGTCTTGGGCAACGACAGCGAGGCCGAGGATGTCGTGCAGGAATCCTACCTGCGGGCGTTCGCGAACCTCGCCGGTTTCCGCGGGGAGTCGAGTCTGGTGACCTGGCTCACGCGCATTGTCGTCAATGAAGCGGTCGGGCGGCTGCGGCAACGGCGGCCGACCGTCGGTCTGGAGGTCTTGGACAGCGAGAACACCACCATGTCGCACGTCATCCCATTTCCCACGGCGAACATCGACCCCGAGCGGGTCGCGGCCCAGCGCGAGATCCGGCGGATGCTGGAACGCGCGATCGACGAACTGCCGCAAGCGTTCCGCTCGGTATTCGTGATGCGCGTGGTCGAGGACATGAGCATCGAGGAGACCGCAAGCCTGCTCAGCCTGCGCGAGGAGACGGTGAAGACCCGGCTGCACCGGGCGCGCAAGCTCCTGCAACAGGCGCTCGACGAGCGGCTCAAACCGGCGCTGATGGACACGTTCCCGTTCGACGGCGCGCGCTGCGAGCGGATGACGCAACGCGTGCTCCTGCGGCTCGGTTTCGCCGCGTCATAGTCTCCGTCACGGAAACAGCGCCACCTGCTCGAGCCCCATGGTCTCGGGGAAGCCGAGCATCAGATTCATATTCTGCACCGCCTGACCCGACGCACCCTTGGTGAGGTTGTCGAGCGCCGAGACGATGATGGCGCGGCCCTTGATGCGGTCCTTCGCCACCCCGACGAAGGTCATGTTGGAGCCGCGCACGTGGCGGGTCTGCGGCAGCGTGCCGAACGGCAGCACGTGCACGAACGGTTCCTTTGCATAAGCCTTTGACAGGATCGCATGCAGGTCCTCGGGCGTCGCTTTCGCCTGCCCGCGCACGTAGATGGTCGACAGGATGCCGCGGTTCATCGGCACAAGGTGCGGCGTGAAGCTCACGATCACCTCGTGGCCGGCAGCGCGCGAGAACTCCTGGTCGAGCTCGGCCATGTGGCGGTGGTGCCCGACGCCGTAGGCGTGGAAGCCTTCGGAGACTTCCGAGAACAGCATCTCCTCCTTCGCCGTCCTGCCCGCTCCGGTCATGCCGGATTTGGCGTCGATCACGATCTCGCCGGGAACGATCGCCTTGGCGCGCAGCAGCGGAACGAGCGCAAGCTCCGCGCAGCTCGTGTAGCAGCCGGGATTGGCGACCAGCCGCGCCTTCTTGATCTTGTCGCGATAGACCTCGACCAGGCCGTAGACCGCCTCCTTCTGCAGCTCCGGCGCGTGGTGCTCGTGGCCGTACCATTTCGCGTAGGCCGACGGGTCGGCGAGCCGGAAGTCGGCGGAAAGGTCGACCACCTTGGTCTTCGGCGCCTTCGCGAGCAGCTCCTTGATCACCTTCTGGGTGGTGGCGTGCGGCAGCGCGCAAAAGGCGAGGTCGAGCCCGGCCTTCTTCCAGTCGATGCTCTCGATCGAGACGAGCTTCGGCAGGTCATAGGGCGAGAACTGCGGAAACACGTCGCGCATGGCCTGCCCGGCGCGGCGATCGGCGGTGAGCAGCACGATCGAGGCGCGCGGATGCGGGATCAAGAGCCGGACAAGCTCCGCGCCGGTGTAGCCGGAGGCGCCGAGCACGCCGATCTTCGCTTTGGTCTGAGCCGCTTTGGCCATGGGTCATCTCCAGTCGGGCGACGCGACCGGACAAGATTACCGCGGAACGACAGGAAAGAGGTGCCGCGGACCTCGTCCGGCGGCACGGGTGACGATCACACGCGATCGCGCGCCGGTACCGCGCAGGTGCGGCGGCGGAACGAGCGGCGGGTGCGGATCATGGTCATGGTGGGCGCTATGTGGCGTGCGGCCGCAACGCCGTCAAGTCGCGGGCTCCGTTGGTCGCGGGCAGTGACAGTTTAGTATCATTCCAGTAAAGCCGCCCTGTTCCAAATTAGAATAGATCAAAAGAACAGACATGCTCAATTAGAATACATATAACGTTTCTCTATTACTGTTGACTCAACGATCGTCAACCATCACGACTTCGTTCGGGAAGTGTTCAGCGTCACGGCTGATCACGGGCCTTGAACCCGGGGGAAGTCAATGTCGCCCATCACGCGCGTGCCTGCTGCAATCTTGCTTGGCTCGCTGCTCTCGCTCGCCGCCGTCGCGGCGAACGCCGAGCCGCAGGCCAACAACGGCTACAACGAGATCGAGACCAAATACATCTTCGGCTTCAGCGAAGGCACCAGCATCGGGCTCGAGGGCGAGAAGGAATTCAGCGTCACCACCTTTGCCAACATGGGCAAGCGCGAGGGCAGCTATACCGCCACCCACACCAAGCTCGAGTTCGAGCACACGCCCAACCAGTTCGTACAGGTCGAGTTCGGCGCGCTGGTCTCCTCGCACAACATCAAGAATGTCCCCGATCTCGACGATCGCAACCAAGTCAACTTCACCGGGCTGTTCGGCGAGATCCGCTATCTCCTGGTCGAGCGCGGGTCGCAGTCGCCGATCGCGATCACCGTCACGGCGGAGCCGGTGTGGCGGCGGATCGACGAGACCGGCGGCGAGCGGGTGACCAATTTCGAGCTGGAGACGCGAATTCTCGCCGACATGGAGCTGGTCCCGAACCGGGTCTTTGTCGCCTTCAACGCCCTGTACGAGCCGGAATGGACGCGCACCGGCACGGGCGTGATCGAGAAGGAATCGACGCTCGGGCTTTCGACCGCGATCGCATTCCGCCCGGCGCCGCCGGTTCTGATCGGGGCCGAGCTTGGCTATTTCCGTCACTATGACGGCATCGCCTTCGAGACCTTCACCGGCGACGCGCTGTTCCTCGGGCCGACGCTGTACGTGCAGATCACCAACAAGTCGTTCATGACCGCGGCCCTGGCCACCCAGATCGTCGGCCATGCCGTGGACGATCCGCGCGCGCTCAATCTCGCCGACTTCCCCCGCCATCGGGCGAAGCTCAAATACGCGGTCGAATTCTAGGCAGAGAGTATTAACACCGGCCACGGACAATGCCGGAGCCCATCGCAAGGAGAACTCCATGATTGGAAGGCGCGACATCATCACCAAAGCAGCCGGCCTCGTCCTGGCAGCGGCATTGCTTCCGATCGGTACCGGCGAGGGGCGCGCCCAGGAGACAGTCACGATCCAGATCTCGATCCAGAACCATCGCTTCCAGCCGGCCGAGATCAGGGCCCCGGCCGGCAAGCCGATCACGCTGCACGTGAAGAATCTCGATTCCACGCCGGCCGAGTTCGAGAGCAAAAGCCTTCGGGTCGAGAAGGTGATTGCGGGCAAGAGCGAAGGCGTGATCAATATCCGGCCGCTGCAACCGGGCCGTTACCAGTTCTTCGACGACTTCAACCAGCAAGCCCGGGGTACGCTGGTCGTGCAATAGAGGTTCGCGTGCTCGCCGCGCTGATCATCGTCTTCCGCGAGGTCTTCGAAGCCGGCCTGATCGTCGGCATCGTGATGGCGGTCACCCGCGGCGTGCCGCAGCGTGAATGGTGGGTGGCGGGCGGCGTGCTCGGCGGCGCGTTCGGCGCCTGCGTTGTCGCGATCTTCGCCGGCGGACTGTCGGCGGCCTTCGGGGGCATGGGCCAGGAGCTGTTCAACGCCGCGATCCTCGCTGTCGCGGTATTGATGCTCGGCTGGCACACGGTCTGGATGGCGCGGCACGGCCGCGAGCTCGCCGGCGAGATGCGTTCGGTCGGCGAGGCGGTGGCGGCAGGCTCCAAGTCCCTGGCGGCGCTGGCGGTGGTCGTGGGCGTCGCGGTGCTGCGGGAAGGCGTCGAGGTCGTCCTGTTCCTCTACGGCATCGCCGCGTCCGAAGGCGGCGGAGGTGCCGGCATCCTTGCCGGCGGCGTTGCCGGGCTCCTGCTCGGCGCCGCGGTCTGTCTCCTCACCTATCTCGGCCTTCTGACGATCCCGTCGCGCTACCTGTTCAGCGTGACCAACGTCATGATCGCGCTGCTGGCGGCGGGGATGGCGGCGCAATCCGTCGCCTTTCTGGAGCAGGCGAATGTGGTGACCGTGCTTGACACGGTCGTCTGGGACAGCTCGTGGCTGCTCTCGGATAAGAGTGTGCCGGGGCGCGCGCTCCACACCTTGATCGGCTACAGCGATCAGCCAACCGCGATTCAGCTCATCGTCTATCTGGCAACGCTCGCCGTCATATTCGTGCTGATGAAGCTATTTGGGCAAACACCGGTCCCAAAGGCGCAACTCCGCACCCGCTGATCACCCGAGACCGAGCAGCCGCCGGCAATTGCCGGCGGCGATGGTTTTTTGCTCTGCATCCGAAAGCCGGGCCTGCTGCATCGCTTGCGTGAGCATCCCGCGAACCGGCTTGTCCCCGGCGATCGGCCAGTCGCTGCCGGCAACGACGTCGTCGGCGCCGAGCAGATCAGCCGTTGCGCGGATCACCGCCGGATGAAACAGCGTCGTGTCGATGAACACGTGCTAGCGGAAGGTCGGCCGTGCCACCAGGTTGCCCAGCCAGTCGCGCACGACGTCCCACAGGTTCTGCGTGACCGTCCCAATCGCATATCGCATGGTGGCGTTGTTGTTATCGTAATAGGCGATGGCCGGCTGGCCGGTGGTGGGATGGAAGGCCAGCGAAGGGCCCGAGAAGTCGCCGATGATATTTCCGTTCTGATCCTTGGCGGTCTTCTCGACCAGGAAATAGCGCCAGCCCCGGTCGACCATCACCGCATACTTGATCGCGGCCAGGTTTTGGTCGTGATAGGCGATCGCGGGTTCGCCGGACGGGGCGAATGCGAGGCTGCTGTTGTTGGCGAACAAGGCCACGACCTGGCGGTCCCACAGGCCCCCGCGCAGGATGGCGTACATGACGACGTCAACCCGCTCGGTCTTCAGCGTGTAGCTGACCGCGGGCTCGCCAGCGGGGCTGAAAGCATGTGAAACCCCGTCGTAGTGGCCCTCTCCGATCGTTTCATGGACCCAGCTCGTGCCGTTGAAGCTCGCATATTTGATGAGATCGCCGACGATGGTGCCGCCGGGGTGCGCATCGTAGAGGTAGGCGATGGCGGGATTGCCGGCAGGATCGAAGGCGAGCGCGCAAACACTGCCGATGTGGTCGTCATCCACAGTCTCGCCGATCCAGCTGCCGCCGCCCGTCGAATGAAAATATCGGAGCTTGTCCTTGAAGATCGCGGCGATCCCAACTTGGTGCTGGGGGCCAATAGCGAGCGAAGGACTTCCGATGCCGTAACCGGGGTTCGGATTGGGCGAGACGGTCTCGATCGTCCAGGGAAGGCTGCCCCTGAATATCGCGTAGCGAAGTTCCAAGGGGGACCCGGCGCCCCCTGGGAAATCGTAAACATAGCAGCAAGCGGGCTGATTGAAGCGATAGCGCAGCGAAACGCCGGTGTCGAAGAACGTTTGGGGTTCGACGGTCAGCGGGGTCCAGCTGCCGTCCGGGTTTTGCACGGTAAGTGTGATCGCGTTGGTGAGGCTGGCAAAATACGCCATCGACGCCTGGCCGCCGGGATGGAAGGCGAGCGACGGCCATTCCGAGAAGCCGGGACGATCGGCCACGCTGATTTGCCAGTTGATGGTGAAGAGCGCCATGACTGCCTCCAGCCTTGGTCAGCATCCGATCGCGTCGCGAGCCGCGACGCGCCTAGCGCCACGCCACCACGTTGCGCACCCAGTTGATGAGAAAATCGCTCAGTTTGTTGGACACCGTCCCGATCGCATATCGGATCGTGCCGTTGTTGCGGTCGTAATAGCTGATCGCCGGCTGGCCGGTGACCGGGTTGAAGGCGAGCGACGTCAAGGTGAAGTCGCCGACAAAATTTCCGGTCGCATCGGTGCCAGTCTTTTCGACCACGGAATAGCGCCACCCGTTGTCGATCAGGATCGCGTATTTGACCGCCGCCGCGTTGGTGTCGTGAAAGCTGATCGCCGGCGCGCCGGACGGAGCGAAGGCGAGGTAACCGCTGTCGGCAAACAAGGCCACGACCTTCTTGTCCCACTGGCCGGCCTGGAAGACCCCGTACATCACCGCCCTGAACGTGCCGACCCAGAGGCTGTAAACCACGGCCGGCTCGCCGGCGGGGCTGTAGGCATGGGATATCCAGCCGGCGCCCTCGCCGATGTCTTCATGCGACCAGCTCGAGCCGTTGAAGCGCGCGAACTTGATCAGGTCATCGCTGCTGTTGCTGGTGCCGGAGTAATGGTAGGCGATGGTCGGATTGCCGGCAGGATCGAAGGCGAGCGCGCAAAAGCTGCCGATCTTGTCCGTATCCACGGTCTGACCGACCCAGGTCCCGCCGCCCTGCCTGCGAGAAAATTGAAGTTTATGGTCGGCAATGAAGGCCACCGTCGCCTGTTGCCCGGTGAAGGCGATCGAGCTGTCGCCCCAACCCGGCGCGAGCGTCTCGATGGTCCACGGAAGCGTTCCCTGGAAGATCGCAAATTTCATCTGATAGAGCGGATGCGAGGTGTCGCCGCCCGGATAGGTGACGGACCCATAGCTGATGCCGGGCTGGGCGCCGCGATAGCGCAGCCAGGGGAAGGAGTCGCCGAACGACGTGTCGACGACCTGCGGCGCCCACGTGCCGTCGGGATTTTGCACGGCGAGCCTCAGCTGGTGGTTGATGCTGGAGTGATACGCGACCGACGCCTGACCGCCGGGATGGAAGGCGAGCGACGACCAGGTCGAATAACCCGCCACGTCGACGACGCTGATTTGCCAAGTGATGGTGAAGAGCGCCATGGCTTCCTCTAGCCCAGCAACCGGACGGCCGGTTGGACCAACCGCAAGACGGAGACGCTTTGCCAACTGTTGCGGAGTTGCGCGGAGCAATCAAGCGTTGTCCACCGGAGGTATTCCGTTGACGCATGAGCGCCGATTTTTTTGGAAGGATTTCAGCAAATGCGGCACCTTAAATTTTGTCCATCTGATTGTCAGTCAGGGCTGGCCAATCATAACTTCCCTTCATGCGATCGCTCCGCACCACCGGCCCGCTATTTCGCGCGCTTCTCGCGGTGGTATTCGGCTTTATGAGCCTGGCACACGTGCCAATCATGTCGTTCGCGAACGCAAGCACGATGCCGCGCCACCACGTATCGAGCATCGCCGCACCTGCGCATAGCCATCATCAGCATCAACAGCATCTGGCGCTGCCCGGAAGCGCCGCGCTTCCCGACGGGACCGGAATCTGCACCGGACTCGGTTGCTTCCAGGCGGTGTCGCCGGCTTCCGTCTGTGCGCCCGTCGCGTATTTCTCGCCGGCCGGGAAGCTCGTCCCGGCATCAGCGGTAACGATGTCGCCGGCGATGCCGGACCCCGCCGTCCCCCCTCCCCGTCTCCAAGCCTGATCGACTGAACATCGCAATTCGTACGGCGTGATGCTCCACGCGAAGGAGTCGCGCGCCTCAACTGAACCACTTGGAGACACGACAATGAAGAAAGTCATCGTACTGGCGGTTGCCGGGCTCGCGCTCGCGTCCGTCGCCGCCTACGCCCAGATGCAATCGCCTGGGTCCGGCATGCCCATGCAACAGGGCCAAGGTCACATGATGGGCCAAGGCCATATGATGATGGGTCAGGGCCACATGATGGGCCAAGGCCGCATGATGGATCACGGCCAATCCGGCCACGGCACGACGGGTCACGGGCAGTCCGCTGTGCCGAAAGGCGATAGCGGGCCGTCGAGCCTGGCATTCCATGGCATCAATCTGAAGATGCACCAGGGAATGGACATCACGTTCTCCGGCAACGCCGATGTCGATTTCGTCAAAGGTATGATCCCGCACCACCAGGGCGCGGTCGACATGGCCAGGACCGTGCTCGCCTTCGGCAATGATCCGGAGCTGCGCAAGCTGGCCGGGGACATCGTCAAGGCGCAGGAGAGCGAGATCGCCTTGATGCAGGCCTGGCTCAAGAAGAGCGGACAGTAAGCCGTCAACATTGCGCCGGCGGAACGCATGCGTTCCGCCGGCGCTTCATTATTACTGCCGCAGGGGACAGAGCCCAACCGGTTACCACTCGTGCAGCGAAAGCGGATGGCTCGGGCTGTCGTAATAATGCGGGACCGCACCAGGTTGGCCGCTGCGGACCGGCGGCGCCGGTTGCAGGATCACCGCTCCACGGCGTTGCGCGCGCCGACATCCGTCATGCGGACGCGAACGATGATGCAGTCGGCCGGGCCGGCAGTGGACCTGATCGCCGACAGCCATGTCATCAACCGCGACGCGGACGCCCGGCGCGGCCAGGACCGCCGCCTGGGCGCGCTGCGCCGGCGTGCCCGCAAATCCGCACGCCACGACGACTGCCAGCATCGACGTCAATCTGTGCATCGTGGGAAACGCGTCCCCGGCGAACCTCACTCCGCCGGCGGAAGGCTGCGCATCCAGGCGATGAGCGCGCCGAGATCCGCATCGGTCATGGTCTTGTAATAGGGCGCGAACTCCACCATCGGCGCATTGAGCTTGCGGCCGTCGCGCGAGACGCCCTCCGTGAGCATCTTCTTGAGCTCGGCATCGCTCCAGCCGCCGATCCCCTTGCTCGGATGCGAGGTGATGTTGGCGGCGGTGACCGCCTGCTGCGGCCCGAACTTGCGGCCGCCGGCGCCGAGCCCGTTGGTGAAGTCGACCCCCTGCTCGTTCGGGCGCGAGTGACAGCTCACGCAATGGCCGACCGCCGCCAGATAGGCGCCGCGCTTGACCGGATCGTTGAGGTCGGCATCGGTCATCGGCTTGGCGGCCGCCGGATAGGGCTGGAACTTGACCTCGCCGCGATATACCGGCGCCTGCACCGCGTTGTTCACCGCCGGGATCGAGCGCAGATAGGCCACGATCGCATCGAGGTCGCTCGCGGTGAGCACGCCATAGACCGGATACGGCATGTTGGGCGCGAGCTGCTGGCCGTTCGGGCGCTTGCCCTCGACCAGCGCGCGCTTGATGTCGGCGTCGCTCCATTTGCCCAACCCGGTTTCCGGATCGGGCGTGAGATTCGAGCCGCGCACCGTGTAGACCGGGTTGTTGAAGGTGTTGGTGCCGCCCGCCAGGAACTTGCCGGCAGCTTCGGCACCGCGGGGCGTATGGCAATTGCCGCAAACCCCGACGCCGTTGACGAGATAGCCGCCACGTTGGGCGGGTGACTGCGCCGATGCGCCCGCTGTAGCCGCGACCGATGCAACAAGAGAAAGGACGGCGAGCCTGATCATGGCGTTCCCCCAATGTTCGTTGCATCCACGGTATCGCCAAGGCTCGCTCCGGATCAACGGCCGTCTTTGCGCATTAACGCGGAATAAAACAGCCGCCGTGGGCATCCGGCAAAAAAGAAGGCCGCCCCAAGGGCGGCCTTCTGTCGTCGGTCGCCGACATAAATCAGATCGTCGGATTCCACGGGGCCGTGACCAGCCGGTAGCCATTGCCGTCCTTCTCGACGTGGCCGATCGAGGGGAACGGAAAGTGGAATCCCTGGACCAGCATCTTCTCGGCTGCCGCCATGTCGTAAAGCTTGCGGCGGGTCTGCACGGCCAACGGCTTGTCGACGTCGAACACGAGCTGCCAGTCCGGATTGCGCATGAACAACGTCGCCATGCCGGCGGTGATGTCGACCTGCACCAGGACGCGATCGGAGCCGGACGCCAGGACATAGGACATGTGGCCAGGCGTGTGGCCGGGACTGGCCATCGACGTGATCCCGGGCAGCAGCTCCTTGCCGCCCTCGTATTGCGTCACCTTGTTGCCAAACGCTCCGAACACGCGCCGTGCGTTGGTGAAATTGCCTTTCATCGCCTCCGGCGCCCGGTTCATGTTCTCGTCGCTCATCCAGAACGCCCACTCGGGCGCAGGCACCATGATCTCGGCGTTGGGATAGGCGAGCTTGTTGTCGGCGCCCAGCAGGCCGTTGATATGGTCGCCGTGGAAGTGGGAAATGATGACGGTATCGACTGCGTTGCGATCGATGCCGGCGGCGGCGAGATTGGTCTGGAACTGGCCGGCTGCGCCCTTGCTCTGCTGATAGACATTGGGACCGAGCCCGGTGTCCACGACCACGAGCTTGCTGCCGGTATTGACGACGATCGGCGTATAGGCGTGCGTCGCCTTGTCCTTGGGCAGATAGTTGGCGGCCACTGCCGCGTTGACGGCATCCTTCGGCGCGTTCGCGACATAGGTGTCGGGCAGCGGAATCGAGGTCATGCCGTCGGTGACGACGGTCACCTCCAAGCTGCCGACCTTGTAGCGATAGAAGCCCGGCGCCTGCTTGCCGACGGGCGGGGCCGCAGCCTGCGTCGGTGATGGAACAATCGGCGTCAGCGCGATGGCCCCGGCGGCGGCCGCGCCGGCCATAACGGAACGGCGGGTGAATTCGGTCATGCAGTCCTCCCAGGGATAGCGGCGCCGCAGACCGGCGCCCGTTGGCTCGATTGGCGCTTGCAGGATACCACGAAGCGGGCCCCCGCACCTCAAACACCTTGCGGGCGGCGCTATTCCCGTCGGTTCCAGCTTGCCACCGGCGGCGCAGCGACGGCAGGATGTCGCCCGGCATGACCACGTCCGACCTCCCGCTCAGCAGTGAAGCCTCGCGGCGCGGCCTTCTTCTGCCGGCGCTGACCGTCGCGATTTTTCTTTCTGCCGCGCTCCTGTTCGCGGTGCAGCCGATGTTCGCCAAGATGGTGCTGCCGCGGCTCGGCGGCGCGCCGCAGGTCTGGTCGGTGGCGATGGTGTTTTTTCAGGCCGCGCTGCTGGCCGGCTACGGTTACGCCCACCTGCTGACCCGCTTCGCGCCGGGCCGGCCGTCGATCGCCGTCCACCTCGCCATCATGATCGTCGCCGCGCTGACGCTGCCGCTCGCGGTCGCCGCGGGCTGGGACAAGCCGCCGGCAGGCCGTGAAGCGATCTGGCTGCTCGGCCTGTTCACGATGTCGATCGGCCTGCCGTTCTTCGCGCTCTCGGGCAATGGCCCGCTGCTGCAGGCCTGGTTCGCGCGCACCGACCATCCGGCGGCGAAGGACCCGTATTTCCTCTACGCCGCCAGCAATGTCGGGAGCTTCCTTGCGCTGATCTCCTATCCGCTCGTGGTCGAGCCGTTCATTTCGCTTGGCGCCCAGAGCAGGCTGTGGTCGGCGGGCTTCGTGCTCCTGATCCTCTTGATCGCGGGCTGCGGCTATTTGCTCTGGCGTGCACCCGACCACGCCCCCTCTGACGTCACCGTGACAAGCGAGGTCGAGGCGACACCGCCGACTTGGCGCGACGCCGCGGTCTGGGTCGCGCTCGCGGCGGTTCCTTCCGGCCTTCTGGTCGCGGTCACCGCGCACATCTCCACCGATATCGCGGCGGCGCCGCTCCTGTGGGTGGTCCCGCTCGCGCTCTATCTCCTCACCTTCGTTATCGTGTTCGCGCGCCGCCCGCTGATCCCGCATCGGTTCGTGATCGAGATCCAGCCGCTCTTCATCGTCGGGCTGATGCTGCTCGTGCTGATCAATCCGTTCGACAACATCATCGCCATCATCGCGGTCCATCTGGCCGTCTTCTTCGTCAGCGCGCTCCTGTGCCACGGCGAGCTCGCCCGCCGGCGGCCGGCTCCGCGCTATCTCACGTCGTTCTATATGTGGCTGGCGGCCGGCGGCATGATCGGCGGCCTCCTGACCGGCCTGGCGGCGCCCTACACGTTCAACTGGATCGCTGAATATCCGATCCTGATCGCGCTCGCGGTCTTAAGTCTGTGGCTGATGCCGCGGCCAAAGGGCCGCACCCGGCTCATCGTCCAGGTCGTCGCGACCGCCGTCGTCGTAGGCATCGCGCTGTTCTGGAACTGGCGTGCCGCACTGCTGCTTCCCGTGCTCGGGGCGTGGCGCTATCCGCTGGCGCTGGCGCCCATCGTCGCGGCAATCCTGCTGGCCGGCCATTTCATCAGCGACAATCGACAGTCGACTTTCGTGCGCAGTTTTTTTGGCGTGCACAAGATCTCCGAGTCGCGCGACGGCCGTTACCGGCTGCTCACCCACGGGACCACCATCCACGGCGCGCGGCAGATCCGCGACGACAATGGCAATCCGATCACCGGCCCCGCCATGCCGCTTGCTTATTATTATGCCGACGCGCCGATGGGACAGGCGATCAAAGCTGCGCAGGCGCGCATCGGGCGCGCGGTCCGCCACGCGTTCGTGGGACTTGGCTCCGGCGGCCTCGCATGTGATGTCCGGCCGTTCGACACCGTGCGCTATTACGAGATCGACTCGGTCGTTGTCGGTATCGCGCTCAATCCGGCGTTCTTCGGGTTCCTGCCGCAGTGCAAGCCGGACGCCTCGATCATGCTCGGCGACGCGCGGCTGACCTTGGCGGAAGCCGATGACGGCGGCTACGATGTGATCGTCATCGACGCGTTCAACTCCGACGCCATCCCCGTCCATCTGCTTACCCGCGAGGCGATGGCGCTCTATCTCCAGAAGCTCGCTCCCGGCGGCATCATCGTCATGCACATCTCGAACCGCTATCTCGAGCTTGCCTCGGTCGTCACCAACGTCGCGGCGGCGAACGGGCTCGTCACGCGCGTCAATTGGGGCGAGGAGTTCAAGGACGAGGACGAATTCAGGCTTGGCGGCATCGTCGCGGCTGTCGCCCGCAACGAGGCGGATTTCGGGGGCCTCACCCGCTCCGACTACTGGCAAGTCCTGGAACCCGATCCGGCGCAGCGGGTCTGGACCGACGATTACTCGAATATCGTCGGTGCACTGCTGCGCGGCATGAACGAGTGATGCACGATCATCCACCACACCGCGCGGCACCGTGCGGTCTGCGCTTGCAACCCCAACCGTAGCAGGTTAACGCGAAGCATGATCACGTCGAACGTCCCCACCGCCGCCAGCGACGCCGCGCAGCGAAGCCTCCTGCTGCCGGCGCTCACCGCCGCCATCTTTCTTTCCGCCGCGCTGTTGTTCGCGGTGCAGCCGATGTTCACCAAGATGGTGCTGCCGCGGCTCGGCGGCGCGCCGCAGGTCTGGTCGGTGGCGATGGTGTTCTTCCAGGCCGCGCTGCTTGCCGGCTACGCCTACGCCCACCTGCTGACCCGCTACGCGCCGGGCCGGCCCTCGATCGTCGTCCATCTGGCAGTGATGATCGTCGCGGCGCTGACGCTGCCGCTGTCGATCGCATCCGGCTGGACCAAGCCTTCGGCGCAGTCGATCGAGGCGCTCTGGCTGCTCGGCCTGTTCACGGTGTCCATCGGACTGCCATTCTTCGCGCTGTCCGGCAACGGCCCGCTGCTGCAGGCCTGGTTCGCGCGCACCGACCATCCAGCGGCCAAGGACCCCTATTTTCTTTACGCCGCGAGCAACGTCGGCAGCTTCCTCGCGCTCATCTCCTATCCGCTGCTGATCGAGCCGTTCATCCCGCTGAGCGCCCAGACCAAGATCTGGTCGGCGGGCTTCGTGCTGCTGATCCTCTTGATCGCCGGCTGCGGGTATCTGCTCTGGCGGCTGCCGGATCTGCCGCCGTCCGCCGCCACCGTCACCGGGGTTGGCACGGCGGAAGCGGCACCGCCGAGATGGCGCGACGCGGCAATCTGGGTCGGGCTCGCGGCCGTGCCCTCGGGCCTTCTCGTCGCCGTCACTGCGCACATCTCGACCGACGTCGGGGCCGCGCCGCTTCTGTGGGTGCTCCCGCTCGCTCTTTATCTCCTTACCTTCGTGATCGTGTTCGCGCGCCGGCCGATCATTCCGCACTGGCTCGTGGTCGCGGTGCAGCCCGTCTTCATCCTCGGCCTTGTGGGCATCATCATCTTTTCCGACCTGGTGAAGATGATCATGGCGCTGATCGCCATCCACGTTGCGGTGTTCTTCGTCAGCGCGCTGGTTTGCCATGGCGAGCTCGCCCGCAGGCGCCCTGCTCCGCGCTACCTCACCTCGTTCTACATGTGGATGTCGCTCGGCGGCGTGATCGGCGGCATCGCCTCCGGCCTGCTGGCGCCCTACACCTTCAACTGGGTCGCCGAATATCCGATCCTGATCGCGCTCGCGGTGCTGTGCCGGCCGGGGCTGGCGCTGCCGAAGACGCGAATCGAGCAGGTGGTGTTCTTCGGCGCAATCGCGGTGGCGGTGATCACGCTCATCGCGTTCCGGCTGAACGGCGTGGATATCGACGAGCGCATGTACAACTGGATCGTCGGCGCGCTGCTCGTGGTCACGGTGCTGTTCTGGAACGATCCGCTGCCGTTCGCGGCGATCGTCGGCTTCGTCCTGATTGCCAACCATTTCATCGTCGAGACGCCGAGCACTCGGAGCGTGCGCAGCTTCTTCGGCGTGCATAAAATCTCGGAATCCTCCGACGGCCGGTTCCGGCTCTTGACCCACGGCACCACGCTGCACGGCGGGCAGCGCATCAACGACGAGAACGGAAATCCGATCACCGGCCGGCCCGAGCCGATGATGTACTACTATCCGGGCTCCGCCATCGCGCAGACCATCGACGCGGCGCGCGCCCGCACCGGCGGGCCGATCCGTTACGCCGTGATCGGGCTCGGGACCGGCGGGCTTGCCTGCCATGCGCAGCCGAACGACACGCTGCATTATTACGAGATCGACCGCACGGTGATCGGCATCGCGCGCGATTCAGGCCTGTTTACCTTCCTGTCCTCCTGCGCGCCGAACGCGCCGATCATGCTCGGCGATGCCCGGCTCACGCTGGCCGACGCGCCCGACGGCAGCTACGACCTCATCATCGTCGACGCGTTCAGCTCCGACGCCATCCCGATCCATCTGCTGACGCGGGAGGCGATGGCGACCTACCTTGCCAAGCTCTCGCCGCACGGCATCGTCACGATCCACGTGTCGAATCGCCATCTCGAGCTTTCCTCGGTGGTTGCCGGCATTGCCGACGCCAACGGCGCGGTCGCGCGCGTGAGCGAGAGCGCTGACGTCCGCGAGGACGATGCCGAGTACAAGTTCCTTGCCACCGTGGTCGCGGTCGCGCGCACCGACGAGGATTTCGGGCCGCTCGCCAAATCCGATTATTGGGAAGTGCAGGAACCCGATCCGGACCAGTGGGTGTGGACCGACGATTACTCGAACATCATCGGCTCGGTGCTGCGCAAGCTCCAGGACTGAACCGCGCGGACGCGCGAATCATCCCCACACCCATTTGATCACCTTCGATCCGACGTCGCCGATGGTGAGCAGCACCGCGGCCCACACGAAGGCCGAGGTGAAGTTCGCGATCTGGAAACGCCAGAACGGCATCTCGAAAATTCCGGCGGCCAGCGGCACCGAGGCGCGCAACGGGCCGAAGAAGCGCCCGATGAAGATGCCGAGCGCGCCCCATTTGCGCACGAACGCCTCGCCCTTCGGGATCAAATCCGGATGCCGCGACAGCGGCCAGATGTGCTGCACCGTGCGTTCGAGCTTCAGCCCGATCCAATACGACAGCCAGTCGCCGAGCGCGGCGCCGACCGAGGCGGCGATCCAGATCGGCCAGAAATTGAGCCCGCCGGCCATGATCAATGCGCCGATGCCGACCAAAGCGGCCCAGGCCGGCAGCAGCAGCGAGATGAAGGCAAGCGATTCCCCGAACGCCAGCAGGAAGACCACCGGCGCCGCCCAGGCCTCGTGATTCTTGACGAATTCGGTGATCTGCTGGCCGTAGGCCTCGAGGGCTTCAAACATGGAGGGGCGATGGTCCGTGGCGGGGCAGGACAGATTTAACGTGCCTGCCGCCACAAAGCCATCGCCCGTCAGCCGTTTCCGCGATCACCACGCCCGCGCCGACGCCCGACCGGACACCGGCCGCGGCTTCCCGCAGGCGCGCCCTACTCCACCCATATCGGCAGCTTCGACTCCGCGTGTTGCGGCCTGCATGAGTCCATACGTGCCACCGCCAGGTCGACGCCGATCGGCTCGGCCTGCCTTCCGGTCCGCAGCCCGTCGTCGAGGATCGCCGCCGCCGCCCGGAACAGCGCATCGCGCGTGGCGCGGCGGTCGGCCGTCGGAAGCTGAAGCGCGCTGATCAGGCGCCAGATCACACCGGCGGCAATGCCGTAGGCGCGGGAGATATCGTCCTCGATGTGGCACTCGATCGCCTTCTTGACGTGCGACAGCGCCTCCGTCAGCGCCGCCCGCCCGTCGATATCGAGCGGGCTTTCCTGCACGGCCGCGATCGCGCAGGTCACGACCGCGAGCGCCTTGGGCAACGCCTTGGCGGAGCGGCAGGCGCGCGCCTCGGCCTCGAAACCGAAGGCGGCGAGCACCAGCGGCACGAGATCGGTCACGATCCGCCTGATGATCAGCTCGGTGCGCCGGGCTTCGACGCGCGCCGCATCAGCGGAGCCGGCAAGCCGGGTGACGAACGGCAGCAGCAGCTCCTGGCGCAGCGCATCGTCGGCGATGCTGTCGTTCAGTCCCATCGCAAAGTTCGCAAGCGGCGGCGAGAACGACGCCGGCAGGTCCTCGACCGACTGCACCTTGCGGTACGGCAATCCGGCGACGACGATCGCGGCCTCGTTGACGCAGGTGCCGCCGTCCGGTCCCGGAAACGCGTGGCTGCCCTGCAACAGCTTCCAGTTCAGCATGCGGGTAAAATCGAACGACGGGGCATTTGCGGGACGCGCCGGCAACAAGGTCAGAAGACGGTTGAAATCGAACATGGCGGCCTCCTCTCGGCTTGGTGGAAAATGTTTCAAGAAATTCTCGGCAGGATTTGGCGAAGATCGTGGCGGACCGGCGGCGTTCGCGCGGCATCGCATGAATTCGCGGAAAGGTTGGATGAGCGATCGGGTACGACCGATTCCTCAGCCGGATGTTGCATCCCGTTGTTGGCGCCGCAGAAACAGCACCTGGCTGGTCATGGCCACGATCGTCAGCGGCTGGAAAGGCGCGTCGATCACGAACACCGGCTCGCGCCGCTGGCCGGTCAGAAGGCGCTGCGGATACCCGGTCACAAAAATGGCGGCCGCATGAAACGATTCGGCGAGGTCGCCGGCCGCATCAAGCCCGCTGCTACCGTCGGCCATGATCGTGTTCGCGAAAACAAGCTCGAGGCGCTTCCCTGCCGCCTTCTTGACCGCTTCGGCATGAGTTCTGGCGGCGGCAACGACCCGATGGCCGAGGTCTTCGAGAATGCTTTCAAGCTCCATCATGATGAACGGGTCACGGTTCAGCAGGAGCACATTCGCCGGCGGCTGGGCCGAAAGGCCCCGCTTGGTCTCCTCGATCATCGCGTTCACCCGCGCGGGATCGACGTGGAGAATGTGAGCGGCCTCTTCTGGCGAAAATCCCTCCACGCAGACGAGCAGGAATGCCTGCCGCGGCAGCGGCGTTCGGCCGATCACTTTGCAGGATGGCTTATATTTCTCCGCGCCGGGCGCCGCGGTGGAATTGTAAATCGCCGTGAACAGGCGATAGAGGACGACACGAGGCTTTTCATCCTTCGCCAATGCCGGGCGCTCCTGGACCAGGTGCTCGCAAAGCGCGCTCACGTAGGCATCTCCCACCACTTGCGAGCCGGTCAGAGCGCGCGCGTAGCGGCGCAGCCACAGCACTTGCTCGGTGGCCTCCTTGACCAGATCGCGCATGAGCGGTCAGGCGGCGCTGGGCACCGTCTCACCGCGATGTGGTGCCGGCCGCTTGGCCTCCTGCATCCTTGTCATAATGAGATCGACGGCGATCGGATCGGCCTGCTTTCCGATCCTGCAGGCCTCGCCGAGAATCGCGGCCATGTCCCGGAACACGGCAGCACGGCCCGGCGTGCCGCCGGTCCTGCGCCTGTAATCGGCGATCATGCGACCGGCGCGCGCGGCGTGGTAGACGGCCTCCACCGGGCTGTCCCAGAGATGCGGCACCGCCATCCGGGCCTCATCCAGCGCGCGCAACACCGGATCGGGCGGCCACGCGCCGCCAGCGCGGCCGGGGGCAACGAGCCAGGTGACGAAGGATCGGGTGTCCTCGGCCGTTTCAAGATCGCGGCACACCTGGGCGGCCCCGGCGAGCCCTTCCTGCGCCAACACGTCCGCGACGATGTCGGTCATGGTGAGCCGCAGGATCAGCCTGCCGCGCTCGGTCTCGACCGACTTCCGGTCGGCCGAGCCGGCGAGACGCAGGACGAATGGCAATAGCAGCTCCTGGCGGAGCCGCGAATTGAATACCATGTCGTTGAGGCTCAAGGCATAGGCTGCGAGCGGAGGCGAGAAGCAGGACGGAAGGTCGCTGACGCCGCGCACACTCCGGTAAGGCAGTCCGGCTGCGACGATCGCAGCCTCGTTGATGCAGGTACCTCCGTCGGGGCCGGGAAAGCCGTGGCTGCCGCGAAGGATTTTCCAGTTCAGGATTTTGCTGAAGTCATACATGAGCGGCTCCTTGTTCCCGGCAGCCGATCACGGCGGCGTGGCAGGAACGTGAGGGCGCAAGTCGCCGTTCCATTAAATGTTCGCAACCCGCCCGGGGCCGGCCGACGGGTTTGAGTGAATGGCGGGGGCTGGCTATGGCATAGTCGGGGCAAGCGATTCGGATTAAACCAGCCGCAAAACATGGCCAAAACTGCGAAAAAGCCCTCCCCCGCCAGCCGCGACCTGTTCGCGGACATTTCCGATAAGCCGCGCCGCGGCCGCGGCAAGGCGCCGGCTCGAGCCTCGCGCTCCTCGGGCGGCGCCGAGGCCGGCTATACCGCGCGTCACATCGAGGTGCTGGAAGGCCTCGAGCCGGTGCGCCGGCGCCCCGGCATGTATATCGGCGGCACCGACGAGAAGGCGCTGCATCATCTGTTCGCCGAGGTGATCGACAACGCCATGGACGAGGCGCTCGCCGGCCACGCCCACTTCATCGAAGTGGAGGTGGAGGCGAACGGCTACCTCACCGTCACCGACAACGGCCGCGGCATCCCGGTCGATCCGCATCCAAAATTTCCGAAGAAGTCGGCGCTCGAAGTGATCATGTGCACGCTGCACGCGGGCGGCAAATTCGATTCAGAGGTCTACGGCACCTCCGGCGGACTGCACGGCGTCGGCGTTTCGGTCGCCAACGCGCTGTCCGAACGCATGGAGGTCGAGGTCGCGCGCCAGGGCCAGCTCTACCGGCAGGTCTATCAACGCGGCAAGCCGAAGTCGGGGCTGGAGAAGCTGGGCAAGGTCGCGAACCGGCGCGGCACCAAGGTGCGCTTCAAGCCCGACTCGCAGATTTTCGGCGAGAAGACGCATTTCAATCCGCAGCGCCTGTTCAAGATGACGCGGGCCAAGGCGTATCTGTTCGGCGGCGTGGAGATCCGCTGGTGGTGCGCGAAGGAGCTCTTGCAGGGCATCGACGACGTGCCGGAGGAAGCGACCTTCCACTTCGCCGAGGGGCTGAAGGACTATCTCAAGGAAGCGATCAACGGCCAGACGCTGGTGCACCCCGACATTTTCGCCGGCAGGTCGGAGAAGCCCGGCGGTCACGGCACGGTCGAATGGGCGGTCGGTTTCGTCGCCGACGCCGACGGCTTCCTCTCCTCCTATTGCAACACCATCCCGACCGCCGACGGCGGCACGCACGAGACCGGGCTGCGCAGCGCGCTCGCCAAGGGCGTCAAGGATCATGCCGAGCGCACCGGGCAAGGCAAGCGCGCCGCGCCGATCACCGCCGAGGACGTGATGACCGGCGGCGCCGCCATGGTCTCGGTGTTCATCCGCGAACCGGAGTTCCAGGGCCAGACGAAAGATCGCCTCGCCACCGCGGAAGCCGCGCGCATCGTCGAGAACGCGATCAAGGACCCGTTCGACCACTGGCTCGCCGGCAATCCGACGCAGGCCAACAAGCTCCTCGATTTCATCATCGACCGCGCCGAAGAGCGCATCCGGCGGCGGCAGGAGAAGGAGATTTCGCGCAAGAGCGCGACCCGCAAGCTGCGCCTGCCCGGCAAGCTCGCCGATTGCACCAACACCGCCGCCGAAGGCTCGGAGATCTTCATCGTCGAGGGCGATTCCGCCGGCGGCTCCGCCAAGCAGGCGCGCGCGCGCGCGTCACAGGCGGTGCTGCCGCTGCGCGGCAAGATCCTCAACGTCGCCTCCGCCGGCAAGGACAAGCTGGCGCAGAACCAGCAGCTCGCCGACCTGGTGCAGGCGCTCGGCTGCGGCACCGGCGTGCACTATCGCGACGAGGACCTGCGCTACGGGCGCGTGATCGTGATGACCGACGCCGACGTCGACGGCGCCCACATCGCCTCGCTGCTGATCACCTTCTTCTACCGGCAGATGCCGAAGCTGATCGAGAACGGACATCTCTATCTCGCGGTGCCGCCACTCTACCGGCTCTCGCACGGCGGAAAGATCCTCTACGCGCGTGACGACAAGCACAAGGAGACGCTGCTCAAGAAGGAATTCCACCCGAACGCCAAGGTCGAGGTGAGCCGCTTCAAGGGGCTGGGCGAGATGATGGCGAGCCAGCTCAAGGAAACCACCATGGACCCGAGGAAGCGCTCGCTCCTCAAAGTCATGCTGCTGACCGACGACCGCAAGGACACCGAAAAATCGGTCGAGCGCCTGATGGGCACCAAGCCCGAGGCGCGCTTCGCCTTCATCCAGGAAAAGGCGGAGTTCGCGAGCGAGGAAATGCTCGACGTCTAGCCGGGTGTGACGGATGGGATGGGCGCTCGGGCGCCACAGGTCAGAGGCGCGTTTGGGTAGGGCTGCGCGGTGGAGCTCACACCCTGTGCTCCGCTCTTTGCCCGCGTGGCGGCCCGAGCAATGCGACGTTACCCCGCACCGCCGATAAATCCATCGCGTCGATGAAGTCATCCCCGCTTTGCACCGTCCGGAACTTGGGCGGCGCGCATGCGCCGCGGCGGTCGGACGCGCGGCGGTCAACTTTATCGGTCGCCGAAGTCATGGTAGCGTCAAAAGAAATTGGCACTGAGGATGTCGATGGCCGAGCTTCGGAGGCACGCAATGCCGAACCCGCCGGGCGGTCCGCGGCCTTCCCTTTTCGTGGCCTGGACGCTCGCCGCTCTGCTGTCGAGCGCTGCGACAACGGGCGCCGGCGCGGCGCAGATCACGCGCTACACCACGCCGGTACCGGTGCTGCCGAACGCCGTAGGCTTCGAATACAAGGGGCCGGTGGCGCAGGGCGACCTGCTCAACCTGCAAAGCCAGCTCTCGGCGCTGCCGGCCGATGCGCAGATCGTGATCGTGCTGGATTCGCTCGGCGGCAATCTCAGCGAAGGCGTTGCGCTCGGCAAGTTCTTCCACCAGGCGAAGATCGTCACCGTCGTCGCCGGCGGAGGCGCGTGCGCGAGCGCCTGCGCGCTTGCCTTCCTCGGCGGGCGCGACGGCAAGACCTCCAAGGCGACGCGCATCAAGAGCTCGACGGCGAAGCTCGGCTTCCACCAGTTCAACGTGAAGTTCGACGCGGCCAAGAAATATACCAAGAAGGACCGCGACGACGCGGTTGCAGGCGTGCAGCAGGTGACATTCCGGCTGGTCGAATATCTCAAGGAGATCGACGAGGATCTCACGCTTCTGCCCTACATGCTGCGCGCGCCGAACGAGCAGATCCGCCTGATGAGCAACGAGGAGGCACTGGCGGCCGGCATTCACGTGTTCAACGAGCAGACCAAAATGGTGATCGATCCTTCCGTCATCCGGCAGCGGATAAAGGAGCGGTGATGCGCGACCTGCGTTTGACGTTCTGCAGCCTGATCGTGTTCGCCTTGACTGCGGCGCAGACAGCGCCGGCGGCCGAGATCAAGCAGCGCGACGGCGACAGCGCCGACGTCACCGCGATCGAGCTCAAGGGCCGGCTCGAGCGCGGCGACCTGCTCACGCTGCAGGCGCTGATCTCCAAGCTGCCGACGAGCAAGACGATGGCGATCTATCTCGATTCGACCGGCGGCTCATTGCAGGAAGGGATCGCGCTTGGGCGGTTCTTCTACGACGCCAAGATCCGCACCATCATTCCCGCCCGCGTCGGCTGCCTCGCCTTCTGCGCGGCCGCGTTCCTCGGCGGTCGGGACGCGACCACCGGCAAGCCGTGGCGGCTGAAGACGTCGTCGGCGGGCTTCGGATTTACCGGATTCGTCTCGGGCACGCCGGAGAAGCCCGAGTATACCGACAAGGACATGAGCAGTGCCGTGGCCGAAGCGCAGCGCACGATCCTCCAGCTCGCCGATTACATCCAGGCGATCCACGAGGACCTCGCGTTCCTCCGCCTGATGCTCAAGCCGGCGGAGGGGCCGCGCAAGATCAACTTCGTGACCAACGAAGAGGCCTTGCAGCTCGGCATCTACGTGCTCGACGAGAAGTCGGGCGAGATCATCGACCCCAAGGTCATCGTCGAGCGCGTCAAGTAGCGGCCGCCGCGGCTAGCGCGACGACGTGCGCACGAATTCCGCCTGCCACTTCGCCGCCATGGCCGCGCGCGGCACTTCGAGGCCCCGCAGATAGACCTTGTTGATGCGCCGCGTGTTGGAGATGCTCTCCAGCGGGTTGGCGTCGAGCACGATGAAGTCCGCGCTCCTCTCCGCCGCCACCAGCCCGGTGTTGACGTTGGCGATCTCGGCGGCGTCGCGCGTCGCCGCGACGATCGCCTCCGCCGGCGTCATGCCGATGGCGACATAGCTCTCCAGCGCCATGTGGTTGAAATAGCCGATCCAGAACCGGGTCTGGCCGGTGTCGGTACCCATGACGATGCGCATGCCGGCCGCCCGCAGCGCCATCGCATTGCGGGCCTGCAGCGCGAACTCGTGCGCGATGAACCGGTTGATGATGTTCTGCTTCTGCGGCTCGCCCCAGTGCTCCTCGATCTGCTGCGGCGAATAGGTCGCGCGCAGGAGCGGATCGTCGAGCCAGGCCGGGCGCTGGCCGGGCGGCGCGTTCACCCAGGTCGAGGTCATCCAGGCGGTGTGCAGGCCCGGCGTCATCCACATTGTCGGGTGATCGTTCCGCGCCACGCGGTCTTTGACGATGGCGATGATCTCCTCGTCGGCGGCTTCGCCGCCGCGCACCGGAACATGCAGCCAGCCTTCGACGCCGGCGCGCATCAATTCCTTGGCGTCGGCGAGCGTGACGTTATGGACGCCGACCGGGACGTTGTGCCGGTGCGCCTCCTCGACGATCGCCTTGTAGAGCGGCGGCGTGAGCGTCTTGACGCGGCCGTTGCGGTTGTCGACCCAGATCTTGATGAAGGACGGCTTGATGCGGACGTTGTCCTGCACCGCCGCGCGCGCTTCCTCGACCGTGGTGATCGGGTACATCACGTCGGCGCGCGACGCGTGGCCCTGGGCGCCGGCGCCGGGCCAGGCCAGGCCGGAACCGGCGGTGCGGAACAGCGCGGCGTGCGGAACGACCTCGTCGCGCACCCGCAGCGGCACGTCGCCCCAGTCGGTACGGCCGCCGTGCAGGTCGGAGCGGCTCATCAGGTCGCCGATGCCGACGATGGCACCGACGCCGTGAAAGGCCAGCCGCTGCAGATGATCGATCAGGTTCTCGCGCGTGTAAGTTTCCTTCGACATCGTGCCTTGCGCCACGTTCTGGAAACCGATGTGGCCGTGCAGATCGACCATGGTCGGCATCACGGTTTTGCCAGCAAGCTCGACGCGCGCGGCGCCGGGCGGCACCGGGATTTCGCCGCGCAGGCCGACGAGCGTGAAGCGGCCGTTCTCGATGATGAAGGCCGAATTCTCGATCGGCGCACCGCCGTCGCCGGTGATCAGCCGCGCACCTTCGAACACCGTCACCTGTGCCGCCGCGGGCGACGCGACCGCCGCAAGCACGCCCGCAGCCGCGAGCAGGAAAGCCGTGCGCTTTGCTCGACCCATGGGACCCTCCCGGTTCATCCGACTATCGTTAGCGCGAAGCGCTTGTGGTCTTGCCCTGCGCGACGTCCATGATCATGCGCGTCAAGAGATAAAGCCGCGGCGCGATCGAATCGACCAACACGTACTCGGCTTCGATGGAATGGGCGCCGAAGCCCTGCAGGCCGAGGCGCTCGATCACCGGCCCCTTGGCGTCGAGCGCGGCGAAGGCGGCGTCGGTGCCGCCCCCTTCCGCCACCACGTCCACCACCAGCTCGCGGCCGAGCTCGCGATAGACCTTGCCCGCGTGCGCCGCGAGCGCGCGCGAAGCTTCGGTCGCCTCCAGCGGCGGCCGCCGGCGCTCGAAGATCATCTCGACCTTGGCCTCGGGCAGGAGCTGGTTCTTGATCAGCTCGCGCACCTTCTTCTCGATGCCGTCGTAGTCGGAGACGCGCAGCACGCGGATGTCGGCGATCGCCTGGGCATTGGGCGGGATCATGTTGCGGGTGCGGCCGGCATTCGCCATGGTCCAGTTCATCTTCAGACCGCTCGCCGGGTCGGACAGGTCGCGCGTCTGCAACACCTGGTGGGCGAGCTCATAGAGCGCGTTGACGCCCGCTTCCGGCCGCACGCCAGCATGCGAGGCCTTGCCCTGCACGGTCAGCGTGATCGAGGCGATGCCGCTCGTGGCAAGCGCCACCTTGTCGGATTCGGCGCGCGAGCCTTCGAGCGAGAACACCGCGTCGTGCTCGGCGCCCAGTTTGGTGATCAGGCTGCGCGAGCCGGGCGAGCTCAGCTCCTCGTCGGCGTTGATCAGCACCGTGAGCGTGCCGAACCCGCGGAAATCGAGCGCCTTGAGCATGGCGATGGTGTGCAGGATCACCGCGATGCCCTGCTTGTCGTCGGCGATGCCCAGCCCGTAGGCGCGATTGCCGTCGACCCGGAACGGCTGCTTCGCCAGCATGCCGCGCGGATAGACGGTGTCCATGTGCGCGAGCAGGAGGATCTTCTTGCTGCCGGTGCCGGCGAAGGTGGCGCGCACCATCTTGCCGATGGTCTCGGGCGTGTCCTCCATCCGGTAGACGTCGCCCGGCTCGACCAGCGCGACGTCGCCGCCAAGCTCCTTGAGCCGCGCGGCGATCAGCTCAGCGAGCTTGCCGAGGCCTTCGACATCGCGGCTGCCGGATTCGATCGAGACCAGGCCTTTGAGCGTCTCGAGCAGCGCCGGCTGTTCTTTCCTGGCCAGCGACAGGATCGGCTCGTTGGCCTGCCCGAGCGCGGGACTCGCTGCCGCCAACAGCAGCATTCCCGAGGCGAGCAATCCCGATCTGCTAACAGGCTTCATGGCTTTGTCCTTCTTATCGCGCGGCAAGGATGCGCCGTTTCGGTTTGGCCAGCAAGGCGGCTCGTGGCGGCGGCAACCGCCGTGTGCTAGCGTTCGCCAATCCCGGACTGCTCACCGATGCGCGCGCAACGCCGCATCGTCATCGCGGGAGACCGCTCATGCTTCACCGCACATCGATCGGCGCCGCCGCGCTGATAGCCGCGCTCACGATCACCGCGCCGGCCGCGCGCGCATTCGACGACTCCAGATATCCCGACTGGTCGGGCGTGTGGCGCTATTCCGGCCCCAACAAATGGGATCCGGGCAAGCCGCCCGGCCGCGGCCAGCAGGCGCCGCTGACGCCGGAATACCAGGCGGTGCTGGAGGCGAGCCTCGCCGACCAGGCGCAGGGCGGGCCGGGCAACGATTTCCGGCATACCTGCATCCCGACCGGCATGCCGCGGATGATGACCGCGATCTTCGCGTTCGAGTTCGCGATCCTGCCGAACGTCACCTACATGCTGTTCGAGAGCGCCATGCCGCGCCGGATCCATACCAACGGCCGCGACTGGCCGAAGACCATCGAGCCGGCCTTCACCGGCTACTCCATCGGCAAATGGATCGACGAGGACGGCGACGGCCGCTACGACCTGCTCGAGATCGAGACGCGCGGCTTCAAGGGGCCGCGCAACTATGATCCCACCGGCATTCCGCTGCACAGCGACAACCAGACCGTGATCAGGGAGCGCATGCGCCTCGACAAGGCCAACCCCAATGCGCTGCTCAACGAGATCACCACCATCGACAATGCGCTCACGCGGCCGTGGACGGTGAACAAGACCTACCGCCGGCAGCGCAATCACGTCTGGCTGGAATACGAGTGCAACGAGAACAACCCGCATGTGGTGATCGGCGGGCAGACCTACATGCTCAGCGCCGACGGCCACCTTATGCCGCAGAAGAAGGGCCAGCCGGCGCCCGACCTGCGCTATTTCAACCAGGCGCGGAAGTGAACTCGTAACCCGTCCACGAACTCGGCGCACTCCCTCTCCCCGCTTGCGGGGAGAGGGTCGGGGTGAGGGGGCGTTTCGACAGTGTCGGACTCGTGGAAGCGCCCCCTCACCCGCTCGCTTCGCTCGCGACCTCTCCCCGCTTGCGGGGAGAGGTGGAGCCCGCGGCTCGCGAGTCGCTTCGCTGGCTACACTTACGTCCTTGCCGCCAGCGCGGCGCGGACGCGTTCCGGCGTCATCGGATACTGCCGCAGCCGCACGCCGGTGGCGTCGAAGAACGCGTTCGCCACTGCCGCCGCGGTCGCGCCCATCGCCTCCTCGCCGGCGCCGGTGGAGGGCTCCTCCATCCGCTGCACCACCACCGGAATCACATCGGGCGATTCCGCGAAGCGCAGGATCGGGTACGACGCCCAGTCGAGGCTGGTGACGCCGGTCTTGTCGAAGATCACCTCTTCCTTGAGCGTGCGGCTCACCGCCTGCACCACCTGGCCGACGATCTGGTTCTCGACCAGCTCGGGATTGACGGCAAGCCCGCAGTCGAGCGCGGCGTAGACCCGCGTGGCGACGATCAAGCCGGTGCGCCGGTTGACCTCGATGTCGGCGACTGCCGCGCCGTACGACACATGGTGGGTGCCGAGCCCGATGCCGCGGCCGGTGACCACTTCGGCGTCGGACAGCGACGAGGCCATCACCCGCGGCTGCCACTTCGCCGCCTCGGCGGCGACGTTGAGCACGCCGAGCCAGCGCTTGTCGCCGATGTTCTTCCGCCGGAACTCGAGCGGGTCCATCTTCACTGCATAGGCAAGCTCGTCGATGGTCTGCTCGGAGGCGAAGGCGAACGACAGATCGAGCGGCGAGCGCAGCGCGGCGCCGCGCAGGTAGCCGGTCATCGGCACCGCGTGGCTGATGACGCGCCGGTTGGCGACCGCATACATCGAGCCGGTGCTCATCGGGTTGACGGTGATCGAGGCCGAGCCGGTGGCGCGCTCCCTCCCCGTCTTCTGCAGCGCCAGATCCTGCACCGACGAGGTCACCGTCCAGCCGTGCTGCCAGCCGTGATACTCGTAGGCGACGAGCTTGCCGCCGGCGTCGATCGCCGCGCGCACCTCGGCGAGGTGCGCCGGGCCGTAATTGTCCCAGCCGTGCTCGTCCCAGCGCATGAATTGCACGCGCACCGGCCTGCCCACCGCCTGCGACATGATCGCGGCGGCCTGGCCGGCGTCCTCGTAGCAGCTGCGCCCGAAGGTGCCGGAGCTTTCGTAGTACTGCACCCGCACCTTCTCGGCCGGCATCCCGAGCACCTCCGCCAGCATGTGGCGAGCGTTGTAGACGTCCTGGCTCGCGGAGCGCACCAGCGCGCCGTCCGGCCCGACCTCCGCCACCGCGCAATTGGGCGCGAACGGCAGATGCCCCTGGTACGGGCAGCGATAGCTCGCCGACGCACTGTGCGCGCCCTGCGCTAAGCCCTTCGCCAGATCACCGAGATCGGCGATCACGGTGTCGGTGGTCTTCTCGGCGCGCATGCGCGCGTAGAGGTCGGCATTGCCGGAAAGCGCCGGCGGCTCCTGCCACGTCACCTTGAGCTCGCGCGCGGCCTTGACCGCGTCCCATTCGCGTTCGGCCACGACGCCGACGAAGTCGCCCTTGCGCACGACGCGCGCGCCGGCGATGTGCTTGATCGAGCTTTCGTCGACGCTTGCCGGCTTGGCGCCGGCGCCGAAGGCGCGCTGCCCGCGCGGCAGCACGACGCGGCCGTGCCACATGCCCGGCACGCGCACGTGCTGCACGTAGACATATTTGCCGCTCATCTTCTCGGGGATATCGACGCGCGGCACCCGCGTGCCGACCAGCGTATAGCGGCTGACCGGCTTCTGCGGCGCGGTGCCGGTGAATTTCACGTTGAATGGCTTGTCGCCGAGGAGGTCGCCGTAGCGCACCGAGCGCGACGGCTCGCCGTCGATCGACACGACTCCGTTCGCCACCGTCAGGCTTCCGGTCTGCACGCCGAGCCGGCGCGACGCGAGCGCCAGCAGCGCCTGGCGCGCTTCCGCCGCCGCCGCGCGCACCTGCGGGCCGCCGCGGTGGATCGAGGAGCTCGAGCTGGTGGCGCCCTGGTTCGGCGTCACGTTGGTGTCGAGCTGCACCGCCTTGAGCTGGCTCATGGCCAGATCAAGCTCCTCGCCCGCGATCTGCAGGAGGCCGGTGGTGTTGCCCTGGCCGAGCTCGCATTTGCCGAAGTAGATGGTCGCGGTGTTGTCGGCGTGCACCGCGATCCAGGAATCGACCGCGTTCGGGTCGGGCGGACCGGCGATGTCGCCGCGCGCGGCGGCTGCCGCTCCGCCGCCGCCGATGCTGAAGCCGACGATGAGCGCGCCGCCGCCCTTGAGCAGGTCGCGGCGGGAGAAGGTGCTGTCGCTGAGGATGTCGGTCATCGCACGTCTCCCGTCATCCTGGAGGACGCAAGCTTGATCGCCTTCATCACTCGCGGATAGGAGCCGCAGCGGCACAGGTGGCCGTCCATCGCGGTGCGGATCTCGGCGTCGCTCGGCCGCGGATTGTTGGAAAGGAGCTCAGAGCCCTTGATCAGCATGCCGTTGTAGCAATAGCCGCACTGCGGCGCCTGGGTCTCGATGAACGCCTGCTGCAGCGGATGCAGCGCCGGCGCCTGCGCGAGGCCTTTCTGCTGCGCGTAGAGCGCGGGCAGGCCTTCGAGCGTGGTCAGCGCCTTGCCGGCGACATTGCCGACCGGCGTGACGCAGGAGCGGATCTCTACGCCGTCGGCGAGCACCGAGCAGGAGCCGCATTGCGCGAGCCCGCAGCCGAAGCGCGGCCCCTGCAATTGCAGCTCGTTGGTGAGCACGTAAAGGAGCGGCGTGTCGGGCGTCGCCGCCACCGGAAAGTCGCGCCCGTTCACCTTGATTTTCAGATCGTCCGCCATCTGCGGCCTCCCTCTCGACGCGCGTTACGCTGCGACTTGTTGTGCCGCGAAAGCTATCCCCCTCCCCGCGCGCGAACAAGCAGCATCGCTGCCGGTTTCTAATCCTCGACCAACGCCTTCAGCCGCGCCAGCGCGCGGTCCCACTGCCCGGAGACGCGGTCGAGATAGTCGCGAACCTCGTCGATCGGTTTCGGCTCGAGCTCGAAGCGGCTTTCACGTCCGACCCGGACGCTGCGGACGACGCCCGCGTCCTCCAGCACGCGCAGGTGCTTGGTCACCGCCTGGCGGGTGAGACGGGTGCCCGCGGTGAGGCGCGAGATCGACTGCGCCCGGCCGTGCGCGAGCTTGGCCAGCACCGACAGGCGCGTCTCGTCGCCGAGCGCGGCGAACACCGAGGCGCGGGTCTTGAGCGCGGCGGAAGAGCTATGGCGCCTGTTCGACATGGCGGGCGATGTTTCCGACCTGAGCGCTCCAGCCGCGCTCGTTCATGCGAAACGCCTCGTCGCGGCGTTTGTTGGGGATCTTGTCGAAACCGGACTCGACGATGCGCAAGCGCGTCCCGGTCGCGATCTTCTCCAAAGTGAACTCGACCAGCGTCGGCGGCTCTTTGCTGTAGTCCTCGTTGGGATCGATCGCGTATGGGTGCCAGGTGAACGAAAACAACCGTTCCGGCTCCATCTTCTGCACCACCGCCTCCCAGCGCAGGTGCTCGTAGCCGGGATGGGTGATCTGACCGCGCGCGACCTCGCTGGGCACGAACGGCCCTTCCATCCGGACGCGGAACCACTCGCCGAACTCGCGGTGATCGGTCAGCGCCCGCCAGACGCGGGAGACCGGGGCCTTGATGTCGATGGTCTTCTCGATGCGATCGCTCATACGCAACCTCCTGGTTGCCTATGATGTACGGCGGGCGCCGGCGATATGCAACCTATTTGTTGCGTGTA
>Ga0114129_10001490_pt1 | contig 31703 bp, 31 predicted proteins | sample RhiMetdeltSRZDD1_FD_80071 | JGI IMG/M metagenome (GOLD analysis project Ga0114129, IMG submission 80071) | Populus rhizosphere microbial communities from Tennessee, USA - Rhizosphere MetaG P. deltoides SRZDD1 (version 2) (version 2) | ecosystem: Host-associated > Plants > Roots > Rhizosphere >...
CGGATGCCCATCCCCGGATCCTCGCCCGCGCGGGCAGCGTCGGCCGCGAGGATCCAGGTGACCTCGCCGTCGAGCGTCACCGGCTCGGACAGCGCCGGCACCGCGAGCGCGAAGAGGAAGCGCGTGCCGACCGGCAAGGGCCGCGCCGTCTTGATGAAGGTGCCGCCCTTCGAAATGTTCTTCGTGTAGTCGGCGAAGAACGCGTTCATCCTCTCGTAGTCGACGCGCAGCCGGATCGGTCCGCGAGGCGCTTTGCGGCGTTCGGAGGGAGCGGTCATCTCCGAGCAGCATGACAACAGGCCGGCCGCGACCGCAAGCCGCTGGCGCGCGCTGTGGCGCCGCCGAGGGCCGTGGGCGTACGTGACGATCCTGGCGGCGGTGTCGGCGGTCTGCGCATTCCTTCCCCTCGCGGACCACCTCGGCTACGAGCTGGCCGAAGCCGTCGCGCTGTGCGCGGGCGTCTTTGGCGCGGCGCCGGGAGTCGCTGCCGCGCGCGCGGAGGGGAATCGCGCGGACCCGGACGCCGCCCGCGCGGTCGCGGTCGCGCTGCTCGCCGCGCTGGCCGCCCTCGCCCTCCCCGTCGCGCTCATCCTGCTCAACGCGCTGCGCCGCCCGGCGTGCGATCCGATGGGCGGGGGCGTGCTGTACCTCGCGCTCGCGGTCCCGTCAGGCGTGCTCGCGGCGGCGCTGGGAGTCGCCTGCGGTTTCCTCGCGCCGCTGCGCGCCGGATGGATCGTCGCCGCGGCGTTCGCGGTGACGCTGCCGATCTCGCTCTGGCCCGTCGCGCGGGGTCCGCAGGTCTTCGCCTTCCACCACCTGGGAGGCATGTTCCCTGGGCCGATCTACGACGAGGCCATCCGGCCCTCGCGAGCTCTGTGGATCTTCCGTGCGGGAACCCTGCTCTACGCGGCTGCTTGTGCCGGCGTCGCGCTCGTCGCGGACTCGCGCCGGCGCGCAGCCGGCATCGCGGTGATCGTCGTCTGCGGCGGCGGCGCGGCCTGGCTCTCGCTGAATGCGGAGCGCTTCCACTGGAAGGCCAGCGTCTCGCTGCTCGACGCCGAGCTGGGAACTGTGACGCGCGCGGGCAGCGTGGTCCTGCACTTTCCCCGCGAGAAGCCGGAGGCGGAGCGGCGCCTGCTGGCGCGCGACGCGGAGGTCTCCTGGCGCGCGGTGCGCGACTTCGCTGGACTGCCGGCCGATGCGGCCCCCGTGCACGTCTTCCTGTACCGGAGCTCCGACGAAAAACGCCGGCTGCTCGGTGCCGCCGAGACCAGCTTCACGAAGCCGTGGCTCCGGCAGATCCACACGAACGACGCGCAGGCTCCGCATCCGATCTTGCGCCACGAGCTCGCCCACGCCGCGTTCGCGGACATCGCGCCCGGGCCGTGGCGGGTACCGACCGGGATCATTCCGCAGATGGCGCTGGTCGAAGGCGCGGCCGTGGCGGCGGACTGGCCGTCCGGGGAGCTCACCGTGCACGAGGAGGCGCGCGCCCTGCTCGACGCCAAGCTCCTTCCCGACCTGCGGCGCCTGTTTGCCCCGGCGCGCTTCTATGGCGAGTCCGGAGCGCGCGCGTACACGGCTGCCGGATCGGCCATCCGTTTCTTGTGGGAGACGCGCGGCCCGCCTGCGTTCCGCGACGCGTACGCGAACGCCGTGCTCGACCTCGACGGACTTGCGCGGGCGTACACCGCGTTCCTCGAGGCGATGCCTTCGAATCCGCGGGGGACCGCGCTCGCCCGGCAGCGCTTCGCAACGCCCGGCATCGTCCACCGCCCGTGCCCGCACGAGGTCGCCGAATTGGAGCGGCAGGCGCGCAGCGTCGCCGACGCGCGCCAGGCAGTCCTGCTCTGGTCGCGCTGCGCGCAGCTCGAGCCGGACGATCCGCGCCTGCTGTTGCAGCTCCGGCGGGCGCAGCTCCGCGCGCGCGACCCCGGCGCTGCCGCGGAGACGGCGCAGCGCGCGCTTTTGCATCCCAAGCTCTCGGAGCCGCTGCGGGCGACACTGCTGACCGACCTGGGGGACGAGGCCTGGCGCAAGGACGACGCCGCGCCGGCGCGCGCCCGCTACGACGAGGCGCGCCGACTCGTCCAGCCCGAGGTGCAGGAGCGCGCGCTGCTCGCGCGGCTCTGGGCACTCGACGACCGGCGCCGCTGGCCCGCGCTGCGGCGGCTGCTGGCCGACGGCGATGCGGGACCGGGGACGCTCGCGTCTCTCGAGGAGCTCGGAGCGGCGGAGCCCCTGGAAGGGCTTCCGCCGTACCTCGTGGCCAAGCAACTGCAGAATCGCGGGGACTGGGCGCGGTGCGCCCGCGAGGCGAGCGAGGCGCTTTCGCGCAAGTTGCCCGCGGCGCCGTTCGAATACGAGGCGCTGCGGATGCTCGGGATTGCGGCATGGCACCTCGGCGATCTTCCCACTGCACGAGATGCCTTCGCGCGACTGGGCCGCGATGCGCCGCCGGGACGTGCTCTCGAAACTGCCCGCTGGCTCGATCTGCTCGGCGCGCCGTGACGACGGGAGCGAGCTTCGGGCGATTCCGGGCCTGGCGGCGCCGGGCGCGGTGTCAAACGACTTCGATCTCGTGCGGCTTGCCGGCGAAGATCTCCTCCGAGCCGGCGGCGCGGACGGCGCGGATCGTCACCTCGAAGTAGAGGCGTTCGCCCGCGAGCGGATGATTGAGGTCCACCAGCACGTCGCCCTGGCGCACTTCGCGGACGGTGATCGGGTAGCTCTGGCCCCCCGAGGCGCGCGCGTACAGGCAGAGCCCGGGCTTCAATTCGACGTCCGCGGGGAACAGCGCCCGTGGCAGGGTGACGACATTGTCCTCCTTCCGCTCGCCGTAGGCGTCCTCGCACGGAATGCTGAAGGCCGCCTGCTCGCCCTCGCGGAGGCCTTCCAGCGCGCGCTCCAGCGCGGGCAGGATCTGCCCTCCGCCGTGCAGGTACTCGATCGGGTCCTTTCCCAGGCTCGTTTCGACGACCTGGCCATTGCCGAGCCGGACCATGTACTGCAGCGAAACGACACGACCGTCCCCTACCCGCATGGCACCTCCACGGCGGAAATTGGGCACGCGGGGGAAAGCGCGGAACCGCCGCCATGGGGACGCCTCAAGCCGCCTGCGGAGCGCCAGGTCGGGCGACCAGGACCGCGGCGGCTACTGCAGCGAGCAGCGCACCCAGGCCGAGCGCCGCCGCGGGAGAGGCGTGATCCCAGATCTCGCCGGCGAGGACGGACGCCACCAGCAGGCCCGCGCCCGAGACGAGGTTGTAGACGCCGAGCGCCCGGCCGCGGCGCTCGGCCGGGACGGCCGAGGCGACGAGCGCGCGCTCGGTTCCCTCGGTGAGCCCCGCGACCAGGCCGTAGGCGGCGAAGAGCGCCCAAGCATGCCATCGCGCCGACGCACCGGCGAATCCGACGTAGCAGACGGAGTACCAAGCCCACCCGGCGGCCAGCCCCCAGCGGCGGCCCAGCCGGTCGGCGAGCCGGCCCAGCGGCCAGCTCGTCGCCGCGCGGACCACGTGCAGCACGGTCCAGAGGATCGGCAGCAGAGGAGTCGCGACCCCGAGCCCCTGCGCGCGCAGGAGGAGCAGCGCGTCCGTCGAGTTTCCCAGGGTGAAGAGGAAGATCGCGGCGAGAAGCCGCCCCGGGACGCGCGCATCGCGCGGCGCGGCTCCCGGAACGAGGTCGGGCGCGGGCGTGTGCCGGGCGTCTGGCGCTGGCGCCTCGCGCACCGCGAAGAGCAAGACGACGGCCAGCGCTCCAGGGAGCGCCGCGAGCGCGAACACGAGGCGCAGCCTGCCGGGCCAGAGAAGGAGCAGCGCGGCGGCGACGAGTGGCCCGATGGCGGCGCCGAGGTGGTCCATGCCACGGTGGAAGGAGTACGCCTCGGCGAGCCGCTCCGCGGGGGCGCTCGCCGCCAGCAGCTTGTCGCGCGGCGAGGTGCGGATCCCCTTGCCGATCCGATCGACGCAGCGCACCGCCAGGACGTGCCACGGCGCGCTGGCGAGCGCGAGGAGCGGCCGGACCGCGCTCGCGATCGCATATCCGGCCGCTGCCATGGGCAAGAGCCGCCGGACGCGATCGGCCCAGCGGCCCGAGAGGTACTTGAACAGGTTGGCGGTGGCGTCGGCTGCGCCTTCGACGACGCCGAGCGCCTCCGCACCGCTGCCCAGGGAGACGAGGAACGCGGGCAAGAGCGGCACCACCATCTCGCTCGACACGTCGGCCAGCGCCGAGACGACGCCCAGGATGAGGACGTTGCGCGACACGCCGCGCGCGGTCGCGCGCGCCTCGGCCGTCACTTGCCGGCGACGCGCGCCGGCACCGGCTCGAGCACACGCAGCGAAGGCCGCGCGTCGGGAGGCGTCTCCGGCCGCGCCGAGTAGATCCCGTGCAGGGTCTCGGCGAAGCTGCGCGCCACCGCCTCGAGATCGCGCAGCGTCACGTCGCACTCGAGCAGCTGGCCGTCCGCGGCGATCTGCTGGATGGCCCGGTCGACGAGCTGGCGCAAAGTGGCGAGGTCCGCTTCGGTGACGTTGCGCGAGGTCGCGACGACCATGTCGCCGATCATCACCAGCGCGGCCTCCCGCGACTGGGGGCGTGGCCCGCCATAGCGGTAGTCCGCATCCGGCGGGGGCGGCTCGCCCTTGCGTTCCGCCTCCTCCTTGGCCTTGTGGAAGAAGTAGCCGATGAGTCGCGTGCCGTGGTGCTGGACGATGAAGTCGGCGATCGCTTGCGGAAGCTTCGCCTTGCGCGCCAGCTCGACGCCGTCGCTCACGTGGCGTTGGATGATCTTCGCGCTCGTCTGCGGCGGCAGCGCCTCGTGGCGATTGTCGCCCTTCTGGTTCTCGCCGAAGAAGAGAGGGTTCTTGCCCTTGCCGATGTCGTGGTAGTACGCGCCCACCCGCGCGAGCAGGGGATTGGCGCCGATCTCGCGCGCCGCCGCGTCGACCATCGCGCCGATCACGATCCCGTGGTGGTACGTGCCGGGCGCCTGGACGATCAGGTCTTTCAGGAGCGGGTGGTTGAAGTTGGCCAGCTCGCGAAGCTGGATGTCGGTGACGTATCCGAACATCCATTCGAAGGCGGGGGCCGCGAGCAGCACGATGAGCGGTGCCACGAGCGCGCCACCGACGGCCGCGCCGGCCGCCGCCGATGCCGTGTCCATGTTCCAGAAGCGGCCCTGGAAGAGCGCGAACGACGCGATCACGCAGGCCGACGTAGCCCCGGTCCACATGCCCGCGCGGAAGACGGCGCCGCGGGTGCGCGCGTGCGCCACGCGATCGGCGGCGACGACGCCGGAGACGAGCGCCAGGACCGCGGGTTGGAGCCCGCTGCCGACCATGACACCGCAGAGCGGAGCGAAGCCCGCCGTCCACACCAGGGCTGCCTCGCTGGTGAGCAGGAGCCTGACGAGCATGGAGCCGGCGGCGTACGGGATCGCGGCGAGGAGCGCCTCGCCGGCCCAGGCCCAATAGGCGCCGTAGAGCTCGTCGCGCAGGATGTCCCGCAGCGCTTCCGCCCCGAAGAGGCTGCCTCGCACCACCAGGAGCTGCAGGACGAGCACTGCCGCGAGCATGACGACGTCGCGTGTCCGCAGCCGGAAGCGCCGCACGTTGCGCCGGGCGAAGAGGTACAGCGTGAGGCAGATCAGCGCGGCGAAGAGCGCTCCGCCCCAGCGGACCTGCGCCGCGCTCGCCGCGCGTCCCGACGCGCGCAGCGCCCGGAACATGAGGAGATGCGTCTTGGTGATCGGCTCGCCCGCCTCGATGATGCGCTCGCCGCGGCGGATCTGCAGCACCGCTTGCTTGACCGCCGCCCGCTTCTCCTCCTGGCGGCGGCGCGTCTCCGCATCGTCGTATGCCAGGTTCGGCCGCACGGCGCGCCGCACCATCTGGGTGACGGCGTGGCGCAGGCGCGGCGCCAGATGCGACAGCTTCTCGTCGGCGGCCGCGTCGATGTCGGCGCGCACCTGCGCGACGTCGCGGACGCGGTCGATCTCGTCGCGCCCCATCTGGCGTTCCGGCGGCGTCCCGTACGGCCCGCCGGACGCGCGCAGGTCGCCGGGGAGCGACCGCACCACGATGCCCCGCTCGCGGTCGGCGGCGAGCAGCTCGCGCTCGGCGACGGCGTAGCCCCGGTTCGCGGCTTCGATGAGCGGATCGGCGGCGCGCTCGACCGCCGGATCGAATCCGGCGCGAGCCAGCTCGAGGTAATCGTCTTCGTCGAGCACGGCCTGCAGGGTCTTGAGGAACTCGTCCCGCTGGCTGGCCAGGCCGCGCACCATCTCGTCCTGCTCCGGCGAGCGGCGCCGGCCGCGCTCGGTCAGGCGCGCGGCGACCTCGGGGTTCCGCCGCTTCCATTCCTCGATGGCGGCCCGGCCCTGGGCGAAAGACGACGCGATCCGCTGCCGGAGAACGTCGCCCGCGGCGAGATCGAAGTCGTAGACGGCCCACACCGACCGCGCCGCCTCCTCGCGCTTCTGCGCCGTCGCTTCGTCGTCGCGCACGTCGAAGTCGCGCGGAGCGCGGATGGTCGCCGCAGCGACCTGCCCCAGCGAATCGTCGCCCGGGATCGCCGGCATGAGCCGCGACGGGGCCAAGAGGAACGTGGCGCTCCCCGCGACCGCCGCGAGGACGGCGAGCTGCAGGAAGGCACGGAACCGCCGTCTGCGGAGCAGGCGCCGCCAGACGCCGTCGGTGGAGGTGGTCACGGGCCGGACATCCTAGCAGCTCTACCGCTTCTGCGCCTCGGCGAGCTTCTTCTGCAGTTGCGCCTCCATCTCCGGGCTGCGCTGGGTGCGCGGCAGCTCGCGCAAGACGTCGAGCTGCTCCTGTACCACGGCGGCGCTGGGCTTCCCCTGCTTCTCCAGGATGCGCGCCTTGAGCGACAAGATGCCGAGGCGGCGCTGGCCGCGTGTCATCTTCGCCAGGGCGCGGTCCACGGCTGCCTCGGCCTCGGGCAGCTTGCGTTCTTCGAGCAGCACGCGCGCCAGCCGGGCCGGAGGGTTGTAGTCATCGGGCATCTGCTTCTCGCGCGACGCGAGCAGCTCCTCGGCCTTCGCCGGTTCCTTCAAGTAGAGGTACGTGTCCGTGCGATGCGCGTCGAACGTCGACGCCATGGTGGCGTCCGGCGCCGCCGCGGCTGCTTCCTCCAGCAACCGCGCCCGGTCCCGGGCGACGGCCACGGCGTCGGGGTGCCGGTGGGACTTGTCGAAAAGCTCCATGAGACTCGCCTGCGCGTCGCTGCGATCGTCCACCGAGAGCGGCGCCTTGGCGTCGGCGACGAGCCGCTGCAGCCGCGCGATGCTCTTCTCCCGCAGCTGCTCGGCGTTTGCGTCGCCAGAGGGCAGCCGCTCGGCACACGCGCCGGTCGCCGCCAGGAAGTCGGTGGCGATCGAGCTGTCGCCGGTGTGGTCCATCTCGCGCAGACCGAGCTGGACGCACTCGCGCGCCGCCTCCGGAGCGTGGGAGCGCGCCAGCGCCATGGAGAGCAGCACGAGCCTCTCCGGACGCGCGGGGTCGTCCTTCTTCGTGAGCTGCAGCGCCTTGCGGTAGGCAGCCGCCGCACCCGCGAAGTCGCCCTTCGCCCGCGCTTCGTAGCCCTTGTGCAGCTCGGTCATCGCCGCGTCGAGCTTCTCGTTGCCCGCGGCTACGCGCGCCCCGTCCTGCACGAACGAGCGGAAGTCGTTCACCGTCGCCGCGCCGATCCAGCGGCCCACCACGCGCTCGGAGCGCGGCTCGATCACGAGGAACGTCGGCCAGGCGTCGAGCGGGAATCGATCGAGGAAGGCGTTGTTCTTCGGATTCTCGCTGTCGATCGACAGCCAGACCACGGCGTCCTTCACCGGACGCAGGCCCGCGTCGGGAAAGACGAACCGCTTCATCGACAGGCAGGTGTGGCACCACGATGCCCAGGTGTCGACGAGGACGGGCTTGTGCTCCTTGCGCGCCTGGGCCAGCGCGGCGCCGTAGTCGTCCTCGACGAACTCGATGCCGGACGCGTTCGCCGCGACGGCAGCCGCCACGATCAGTGCGAGCATCGTCCCTCCGGGCTACTTCTTCGCCGCAGCCGCAGCTTCGTACGCGCGCACCACTTCCTGCACCAGCGGGTGCCGGACCACGTCGCGGTCGCTGAACTCGACGAACCGGATGCCTTCCACGTCGCGCAGGATCTCGCGCGCCTCGTTCATGCCCGAGGGCTTGCCGGCGGGAAGGTCGACCTGCGTCGCGTCGCCCGTGACCACCGCCTTGGAGCCGAAGCCGAGCCGGGTGAGGAACATCTTCATCTGCTCGGTGGTGGTGTTCTGCGCCTCGTCGAGGATGACGAACGAATCGTTGAGCGTGCGGCCGCGCATGAACGCGAGCGGCGCCACCTCGACCGTGCCGCGCTCGAGCAGCTCCTGCGCGCGGTCCATGTCCATCAGATCGTGGAGCGCGTCGTAGAGCGGCCGCAGGTACGGGCTCACCTTCTCGGCCAGATCTCCCGGCAGGAAGCCGAGCTTCTCGCCCGCCTCGACCGCGGGACGGCACAGCACGATGCGCTTCACGCGCCGCTCGACGAGCGCGGCGACGGCCATCGCCATCGCCAGGTAGGTCTTGCCCGTCCCCGCGGGTCCGATGCCGAAGACGATGTCGAACCGCCGGATCGCGTCGATGTACGCCTTCTGCGCGAACCCCTTCGGAGTCACCGGGCGGTTGCGGTTGGTGACGTAGACGGTGTCGAGGAAGATCTCGCGAAGGTCGGCCCCGGGATCCGCCTGGAGCACCTTGCACGCCTGCTCCACGTCTTCGAGCCCGAGCGGGTACTTCTTCTCGATGAGCGCGTTGAGCTGCGCGAGCAGGCGCTCGGCGAGCTGCACCCTGTCGGGCTCGCCCGAGATGAGGAAGACGTTGCCGCGCTGTCCGATGTGGACCCCGAGGCGTTTCTCCACCAGCCTCAGGTTCTCGCTGCGGCCCCCCGCGAGGGCCCTTGCTCCGTCGTTGTCGATCAGCTCCAGTCGAGCGGAAGGTTCTGCCATCAGCCTCTCTTTAATCGAGCGGTGGGAGCAAGACAAACCCGTGCTGCGTCCGCCGGTAATAGTAGGGCTCCCGGAACGGATAGCGCAGGTCCTCCGCCTCCACCACGCGCCCGTCGACCAGCTGCCGGAGCTCCCGCGGATACTCGCCGTGCTCCAGCCGGTACAGCTCGAGCGCGTTCTCCAGCCGGAGCAGCTGTCCATGCGAGAGCAGACGCGCCACCGCGCCCCGCCGGGCAGGGTCCTGGGCCCGCGTCGCCCCGAGCGCCGGGGCCATGAGGTGCACGACGAAGAGCGTGGCAGCGAAGAACGCGGCCGACAGCGCCAGCCGGAGCAGGGCCCCGCTGGTCGCCAGCCGCCGCCCGCCCTCCGCGAGCCCCTTCACCGCTGCCCGGGTGCCGCGTTCCGGGGGCATCACCTTCAGGTAGCCCCACTCCTGCAGCTCGACGAGCGCCTTGAGCGCCTCGAACTCGCCGAGCAGCGACACGTCGGCGACCTTCTCCGCGGTCCTGCCCTCCACGGCCAGCCCGTACACCAGGCGGTGGTTCTCCATCGGTGAGCCGCCGCCTCCGTCGCCTTCCGGCGGGTCGTCGATGCTCTTCATCCGCTCGAAGGTGGCGTCGTTCCAGGGAATCTTCTTGCGGACGGCGGGCCATTCATCCATCCGCCGGAAGCCTTCGAGGAGGATCGACTCCGCGCGGATGGGCTCGAATCCGCTCATTTGCGCGTCGACGTCCTCCTGGGTGAACTCGTACGTGCCGGTCTTCCAGCGAAACAGCTTGTAGAGCGTCTCGGTGGTCTGCAGGCGCATCACCTGCGAGAGCTTCTCCGCGTCGACGTAGTTGCCCGCCACCAGGACGTCGCCCAGCCGCTTGAGGCTGCGCTGCTGCTCCGTGAGCGCTTCCTCCAGCTTCTCGTCCGTCATGAGCTCCGCGCGCACGAGAAGCGCGCCGAGCAGGTCCGCCCGGTTGCGCGCCTTCTGCGTCGCGAAGACCACGGCTCCGTCGACGAAGACGACGTCCACCTCGTCGTTGCCGCTCTTGAGGATCAGGGTGCCGGTCTTCGTCTGGTGCCCGATGAGCTGCAGGATGTCGGCGATGCCGAAGTCCTTCAGCGTGCCGGAAAGGGCCATGTCAGGCGCCCTCCGCGCGCTGCTTTGCGACCAGGTCGCGCAGGCCGATCGCCCAGATGAGGACGAGGGACGCGACCGTCCCCGCGACGCGGAGCAGCGACACGTTCGTCCGCACCGCCATCGGGTCGCGGACGATCCCGTGCCACAGGAGCGCGCTCGAGGCCAGGACGAAGGTCAGCAGGAGGAACACCACTCCGGACATCGAGTAGCCGAGGAGGACGTGTCCGGCGCCGGCGAGCAGGTTGAAGGCGCGCGCGAGCAGCGTCCTGCGACGCTGGTACGCGTGCACCGCGACCTCCTTGCGGATCCGCTCCGTAGGATCGACGCCGCTGCGGCGGACGAAGACGTTGACGCACTGGGCGCAGAGCGCTTCCGACGGGCGCGCATCGGCATCGCATCGCTTGCACACCTCGCGCCCGCACCGCTCGCAACGTCCGCTGGGCCGGACGCGCGCGCGGAGCGCGTGCAATCCGATGAAGCCGAGCGCCGCCAGCAGCGGCAGCGCCGTCGCCGCGCCCGGCGGCAGCGGACCCGCGAGCACGGCGCGCACCTCGTCGTCCACCGGCGCCGCGACCCGCGCCTCCGCGTCGAAGAGGGGCGCGAGCATCGAGTCGTCGAGCGGAACGTCGAGGAGGAACTTGTTCGACCTGCGGTTCAGGCCCAGCTGCCCGCCGGTGAAGGCGTCGATCGCCGCGCGGTCCACTTCCAGCGCCCGAGCCTGCTCGGCCTGGACCTTCTCCAGCGAGTCGACGCCTCCGAGGGCGTAGGCCCGGCTCAAATTGAAGTGCGGCGCGGCGAGGTTCTCCTGCAGGTCCATCGCCTTCTGGTAGTGCGCCACCGCGCGGTCGGGATCGTTCAGCAACAAGTACACGTTGCCGAGGTTGTTGTGCGCTGCCGCCAGCGCGCGGTACGAAGCGCCCTGCCCCGCGTCCAGCGCCTTGCGGTAGAGCTGCTCTGCCTGCGAAAGATCGCCTTCGCGCTTCGCCTTGTGCGCCAGCGCGAACGCCACCGCCATGTCGGGCTTCTCGGAGCGGAGGCGATCTTGCAACCGGCGCAGCTCGCGCGCGGTGCCCTCGCCGTGCTCGAGCATCCAGACGTCGGCCGCCGGGCCGCCGAAGGCCGCGACGCGCGCCAGGCCCTCCGAGGCGAAGGACAGCGCCGCGAGCAGCACCAGCGCGGTGCAGCCGAGCGCGACCTCGGCGGCGCTGGCGTAGAGGGCGACGGCGAAGAGCACGGTGAAGAGCAGCGGGACGAATCCGGCCTGCAGGAGGAGCGGCGAGAGGATCAGCGCCGCGGCCAGCAGATTCGTCTGCCAGCGGCGCGCGCCGGCGGGGAACAGGTGATGGATGTCGTGCACGTACAGCTGCGCGTATCGCAGGAACAGCAGCGCCACGAACGCCAGCGCCGCGCCCAGGACGCCGGTCAGGGCCACGCCGCCTGCGTTGGCGATGACCGCCCGGCTGATGCGCGGGTCCGCCAGCGCGGCGCGCGCCGCGGCAGCCAGGGAAGCCGCTACTGGCGAGAACGCGGTCGGATCCTCGGCCAGCGTCGCCCGGGCGAGACACGTGTGCGCGGCGGGCAGCGCCGGCGCCAGCTCGACCGCGAGCTTGCAGGCCTTCCGGGCCAGGGCGGGAGATTCCGCCGCCAGCGTCGCATGGCTCTCGCGGACGAGCGCGGCCGCGATGCCGAACAGGTTCTCCAGGGCGAGCTCGTCCTTGAGCTGTCGGACGCGCTGCTCCTCGTCCTCTGCGCGCCGCTGATCGCGCTCGCGCAGGTACTCGCGCCGCTGCGCCCAGTGCAAGAGCAAGTCGGCGCTCTTCTCCGCGGGCAGGATGGCGACCTGGCCCGGCGGCGGGGGCGCCGGCGGTGCCACCATCGGCGGTGGAGCCTCGGCGTCTTCCGCGCGGACGGGGCGGGCGGCGGCGCAGGCGAACAGCGCCGCGATCGCGACCGCGCGCCGCGTCGTCGTCGAGGAAACCACGCGGTCATCCTAGCGGCCGGCTCGAACGCCCAGCAAGGAATCGGCGTGCGCGGCTTTTCGCATGTGGTAGACCGCCCGCCATGGAAAATCCCACCTCGGCGCAGGCGGCCATCGATCGCTTGCTGCGCATCATGGACAAGCTGCGCGACCCCGGCGGCTGCCCGTGGGATCGCGAGCAGACTTTGCGCACGCTGACGCCGTACCTCCTCGAGGAAGCGCACGAGGTGATCGAGGCGATCGAAGCCGGGGACGCGCAGCATCACAAGGAAGAGCTGGGCGATCTGCTCTTCCAGGTCGTCTTCCAGGCGCGCATCGCTCGCGAGGAAGGCAAGTTCGACTTCGCCAAGGTGTGCGACAGCATCTCCGACAAGCTCACCCGCCGCCACCCGCACGTGTTCGGCGACGTCAGCGTGTCCGGGTCGCGCGAGGTGGTGAAGAACTGGGAGCGGATCAAGGCAGACGAACGGAAGGCGAAAGGCGACGCGCCGCGGAGCGCGATCGGCGGCGTGCCTGCGGGGCTTCCCGCGCTCGTCCGCGCGGAGCGCATCACCGAGAAGGCCGCCGCGGTCGGGTTCGACTGGCCGGATCTACCCGGCGTCCTCGCCAAGGTGCGGGAGGAGATCGCCGAGTTGGAGAAGGCGATTTCGGACCGCGAGTCGGCATTGCCCGCGACCGCCCCAGCGCATGTATTGCACGGCCGCGTCGAGCACGAGCTCGGGGACCTTCTCTTCGCGCTCGCCAACCTGGGCCGCTTTCTCAAGGTGCATCCGGAAGAGGCGCTACGCGGCGCCGTCCGCCGATTCGAAGGTCGCTTCCATCACATCGAAGAACGCCTGCGCGAGGACGGACGGACGCCGCGCGACGCGACGCTGGCGCAGATGGACGCGCTCTGGGACGAAGCGAAGCGCCTGGAAAAAAAGCCCGCGTGACGCACAAGAACGCAGATTTTCACAGCCGGGAACCGGGCTGTGGAACACCTGTGGATTGCGGGGCACGTGTAACTTTGCACGTGCTGCCAACGGAGCGCCGCCGGCTCTCTCCATGCTGCCCGGCGCCGACGGAGAACGTCCGCAGTTCCGGCCGTTTCCGACGGCGCAGGGCGCGCCGCCCGCAGCGAGTCCCCTGGATGCGAGATGCCCAGGAATCGCGGATTTCCGATGCGTGGACAAGATGTGGACGGCCCCGCGGGCGCGGGCGCCGGCCCGCGATTGACAGTGCGTACCCTCGGTGCTATCCGACGCCCTCTTTTTTCATCCGATCGGAGCTCCGGAAGTGGCGAACACCAAGTCCGCAGAGAAGCAGAACCGGCAGGCGATCCGGCACCGCGCGCGCAACCAGGCGATCACGTCCGCCGTCCGGACGCAGGTGCGCAAGTTCCGCGAGGCGCTCGCCGCCGGCGATGGGACCCGCCTCAAGTCGGAGCTGACCGCGGCCGTGCGGGCCATCTCCAAGGCAGCGTCGAAGGGTGTCATCCACAAGGCGCAGGCGTCGCGCCGGATCTCGCGGCTCAGCAAGGCCGCGTCGCACGCCGCGCAACCGGCGAAGTAGCGTTCAGAACCTCGCCGCCACGTTCATCCGCTCGACGAAGTACCGGGACAGGCTCCGCGCCAGCCGGCGCAAGGCGGCCCGCCGGTTCGCTTCCGTCCCCAGCACGTCGACTCCCGCCAGGTAGTCCTCGCCCAGCGCGACCTGGTCCTCGTACATGACCGAGGATCCGTCGCGCAGGCGGAGGCGCACCGTCGCCGAGACGCTGAAGGCGGAAGCGCCCTGCGCTCCCAGCGCGCTCGGCGCGCTGGTGACGGAGATCAACTCACCGGTGAGCTCGGGCCCCGAGCTTCCTTCGGCCGCGAGCCGTCCGCGCGCCGCCAGCTCTTCCCGGAGCGCCGCCGCGAACAGGCCGCCGGCCTCCACCTGCGCCGTGTAGTTCTGGAAGGGAGCGACCCGGATGTCCCGTCCCCCCGGCAGGTCGCCCGGCCTGGCCACCCGGTAGCCGCACGCCGCGGCCGCAAAGGCGCACAGAAGCGGGGTGACGCGTTTGAGGCGCGCGCTCAAGCGACGACGAAGTTGACCAGCCGCTTCGGGATCACCACCACCTTCTTGACCGTCTTGCCGTCGATCCAGTTGCGGATCTTCGGATCGAGGGCCGCGGCCGTGCGGATTTCTTCCTCCGCGGCGGCGGCGGGCACCAGCACTTCGCCGCGCAGCTTCCCGTTCACCTGGACGGCGATGTGCACCGTTTCTTCGGCGATGAGCTGCAGATCCGCGACGGGCCAGGGCCGCAACGACAGCTCCGCGTCGCGCTCCTCTGCAGTGTGCGAAAGCGCCGCCCACAGCTCCTCGGCCATGTGCGGAGCGAAGGGCGCGAGGAGCTGCGCCAGCGTCTCCAGCGCCTCGGCCATGGCGCTCTCCCCGCCCGCGTCCTTCGACTCGAACGCAGTGGCTGCGTTGGACAGCTCCATCAGGCTCGAGATGGCCGTATTGAACTGCAGCCGCTCGAGCTGCTGCGTCGTCCGCGCGATGGTCCGATGGGTCTTCCGTCGCAGCTCCAGCGCGTCACCCTGCGCCTGCGACGCGTGCGCGAGCTTCCCCGCGACCTTCGCCGCATTCGCCGCGAACAGCCGGTGGAGCCGGCCCAGGAAGCGATACTGGCCCTCGACCTGCTCGTCGGACCAGTCCATGTCCTTCTCGGTGGGCGCGGCGAAGAGGATGAACAGGCGCGCCGTATCGGCCCCGTAGGTGGAGATGATCTCGCGCGGCGAGACGACGTTTCCGCGGCTCTTCGACATCTTCTCGCCGTCGCGTCCCTTGACGATGCCCTGCGTGACCAGCTTGTGCGCCGGCTCCGCGTTGGCGCACAGGCTCATCTCCTGCATCACCTTGGTCCAGAAGCGGAAGTACATCAGGTGGAGGACGGCGTGCTCGGGACCGCCCACGTAGACGTCGACGGGGAGCCAGCGGTCGGCGTCGTGGCGCAGGAACGGCGCGCGCTCCTCGTGGGGCGAGAGGTACCGCTGCATGTACCAGCTCGAGTCGACGAAGGTGTCCATGGTGTCCACCTCGCGCCTCGCCTTGCCGCCGCACCGCGGACATTTCACGTTGACGAACGAAGCCACCTTCGCGAGCGGCGCGTCTCCCTTGCCGGTGAGCACTTCCTTCACGTCGATGTCCGGCAGCAGGACCGGCAGGTCCTCGTCGGGCACCGGAACGCCGGCGCCCTGCGGATCGCACTTCTTGCAATAGACGATGGGGATGGGCGTGCCCCAGTAGCGCTGCCGCGAGATGCCCCAGTCGCGCAGGTGGTAGTTCACGGTCGGGCGGCCGATGCCGCGGCGCTGCGCCTCGGCGGCGATGGCCAGCCGCGCCTGCTCCGACGGCAGACCGGTGAAGTCGCCGGAGTCGACCAGGACGCCGTATTCGGTGAATGCCTTCTCCTGGCCGAGCGCTTCGGCCTTGGCCGCGTCTTCCGGCTGCACGACCCAGCGGATCGGCAGTCCGTACTTCTTGGCGAACTCGAAGTCGCGCTGATCGTGCGCCGGCACGCTCATCACCGCGCCCGTGCCGTATCCCGCCAGCACGAAGTTCGCGACCCAGACCGGCACGTGCTCGCCGGTGAACGGATTGCGCGCGCGCAGACCGGTGTCGATGCCCTCTTTCTCCGCCGCCGCGGCGCCTTCCCCGACCTGGCGCGCCGCCGCCCTCACCCGCTCGGCGAAGGTGTCGATCTCCTTGCGCTTGGCTCCCTTGAGCAGCTTCTGCACCAGCGGATGGTCCGGCGCGGCGGCGACGTACGTCGCTCCGAAGATGGTGTCGGCGCGCGTGGTGAAGACGCGGAAGGCGTCGTCCTCGCCGGCGCCCACGACGGGGAATGCGATCTCGAGACCGTCGGACCGCCCGATCCAGTTGCGCTGCATGGTGGTGACCCGCTCGGGCCAGTCGAGACCGTCGAGGCCTTCCAGGAGCCGGTCGGCGTACTGCGTGATGCGCAGCGCCCACTCGGGGATCTCGCGCTCCTCGACCACGCTGCCGCAACGCCAGCAGCGCCCCTCCTCGACCTGCTCGTTGGCGAGCACGGTGTTGCAGCTCGGGCAGAAGTTCACCCGCGACCGGCGCCGGTACACCAGGCCGCGCTCCATCATGCGCAGGAAGAACCACTGGTTCCACTTGTAGTACTCGGGATCGCTGGTCGCGATCTCGCGCGACCAGTCGATGGAGATGCCCAGGGAGATCACGTCCTCCTTGAAGGAGGCGATGTTCTTCGGCGTGCGCACCGCGGGGTGCTGTCCTTCCTTGATGGCCGCGTTCTCGGCAGGCAGCCCGAACGAGTCCCACCCGAGCGGGTGGAGCACGTCGAACCCGCGCTTGCGGGCGTAGCGGGCGAGGACGTCGGTGATGCAGTAGACGCGGACGTGACCCATGTGCATCTCGCCCGACGGATACGGCAGCATGGCCAGCACGTAGCGCTTCGGCGCGCCCGAGCGGACGCCGGCGCGGAACAGATCCTTCGCTGCCCAGTGCTTCTGCCACCGCGGCTCGAGCGACTTCGGGTCGTACCGGTCCTGCACGTGATGTTTCCTCCGTCGCGCCATTCTAACGCTTTGCGGCGCGGGGAAGCCGGGTCAGGTACCAGAACCCTCCCCTCACGGGCAAGTCGGCTCGGGCGGCGGCAGCTCTGCTATACAGCGCCGGATGGAACCGCACGTGTACGTTCGCGATATCGCCCGCCACGAAGGGACAGAGGCACTCCTGCGCGGCTGGCTGTACGGCAAGCGATCGAGCGGCAAGCTCCACTTCGTCCAGCTCCGCGACGGCACCGGGACGATCCAGTGCGTCGTCTCGAAGAAGGACGTTCCGGAGGCGGCCTTTGCGGCCGCGGACCAGGCGCCGCAGGAAGCGGCGATCGAAGTGCGCGGTAGGGTGGCGAAGGACCCGCGATCACCGATCGGCTTCGAGATCCACGTCAAGGACTTCCAACTGCGGCAGGGGCAGCCCGGATATCCGATCCAGCCGAAGGAGCACGGAGTCGGGTTCCTGCAGGAGCAGCGGCACCTGTGGCTGCGCAGCTCGCGGCAGCGGACGATCCTCGCCGTTCGCCACACCCTCATCAAGGCGATCCGCGACTACTTCGACGAGCGCGGCTTCACGCTGGTGGACTCGCCCATCCTCACGCCGGCGGCGTGCGAGGGGACCTCGACCTTGTTCGAGGTCCCGTACTTCGATCTCGGCAAGGCGTTCCTCACCCAGAGCGGGCAGCTCTACGGCGAGGCCGCCGCGATGGCGGTCGGGAAGGCGTACGTCTTCGGTCCGACGTTCCGCGCCGAGAAGAGCAAGACGCGGCGCCACCTGACCGAGTTCTGGATGGTGGAGCCGGAGGTCGCCTGGCTCGATCTCGAAGGCAACATGGACCTCGCGGAGGACTTCCTCGTCGAGATCGTCCGTCGCGTGCTCGAGAAGCACGAGAAGGACCTCACCGGCGCGCTCGAGCGGGACCTGACGGCGCTGAAGAAGGTGCAGAAGCCGTTTCCGCGCATCACCTACACGGACGCCGTGGAGGCGATCCGCAAAGCAGGCCATCCGATCGAATGGGGCGCGGACTTCGGCGGCGACGAGGAGACGGTGCTGGCCAGGCAATTCGATCGGCCGGTCATGGTGCACCGATACCCGGCTTCGCTGAAGGCGTTCTACTTCAAGAAGGACCCGAACGATCCCAAGATCGCGCTCGGCGTGGACGTGCTCGCGCCCGAGGGGTACGGCGAGATCGTCGGTGGCGGGCAGCGCGAGGACGACTACGACACGCTGCTGCGCGCGATCGACGAGCACAAGCTGCCGCGCGAGGCGTTCTCCTGGTATCTCGATCTGCGCAGGTTCGGATCGGTGCCCCACTCCGGCTTCGGCCTCGGAGTGGAGCGGACCCTCGCATGGATCTGCGGGCTCCACCACGTCCGGGAAACGATTCCGTTCCCGCGGATGATGGAGAGGCTGACGCCGTAGTTACTGATTCGCCTTCTCGCCGATCGGCTTGGGCTGCTTGCGGGCCTTGCCCTCGCCACCGTTGCGCTCGACGGTCTTGTCCTTCTGCTCGACGCTCGGCGGCTCGGATGGCTCGGGGAGCGGCTTCTGGGCGCGCGCCTGCGGCTTCTTGCTCTTCGCTTTCTTGCTCTTGCTCTTCGCGACCTTGCCGCCCTGCAGATCCGTGTGGTGCTCCGGCGACAGCGACTCGGCCTTGTCCGTCGTGTTGCTCGAGGTCGACGTCTCGCGCTTCACGTCGTTCGGCGCTGGCTGCGACACGCCGGGCTGGTCGTGGGTCGTGGGCTGGCTCCCCTGTTGGGCGAGGGCGAGCAGCAAGGCGAGCAAGGTCATGGCGCTTCCTCCGGCGGACGTCCCGCCGCGAGAAAGCTGGTGGCTCGGCTGGACTGCGACAAGCCTCCGCTTCCAAAATGCCCGGATGCTTACCGCTTCTTCTTGGTCGTCGGCTCTTTCGGAGGGGGCGGCACGTACCTCCTCGGCGGCGGAGGCGGCGGTCGCGGCGCCGCAGGGTCGGCGGCGTCGGCCGCGGGCGGAGCGGGAGCGGCCGGCTGCTTGAGCACCGGCGATCCCGCAGGCGGCGTCTGCCGCGCCATCGTCCTCGGCGGTGGCGATGCCTTGGGCGGCGAGGGGACTTTCACGACACGCCGCTCCACCTGGGGAGCGCCCGACGACTGCGAAAGCGACGTGACCAGCTTGGCCGGCTCGGGCGTGAACACCAGGGCCCGCACCAAGGCGCCGTCTGCTTCCATCAGCGTGCGCACGCCGACCTCTGGAGCGAGGCGCGCCGGCAACTGCAGCGCGGCATCCTTCACGCCCGCCGTGGAAAGGCGGCGGACGGCATCGGCGAGCCGGCCCGCCAACGCTTCCTCCGCCCGGGCGTTGCCCAACCCGAAGACGAACAGCTTCTTGAAAGCGAGCCTCATCCCCGGCGGCGTGAGCAGCGCCTCGCCCGCGGCGCCGATGACGAGACCGGCCCGGATCATGCGCGACAGCCGTCCGGACAGGCGCCAGTCGACGAGACCCGCGAGCCCGGTCAGCGGCCGCTCGTCTTCCGAGACGAAGAGGCAGAGCGCCTCCGCGTCGGCCTGGTCGAGCGCTTCCATGGTGAGCGGGTAGTACGAGAGATCCATCAGCGCTCCTGCTTGGGGACCTGCCCCGGCAGCGCGGAAGAGTTCGCGATGCGGTCGAGGATCCCGTTGACGAACGCGGACGACTCCTCGGACCCGTACTTCTTGGACAGCTCGATAGCCTCGTTGAGCGTCACCTTGAGTGGCACGTCCGCGCGCTTCAGGATCTCATAGACGGCGAGGCGCAGGATGTTCCGATCGACCCGCGCCATGCGCTCGAGCTTCCAGTTGGTCGAGGTGCGCTGGATGATCTGGTCGATCGTCTGCTGCTCGCGCTGCGCGCCGCGCACCAGCGCCTCGGCGAAGCCCTTGGTGTCCTCGTCGACCGGCTCGAAGTGCGCCCACAGCCCGGCGAGCACGTCGGAGGGCGTCCCGCCGCTGGTGTCCAGCTGGTAGAGCGCCTGCAGAGCGCATTCGCGCGCCTTGCTCCGCGAGCCCAACCTAGCGCCCTCCCCGCGGCGGCGGCAGTGGCGATTCAGCCGATCGCAGCGCATGGATCTGCTCGAGACACGCGAGCGCTGCCTCGCCGCCTTTGTCCAGTTGCCGGGGATCCGCGCGCTCCACCGCCTCCACCGTGGTGTTGCACGTCAGTACCCCGAATGCGACGGCCAGCGCGCGCGGGGCGGTCGCCGCCTCCATCGCGAGCGATCCGAGCGCGCGAGTCACCTCGCGCGCGAGCACCTCGTAGTGGTCGGTCGCCCCGCGAATGAGGCAACCCAGCGCCACGATGCCGTCCACTTCGCCGGCGCGCGCCACCCGGGCCGCCAGCGGTCCGAGCTCGAATACCCCGGCGCAGCGGAAGACGCGGATCTGGTCGGCCCCGCGCCCCTCGAGCGCCGCGCGCGCGCCGGCCAGGAGCTGCTCGACCACCTCGAGGTTCCAGCGCGTCGCGCAGAGCGCGAAGCGCAGCCCTCTTGCGCTGAGATCGGCCTGGGGTCTGGGCGCCTGCGTCGACATCCGTCTGGAAGCTCGAACCTACTTCTTCTGGTCGCCGACCAGCGAGAGGAGATGGCCCATCTTGTCCCGCTTCACCTGCAGGTAGTCGGCGTTCTGCTCGGAGTGACCCACCTCGATCGGCACCCGCTCGACCACTTCCAGGTCGTACAGCTGCTTGAGCCCGTCGATCTTCTTCGGGTTGTTGGTCATCAGGCGCATCCTGCGCACGCCGCAGTCCCAGAGGATCTGCGCGCCGATCCCGTAGTCGCGCAGGTCCGCCTTGAACCCGAGCTTGTGGTTCGCCTCCACCGTGTCGTGGCCGTCGTCCTGCAGGTTGTAGGCGCGCAGCTTGTTGACGAGCCCGATGCCGCGCCCCTCCTGATCGAGGTACACGAGTACGCCCTTCCCTGCCTGGTCGATCATCTCCAGCGCACGGTGGAGCTGCGGACCGCAGTCGCACCGGCGCGAGCCGAACACGTCCCCCGTCAGGCACTTCGAGTGGACGCGGACCAGGACGGCCTCGTCGGGTTCCCAAGTTCCCTTCACGAAAGCGACGTGGTTCAGGTGATCGACGTCGTTCTCGTAGGCGATGCAGCGCATGTCGCCGCCGAACTCGGTCGGGACCCGCGCCTCCACGGCGCGCCGCACGAGGCGCTCGCGCTGCATCCGGTAGTGGATGATGTCGCCCACGCTCAGGATGAACAGCCCGTGCTGCGCGGCGAACTTCTCCAGGTCGGGCATGCGCGCCATCGTGCCGTCGTCGTTCATGACCTCGCAGATGACGCCGGCGGGGACGAGGCCGGCGAGCCGCGCCAGATCGACCGACCCTTCCGTCTGGCCGGCGCGCACCAGGACGCCGCCCTTCCGGGCCTTGAGCGGGAACACGTGCCCTGGCCGCACCACGTCGTTCGGCTTCGCATCGGCGTGGATGGCGGCCTTGATGGTCGTGGCACGGTCGGCGGCGCTGATGCCGGTGGTCACGCCGCGCGCGGCCTCGATGCTCACGGTGAACGCAGTGGCGTAGGTGCTCTCGTTCTCCTGCACCATCATCGGCAGGGCGAGCTTCTTCACCTGCTCCTCGGTGAGGCTCAGGCAGATGAGGCCGCGGGCGTGCCGCGCCATGAAATTGATCGCCTCGGGCGTGACGTGCTCCGCGGCGAGCACCAGGTCGCCCTCGTTCTCCCGGTCGGCGTCGTCGACCAGGATCACCATGCGGCCCTGGCGGATCTCCTCGAGGGCTCGTTCGACGCGCTCGATCTCGGTCATGTGCGGCTCCTGTGCGCCTCGAGCAGGCGGGCGACGTGCTTGGCGAGGATGTCCGCCTCGACGTTGACGCGCTCGCCCGCGCGCTTCTGTCCCCAGGTGGTAGCCCGCAGCGTCTCGGGGATCAGCATCAGCGAGATGGCGTCGGTACCGACCAGCTCGTTGACGGTGAGGCTGATCCCGTCGAGCGCGATGCTGCCCTTCTCGACCACCAGCGGCAACAGCGACGGCGGCAGCTCCACCACGACGCGCTCGGCCTCGCCCGCCCGTTCGCGCCCACGGATGCGCCCCACCCCGTCGACGTGTCCGAGGACGACATGGCCGCCGAGGCGATCGCCCAGGGCCAGCGGCAGCTCGAGGTTGACGCGGTCGCCTGCCTTCCGCTCGCCGAGCGTCGTTCGCGCGAGGGTCTCGGCGCTCGCGTCGGCGGAGAACAGGCCCGGATGGACGTCGAGCGCCGTCAGGCATGCACCGTCGACGGCGATGCTTGCTCCGTGCGTGAGTCCCGCGAGGGCGGTACGCACCGACACCCGCGCACCCTGCGCGCGAGCCTCGATCGCCGCGATCGTGCCGACGTCCTGGACGAGCCCGGTGAACATCGTCCCAACTCTAACGCGAACGCACGGTTCCGCGCTTCCAAACCGCCCCGCCGCCCGCCGGGCGCGCCCAGAGGAGCAGGTCGGATCCGACCCGTTCGACGGATTTCACCTCGACGGGAAGCGCAGAGGACATCCGCGGGGCGCCGTCGAACCCGGCCCACGACGGACCGTTCTTCCCGGCGAGCTTGGGAGCCACGAACAGATACAGCTCGTCCCACAGAGCGCCCTCGAGGAAGCTGCCGTGGATCGCCGCGCCGCCCTCGACGAGCACGCTCGTCAAGCCCCGGCCCGCGAGGCGGCGGAGCAGATCCTTGATATCCACGCGCCCGCCGCGCGATCGGCAGCGCACGATCTCGGCGCCGGCGCGCTGCAGCGCCGCGATCCTCTCCGCCGGAGCCGCGATGGTGCATGCGACCAAGGTTTTTGCTGCCGAGCGCTGCCGCAGGATGCGCGCGACCGATGGCAACCGGGCAGTCGAATCGACGACGACGCGCACGGGGTCCCGCTGGCCGGGGCCGCGCGCGGTGAGCCGCGGGTCGTCGCACAGCGCGGTGCCGATGCCGACCAGCACCGCGTCGAGCTCGTCGCGGAGCCGATGCGCGAGCGCGCGCGAGCCTGCACCCGACACCCAGCGTGAGTCGCCGGACGAGGCGGCGAGCTTGCCGTCGAGAGTGACGGCGGCCTTGAGCACCACCCAGGGGAGCTTGCGGGTGATGAACTTGAACCACATCTCGTTCGCGGCCTCGCACGCCTCGCGCAGCACGCCGGTGCGCACCTCGACGCCGGCGGCCCGCAGCCGGCGCACTCCTCGTCCGCTCACCAGCGGGTTGGGATCGATGTTGCCGACGAAGACGCGCCGGATGCCGGCCTGCAGGATGGCGCCGGTGCACGGCGGCGTGCGCCCGTAGTGGTCGCAGGGCTCGAGCGTGACGTAGAGATCGGCGCCTCGCGCGCGCTCGCCCGCCTTGCGCAGCGCTTCGATCTCGGCGTGAGGCCCGCCCGCCTTGCGATGGTGCCCGACCGCCAGCGCGCGTCCGCCGCGCGCCACCACGGCTCCGACGACGGGATTGGGATGGGTGCGGCCGAGGCCCTTGGCGGCCTCCTGCAGCGCGAGCGCCATGAAGCGCTCGGGGTCGCTACTTCTGCTTGCCCTTGCGCTCGTGGATCAGCTCCTTCAGCTCGCTCATGAACTCGCCCAGGTCCTTGAACGAGCGGTACACCGAGGCGAACCGCACGTAGGCCACCTCGTCGAGGCGCGACAGCTCGCGCATCACCGACTCGCCGATGAAGCTCGAGGGGATCTCCTTCTCGCCGATCTCCTGCAGCCTCCGCTCGATCCCGTCGACGACCGCCTCGATCTGCTCGGAGGAAACCGGCCGTTTCTGGCAGGCCAGCTGGATGCCGGCGATCACCTTCTGCCGATCGAAGTTCTCCCGGCGCCCGTCCTTCTTCACCACCATCGGCAGGATCTCCTCGACCCGCTCGTAGGTGGTGAACCGCCGCTCGCAACCGAGGCACTCGCGCCGCCGGCGGATGACGGCGCCCTGGTTCGACAGGCGCGAGTCGATCACTTTGTTCTCCAGCTCGGCGCAGAACGGGCACTTCATGAACGCTGACCGAGCCTCTTCGCGTAGAGAGGGAACTGCCGGCACAGCTCGCGCACCTCGCCGCGCACGCTCTCGTGCACGCGGGGGTCCTCCGGCGCGTCGAGGACGCGCACGATGAGCTTCGCCACGGTGCGCATCTCTTTCGGGCCCATGCCGCGCGTGGTGAGCGCCGGAGTGCCGAGGCGCAGGCCACTGGTCACGAATGGCTTCTCCGGATCGCCCGGGATCATGTTCTTGTTGGTCGTGATCCCTGCCTTGCCGAGAGCGGTCTCGGCGAGCTTCCCGGTGAGCTTCTTGGGGCGCAGGTCGCAGAGCATCAAGTGGGTGTCGGTGCCGCCCGCGACCAGGCGGACGCCCCCCTCGATGAGCCCCTGCGCGAGCGCCTGCGCGTTGTCGAGGATCCGCTGCTGGTACTCCTTGAATTCGGGCCGCAGGGCCTCGCCGAACGCGACCGCCTTGGCGGCGATGATGTGCTCGAGCGGGCCGCCCTGGATGCCGGGGAAGACGTTCGAGTCGATCGCCTTGGCGTGCTGCTGCTTGCAGAGGATGAGCCCGGAGCGGGGCCCGCGCAGCGTCTTGTGCGTCGTGGTGGTGACTGCATCGGCGAGGGGGACCGGGCTCGGGTGCAGCCCGACCGCGACCATGCCGGCGATGTGCGCGATGTCGCAGATCATCATCGCGCCCACCTCTTCGGCGATCTCGCGCAACCGCACGAAGTCGAGGGTGCGCGGATACGCCGAGGCGCCGCAGAGGATCGCGCGAGGCCGGACCTCCTGGGCGAGCTTGCGCGCGGCGGGAAAGTCGATCGTCTCCGTCTTGGGATCGAGGCCGTAGTGATGGATCTCGAAGAGCTTGCCGGAGAAGTTCACCGGGGACCCGTGCGTGAGGTGACCGCCTTGCGCGAGCGACAGCGAGAGGATCTTGTCGCCGGGCCGGAGCAGCGCGAAGTACGTCGCCATGTTCGCCTGCGAGCCCGCGTGCGGCTGCACGTTGGCGTGCTCCGCTCCGAAGAGCGCTTTGGCCCGGTCGATGGCGAGCTGCTCGACCTTGTCGACCACCTCGCAGCCGCCGTAGTACCGCTTCCCCGGCAAGCCTTCTGCATACTTGTTGGTCAGCGGCGAGCCCGCGGCCTCCAGCACCGCCTCGGAGACGAAGTTCTCGCTCGCGATCAGCTCCAGGCCTTCGGCCTGGCGGGCAGTCTCCTCCCGGATCAGCTTCGCGACTTCCGGATCGACCGCGGCCAGCGGCTTCTCGAACGGATCCATCTCGTCTCCGTGGTGTGGAGCCCGCGTCATACCACGACAGATGGGGGGTCGATCGGGGGGCCGGTCAGTCGCGGAAGCGCTTGAACGCAAGCACTGCGTTCGTCCCGCCGAATCCGAACGAATTGGACAGGGCCGAGTCGATGCGGATCTCACGCGCCTTGTTCGGCACGTAGTCCAGGTCGCACTCGGGGTCGGGATTCTCGAGGTTGATCGTGGGCGGGATGATGCCGTGGTGCAGCGCCAGCGCCGTGAAGGCCGCCTCGACGCCGCCGGCCGCGCCGAGCAGATGGCCCGTCATGCTCTTCGTCGAGCTGACCATCAGCCCCTTCTTCGCCCAGTCGCCGAACACCGCCTTCATGGCCTTGGTCTCGGCGATGTCGCCCACCGGCGTCGAAGTCCCGTGCGCATTGATGTACTGCACTTGCTCGGGCTTCAGCGCCGCGTCCTCGAGGCACAAACGCATCGCGCGCTCCGCGCCCTTCCCCGAAGGCTGCGTGATATGGAACGCGTCCGCTGTCGCCGAGTATCCGGTGAGCTCGCAGTAGATGCGCGCGCCGCGCTTGCGCGCATGGTCCAGGGCCTCGGTGATCAGGATGCCGGCGCCCTCGCCGGCCACGAAGCCGTCCCGGTCCTTGTCGAACGGCCGCGACGCCTTCTCGGGCGCGTCGTTGCGCTCGCTGAGAGCGCGCGCCGCCGTGAACCCCGAGATTCCCAGCAGCGTGATGGTCGCTTCCGTGCCACCCGTGATGACGAGGTCGGCATCGCCGTGCTGGATGTGGCGCATCGATTCGCCGATGGCGTGGTTGCCGGTCGCGCAAGCGGAGACCGGGGCGTAGTTCACGCCCGCGGCGCCGTGGCGGATCGAGATCTGTCCGCCGGCCAGGTTGATGATCATCGAGGGGATGAAGAACGGGTTCACCCGGCGGTGACCCTTGTTCACCGCGGTGAGGTGCGTGTCCTCGAGGGTGCCCAGTCCGCCGATCCCGCTGCCGACGATCACGCCGCACCGGTCGCCCAGCGGCTTGTCCGTGGGCAGGCCCGCGTCCTGCAGGGCCATTTGCGTCGCGGCGAGGCCGTACTGGATGAACAGGTCGTTGCGCCGCGCCTCCTTCTTGTCCATGAACGCGGCCGGATCGAACCCCTTCACCTCGCCCGCGATGCGCGCGGGCAGTTCCTTGGCGTCGAAGTGGGTGATCGGCCCCACCCCGCTCTTGCCGGCGATCGCTGCCTCCCACGACTGCTTGGTGCCGATCCCCAGGGGAGTGACGAGGCCAATCCCGGTGACGACCACTCTGCGCTCGACCCGTTGCATGCGCCCTTCAGGGTAGCCGCTGGCGCACGAACCCGCCACCCGCCCGCGGCCGTCCCCGCTATTTCTTGTGCTCGTTGATGAAGTTGACCGCGTCCTGGACGGTCTTGATGTGCTCGGCCTCCTCGTCGGGGATCTCCACCTCGAACTCCTCTTCCATGGCCATCACCAGCTCGACGATGTCGAGGGAGTCCGCGCCGAGGTCCTCGATGAAGGCGGACTCCGCCTTGATCTCGTCCTCGCCGACGCCGAGCTGCTCCGCGATGATGCTCTTGACCTTCGCCTCGACGGACATTGCGCGTTCCTTTCGCTGTTCGACCGGGCCGGGCTGGCGCGGCCTTGTAGCACAGGCTCACCGACTGGCAAGGGGTTGCTCGAATCACCTCACTGGCAGATGCCGTTGATGCAGCGGAAGCCGGCGTGGCAGTCGAGATCGGACTGGCAGCGCACTCCCTCCGTTCTGGTGACGCACTGCCCGTAGTAGCAGGTCTCGGGCCACGGGCAGTCGCGGTTGTCGAAGCACTGCGCCAGCTGGCCGCCGGACTGGCGCTGACAGATGCCGATCTTGCAAGCCTCGTTGGCGCGGCAGTCCTTGTTGTTGACGCACATCACCGTGCATTTCCCGTCGCGGCACTTGTACCCGGCAAGGCATTGCTGACCGCCTTGCGCGGACGCCGGAGTCACCCCGCCGTCGGCCGAATCGGAGACGTCGCAGTCGCCGAACGACTTCCACTGGCAGGTCCGCTCCTTGGCGGGTCCAGCGTCCTCGCCCGCCGAGGCTACCGGCGTCCCCGACGCGTCGACGCATTCGAGGCCGTAGGCGCAGTCGAGGTTTCGCGTACACGCGTCCTTGATGCCCTTCTTGTTGGTCCCGGTGCCCGCGCACGCGAGCCCGACGGCCAGCCCGGCCGCGGCGGAGAGGAGCACTGCGGCCAGCGATCGATTCACTTGAACACCTCGTCGAGGACCACGCGGAGGCTCTGTGCGTCCTCCACGTTGAATGCGCGCAGCTTCTTGTCGATGCGCCGCGTGAGCCCGGTCAGGACCTTCCCCGGTCCCAGCTCGATCAGCGTGTCCGCGCCGCCGACGGCGATGCGCTGGACGGATTCGACCCAGCGCACCGGCGAGGTCACTTGCGTCACGAGAAGCTGGACGATCTTCGCGGGGTCGGTGTTCGGCTCGGCGGTCACGTTGGCGACGATCGGCGCCGCCGGCTGCTTGATGGGAATTCCCGCCAGCACCTCCGCCAGCCGCGGCTGCACGGGCGCCATCAAGGAACAGTGGAAGGGCGCGGAGACGGGAAGCGGCAGTGCGCGTTTGGCGCCGCGCTCCTTCGCTTTCGTGATGGCACGGTCGACGGCGGCGGCGTGGCCCGCGATGACCGTCTGCTCCGGCGAGTTGTAGTTGGCAGGCTCGACCACGCGGCCGGGTTCTTCGGCCTGGGCGTCCTTGCAGGCTTGCGCCACCTGCTGCGGCTCCAGGCCGAGGATGGCCGCCATCGCGCCTTCGCCCGCCGGCACCGCTTCCTGCATGAACGTGCCGCGCGCACGCAGAGCGCGGATGGCATCCGTGAGCTGCATCGCGCCGGCGGCCACGAGCGCCGAGTATTCGCCGAGCGAGTGCCCCGCGTAGAACAGTGGCAGCTGGAAGCGGCCTCCCGCCTCCTTCAACAGCACACGGTGCGCGGCGACGGAGACGGCGAGGATCGCCGGCTGCGTGTTGGCCGTCTTGCGCAGCTCTTCGTCAGGCCCTTCGAACAAGAGCTGGAGCAGCCCCCCGCCGAGCGCCGCGTCCGCCTCGTCGAGCACTGCGCGCGCCTCGGGAAAGGCCTGCGCGAGGCCCTGCCCCATCCCCACCGCCTGCGACCCCTGCCCAGGAAAGACGAACGCGACCGGCATGATGTCCTCCGGCGCCTACCACTTGAGCAGGGCGCTGCCCCAGGCCATCCCGCCGCCGATGGCCATCATCAGCACGAGGTCGCCGTCCTTCAGCCTGCCGCCCCGGTTCGCCTGATCGAGCGTGAGCGGCACGGACGCCGAGGAGGTGTTGCCCATCTGATCGATGTTCACTTCGCACTTCTCGACCGGGATCTCGAGCTTCTTCATGACGTGCTCGAGGATGCGGAGGTTCGCCTGGTGCGCGATGACGCGGTCGACGTCGTGCGTCCGGTACCCGTTGCGCTCCAGCGCCTCGCGGGAGCAGGCCTCCAGCGCGCGCACGGCGGTCTTGTAGACCTCGCGGCCGTTCATCTTGATGAACTGGTCGCGCCGATCGAGCACGTCCTGGCTCAGCGGCTTGAGCGAACCGCCGCCCGGGACGTTGAGGATGCTCGTCTGCGTGCCGTCGGTGTGCAGATGAGTCGACAACAGGCCCCGATCGGGACGCGTCTCGGGGACCAGCACCATCGCGCCGGCGGCATCGCCGAAGAGGACGCAGGTGGCGCGATCCGTCCAGTCGGTGATGCGCGTGAGCAGCTCGGCGCCGATCACCAGCACCTTCCGCGCCATGCCCCCGCGGATGTACTGGTCGGCGATCGACAAAGCGAACAGCGACCCGGCGCACGCCGCGGAGACGTCGAACGCAGCCGCCTTGGAGGCGCCGATCTTCGACTGCACGAAGCACGAGGCGGCCGGGAACGGCATGTCCGCCGTCACCGTCCCGCAGATGATCAAGTCCAGCTCGTCGGCGCGGATGCCGGCCATCTCCAGCGCCCTCTTGGAGGCGGCGGTCGCCATGTCGCTGGTGGACTCGTTCGGCGATGCGATGCGCCTCGATCGGATCCCCGTCCGCTCGCGGATCCATTCGTCGCTGGTGTCGATCCCCATCTTGCTCGCGAGGTCGTCGTTCGTGACCACGCGCTCGGGCAGGTACGTGCCGGTGCCGACGATCCGGGAACGCTGCATCGTTTTTGCTCCGCGAAAGGTTGCAGAAAGCCCCTAGACCACCGCGCCGTCAAGTCTTGAAGAGCTCGACTGCGCGCAGCGCAGCCGCGACGAGCTGGTCCTCGAGCCGTTCTGCAGCAAACGCTTCGGCACCGGACAGCGCATTGAGGATCGCGCGCGCGCTGGAGCGGCCGTGTGCGACCACGGAGGCGCCGTGGATTCCGAGCAGGGGAGCGCCTCCCACCTCCTCGTAGTCGACGCGCTTCATCACCTGCTCGAGCTGGCCGCGGAGCAGCAGCGCGCCCGCGCTTGCAACGGCGCTGCCCTGGATCTGGCGCTTGAGGAGCTGGCCGAAGGCCCACACCGCGCCCTCGGCGGTCTTGAGGAGCACGTTGCCGGTGAACCCGTCGGTCGCGATGACGTCGAAATCGCCCTTGAACACGTCCTTGCCTTCCACGTAGCCGCGGAAGGAGACGCCGCTCTCCGGTTTGCGCAACGCGGCGGCGGCCGCGCGGGTCAGGTCGGTGCCCTTCCCTTCCTCCTCGCCGTTCGCCACGATGCCGACGCGCGGCTGCGCGATCCTCAGCACGCGCCGCGCGTACACCTCCCCGAGGAGCGCGAACTGCACCAGCTGGAGGGGAGTCACTTCGACGTTCGCGCCCATGTCGACGAGCACGGCGCGGCCCACGGAACCCAGCGAGGGAAGGAAGCCCCCGATACAGGGACGGTCGACGTGATCGAGGCGGCCCAGGACGAACAGGCCGCCGGCGAGGACCGCCCCGGAGTTCCCCGCCGAGACCATCGCGCTCGCCTGGCCTGCCTGGCACAGATCGAACGCCACGCGGATCGAGCTGTCCTTCTTCTTGCGCACCGCCTGCGCGGGATGCTCGGCCATCTCCACCACTTCCGAGGCGTGGTGGACGCGGAGCTCCTGCGCGCCGGCTCCGCGACGGCGCAATTCCTCCCGGATGCGCGGCTCGTCTCCGACCAGCACGACGTCGAGCCCGCGCTCGCGGTGGGCGCGCAGCGCTCCCTCCACCGTGGCGGCGGGAGCGAGATCGCCGCCCATTGCATCGAGCGCTATCGTTGGTTCAGTCCTCTTTGCCCTTCATCACGGCCCGGCCCTTGTACTCGCCGCAATTCGGGCAAGCGCGGTGGGGCAGCACGGGCTCGCCGCACTTCGGGCAGACGCCGACGTTGGGAGCGGTCGCCTTCCAGTGCGCCCGCCGCTGGTCGCGCTTCTGCCGGCTGGTGCGCTTCTTCGGAACTCCCATCTCTACTTCTCCTTCTTCTCGAGCTGGATGGACTTGAGCGCCGCCCAGCGTGGGTCGAGCGTGGTCTTCACGCAGCCGCAATCGCCCGCGTTCAGGTCCTTGCCACACGAGGGACAGAGGCCCTTGCAGGCTTCGTCGCACAGCGGCGAGGGTGGGACAGCGAGCAGGATCTGCTCGCGCAGGGCGGGCGCCAGGTCGATGGTCTTCCCGCTGTAAGGCTCCTCGTCGACCGTCTCCAGGTCGAACGAGGCCGGAGGGGGTCGCTCTCCCCGATCGCGCTCGGTGTGCCTGGCCGCGTCGGACGCCGCGGCGTCCCGAGGAACGAAAGTGAGCGTGAGGTCGATCGGTTCGTCGAGCCGCACCTTCTTCAGGCACCTTCTGCAGTGGCCTTCGAGCGGCACCGTGAAGCGCGACTGCAAGAGCACGCTGCGGCCCAGCTTCGTCAGGCGGGCGCGCACGTGCGCAACGCCGCCCGCATGGAACTCCGTCGGCGGTTCGCCGCGCAGGACTTCGTCGATGAACTCGCGCGGCAAATCCGCCTGCCATTCGTGCCCGGAATCGTCGATCTCGTCGACATCGATGGTGAACGGTTCCACGGGTTTGCCTGCGGCTTCAGAAAGCGGCGCACCATAGGGGCCGCCCGGGGGGAAGTCAAGGCGCCGCTCGCACCGGCTCGCCTGCGCCCGGCACGCCGGTTGACCCATTCGCCGGCGACCTCTAGGTTGAAGGTGTGCGACGGTTCCTGACCTCGGTGCTCGTCGGGGCGCTCCTCGGCATCATCCTGACGACTTGGTTCGGCCCTCGAATCCTGACGTGGTGGTTCACGCCGCCCGCCGGCGTGATGCTGACGAATGCCTCGGAAGCGGTCCGCTGGGGCATGGACAGGCTCGTCCACGCGCAGCTGATCTCGCTGCTCGTCGGCGCAGTCCTGGGCCTCGTCGTGGGAGTGTTGCTGTTCCGCCGCAAGCCGAGCACCCCCCCTCCGCGAGAGGCGGCCCCCGCGGCGCCGACACCAGCCGCGCAGAAGACGACGACGTCAGTCTGACCGCTGGACGCCCGCGCGCCGGGGTGGAAGGATGCCTCCGCCGCGCCCAGGGGGGAGCGGGCGGGCGGCGGAGAGATCGCGCAGCCTGCGCCATCCCTCTGCCGCCCGAATACGAATGGCGTGGGCGGAGCCGGGGAAGGGTCGCAGCCGATTTCACCCGCCCGCCTCTCCGCCGTGGAATACGCTGGCGCCACGCGGGCGCGTGCCTGCGGCGGGGACCCTTCGCCGGGCCGCGCGGCGCCG
>Ga0114129_10001491_pt1 | contig 31700 bp, 34 predicted proteins | sample RhiMetdeltSRZDD1_FD_80071 | JGI IMG/M metagenome (GOLD analysis project Ga0114129, IMG submission 80071) | Populus rhizosphere microbial communities from Tennessee, USA - Rhizosphere MetaG P. deltoides SRZDD1 (version 2) (version 2) | ecosystem: Host-associated > Plants > Roots > Rhizosphere >...
AGACGATTGCCGATGGAGGTGCCCTCAACGTCTCCCTCTCCGTAGAAACCAACGACGCGGTCGGGGTCGCGGACGTCCGCGTCGTTCTTTGGGGCGACGATGGTCTGGCCGCGCTGGATTCCTATACCAGGACACAGGGATCGTCGTTACGTTTGCAGCCAGGTTGTAACGTCCTCAAGCTGACCGTAGGCCCGCTCCGACTCAAGCGAGGTCGTTACGCGATCAGCATCGCTGTCCTGGATCGATCGAACAATCGTCATCTGTATTGGGGAGACCGCATACGAACGGTCGACGTCGACGGCCCTCCTGCAGGTGCGGTTTCATACACGCCACCGCTGATGTGCGCTGCAGTCGGTAGCGAAAACGACCCGGGACCGCAGTCTAGTGCTCCGTCATCGACATGCGCGTGAAAGGCGTCGAATGCGACGTACGCAGGTGGGCCAGGCGCTTCATTCCGGAGCGGCTCCGCGCCGCATTGCGTCGGCTTCGGCGTGTTGTTGGCCGCCATAAAAGAGAAGAGGAACTCCAGATCGCTCGAAGGGCGCTGCTACTCTCTCACTCCCGGATGTCGGGCTTCGATTTGGTACTTGTACCTGGGGACCCGCATCGGCCCGATGAGAATTTGACTTCGGCGTTCTACGATCGCCAGCATGAGGACGCAGACTACCGCAGAAACAATTGGCTGCTCGATCAAGTGGCGACTGTCAAGAACATCGCGCCGCGTACGATCGTGGAAATCGGCTGTGGCAATGGACGTTTCCTGCGGGCGGTTGCACCCTACGCGACACAGGTTATCGGCGTTGATTGGGCGCACTCACCGGAATTGGTCGACCTGCCGGACAACGTCAGCGTGTTGCGCGTGAATGTCGTTACGGGCGCTGTTCCTGCCGGTGATGTGATTTGCTCGGCCGATGTTCTCGAGCACTTCGCCCCACGAGATATCGACGCGGTCGTATCGAAACTCGTCGGCGCCGGAAACATCACGTCATCGCCTGCTATGACGATGGCCACACCCACCTTTCAATTCTTCCCCCGACCGCGTGGCTGGCGATTTTTCGCAAATACTGTCCGACAACGCGTCCCGGCGCGGTCGACTACAGACGATGTGATCCAACGCAGATCGTTTGCATCGTTTCCAATCTGCCGGTAACGACCCAAGGTTTACATGTCGGATAGCAAGACGGTCTTATTCATCTGCGAGAAGTATTACCTCCGGTTCTATAGACCGCTTGCGGAACGTCTCGCTCAATTCGGGTTCAGTCCCGTCTGGGTCACTCTGGACGGCGCGGATCGGTGGGATTACGACTACCTCGATCCTGGTCCGGCAATCGAGCGGCTCACAGAACGGCCGGAGTTGCAGTGTCGCCCGTCCGTGGATGCGCTCTGCGCGCTCGAGCGCATCGTGTTTGAACGGCCTGACGTATTCAGACAAAGCTACCCCTATACGTTGAACGTCGTCCGCACGTTCGAACGCGCACGGCGGCTCGCTGAGGTCTGGTCGCAGGCCACGTTGGCTCTCGTGGCGCGCTTTCAGCCGAGGGCGATCTTCGTCTGGAACGGCCGGTATCTCCCGTACAGCGCCATATCGGCTGCCTGCGAGGCGGCGGGACAGCCCTTCTTCACGAGCGAAATAGGCTGGCTGCCTGGCACCATCTTTCTCGATCGCGGATGTTTGTCCGCCGATACGACCGATCTCTTCGGCCGTGGCGCTGAGGCCGCCACAACCGCAGACGACGGCAGGGTGGAGGCTTTCCTCACCGACTATACGGCCAAGAAAGCAACGATGGTGTCGCAACGACTGCTGTCCCCGTCCGAGACACGCCGCAATCTCCTCGGCGTTGAAGGGCGCTTCCTGCTTGTCTATGGCTGCCAGGTCGACTGGGATACGAACGTCGTCATCGGCGCACGGCGCTTCCATTCCAACGAATCTGCCGTCTCCTTTCTGCTCGAGTGTATGGCCGGTGTGCCGGGTGCTCGAATCGTCGTCAAGACGCACCCGCTGGATTCGAAGGACGCCGACACGGCACTGCGTGAGATCGTCGGCGGCCGCGGCACTGTGGTGTCGGACATTCACCCGCATACGCTGATCGAAGCAGCCGATTGCGTCTCGGTACGCAATTCAACGCTGGGGTTCGAAGCACTGTGTTACGCGAAGCCCCTTATCGCGCTCGAACACGCCAAATATCGCGATCCCAAGCTGACACTTGAGGTCGAGAATTCCATCGAGGGCGGCGCGGCTCTGCAGGCCATCGCTGCCAAGCAGTGCACCGTTCCCGATCGTCTGGCTCTCCGGCAATTCATGCTCCATGTGATCGATCACTATCTGGTTCCGGTTGGCTATCGCTACTTTTTCGAACCGGAGCAACTGGCGATCCTGACGCATCTGCAGCGAAACGATAGCTACCGACAGTTGCAGCAGGTCCTCTGCAACCTGAAACCAGCAACGGTCGATGCCGATCCAGACGTGGTCCGGGCAATTGGTCGCGGTGAATTCCACCGCGGTCGAAGGCGATCATTCCTTCGGCGGATCGCCAAAAAGCTTGTCGATTGGCGGTTCTAAGCTCAATTTGCCGTCGATGTCGAGTTGAGACCTCACCTGGTTCGGGCAACCCAGTGATTCAGCCATCGGTCGAAGGTCGGCGCATCCCAGTCGCCCACAACATTACGCGGAATCTGAAACGGGTAATCGGCCACGGATGCGAGGCCTCCGGTCGTAGTGCACGCCGATGTATAGCCGGCGTCACGAACCAGTTGGTGAGTCGCTTCGTCGAAAGCGTCGTAACCACCGTAGGGATAGGAAAACAGCCGTATCGGCTTTCCGACCACCTGTTCGAGCTGCTGTCGGCCTCCGTCGATCTCCTCCCACTGCTCATCGGCTGAAACGGCAGTGAGCACGGGGTGCGTCACTGTATGCGCACCCACGTCAACGCCAGTCGCGCCGGCGACTTCGCGGAGCTCCTCCCTCGTCATCCAGCGGTGCGTATCGCGTTCAACAGTCCAGATCCCAAGCTGTTCTTCGAGACGATCGAGGATAGATTCGATGGCTGCAGGGCGCATCCGACGTACTCGCCAGTAGAGCGCCATGTGCGCGCGGGCGCGCGCGCTGGGCGAGCGAACGTCGGCCCAGAAGCGTTTGCCGGCGACTTCGAGATCGAGATATCCACCAGCGGGGGCACATCGCATCACGAGTTGCTCCAACCGATCCCACCACACCTCCCGACGTTCGCCGATTCTGCCGATCGTAATGAAGAACGTGCCCGGCAGATCCGCCGCAGCGAGAATGGTTGCCGCTGTGCGATTGTCCGCGTAGCCGTCGTCGAAGGTAATTGCAACTTCGAAGCGCGACGCGTTGGCGTCGCGGAGCGGCACCACGTCATAGTGTTGGCGAAGAATCTCGCACTGTTTGGCAAAGCGGTCTGGACGCACTGCGAATCCGTACGGATCGTGATCGAGCTGAGCGACCCTGTGATACAGGAGCACGAGCGTACCGGCGTGGTTCACCGAGCGCGCTCTTTGGCGACGCGTGCCGCGACGATCAGAGGAAACTCACGGTCGAATACCTGCAGTTCTTCCGCGCGCAATTCCTCGGCTGCAATGCCGTAGAGAAACGCGACGCAGGAGAGGACGTTGCCGTACGTGGTCACATCCGCGGGTGCGTCTGTAATTCCCGCGAGAAGCCACTCCAAACCAGTTTTCGTGACGCGCCATCGGTCGTGATGAAAGCTCTTGCGGGCTTCATGGCGGCCAATTGCGGGCACGGTGAGCAGCAGCACGCCACCCGCAGCCAATGCCCGCCAGACGTTGGCGACGGCAGTGCGCATGTCCGGAATCAGATGCAACGTCTGCGTGAAGATGATGCAGTCGAACCGCCCAGCAGGGAGGGAATTCGGCTCGTCGAGATCGGCAAAGACGGTGGCCAATGGATTCGCCGTGTCAATGTCGAGCACGTCGCTGCTGGCGACGCGGCTGCCGCCAAACCGCTGCGTGTAGTCGGCGTTGAGTACCTCCAGACACGAGCCGCGCACGTCCGCGGCGTGCTTCGTGAGGAATTGTTCGATGTAAACACGATCGATGGGTGTTCCGCGATCGTACCCCCAAGAGCGACTGAATGGCGTCGTGCGCCGTAGGCTGCCCCAGTGAACAGTGCCCGGTGGGTAGTCCGGGTCACTGAGGGCGAAGAGTTGTCGCACCGCGACAGGCATTCGGTACGCATTCTGCCGGAGGCGGGCTTGAATAGGCGACGGCAGACGACGAAGCCAGATCCGCACGGCGTCGCGGAGTCGGCCGCCCTTGGACGACTCGCTCACCGGTTTCCTCGCATGGGGGAGTCTGTATTGCGCTCGCTGCAGGCCCGGGACCAACCGGCGCGCTTTGCCAGCCTGGCCAAGTGGCGATTGAGCTCGTTGCGATCGACCACGGCACCGTGGCGCCTTTCGATTTCGTCGGCCTCAGCGAACATTCCGCGATCAGAAGAACCTTTCGTTGACCACGATCGTGTCACCCGCCTTGACGGCGTTTTGCAGGTCGCCACTTACGGTCGTTTCTTTTCCGTCGACAACGCGAATGATCTGCACGCGACGGGCGGAACCGCGGTCCGTGATGCCGCCGGCCAGCGCGAGGGCCTGCCGCACAGTCATTCCAACGCGGAACACATATTCACCTGGCGTTCGGACTTGACCCGACACGAACACCGTCTCGGCGCGGGGAACAAAGATCGTGTCACCAGGCCGGAGCGTAACGTTCTGCGTTAATGTTCCGCTCTGCAGCTTCAGCAGGTCGACACGGATCGTGTCACCACGCGCCGTGTTTTCAGCCGTAGTCGGCGCGGGAGCAGCGGCGACGCCGGTCGCGGAACGGACAATCACGGCCTCCGCTCCCGCGTGGTCTGTAATTGATCCTGCACGGGCGAGTGCCTCGATCAAGGTCATCGACCCGGTGAACTGCAGCGCGCCCGGTTGCTTCACTTCGCCCATGACGAAAATCTGTTGACTGCGATACTGGTCCACCGTGACGGTGACCTGCGGGTCCTTCAAAAACCCGCCGGTGAGTCCCTGGCGAACCTTATCCTCCACGGCGCGAATGCTCAACCCGCCGGCCACCACTCGGCCGAGCAATGGATATGCAAACGTGCCATCCGCTTCGACGACGAATTTTCCAGACAGTGCCGGTTGATTGTAGACGGTGATGGTGAGTACATCGTTGGAACCTACTACGTACAACCGTGGATCGTCGTTTGCCGCTGGAGCCGCCTGCAGCGCGACCAGTAAGAGAACAGTGAGCATGTTCGCCCTCGCGAAGATCAGAACCTGTAAGTCAAAGACGAAGAGATCCGCATCTCCTCGTATTCGCGCCCTGCCGAGAAATCTGACGACCGTGTCTGCCGCACGACCTGAAACCCGACTCGCGACCGGAGCACGGTCCGGCCAACGTCCACACCGTAGTAGAGGACCCGTTCGGCTCGCGCGCTGCGATCGCTCAGTCCATAGAGCAGGTGATATCGGCCGACATTTCCCCCGACGTCCCATGCCGTCCCTAGGCGGTGGGTCACGAGTCCTTCGGTGCCGGTCTGTAGATAATCCCGCTCGCCCGCGCGGTACGAATACGAAAGATCACGCTGCGCTCTCAGCGTGAAGCGTGTGCGGCCAAGCAACGTATAACTCAGGTCGACACCCGTCACCATTCCCTGAAAGGGTGGTGCGCTGTGGTCGCTGAACGTGCGCGACCGTATCCCGATCCGCGCCTCCCCACTCACCAATGCGAGCGGTCGGAACTGCACGATCGACGACAGTCGTTTGCCGTCGGCATTGCGCTCCGGAGCGTGGGGTAAGCGTTCGTGATCTTGCTCGAACTCGACTCCCAGAGTGGTGAGAGGTGTGAGCGCGTAGCGCAGACTGATGCCCCGGACGGTAGCCGCGCCACCCAGCACACTCGCCAAGTCCGACTCGAGGTACACCGTTTCACCGGTGTACTCCACACGCGAACGCTGCATCATCACCCCAATGGACGTCTTTGCCGACACGTTGATGTCAACACCTGCATCCCACGACCGGTCTACGCGTCGCACAGGGAAGTCGATTTCGAAATTGCGATGGTGGCGCGCGTTCGTCCAACTCCCGCCCACATGGGGTCTCAGACGACCGACCGATACTGCGACCGCGGCGCGGCTGTCTGTGTCAATGGATCGAATTGCTTCGAGCCGTTGGAAGTAATTGAAGTCTACCTGGCTGGCGCCGCTAACCTGCATCCGCCACCACGGGATAACAGCCTGCACGGAAGGACTCACGGTGGCCGTGTAATCGCCAACGGGATCATCCGCGTCCCCTACGCGCAAAACATTGTCATCCCAGCCAAGGTTCGTGATTTGAATGGCAGGTGAGATAACCCTCGTCGCTTCGCCTGGTGCTGCGGTTTGTCCACACACCGGTCTCGCGGCGCAGCACACCGCGACAGCGATGCAGGCCGCGACGGCAATTCTCAAGAACCCACCTTCCATTCTGACGGAGCCACACGTTTACCACGTTGCCTGGCACCGTTTCCTCGGGTAGCTCCGCTCGTACGCACGCTCGGTGATGCACCGACGTCGCGCCGCGCCTCGGTACGGCTGAGCAGTTGCTCAGGTGCAATGGCCATTCCTCGCCCACACGTAAGCCCCCCGAGAAATCGGTTACTCTCTTGGGCCCGCGCGTACGGTCGCGAACTGAGGACCTTCGCAACGGACAAGAAGTCTTCCAGCAAGAAGACTTTTGTCGAGGCGTTGCACGACGAGCCAGAACGTAGCATCGTAAGTCCTGTACATGCACAGGTTTTTGCCGCGCCAACATGGCCCGGTTCCTGCTGAATTAGGCTCCTCGACGCACTGCGCTTGGCGACGGTTTCGACTTTATGCGCACAACCCCTGACGTCCATCCGCCCACTCACATGAATCCGCCAGCCGGAGAAGTGGCAGATATTGAATACGCGGTCACCGATGACGTGGTGGTCCGGGATTATTTTCGAATTCTTTCTCGTCGCCGATGGATGATTCTGAGCATCGTCGCGGTCGGAATCGCGGTCGCCGCTGTGCGCAACTGGAGAAGTACGCCCATCTATTATGCGCAGGCGACGCTTCAGTTCGATATCGACATGAACATTCTCGGCGTTGATCGTCCGCTGCTTCCTCTCGATCAGCGCGACTGGATGCACGAGTTCTTCCCGACCCAGATCGCCATCCTACAAAGCCGCGACGTCGCCGTACGCGCCCGCGAAGACCTGAAGCTTCCCGCGTCGGGAAAGGCGGCCGGCAGTGACGGACCCCTGGATGTCGCGCGCACAACGACGACGTCACCGTCCCCCTCCGAACAACCGGCGGTCCCAAGCGTCGAGGACATCATCGCCGGGTCCTCGGCCGAGCTCGTCAAGGACACCCGCCTCGTGACCGTCGGTTTCAGCGGACCGGATCCTCAAATGGCGGCACAGGTTGCCAACGCGCGCGCGCGCGCGTACCTGAAGCAGAACACCGAGCTAAAACTGCGCGCAAGTGGCGAGGCGTCCGATTGGCTTACAAACCAGGTGGAGCAGCAGCGTAAGCTCGTTGAGGACAGCGAGGCGGCCCTCCAACGCTATCGACAGCAACACGGAGCTGACGCGCTCGTCACCAACAACATGGGCGTCGAGCAGCAGAATATCGTCGTGCAGAAACTCGGAGAGTTGCAGGGAGCGGTGACGAAGGCGCATACCGACACGATCGAAAAAGAGGCGTTGTACCGACAAGTGAGTTCGGCCGAAAACAACCGCGAGGCGCTCGACACTGTCCCAACCATCGCCAACAATTCATATATCCAGCAACTTAAACGTGAACTGGGCGATCTGGAGCGGCAGCTGGCGCAGTCGTCAGAAGAACTCGGTGACCGTCACCCCGACATCCTGAAGCTGCAGGGCGCGATCCAAACGACGGAAGGAAAAATCCACAATGAAATCTCCAACACCGCCGCCGCGATTGCGAAGGACTACGAAGCGGCGCAGTCGCGCGAACGTGCCCTGACTGGCGCGCTGGAGCGACAGAAGTTGGAGGTCCAGGCTCTGAATGGGAAGGCGGTTGAATACACCGCGCTGCAACGCGAAGCCACCAGCAACCGTGACGTGCTCGACAAGCTGCTGCAGCGTTCGCGAGAAATCGCGCTTTCCCGGCAACTCGAAAGCACCGCCGTCAAGGTCCTGGATTTTGCCGAGGTTCCAGACACCCCTGTGCTGCCGCGCCGTATGCGTAATTATGCTATCGGTTTGGTGGGCAGCGGAGCGTTCGCGTTCGTCCTGGTCTTCGGATTGGAGATTTTGAACACTCGCGTCAGAACACCGGAAGACGTCAAGCGCCACTTGCGCATTCCGGTCCTTGGCGTTGTGCCGAATGTGAAGCCGCAGAGCGGGCAAGCGTCCGTGTTTCTCGGCGACGGCGCACCAGCGCAATTCTCCGAGCTCATTCAAGCGCTTCGAACAAATCTGCTGATGGCACCAGAACTCGTGGACGGCCGGACCTTGCTGGTGACGAGTGCGGAACCGGGCGAAGGCAAAACGGTGGCAGTCGCTAACATAGGTATATCGCTGGCGCGGCTGAAGCAGCGAGTGCTTCTCGTGGATGGCGATTTGCGGAAACCGCGCCTCCACGAGCTGTTCAGCGAAGATCAACAGCCTGGACTCGCGAACATACTGACCGGAAAAACGACCCAACGCGATGTTCGCAAAACGAAAGTTCCGGGCCTCTGGCTGATGCCGGCCGGAAGCCTGACCCAAAACCCTGCCGACCTGCTCGGATCGGAGCGCCTCGAAAAACTCATCGTCTATTTGCGGCAACATTTCGACTGGATCGTCATCGACTCGCCGCCCGCGCTGGCGGTTACCGACGCCTCCCTCATCTCACAGGTGGCATCTGGTGTCCTCGTCGTCGTCGACTGTGGCCGGACATCTCGCGAAGTGGCATCTGCCGCTGTAGAACGGCTCGAGGCTGTCCGCGCTCCGCTTGTCGGAGCGATGCTCAATCGCGTTGTGTTCGCCGATAACGACGGCGCATACTTACCGTATTACCATCACCAGAGCGGAACCTATTACCCCGAGCAGCACGATACCTTTTCGCTGCCTGAGGTACCGGGCACGGCGAACAGGAGCGAGACAGGGACGGACGCGACGGTTGGATAGGTGCTGACGTCCGTGCTTCGTCGCTAGTGTTCAACTCCGCTGCCGAGCGTATGCGGTCGCATGCTGGGCGTCCGCGGGGAACACGATGTATCAAGAGTTCTACGGCCTTCACTCCGCGCCTTTCGACCTGACGTCGGACCCAGAGCACTTTCTCCTCACGCCCACGCACCGCGAAGCATTGAACATGCTGCAATACGGGATCACCGCCCGAAAAGGAATCGTCCTTCTCGTTGGCGAAGCTGGAACCGGCAAGACGACACTCCTTCGCAAGTCTTTGTCACTGAACCGGCAGGGGTCCACGGCAGCTGGCGTCGACATGGCCTATTTGGTGAACCCGACGCTCTCGCGGACAGAGTTCTTTCAGCAGTTGACGGATGCGTTCGGTTTTGATTCGACTGTCGCGACCTCGACCACCACATTCTTCAAACACCTGAAGCAGATGCTGATCACGCGACGGGACGCGGGGTTGCACACTGCCCTGATTGTGGATGAAGCGCAGCGCCTCTCGGACGAGCTGATCGAGGAATTGCGACTGCTGGTGAACATCGAATTGGATGACGCGAAACTTCTCCCGTTAATCTTGGCGGGGCATCCTGAGCTGGCGGAGCGCCTCAACGCGCACCACTTGAGGCAATTCAAGCAGCGCATCGTGTTGCGGTACTGCCTTTCAGCGTTCGACTTGCAGGACACGGCCGCATACATCATTGGCCGAATGCGGCTCGCCGGCGGCGATGCGACTCGAGTCTTCTCGCGAGAAGCGCTCGTTGCCATATACCAGGCCTCGGGAGGCATCCCCCGCACGATCAGCGTTATCTGCGACAACGCTCTGCTCACCGGATTCGCGCTGCAGCGTTCACGGGTGGATAAAGAGATCATCGAGGAGGTGTGCCGCGATCTGCATCTGCGCGGCCTGGCCCCGCACAACGGTGCGGCACGATCCGGCGCAGAACAGCAGACGGCGAACCGAACGACAGGGCACGAGGGCGGTCCCCCAGGAGGGTTCCGAATCGGGAGCCGAACCTGGTGGTCGCGGAGAGCACAATGAGTCGCTTCGCCGAAGCAAGCGCACGCGCCGGGCGCGCTGTGCCCGATAACCCGCGTGTCGATTGGACGAAGGAACGCGAAGCCGCCGAACGTCTCCTCCGTGGCGCCGCGGCCGAGCACGCAGCACCACCCCCGCCCGCTCCACCAGCGGCCGCTCCACCAGCGCCCGCTCCAGCGCCGCTCGCGGTCGCTTCGCCTCCCGCATTGGATTCCGTTGAGCCCGCATTTTCATGGCCTGTGGACTTCGATCTCGACGAGATCGACCTCTCACGTGATCCCCATGCCCGTGACTTCCGCCGCCCCCGACCAATCACGCGGCGACGTGTCGACGTCGACGATCAGTCCCCTCTTCGCCACTCGCAGCGGCACCACGAGTCGGCTGCGTCACCGCCTTCTCCACGTGTCAGCGGTCACGCGATGCCGCCTCGACAAAACGCGGCATCCTCTCAACGTGGCACACACGGCAACCTCGGTCGTGCTGAAGCGAGTCTCGGCATACCGCGGTGGGTGGTGATCACCGTAGGATTGATCGTCCTCCTGGCTTCAGCGGCGCTGTTGACGTACTTCCTGCGACACCGTGACGTCGCCGGCGGGCCACCATATGTCCACCCATTTGAGTTTGCATGGAGGGTCCCGAACTATATCGACATGGTCGTCTCGCCAAGCGAAACGGAAGCCGGTTAAGCGCGTTGCGACTGGCAACCTGAGATCGCCCGTTGAATCCGAAATGTGAAACGGGATGCCGCGGATAATGCGAACCTCGTCCGCCACGGCGAGTCGCTGATCCGTAATGATTTGACGACCGAGAGCCAGGAGCTAACCTCGCGCGAGAGTTTCGGTTTCAGCTTGCGTAGCCACGCTTGGCGTTTGCGGGATACAGCCAACTCCGGAGCACATATGTCAGTCCATCCCGACACGATACAAGCGGAGAAGGCCGATATCGTGGCCCGGTACGGGCCATGGACCGCGCATAACATTCACCTCATCGGAGACGTGTACACCATCCAGAGCGGCGTGACTGGAGACGAGTTCAGGTTGCGGCGCGTCATGCAGATCGTCAACGACCTGGCCTCTCGACCGGTGCACAAGTTGCGGGTTCTTGACCTGGCGTGTCTCGAAGGAATGTACTCGGTGGAGCTCGCCCGCATAGGCGCAAGCGTCCTTGCTATCGAAGGACGTGAGGCGAATCTAGCGAAGGCCGCTTTTGTGAAGCGGGTGCTGAATCTCGAACGGATGCACTTGATTCACGACGACGTACGGAACCTCTCTCGCGAGCAGCACGGCGAATTTGATATCGTCCTCTGCCTTGGCATCCTGTACCACCTCGACGCCCCTGACGTTTTCACGTTCTTGGAGCATGTCGCTGAAGTGTGTTCAGGATTCGCTATTATCGCGACGCACACGAGCCTGGCTCCTGTCGCGGCTGAGACCTACAAAGGGCGCAACTATTGGGGGTCTTGGACGCAAGAACATGCGCCAGACTCCTCGCGGGAGGAGCGCGAGCGAAACCTATGGAGTTCGCTCGACAATGTCAGGAGCTTCGTCCTCACGAAGCGCTCACTCTACAACCTCCTTGCGCATGCAGGATTCACTAGCGTCTTCCAGTGCCGCATTCCTCCCGAAACAATCTACGAGTACCCGGAGCCGACGGAGGGTCTCGATTGGTCAACTTTTGTCGCAATCGCTGGTAGACGGGCCAGGCTTTCCTCAGCCCCTCTGATGAACAGCACGCCCTGGGAGGACCTTCCGGACGGACCGGCAGTGCGGTCCGCCCTTGCCACGTCACGAACCGTGGGCGGCAGCCGGCGGTATTTTGATGCGGTGGCGAGGCGTATCCGACGGATCCTGCGCAGAGAGCTGCGTCAATGACGCCTTATCTCCGCCTCGTCGGTTGGAAAGCAGCGAAATGGCGCGAGTGTGGCTACGGCACATTCCCAACGAAAATAAACTCCGGCCTAGTCCTGTAACCTGTAAGCGTTCACAACGCGTCTGGACCGCCAAGATCTAATCGCCGCTTTTCATAATGTCTTTCGAATTCCGACTGGAAGAAACTCCCACCACCCTCCATCACGATCGCAGCATATCTTCTTTCGGCCATCGCCCTCCGGTAGTCTGCCTCCAATATCGTCCTCGGTTCCTGGCCGCCGAATTGAATGATGTCCTGGATCGCCATCTGCTGTGCTGAGCCGCACCTCTCACGCAACTGCCGCACATAACAGCCGCTGTGATATGGCATGAACAGTCTGCCCTGAATATTTTCTAGCATTGCAACAAGAGCATGGCCAGCATTGACATCGTCGTTGGTCGGAATCTGTTTACGCGGACTGTACAATAATGCTCCGAACTGGAGATCGAACACGTAATACTTGTACCACCCACCTGACATCGGCTGGAGAACTAACGTGCCTCCGCCTGCGACTACTCCAATTACAGCAACGACAACCAAAGCCTTCTTTCGGTCGGTGATCGCAAGCCAGCAAATCACCGGCGCTGTCACTATCAACGCTGTCTGCTTTGTCAGGATCGCCACTGAGAACAGCAGCCCGGCACATACTAGCAGCGCGTATGCGCGTTGAAAGCGGACAATATAGAGGCCGACCAATACCAGCATAAGAAACAACGAGTCAACTCGCGCTATGTCAAACCACGCTCCGCCAATGCGAAAGGTCGCAGCTAACAATCCGGTGGCTAGACTCGCGGCATACGCGTTACACGTCTCCTGCCTGACAAAGAGGAAAATAGTCAAGAACGAGATCAGCGACGCAATGAGCGAAACAAGTCGCAACGATGCTAATTTCAGGCCGAAAAGTTGAGCGGCGGCCGCGGACACGTAATAGTGGAAGGAAGGGTATGGGTAGGGAATAAAATCCAAAGAAGGTGCCACATATATCTGTTGCCCGACCAGTAGTCTTCGTACATGCTCGACTGACCCCCCTTCCATCCACTCGAGTTCCAATGGGTAGCTAAGGCGAACCAGGCGAGAACGAGATAGAGGCCATGTAAGCGATGGCTATAAAGAGCGTGCCGTACTTCAGCAGAAGTGACAGGGGCGTGAAAGTCATCCAGGCACATTTCGATCTGACAATCCGCCGGCCGCGTCGTGACAACTCGCCCGCGGTCCGATAGCAAACGCGGGACGGCTGACGGCGAACAAGTACTGGCGAAGCGGCGGAAAAGCTCAGGCGAAGGTGAAATGAGAGGTACGGCGGGAGCACCTTCAACGCTCCCGCCGATCCTTCACATTGGGTTCCGATACTAGCCAGCGCGTTCTAACGTTGCGCCGTAGTACCGATCGACTCGCCGGATACTACGATCTCTACCCGCCGGTTCTGCTGACGTCCGGCAGCCGTACCGTTGGTTGCCACCGGCTTGCTCTCGCCGAAGCCCGCGGTGCCAACCACGTCGCGGTTGACTCCCTGTTGCACCATGCTGGTGCGCACCGATTCGGCGCGGCGCTCGGACAATCGCAGGTTGTAGCCGTCTGATCCAATACTGTCGGTATGCCCCTCGACCTCAATCTTCAGATCCGGATGGGACTTGAGAATCCCGGCGACGCGGGCGACCTTCTCGCGCGCTCCGGGCTTGAGATTGGCGCTGTCGAAATCGAACAACACGTCGGACACGTTGACGACCAGGCCGCGCGCGGTTTCGCGCGTCTCGAGGATCGTGTTCAGCTGGACGCGTAGTTGTTCGCGGAGCTGCGCCTTCTCACGCTCGGATTGCTCCGCAATGCTCCGTGCCTGCTGTGCCTGCGCTTCGGCGGCGGCACGCGCAGCCTCGGCATCAAGACGCGCGCGCTCCGCCTCCGCACGCACGCGGTCTGCGTCGGCACGCTGCCGTTCAACGTCGGCACGCTGGCGTTCTGCATCGAGCCGATCCTGCTCCGCCGCGGCACGGACCGCATCTGCAGCAGCCTTCTCCTGCTGCGCGCGCTGATCGGCCAGCAGCCGTTGCTGCTCGGCCTGCTGACGCTGCTCCTCCGCCTCTCGCCGCTGCCGATCAGCCTCCAACCGCTGCTGCTCGGCCACGAGGCGCTCCTGCTCCGCCTGCAAGCGCCGCTCTTGCTCTGCCAGCGCCCGGTCGCGCGCCTCGTTCTCGCGCTGGAGGGCTGCGGCGCGCTGCTGCTCCTGATACAACTGTTCCTGCCGTTGCAGCGCGATGATCCGGGCGTCCTCCGCTGTCTGCGCTGCCTGCCGGGCAGGCATCATGATCTTGTTTCTGTCCTTGTGGCGCGCGCGGGCTTCTTCCGCATCGGCGAGAAGCATCGCAGCCTTGTGGTACGTGTCACCGGAGTACTGGTCCGCTCTCGCGAGACGCGCGATCTCTACGGCGTTGCGTGCCTGCGCCAGATCCAGCGGCACACCGGGTTCAGGCGCCGGCCGTCTGACCGAGCCGACATCGGCGTTCATCAGATACGCGCCGCGCTTCAGTAGCTCGTACTTCGCCTGCAGCGGCTCGACACGGCCGCTGGTGTTATCCCACAGACCCTTTCGGACGACGTTCTCCATGACAACGACGTCGCTTGGTTGGGTCACAGCAAAATACGGCTCCGCGGTGACGACGAGCGCAAAGGCCTGCAGCTCCGTCGTCACTTTCAAGCGGCCGTCGTCGCCCTTCACCTGCAGCTCGCCAAGATTGGCCGCACGTCCTTCAGGCGTGATCGCCCACATCACGTACGTGAGGTACTCGGGTCCGAACCGCGTCGCCGGTTCGAGCTTGTCGAACTTGGCGTCGATTCGTATGTAACCTTTCTCGCCACTGATGTTGGCGCGTCCTTCCGCTCTTGGTAGCAGCGACGTACCTGCAAAGTCGAGCGGCGTGTCGTCGTGCCGCGGACGGTAGTTGATCGCCGGCGTCGTATGGCTGACCACAGTCACCCGGTAAAGCGTGACAGGATCCTGCGGCGACGCCGGAGAATGCTGCGTTGGGTTGGGCGCCACCTGAGCAAGTACCGAAGCTGAGGTCAGGACAAGAACCAGCAGGACGATGATCGATTGGTGACGCATGGGCTCCTCCGCGTCACGTCTTGGCAATTGTTCCGCCACCGCGCGGCCTCGCTGGGCAACACGTTGTTCGACGGATGCTGACACCGTTCGCGCGGGTGAGTGGAACCGTCTACTCGAATTGAGAACGACACGTGACTGGTGCCAACGACTCAACCGTACCGAGGGCGGGTCGGACGGGCGGCTGGGTGCCGATAGGAACTAAGCGCTCCCGCGCCTCAACGATAGCGCTTTCAGGCGCCAGAGAACGCGGCGTCCCAGGAACCCGAAAACTCGCCTAGAATCCGATCGTTGAATGCCCACCGGTCAGCGTCCACAGTTCTCGCAAAAAGCCCAGAGTGTCTGTCCGCGCTGCAGCAGCGAGCGGACCGCCGCACTTCCGCCGAATAATCCGGGCAGCGACCAGGAGTGGTTCCGCTGCGAAGCCTGCGATCACATGTGGTCGCAACGACGCGACCGCACTGAGCAGGCGAATAAATCTGCGTTGCCCTCCTTCTTGCAAATTCAACTCGTAGGCCAGACGACATGGATACGGACGCTCCGGACGTCATACTGCTCGGTCCGCAATGGCCCGAACGCGCCCTGCTGCGCGCACAACTGATCGAACAGGGCTATGAAGTCGTTGCCATCGATCGTTGGCCGATTCCGAGGCTCTATCGACGACCAGCGATGAAGCCGCGGGCGATGATTATCGATTTGCGTGGCCTCGCGGAGCCGCGAACCACGCTCGACGAGGTGCGTTTCGTCATGCCGCCGGATCGTGTCGTCGTCCTCATGGCGCTCGGCACGCTTGCAAAGGATGACGTGCAGCGTCTTGGCTTCACCGTGATCGACCGCCCAGCCACAGTGGGCGACGTCGTAGCGGCGGTCGCACGGGTGCTCGGCGTCACGCGATTAGCCAACAATCGGTAACGCGTCGTGTTCTCGGGACAGTTGCTTCTAAACTGTCCCGAGTTGATGGCAACGAAACATCCTGGCGATTCACGCCACGCATGCCATGGGCCGCCGGCGCCTACCAGTTGACCGTCGACACCGACCTCGAAGATGTCTCCGGCAATCGGATTGATCAGCCGTTCGATATCGACGTCTTCGAGAAGGTCACCGAGCACCTCACGACGCGCACAGTCAGCGTCCCGTTCAGCGTTCGGTAACGGGGATCGATCACTGTGAAGACGCTTGCCGCGCTGATCGTCGTCCTGTCGATCGCACCGCCGTGCACCGCCCAACCGGCAGTCCCGGCGACGCTGCGGCCGGTGCTGCAGGAACTGCGCAGCGGATTCGACCGTGAAACGCTCGGCGCGACCGAAGCGTTGACGACCGTCAAGCACGGCCTGCGTGACTGGTTGAATCGCAGTTGATGGCCGCGCCGCAGAGCGTGGACACGCGCGCGTTCGCTGCGGCGTTGCACGTGGCGCTCCGAGACGATCAGTTCCTGTGTCTGGACATGACGGGCGACTGTCCGACGAACCCGCTTGGCTACGTCGACGACGTGCGGGTCAATCATGCGGGCGAGTTCATCAGCGTCGTGACGGCCGTCGGCATCAACTGCGGCTACGACGAGTCGGCCTACGCCTACACCTGGAAGAACGGGCGCTGGCAACGCTTCTGGGACCGCGAGCAGAACAGTTACACGAAAGAGAGTTATCGACCGCAGCAGGTCAACTACGTACTCATCTCGCCTCCCGGTGCCGGCGGCCGACGGCTGCTTGCGACGCTCGGCTCGCAAAGCGGCTGCCTGGGTGGATTCAAGGATCTCTACGCGCGCGCGTGGCGGCTCGACCCCGCCCTCGGCTCGACACGCGTCCTTGACTGGAGCGCCTACGCCGACGACGGCTATCCGGTGATTCAGGGACGCATCAGACCCGACGATCTGGTGCAATACGCGACAGGCGGTCTCGCTGACGGGGATACGCATACGGCGGTGAGGCACTTCGAGGTGCGCGATGGCGTCGCGGTGCAGGTCGATCCGATCGCCGGGCGGCCGCATGATTTCGCGCTCGAATGGCTGAGCGCCCCGTGGGAAGAGAGCCGGACCCGCGCCGCGTCCGAGGCGCTGAAAGAACCGTACTCGACGGCCCGATGCGCTACTACCGCGTGCGATGGGAGACGGGGTTCCGCTTCACGATGGTGGGCATCAGCGAGACGCCATTTCAGGACTGCACGGTCGAAGACCCGCCCAGCGAGGTGTATCCGCCGTTTCTTACTCGCGATCTGCTGAACCCTCCAGCCGGCGCAGCGCCATAACTGGGGGCTTTCGCCAATGACATTTGGCGTCTAACCAATCGGTCGTAATCTGCGGCTGGGTCGTCACGACGCAAGCCTACTCCATCGCTTTGATGATGTGCTGCCTTCCCTGACGTGGCGTTAACGTCAAATAATCTGGATCTGCGTGGCGCGCAAGTGTTGGGGCGGCTTATTCTTCCTTCTCGTCGTATGTGTCGAGTTGCTGGTTGTGGCAGATAGAGTCGATGCGCAGGATCTTGGCCACAAGCTGCCAGGCTTGATCGGACTCGAGGCGGGAAAGGTTCCTCCACCCGGACTCTACCTCATCGATCGCCTCGTCTCGTACGAGGCCGACGAGTTGCGCGATCGTAGAGGGACGCTCATTCCAGTTGCGGATCTGCAGCTGCTGGGACGTTCGAATGCCGTGGGTCTCTCGTATACGATTCAGCTTCCGCGCCGCACGACGTCGTTCACGATGACAGCCGCGGCGCCGCTCGCTCGCCTGAGGCTCAACATCCACGATCGGCCCGAAGCGAGCTTTGACCGGTTTGGGCTGGCAGACATCTACATTCAGCCGGCACTGCTCGGATGGCGTCTCGAACGTGTGGACCTGGTCGCCTCCTACGGTCTCTATCTTCCGACCGGCACCTCTCCGTTGGCGGGAGGCAACGCTCCAACGTCCACAACGGCCTCCCGCACCGCTGCACGGCCCATCAACGCTGCGCTAGGCAGCCAGCGAATAGAAACGAACCCCTTAGGTCTGCTCGTCGGCATGGCGATTCTCAGATCGATCGGTTGCGAGCGTCATTCCGACGTGAAAATGCTGGCACAAGTGCGAATGACCGCGGCGACCGCCGCCAGTTGGCGGTTCGTACGAAAACGACGTACACTGTCTCAACTTTCCTGAGCCATCCGCACTGGCGGGTTCCTCACCAAAGGCGTCGTTTCGACCCGAGGAGCCAGCCATCATGAAGTCACTCGATCCACAACAAACGAGGCCGTATTCCACGGATCCTTCCGGTCGCTCGTCTGCGACCGTCTCTTTCATCGTGATCGCGCTGGCGATTCTGGCATCTCCGGCGGTCAGTGCAGACGCCTCCACCTCTGTGCTCGACGAAGCGCGGGTGTTGTTCTACAACGGGCGCTATGGAGCGGCCGACGCGCTGACGCGACCGCTCTGCGCACCTGATCTTGCGAGTCTTCCCGCCTGCGAGCTGCTCTCGTCGACAGTACTGTTCGAAATGAAGAGTCTGGTCGGGAAGCCGTCCGACCGGAAGAAGGCATGGGCGAACTGTGCCGTCTGTCCGGACCTGATGTCCGTGTTCCGCGCCACAACATCCACAGGGCAGACGGTCGCGCGTGCGCGGCTGCGGGTCGAACCGACCGATGAGGGAACGCGGTTCCTCCTCGGGAAGCTCGACCTCAATTACGTGTGGCTTCAGCTCGGGACGCTGGGACACAGGACAGGCTGGAGCGAGTACTGGGAGGCCAGACGGTCGCTCGACATGGTCCTCGAGCAGAACCCAGACAACGTCCGGGCACGCGTCGCGCGAGCTTGGATCGACTACATCGTCGACACGCAGATGCCGAGGGGAACCCGCTGGGTTCTTGGCGGTGGCAACCGAAAGCGAGGCTTGCTCGCCGTACGCGAAGCCGCGGATGCGGATGGCGATCTGTTCGTGCGTGCCGAGGCCCGCTTCGCCTTGTGGGATATGCAGATACGTGAAGGCAATATCACGGGCGCGGTCGACACGGCCCGCGATCTCGCTCGCGGCTTTCCCGACAACCAGGAGCTGCGGGCGTTTCTCGGCGCTCACGACACGGCAATTCACGACTGATGCGCGGACGCCACGCCGGCCGCGCGGATTTCCACGCCGGCGGAACGCATACGCACTCAACTATCGACCTGAATGAGGTATCTCAATGCGACTGTTTACACCGGGCGCTCGCGTCAGTCAGGCCCAGTACGGCCACGGCACCGTTCTGAGGGCGAACGAATACCACACCCAGATCGAGTTCGATGACCACGGGCTGCGGACGTTCTCGACGCAGCGTTCGCATCTCGAAGAATCGGCAACTGTGGCGCCGGTGAAACCTGCGCGATCGAAGCGCGACCGTGTGAAGAAGCCCGTGCAGAAGATTTGAGGTGGGTTCGGTCGGTAATCTGCTTTCTTGAGTCCTGGCAGCAGCGCGTCCTAGCTGATGTCAGTTCTGATCAAAGCCTTCCCAAGGTGCAGGTCATGACACGTCCAACAACTCCGCTGTTGATCTCCATCGGCTGGATCGGACTCGTGCTCGCGACGTTCGTGGTCGTCGAGGCGTCGTCTCTTCGAAGCTGGCTCTATCTGGTAATCGTCGCGCTGCTTCCACCGCTCCTGGTGAACCGGCTGTGGAATCGCGACCCCGGAGAGACACGCGCGGGACTGAGCCACATTACTGATTCGAAGTGACCTGAGCTGCTCGAATCGAGCGGAACCCCGGGGTTGCCCTCGGTTGTCCCGCCGATTGCGCATGCTGCAGGAATGCCACGCGCGCTAAGAGTTGGCGATCCGCTCCGGTGTCCACCGGTCGCCACTGGCACCCCGTCGTGAAGTGGCTTAGTGAGGGCACCCGCCTACACGTTGCGGATGCTGTACTTCGAGTGTCACAGTCAGAGATATTACGCAGGGCTTCTTTCGGTTGCCTTAACCGTTCTCAGGGGCCCCGCAGATTAAGTCCACATTTCCTTATGGGAGAGTCTGTCGCACCGTCTGCGCGGACTTGACCGCTGTTGCATAGACCAACAACGGGGCTCCGGGTCACAACGCCCGAACATGTGACGGAGCGCGGGCGCCATTCGTCTACCCCCCAGAGACTGACCCCCAAAAGGAGCAACCAACAATGGTTCCGAAACGACGTCTCAGCTATCTGGCATCAGCAGCGGTCGTTGGCTGCATGGCGGGCGCAATAGGGTGCGGTGGCTCACCCTCCGGCCCTTCTGGGAGCGGCTCACTGAGAGTGATGCTGAAGGACAGCCCGTTCCACGACGCGTCGGCGGTTCTCGTGACGTTCAACGAAGTGAGCGTGCACCAGGATACAGACGCGGACTTCACGCCATTGAAATTTGCCGCCGATGCCACATCGCGGACCTGCGATCTGCTGAGGCTCCAGAAGGACAACGCGCAGGATGTGCTCGGCATCGGCACGCTCGACGCTGGCCATTACACACAGGTGCGGCTGGCCGTGGCGGAAGCGAAGCTGTATCTCGGAGCTCCCTCGACGGGCGATGCGTGCGGCCCAGGGCTCATCCCGCCAGCGGGTACCCCTAATTCACTGACGATTCCATCGGGTGAGGTGAAACTCAATCGGGAATTCGACGTGCCCGAGGGAGGCACCACCTTGATGTCGCTCGACTTCGACGGAGACCACTCAATCATTCAGACCGGCAACGGCAGCTACATGATGAAACCGGTAATCGCCGTCGTCAGCGTGAGTTCGCATTAAGAACGCGTGGCCGTGATGACGCCGCTGGTCATCGCGTTCGACGCTCTCGTCGCTGGTGGGCTGGCACTTACGCTCCGCAAAACGTAGCGTCGCCGCCCGCCACCGACGGAGTCAGTGCTTCGTCCCTCCGCCACAACTAACCAGGAAGACTAAGGCCCTTCTCTTGTGAGCCTTGCACAGAAAAGAGGATGCCGTTCACCTTTTCGATCCCGCCGATGTTCGGCTGGCAAGGGTTTCTCGTTTCCGCCAACAGAGGCCGTCATGCGCCAGTCGCTTCGGTGGTTCCCGTTTGTGATGTCCGCGTACGGATGCAGCGGCAACAATCTTCCGCTGCCACCTACTGCTCCTGTTGCCCCCACGCCTGCTGTCACTCCCAGTCCGCCGCGTCCGAGTCGTGACGCTGACAATTGGACTCCGTGGTTTTTGGTTCCGTGGCAACCCGGAGTCGGTCCGCCGCTTGGTCTCAACGTCACTATCAATGCCGCGGTCGAACCAGGCGAGTTGTGTGTTTCGGATATTTATTGGCAGCGGGGGGCGCGAGCATGCAAGAGATTCGTCATTTCTGTGCCTTCCGATGGATGGCTTCATGGGTTTCTTCACTGGGATGCGTCGGCTCCAGGGTTCGACGTGAACCTCATTGGAGAGGTTGTGCTCGTTCAGCGGTCGGGCCGCTTTGCCACATCGGAATGGCACCAGGTGGATACTCACGTCTTCGCGAAAGTCGAGCCGGATACGTACGATCTCCTCGTCCTTTCATATAGCAATGAAGTGAGGCTTCCATTCCAGCTCAGAACCGAACTGCGGGGTGAGTGAAAAATACTTTTTTGCGCGCGCACCGATGCCTAACTTCGGGGGCAACTGCGAGGTGGCATTCCGTGGCCTGGCATGGCTCTATTTCGCGTTAGGACGCCCTAAACGGGCGATGAGAACGCCTCCCACACGTGTGCAGACCTGGTTTGCTTATTTATAGTCTGTGCAACCCGGCCAAGATTTATTGGGATTTTGCAGTAGTCTGAACCAACGATGCCCCGACCAACTGACATGATGCGCCGCCTTGCCCGCCTGGGTGCCGAACAACGGATCCTCCAGTTACGAGTGGAGGCGGAGGAGATTTACCGCCAGTTTCCTGACCTCAGATCAGGTGCAGCAGCGAGTAGTAGTGCTGCGGCTCCTCGTCAGCGTCGTCGCCGGAGAACGATGAGTGCCGCCCAGCGGAAGGCGGTCAGCACGAGGATGAAGAAGTTTTGGGCGGCGAGGCGAGCTGCAAAGAAATAATCCAGCGGGTTGCCACAAATCGCAACAGACTATTTTCGCTGCCCCCGTTGACGTGCACGTTCTCGGCTTACGCGCTCGATCTCGCTGCCGCACCTGCACCGACGTTGCCGAATTGGGTGCCATCAGCACGAACAATACGAGTGAACCAGATCCGCGGTACGTCAACACGCGCCGGACCACATACCTTCAAACGGGGAGCCGACTGCGCGCTGGCCGTCGAATGAACCAGAAGGACGAGGACGAGAGCGACACAGCGGACGGAGGCGAAGCGCCTCGCAACTCCAGGCATCGGCAGAAAAAGACCCGTGGGAAGGCGCGATAATACTCCGGCCCTGACCACTCAGCAATATGCAAAATTACGTTGCAGGCACCAATGTCTACACCTTCGACCGACGACTACGCTCCTTCAGCGGAGTTCTACGACTACGTTCCCTTCTACAGGGACCGAGCTGACGTTCTCTTCTACGTTGAAGAAGCCCTAAATGCGAACGGGCCGGTATTGGAGGTGGCGAGCGGATCGGGCCGAGTGCTGATCCCAACCGCCCGCGCAGGGTGCAACATCGTGGGATTGGACGCATCCGCGCAGATGCTTGCGAAGTGTCGTTCGTCGCTTCAGCGGGAACCCGAACAGGTGCAGGAGCGAGTGACGTTGGTTCACGCCGACATGCGTGAATTCGATCTTGGACGACAGTTCGCTCTGGTCACTCTCCCCTTCAGAGCGTTTCAACACCTCCTCACCGTGGAGGATCAGATAGCCTGCTTGACGTGCGTGCGTCGTCACATTGCGGACGACGGACGTTTCATCGTTGACGCATACAATCCGTCACTTGAAATGTTGGTGAACACGAAATCGGGAGAGGAGTTCGATGCGGACCCGGCGTTTACGCTTCCCGATGGCCGAACCGTTCAACGGCGGTTGAGGATCCTTGAACGAAACCAGTTTACGCAGATCAGTGATAACGAGTTCATCTACTACGTCACTGATGAGGGCGATGGCAGTCAGCGCATCGTCCACCGCTTCTCGATGCGCTACACCTTCAAGTTCGAGATGGAACACCTACTCTATCGAGTGGGCTTCGTCGTTGAACAGGTGTATGGCGACTTTGATCGGAGTCCGTTTGGGTCGAAGTATCCCGGTGAGTTGATCTTCGTAAGCCGGAAGGCGGCGTAGATGTCCTTCCCTTTCGATCCGCAGCCTCTAGTGCGGCGTCAACTGCACTCCACGTCGTGAACGCGACGACGCTGCCAATGTCGCTGGGGAGGTTCGTTGTCTGCGAACCCGTGCTCGCACCTTGAATTGCGACCTTGTCCTTCACGCGCCGAACACGAATAGGTGGCGCGTCAGATTCGGTGTTGCGGGCTAGGCGTGGAATTTGATAAAAGTGCGGTCCCGCCGGTGACCCTGCACGTCATAACGAACACGAAGGGAGTCTTCAATGCGCGCTTCGTTAACTGCCGTCAGCGTGCTCATCGAAACTCTGTTCTTCGCGGTCGGGTGTAGTCAAAGCACGTCACCAACTATCCCTTCACCGACTATTCCGACATCCGCTCCGTCCATGACGGCGTCCGTCACACCGTCGTCGCTTGGCCTCCTGGCGGCGGCACACAAGCAAGTGCCCTTCAAGGGGAGGCTGCAAGGGGATGACGTCGACAGCGATTTCACCGGCACCACAGTAGTGGTCACTACCAGCGGCCCGGGAAACGGCACGCATCTCGGTCGATTCTCATTCACCCAGAAAGTTACGGTGAACTTCACGACCGGTACTTCCGCAGGGTCTGCTCATTTCCTCGCGGCTAATGGAGACAGCATCGATACGACAGTTGCCGGGTCGGGTCACCCGACGGGAACACCCGGTGAAATTAGCATCACGGACGTTCACACCATTACAGGTGGAACGGGTCGATTCGCGGGAGCCCAGGGGAGCTTTACCGTGGAGCGCTTGGCAAGTGCGATAACGTTCTTCACCTCCGGCTCCTTCGACGGGACCATTACTTCCCCGGGTGCGGCTCACTGAGACAGTCAACACTTGCGCCGAGAAGCGATGCCGAGTTGAGGTGTCTGTCGGAGGCTGCTGTCGATGCAATCATCGCCGCTGGTATCGCGCAGGAAATCGATACTGGGTTCTACTTCTTGTGTGCAGTCGTGAACGCTTGCGGCTAACGGTCAATAAAATCAGACTAGACCCTCGCTCACCCTCTTGCCCACATTCTCACGATGTGAGGGTGTCGGCTTTCCATCGAGGTTAACGCTTGACGAGCGCAAGCAACTTCTGCTCGTTCAATTCGTGCAGCAGTTGCGTCGTCGCGTTCAGATCTTGTCGGTGGTTGTCGCGGGCATCCGGGTGATCCGGACTCCGCACCATGCGCCAAACTGCAATGCGCATGCGGAGCGCTTCGTGCGCTCACTCAAAGAGGAATGTCTCGACCGCATCATTCCGATCGGGGAACGGCATGTTCGACGAACGCTCACCGACTACGTCGCCCATTATCACGGCGAACGAAACCACCAAGGCCTTGACAACGAGTTGATCGAGTTCTCGGACATTACGCGCTGGAATGGACGCCGAGGAAGTCCACGCCTTTTGCGCGTGACGCTATAATCCCGAGCAGTTGCAATGTAAGTCGGGAGATCGCCTTGGCGCGTTTACTCTGGACACAAAAGCAGACCTTCGGCCCTGCGCCGCGCATGAGTCATGCACTCGCGTTCGATTCGAATCGTTCACGCGTCGTGATGTTCGGAGGGGAGACGGCCTTCGGCCCGCCGTCGGTGCTGGCTGGCGACACGTGGGAATGGGACGGCGACAACTGGACGCAGGTGGAAGACATCGGTCCCAGCGCACGCAGACGGTTCGCTGTCGCCTACGACCGGAATCGCAATAGGCTCGTGCTATTCGGCGGCTTAACTGGAAGCGGCCCTTCCGGCGACACGTGGGAGTGGGATGGGCAGGAATGGACTCAGGTCTCGGAAACGGGTCCCCAGGCACGCGCCCTTCATGCCATGGCGTTCGACAGCAGCAAGAATGTCGTGACACTCTTCGGCGGCCGGCTAGAGGAGGAGCAGACCGTTCTGAACGATACCTGGGAGTGGAATGGCCAGGATTGGACGCAGCAGGAGGATCGTGGACCGCATCGTAGCATGCATGCGATGGCTTACGACGACAGTCGAAAGCGCGTCGTTTTATTTGGTGGCGCTGATGCGCACTCTCAAGAGCACGGCGACACTTGGGAATGGGACGGCACGGGGTGGACGCAACGCACCGACTTCGGTCCCCCTGCGTGCTCGAACCCGATCCTTGTCTTCACCGGCGTCAATTGTGTGCTGTTCGGAGGAACTCACGATGGCGCGTTCCAAAATCAAACCTGGACGTGGAACGGAACCTATTGGACCGCCCGTCAAGACATGGGGCCGAGCGCGCGGTCTGGTCACGCCGCCGCTTTTGATAGTGTCCGGCAGCGCGTTGTGCTTTTTGGTGGGACCGATCAGGCGATGCTCCCGCTTGGCGACACCTGGGAGCAGAACGCGGATGATGGGTAGCGCGTCCCATCCGAAGGAGTTTACCCAGAACGATTCCCGGACGTGGATTCAGGCCTGTGTGAGGGGGAGGGCGGAGAACGCGCGTGATGCTAACCGCGAGATGGCTGTCCCTACCGAAAATTCCGTACGCGTTCTAACGATTGATGTTATGGCGATGCACGATTAGGCTGCCTTTCGAAGCCGTCCGTCCTCGTCGCGCTTCTTCACGCGCTCCGTACATCGTTCCGGACGAGAGCCGCCTTGGAGGCGGAAATCCTGAAAGGAATGGCTCCTCAGGCTGGACTCGAACCAGCAACCCTCCGGTTAACAGGATGATGCCGGTTGGCTATCCTGTTGGTTCTTCGTGCGTCTAGCTCGGATGGGATCCTGCTGTTACCTGGTATTCGGGAGCAAATTGTTCACGGATTGTTCACGGTTGATTTCAACGGCGTTGGCCCTTACTCCACTCGAGGAGCTACCGCTCTGGCCAAGGTGCTGCATGACGAAAGCCTCTGACGAACGGAGATAGGCGCGTGAAATCTCCGTCTTTCGTGATGAGCGTGATGCCCTGCTCGCAGCACGACGCGGCGATCAGCGCGTCGTTCAGCAGCGACGGGTTCTCGTCGAACACGTGCCATCCCTCCCGTGCGGCGATCGCCGCCAGGACGCGACCGCTCTCGACAAAAGCGGTGGCAGAAGGCGCGAACACACGCCGACGCCGTTCGAATGGCTCGAACACCCCTCGCTGCACATCACGCGCCGCCTGCGCCGTCCGCGCTCCTGCGGCGAGTTCTTGCATCACGACGGCGCTCAAGTACGTGAACGGAAGCGCTCTGTTGAGAAACGCGAACACCTCCGCTTGCGCGTCTTCGTTCCGGAATCCATCGATGAAGATGTTCGTATCGAGCGCGTATTTCACGCCTTCCGCCGACGCTCGAGGACGTCATCAATGCCGCCGCTCCGCCGAACCGCCGCGAACCCGCGCGCAAGCTCCTCGCGGAAGGCAACGAGGTTGAGGGCCTGGTCGATTGCCTCGGTTTCGGTATCGACGCCCAAGGCCCGCCGCGCAATGTCCAACTTCCGCTGGTCCATCACGACGTTTTTCCGAACCCAACCTGCTCGTCTACTGGAAGTCCGTGGACGCGCCCTCCCTACCGAGCGCTTTGCAACGACTGACTTGGCCATTCGTTCTCCGATTGAATCGTCTGTATAAACACTACCACACGCCTGTATAGGCGATGACGGAGTGACATCATCGCGGCCTGTCCAGCGCCAATAGTGCCAGCCCGTACCGAATTTCTGGCAGGCACAGGAACAAGAATCAGAAAAGGGCAAGAAGAGGACAACGTCGCGATCGGCCTCATCGCGCTACGCACAAGGCGACTCATTTTGCCCTTGTGAAATCTCAAGACTAGGGTGACACCTTCACCTCTCCTCTTTAGGCTTGTGGGCTTAATACCGATCCTGAGCGTTGATCAGCGGCGTGTCGCTTGCGGGACCGTCGAGGCGGTTGATCCTCAATGGCCGCGCGCCTATTGCAGTTCATCGAGGGAGGCCTGATGTCGTGATGGGCAGCACAAATCTTCGGACGACCGGTCGTATTTCTCTGCTCAGTGGCCCTCGATCGCTAGACATGATCTGCGCTCGATACGCTGGGTTGACCTCCGCGGATTTCTCCACACATAATCCGCCAGTCGTGCGCGCCTCCGTTTCTGGTCGCCTGGTCGTGGCATTGGTTGCCTTCGCGTTCGTGGTGAGCAGCATCCTGCTCCCGCCGCTGCACATGCACGTGGCGGAAGACAGCGGCGGCCACCTCCACACGGTCGTCCACCAGCATTGGGCCGCACATCACTGGATTCCGACCCACGGCGCCAGCCTCGACGATGAGGAGAGCGCCACCGACCTCGATCAATCGATAGTCGTCCCCTCGGGGTTCGCTCATTCGGGTCCCGCTGTCATCGACGCAGTTGCCTTCGGTGATGACCAAGCGCCTCTCGGCGTCGTTACCCGACACGATGTCCACGCGCGACTGCACGGACCTCCTCTCGCTCCCGCCTCGTTGCGCGCTCCGCCCCTCACGGCGTAGTCCTTCGTCTTTTCTTCTCATCGCTATCCGTCGATCGCGCATCGAGTGCGCGGAAGGCCAACCTGCGTGTACGAGCTTCTCAGTTCCGGATCGCCTGGTTGGTATCGGCCATTAGATGGGCCCAGCCATGCGTGTGCGGCGCACAGCCGACGCTGAGCGTGACGCAGGCGATCGAGCGCGCTCTGCAGAACCGTCCCGCTCTGAAAGCGGAAGCCGAACGGGTCGATGCGGCGAGAGGCCTGCGCGACCAGGCTCGAAAATTCTGCAACCCGGACCTGCTGTTCCAGAACGAGAACCTGCGGCCAGGGCAGATCTACTCGCGCGACGTCGACACACTCGCGTACTTCATCCAGCCCTTGGACCTCTTGGGAAAACGGGGCGCGCGGATTGCCGCCGCGACAGAGGGAATCACACGCGCCGAAGCCAATTACGCGCTCGCGCATCTCGACACGATCCGGCGCGTCAGCCTCGCGTACTGGGCGGCCCGCGGCGCGCAAGACCGACGGGACCTTCTGATCGCCAACGCAAACACGTTTCAACGAGTCGTCGACTACCACAACGCGCAGCTGAGCGTCGGCGCAATTGCCGAACAGGATGTCCTGCGCATCCGCCTCGAAGGCGAACGTCTCCAGATCGGCGCGAGGCTCGCTGCGCTCGACGCCTCGCGCACCCGGGTTCACTGCTGAAAGAGATCGGCGATCCAGCCGACGGCGATGTGGTGCTCTCGGATCCGCTGGACGAACCCGATTCGACAGCGCCTGTCCTGCCGATCGAGCAAGTCCTCGCGCAGCATCCTGCCGTTCGGGCCGCGCAGGCTTCGGTTGCCGAGGCGCACGCACGCTCGCGCCTGCAGGATTTCGCGGCGCGTCCTGACATCGCAGCGCTCATTGGATACAAGCGTACGTTGCTTCTCGATCACCTCAATGGGGTGAATACAGCGATCGCGGGCGTGAGCGTGACGTTGCCGCTTCTGGATCGCAACGAAGGGAATCGCGCGGCGGCCGAAGCAGACGTCCGGCGGGCGCGGTACCTCCTCGAGGCGGCGGAAGCGGATGTCCGCGCCGACTATGAAGCCGCGCCGCAGGAGTACGAGCTGCGGCGCGCCGAGGTGACGACGCTGCTCGATCCACTACGCGATCACGCGATGGAAATAGCGGGGATCGCGCAGGCCGCCTACACACAGGCCGGCACGGACCTGCTCCGGCTGCTGGATGCCCAGCGCGCGCGCCTCGATGCCGACACCGCCTGGATGCAGGGCATGGTCGAGTACCGCCAGAGCATCGTCAATCTGCATGCAGCCGAAGGGGTGCCGCGGTGATCGCGCGCGCCGTCGTCTGGTCGCTTCTCGCGGCATTCACTGCCGCGTGGGGCCGTGCGGAAACGGAGGAAAGTGCCGCGCGAGTCCCGGCAACACCGGCGCGTCGTACGGAAATCACGCTGTCACCGGCGCAGCAGGCCGAAGCCATGATTGAAACCGCGCCCGTCACTCTGACGGAACAGCCCGATCTGCTTCGTGTATCCCGCCGCATTGCGCTTCCCGACACCCGCACGTGGCACGTGGGCGTCAGAACCGACGGACTCGTGTCGAGCGTCGCTGTCGGCGCGGGCGACCTGGTTCGCAAAGGGCAGATCAGTCCCTTCTACGACCAGTCGCAGGTGATCGACGGCACGATTCGCACCGTCGAGAAGAACCTCTTCGAAGGCTTTCTCCTGGTCACCGCGGTGCTGCTCGTCTTCCTGGGCAATCTGCGCGCGGCGCTCCTCATCGCATCCGTCATTCCGATCTCGATGCTCATCGGGTTTCTCGGCATGCGCGTCTTCGGGATCAGCGCGAATCTCATGAGCCTCGGCGCGATCGATTTCGGGATGATCGTCGACGGCGCGGTCGTGATGATCGAGAACTCCGTTCATCGACTCGAGGAGCGTGCCGGGTCCGAGCCGCCGCGTGAATCGATCCGTCGCGCGGCACATGAAGTCGCCAGGCCGATGGCGTTTGCCGTCGCGATCATCATCGCCGTGTATCTCCCCATTCTGTTCCTGGAAGGCCTCGAAGGGCGCATGTTCCGGCCGATGGCGATTACGGTCTGCTCGGCGCTCTTCGGATCGCTGCTTCTGGCATTGACGATGGTCCCGACGCTGGCGTCGTTCGTGTTTCGGCGGGGGGTTCCGGCGCGGGTCGCAGCGCGGCACAACCGGTGGATGGCGATCGTCAACGCCGCCTACCGGCGTGCGCTCGTCTTCGCGATCGACCATCGCGCGTTGACCGTGGCCGCCGCGGCGGTGGTGCTCGGGGTCGCGATCGGTTCGCTGTTCTTCATAGGCACCGAATTCATGCCCCGGCTCGATGAAGGATCGATTCTGATCGAGACGCGCAAGCTGCCCGGTATCTCGCTGACCGACTCGGTCCGGATCAGCCAGCAGGTCGAGGTACGTCTCCGCGCCTTTCCCGAGATTGCCGACGTCGTCGTCAAGATCGGTCGTCCCGATTTTGCCACTGAAGCGATGGGGATCAACGAGGGCGACACCTACCTGACGCTGCGCCCGATGAATACATGGACGCGCTTCCACTCGAAGGACGAGCTGATCGCGGCGCTCGACCGTGAGCTGTCGCAGGTTCCCGGCATCGCCTACAACTTCACCCAGCCCATGGCGATGCGCATCGACGAGACGCTGTCCGGGGTCAAGGCGGAGTTTGCCGTCAAGATCTTCGGCGACGATTTCGCCACCCTCGATGCGCTCGCCCGGCAGGTGGCGCGCGTCGTGGCGGGCATCAAGGGCGCCGCTGACACGCAGATGGAAATCACCTCCGGGGTGGCGGAGCTGACCGTTCGTCCCGATCGTGCCGCACTGGCGCGTTACGGCCTCAATATGTCAGACGTGGAAGAGGCGGTGGCGGCGGGAGGCTCCGGCGACGTCGTATCTCAGGTCATCGACGATCAGAAGCGCTACAGCGTTGCCCTGCGCTTGCCCGATCGCTACCGGAGTGACCCCAACGCGATGCGCGAAATTCTGCTGCGTGCGCCGGGCGGCGAGCAGATCGCGCTCGACGAGGTGGCGCGAATAGAGCGCGGCCGCGGGCTCGAGAAGATCGAGCGCGAGGAGGGACAGCGGCGCGCAGTCGTCATCTCCAACGTGCGCGGCCGCGATCTGGGGAGCTTCGTCGACGACGTGCGCGCGAGCGTCGCCAGACAGGTGACGCTGCCCGCCGGATACTTCATCGAGTACGGTGGACAATTCGAGAATCAGGAGCGCGCGACGCGCCGGCTGATGGTGATCGTGCCGGTCGTCATCAGCGCGATGGTGATCCTGCTCTACCTGACATTCAATTCGCTCGCGCAGGCGACGCTGGTCGTCGGCAACGTGCCATTCGCGCTGGTCGGCGGCATCGCCGCGCTCTGGATGCGAGGCCTCAACCGGAATCTGTCGGCGTCAATCGGATTTCATTGCGCTGTTCGGCGTCTCCATGCTCAATGGCGTCGTCCTGGTCAGCTCGATTAACCAGCTGCGCGCCGCCGGTCGCTCCGTGCGCGAGGCCGTCCTGGAAGGCGCCGGGAGGCGGTTGAGGCCGGTGTTGATCACGGCGTTCGTTGCGAGCGTCGGCTTCATCCCGATGGCGGCGTCAACGTCGATCGGGGCCGAGGTGCAGCGTCCTCTCGCGACTGTCGTCATTGGCGGACTGATGAGTTCGACGGCGTTGACGCTGCTCCTGCTGCCGCTGCTGTACGACTGGGCGCTGGGGAGGCCGCGGGAAACGCGGAACGGCCTCGTCGATGAAATGGGTGCGCAGGATTTTTCGCATGGGCACCATCGCGAGCATCGACGGGACGAACCTGATGGTGAAGACCGCTGATGGCAAACAGACGATGGTCATGATGGATGCGAAGACGCTCGGGACCAGGGCTCG
>Ga0114129_10001493_pt1 | contig 31679 bp, 43 predicted proteins | sample RhiMetdeltSRZDD1_FD_80071 | JGI IMG/M metagenome (GOLD analysis project Ga0114129, IMG submission 80071) | Populus rhizosphere microbial communities from Tennessee, USA - Rhizosphere MetaG P. deltoides SRZDD1 (version 2) (version 2) | ecosystem: Host-associated > Plants > Roots > Rhizosphere >...
ATACCCCCACCCTGGTGGCCCTCCTCGCGTGAGCACGTCGACCGTCGTGAATCCCTCGGGCCGGCCGGCCGCTCCCCGGCCCGAGGGCCGTTCGACCGGGGCGGTGGTGCCGCCGGTGCCCGGCCGTCGCGTCCCGCCGGAGCGGGCCGTCGAGCGCACGTGCATCGACTGTGGCGACACGTTCCTCGGCGGCGCCAAGGCGCGCCTCTGTCCGAAGCGCTGCCGACAGAAGAACGTGCGGTTCAACTCGCGCAAGTACGACTGGACGCCAGAGCGCGACGAGATGATCCGCTCCCAGTACGCGCACCTGGGCGCCAAGGGCATGGGCGCGAAGTTCGGCTATCCGGCCTGGCAGGTCCAGCGGCGTGCCGCCGAACTCGGCGTCGCGCGCCCGTCGACGGCGCGCCCATGGACGCCTGAGGAGGAAGCGTTCCTCGAAGAGTACGCCGGCGTGCGGGCGACAGAGAGCCTCGCCCGTCACCTGCGACGGAGCCTCGTGTCGACGGCGCTGAAGATGGCCCGGATGAAGCTCTCGCGCGCGGTGCGAGAGGGCCACAACAGCGCAACGCTCGCAGCCTGCTTCGGCGTTTCTGCGATGACGGTCCTGGTGTGGGTGAGCAAGGGCCTCTTCGGGAAGGTCGAGAGAGGCCCACGCGGTCGCCTCATGATCACGGACGCCCAGATCCTGGCGTTCGTCCGCGACAACCCGCGCGCATTCCAGTTGGCGCGCGTCGACCAGACGTGGTTCCTCGATCTGCTCTTCAACCGTGAGGCCGGCGCGCGGAGGAAGCGGCAGTGAGGAAGCGGGCCGAGCGGCGCATGTGCGCGAAGTGCAAGGAGCGGCCGGCCCGCCCCAACCGCTGGCTCTGCAAGGTGTGCGACCCGAAGGCGGCGAAGTATTCGAACACGGTGGTGAAGGACCCGGTGGAGGGCACGTTCCATTCCGCTGGAGAGGCGCGGCGGTGGCGCGAGTTGCGCCTGTGGGAGGCCGCCGGCGCGATCAAGAACCTGCAGCGGCAGGTCCGTCACGTCCTCGACGTGAACGGCGTGCACATCACGACCTACGTCACCGACCACGAATACGACGTCATCACCAACGTGCCCGGCAGGAAGCCCGGGGACCACGTGATCGAAGACTACAAGGGGGCGGAGACCGAGGCCTTCCGGATGAAGGCCCGGCTCCTGCTCGCGATCGAAGGCCTGCACGTGACGCTGGTCCGGCTCGCGGACCTGGGGGGATAGAAAGATGCGGGTGCTGTTCCTGGACATCGACGGCGTGCTCAACCACGCGGGCTGCATGCCCCTGCGCAAGGAGCGCGGCTTCGACCCCGTCTGTTGTGGCCTCGTCGAGATGATCTGCGACGCCACCGACTGTCGCATCGTGATCTCGTCGACGTGGCGGATCGGGGAGACGCTCGAAAGCCTGGTGCCGAAGCTGAAGAACCTCGGTCTCGCGTGCACGGCGCGCGTGATCGGCATGACGCCGAACCTCCGCCACGCCCAGTTTCGCGACGAGGAGGGCGTGCTCCGTGAGCGGGAGCGCGGCGACGAGATCAGTGCGTGGCTGGCGGAGCATCCGGAGGTCGAGCGCTTCGCCATCCTCGACGACGACAACGACATGCGCGGCGTGCGGCACCGCCTCGTCCTGACCTCTTGGGCGCGCGGCCTCGAGCGCGCGCAGGCGCGGCGGGTGATCCAGCTGCTCCAGGAGGCCGCATGATCGAGCTGGAGCCAACGCCGGCCGGCGTGTACGTGCGCCTCGGCCCGTTCGAGACGGAGGAGCAGGCGAAGGACGTGGAGCAGGCGCTGCGCGAGCTCGCCGCCGCCGGCTGGGTCGCTGCGTCCAGGCCCGCCATTCCGTCGAACCTCGAAGCTGCGATCGGTCAAGGCCTTCGTCACCTCGCGGCCGCCGGCGGGCACTTCTCGATCCGGGTGGACGCCAACAGGGACGGCGGCCTGCCGAAGGTCGAGTACAGCGCCGGCGGGACGTTCAGGTCGAAGACGGCTTAGGATTGATGACATGACCCGGCGCCAAACCATACTCGACACTGTGAGCGACCTCGCCGGTCGGTTCCTATACTACGACCGCAAAGAGGACGAGGAACTACCGGTCGGCGCTATCGAGAAAGCCATCACGGCTGGGGAGATCACCGAGGACGAGATCGTGCAGCATTTCCGCGAGACGATGCGAAAGCGCGGCGGTGCGTGAGCCGATGAGATGAACTGGCGCGAGTGGATCCGCATCGACCATCCGGCATTCCACCGTTCCGCCTCGTGGTTGAAAGCCCGCCTCGGTCGTCGTGGTGCGCTCGTACTCGTCTTCGGGACGGCCTATGTCCTCACGTTTCTGGTCTGGTACATCGCGTTTCGTGTGGCGGATGGCTTGTGACCGACGACGAAAGTGCCGACAGCGACGAATACGACGTACCCGAGGACCACGTCCACATGGAGGGCTGCACTTGTGAGCACGAGCCGGAGGACCACGGCTGGGGCGAGTGCAAGATCAAGGGCTGCCCATGCCAGGGCGGCTGGGCCTTGTAAATCGGCGGACTGATCAAGATCACTCTTGACAACCGGTCGGCCCCTCACACAGCATTTTCAGTAACCGCGGAGCCCGAAGGGTTACACGCTGAGGCTCCAGTAACGGTTCTTACCCCCACCCGGGATTGAACCGGCGGCGCTCAAAGGAGCGCCCCGGTGTCAATCGAAGTCACCAACAACCAAGAGACGCACCCGGCAGCGGCCGGCGTGTCCCATTGCGGTGTAGAGCAGAGGCCAGCTCGCGGCGCTCATAACGCCGAGGTCGGAGGTTCGAGTCCTTCCACCGCAACCACCTTTCCCACGGACCACGATGCCCTGAGCCTGGAGTGCCGCGCGTGCGTGGGCATGGCGTTGCCGTGCGTGTGTGGCGGCGTCATCCACTGGCTCGACCAAGAGTCCAAGTACCGCTGTAGCTTCAACGCTTGCCCGGAGCGCGCATCGCGAGGTGACGCGTGACGGGGCTGCGCTCCCGCCAGGGCCTCACCTCCCGGGTGCGCGAATCGCCGGCCGGCCGCGGCGCCCCGCCGATGCAGCCGAACCACAAGACGGTCATCCCGCCCGGCCAGACGTTCGCCTGCGGCGAGTGCCGCCACCTGGTGGGGAAGAACCCCGGCGACTTCATTTGCCTCGTCCACGGGCGGATCTGCACGCATTGCGCGGCACTCCATAGCGAGTGTCGGAACCGGAGGGCCGCGTGATCGACGCCCGCCTCCGCCGCGTCCTGGACGCCGCCGCCCACCTGGTCGACCTTCCGTCCTGGCGGATGCTGCCCGGCCCCGAATGGCTGGAGGGGCTCATCCTCGCGGAGAGCGGCGGGAAGGCCACCGCCACGCGCTACGAGCGTCACCAGGACAAGAAGTTCGACGGCGACGCCCCGGATGTCGACAGCGGCAATCACGAAGACGACAAGAGCTACGGCCTCATGCAGGTGATGGGGAGCAACCTGCGCCGCATGGTGGAAGTCGAGCCAGGCGCGCCGGTGGCGATGGGCTTCTCGTGGGCCTTCCGCCCCCTCGCCAACATCGCGTTCGGCCTGCGGCTCCTCAGCGACGAGATCGAGCGCGCGAGCCACGACATGCGCGCGTACGCCGACATGGTCCACGAGGATTCGATGCTCCGAAAGGATCGCGTCGTCCTCGACACCGCGATCGTCGACCTGGCCCTGGCCCGGTACAACGGCGGGCCCCGCGGCAACGCCGCCTCCGACTGGCCGAACTTCCGCAACAGCGACTACGCCGAGCGTGTTTACCAACACGCATTGATGGCGCACGCCGATCGTCGGGCCGTCGGCTGGCGGACGGTCGGATAGGGCGCCGAGGGACCAAATGCACGACTGGAAGGAACTCGCCAACCAGGATCTCTCGAAGCTGATCGGCATGGCGCTGGTCGGGTTCTCGACGGCGTTCGCCCTGGCCATGGGCGCGCTGGTTCGCGTGGCCCCGAAGCTCATCGACCGGCTGTGGCCGGGGAAGCCACCGGCCGGCGACGCGTCGCCAGAACCGGGGGCGGAGCAGTCGGGGCCGTCGCGCAGGGAGTTCTCGGACTTGTTCGGTCGGGTCGGCGTTCTCGAGGTGAAGACCGATCGGATCGACAAGACGGTGGAGGCGCAGGTGCGCGAGTCACAGACGCAGACGGAGCAGCTGACGAAGGTCCGCGTGGACCTCGAGCGTGTGGCCGGTGACGTGAGGGGCACGAGGGACAAGCTCGAGGACCTCTGCGAGCGAACCGACGAGAACAAGCGCGACCTCAGCAAGCAGATCACCGACGTCGCGACGTCGGTACGTGACCTGACGAACGTGCTCCTGGCTCCGAGGACGCAGCAGTGAACGCGGTGTCCCGGCCGGCCGTCTGCGAATGCTGCGGCGCGTCGCCGCACGTGGGCCCGTGCTCGTCCGTCGGCCTCGAGCTCCTCCCGGGCGACTGCGTGTTCTTCCAGTCGGACGGTTTCGTCGCGTGGGCGATCCGCCAGGTGGAGCGCTGGCATTTCTGGCGGCGCTGCGGCCTGCTCCTGTCCTGCCGCTTTCGCGAGGCCTTTGCCGAGCTCGAGGCGCGCTCGTACGTGAACCACGTGGCCATGGTCGTCGAGGGCGGCTCGCTCATGACCGCCCGGATCATGGACGCGCAGCCGCCGGTCGTCCACAGCCGTCGGCTGGGGATGTACGTCGACGACCTCGTCGCGGTCTATCGCCCCAACGGCATCGACGACGACACGCGCCGCGCGATGGCGAAGCGCGCCCTTCGATACGAGGGCCGGCCGTATGGCGTCGGGAAGATCGTGCTCCACGCGCTCGGTATGCAGGGCCTCTCGTTCATCGACCGCTGGCCGATGTGCGCGTGGACGTACGGCATCCCGGCGGAGGAAGTCGGGATCCGCACCAGCGAGGAGGGCGCCCGCGCGGCCGCGCCCGACAGCCAGTGGGACTGGATGCGCAAGCACCTCGGCCGCCCCGACGAGCCCGGCACGTTCACGTGCGTGCGGCCCCTTTCGATCCTGGAGGCGTGATGCTGATCGCGATCCCGCTGATTCTCGCCGTACTCATCGTCATGGGGCGCGCGCCGCGGCCGCGCGATCCCAGTGCCGGCGCCGCGGCCTTGCTGCTCTTCTCCATCCTGCCGCTGGTGGCGATCGCGCAGGAGGCGACGCCGTCGCCCAGGCCGACGCCGCGCGGGATCGAGTGGCGGCTGATTTCGACCATCGGCACCGAAACGAAGAAGGGCGCCGACAAGACGCCGATCGTCGGCATGCGGGCCACCATCGACGCGCCGCTGGCGCTGGGCGCGCGTCTGATCCTCCGCGCGGACCTCTCTCGGATGAGCGACGGGGGCGCCGTCGACCAGGGCGGCGCCGTGCCGTCGTTCGAGAGCGGCGAGATATATACCGGCATATATCGCCCGGTCGCCGGGCCCGTCGCGTTCGAGGTGGTCGTCGGCCGCGCGTGGGCGCTTGATCCCGACCAGGTGCTCGAGGCCTCGCCCGACATCGTGGGCGGAGGCCTGCGGCTCTCGATCCCGGGCGGCTTCGTGTTCGTCGGCTACGGCCGCCACGGTGCGACGGGGAAGGGCAACCGCGGCCTCGTCTCGCTGCTCATCCCTATCAAGGCGAACACCTCCCTCTACGTCGACGGCGCGCTGGGCCCGGACGGGAAGCGCGACATCCGTAGCGGCGCGGCGGTGGGGTTCTAGTCCGTTGAAGTTCTGCATGCCGCACTGGGAGCGCCTGAGGGCCGCGATCGACCAGCGCGGGTTGTCGCATCTCGTCGGGAAGAGCGGCGAGGTCGCCGTGCAGCGGCTCGAGCGGGAACTGTCCGGCGGAGGGATGCCGGCCGACTTCGACCCACTCATGCACGCGACGATGCGGATCTACGGCCAGTTCACCGAGGACGTGGGGCTGGCCGCGTTTGTCGGTGAGCTTTGCCCGCTCTGCGAGGTGAAGAAGCAGCGCGATGACCTCGACGAGAACTGGATCCAGGGCGTGTCGGATGAGGCGCTGGCCGGCGCGCGGCACCTCAAGCTCGTTCCGGAGCCAGCATGAGGCTCACCGACCTGGATCCGCGCTGGTGGGCAGACGCTGGCCGTCTAGGCCAGGGCCTCACGTTCCTCTGCCCGTGCTGCCGGCAGGTCCGCCTCGGAGTCGCGTTCACCAATCCCACGGACGGCGGCCCGCCGCACGCTGTAACGGTCGAGGATCAGCTGCGGTTCGTTCACGGGGCGGAGTTCACCGATGGCCCCGGGGACATGCCGATCATGGACGTCGCGCCAGGCAAGGCCTGCTGGACGAGGTTCGGCGAGACGTTCGATGTCCTGACCCTCTCGCCGTCCGTTGACGCCTCGCGATCGGGCCACTGGCACGGCTTCATCACCGGTGGGTGCATCCGATGAAGGACCACGGTCCGGTGCCCTGGGCCGACGAGGCTCGCGCGCAGGCGGCGCGCCTGATCTTTCCCATGCGCGAAACCGCGCGCGAGCACGGATACGCCCTCGGTCTGCACGGCAGCCTCGCGCGGGATATCGACGTCATCGCGGCCCCATGGACCGCAGAGGCCTCCTCGGCGGAGACGCTGATCGCCGCTCTCGTGGAAACGGTGAAGAGCCACAACGGGGGCTTTGCCTATATCCCCAACAGCGAGAACGCAGACCCACACGACGAGCGCCACAGGAACCCCGTGCACCGTGCGCACGGTCGCCTGGCGTGGTGCATTCACCTCGGCGGTGGCCCGTATCTCGACGTGTCGGTGATGCCGCGCGCCGTCGCGCGGCGCTGCCTCTGCTGCTCGGACGCCCTCTTCCCGGACGAAGCCCGGGTCTGTGCAGCGTGCGCTCCGAAGGTCGCGGAGGTGGGCGTGGCGGTGGCGATCGTCCTCGCCGTCTTGATGCTGCTGGCGCTCGCCGGCTGCCGCCCGGCGCGCACGACGTACAGCGAGCCGTGGATACCGCCGCTGACGTCGAACGTGCCGCGCCCGTGGTGCGAGAAGCCGTACACCTCCGCCAGCTGCGACTGCTGGCGCTGTAACTGGCTGACGCCCTACACGGTGCGGTGTGGCAGCGCGTCGCTCACGGAGTGCCCGACCGTCATTCAGGTGACGCCGGAGATCTCGAAGGAGACGAGCCGATGACCTTGCAGTTCTACGTGAACGCACTCTTGGCCGCGATCGGTACCGGTTGGGCCATCGTGTGGCTCTGGAGCGCCGTCGATAGCTTTATCTGCCAGCGCTACTGGCGGTTGACCCAGCACATCCGGGAGACGGTAGGCCCCACGGTGCCGCGCTACGAGTTCGATGCGCTGCGCGACGAGCACCGGGCGCTGATGGATCACCTCCGGCTCAAATACGACCACGTCAAGGACAGCAACATGCCGCTCCGTCGACAGATGCGGAGCACGCGGGAGGGCCGATGAAGTCTCGCCACGTGCGCGAATGGATCGTCGGCGCCGTCCTCGGCTGCGCGCTCGGGTGGGCCATCGTCCACTCGGTCGGCTGCCGCTCCCTGTCCCCCGAAGAGATCGAGGCCGCCCGTCAGATCTTGTGCGCGGCCCAGCCGGAGACGTGCGCGCCGCGGCCGACGCCGACCGAAGCCCCGCCGCCGACCACCATGGAGCGTTGCTGGAGCGCCTGCCACGACGCGCACGCGGCGGGCCTGCTAACAGACGCGGACCTCCTGACCTGCGTGAACAACTGCAACTCGGGCGTGTGTCCGATGCTCTTCCGCTGCCGCGGGCAGGAGCCTCCTGATCCGCCCGGCTGCTGCCTGCGCCTTCCGACTCCGGCCCCGACCGTCGCGACGCCGACGGCGGGGCCCACTGCCACCATGACGCCGGCGCCGAGCACGCGGCCCCCCGTCGACCTCACCCCGACGGCGGCACCGACCTCGGCGCCGGCAACACCTACGCCCACGCCGGCCACGCCGACGTGCAATGCCGCGCCCGTGCCGCCAGACACGCCGGTGTCCCTCGTGCGTATGGGCGGTTGTCCTCGCGGTTTCGAGCAGGCGGCCATCGCGGGCGCACCGGGCCCGGTGTGCACGGCGAGGGCAGGCTGCTCGGTCTGCACGGCCGCCGACGGCTCGACGTGGGTCGCGAAGCCCGCTCGGAAGGTGGTCGAGGACATCGCGAACGCTTCGGCCGGCAACTTCCGCCAGGCGCCCAACGGCGGTTGGTACGTCTTCGACTGGTCGCGCGGCTGGTGGGACGCGTACGCACGCTACTTCCCGGATCCGGACGGATCGAACGGGCCCGTGTCTTTGTACGTGCACCCGGAAGGCTGGACGGCGCCTTACTCGTGGGGCCTGGCCGCGCTGCCGCTCACCGAGTGTCCGCCGACGCCGACACCAGCGCCGACAGTCGGCCCGACGCCGCCAACGGCGCCGGGCCAGTGTCCTCCGCTGCACGCCGTCCAATGGGACGTCCTACGCATCGCTCTCAAGAGCGACCGGTCAACGCCCGATGAGGATGGCGATGGGCGTCCGGATCGAGACGGGTCCGAGGCGCGGCCAGCAGTGGCCGACACAGACATCATCGTCGGCTCCATCACGCCGAAGATGACGCAGCCGTGGTGTCCCGGTGGCCGCGTGATCTGCGAGCTCACGAAGGAGTGCCAGGACGCCGCCGTCGGCTTCCCCCGCGTGCGCCAGTCGCTGGCCGGCCATTTCTCCAACGATCCCGTCGTCCACAACAGCACGAACGCGTTCATCACGTTCATGAACCTCGCCCCTGGGGAGACGGGCCGGTACGAGATCGAGGCCTGCACCGAGGCCGGGACGCACTGCACAACGTCCTTCGTGTGGGTGAGGTAGCGGCGTGAATAACCTCAGCACCGAACAGAAGGCGGTCGTGATCGCCGCGGCGGTCGCGCTGATAGCCCCGCACCTGCTGCTGGAAGGCTGGGTGGGCCTGACGTTGTGGACGTGGTTCGCCGTCCCGCTCGGCGCGCCGCCGATGAAGCTCGGTCACGCCATGGGCCTGTTGATCATCGTGGGGCTGGCCAAGGTGTGCCCACCCACGCGCCAGGGAGCTCGCGATGTCGCCGAGATCGTCGGGGAAATGCTGGGCGTCGGCTTCGTCGCGCCGCTCATGGCGCTCGTGCTTGGCTGGATCGTCAAGGCGGTGCTGCTGTGATTCCTCTTCTCCTCGCCGCCGCCCTTCTGGGCACCGCCGAGCGTGAGGCCGAGCAACCCAACGTCTCCGCGCGCGAGGGCGCCATCCACACGCCGGACCTGACGGTGCGCGCCCGGGATAAGGCCGGCAAGGTGCAGCGCAGCCAGGCCCGCCGCCGCGCCTTCATGAGCACCACCGGCTTCTCCAAGGGCCGACCTGGCTACGTTGTTGATCACATCATCCCGCTCGCCTGCGGCGGGGCCGACGTCCCAAGCAACTACGCCTGGCAGAGCCAGGAGCAGGGTCGGGCGAAGGACCGCTGGGAACTCGACTGTCGGCGATGGTCGGACGGTACGTACCTGCGGCTGCTCCAGGGCGCGATCGACGCTGAGGCAGCGAAAGGCGCAGCCAAGAGGCCACGCCGTTGAGCGTGCGTGGTCATTCCCGGGGTGGGGCCTCGCAGGTGGGGCGGGGTCATCAGGGCGGGGGGGCATAGGTGCGGGAGGGGCGTCACATCCTGCTGGTGGCGGGCGCCGTCGTCGTGGCCATCGTGGCTGTCTGGTGGATCGTGTCGAACACCGTCAGCTGCGAAGAGACCTGTACGTACATCACGCGGCGGTTCGAGCCAGAGCACGTGGAAGTGTGGACGACGTACCACTGTGCGAGCAGGGACAAGGACGGGAACTGCTCCATCAACATCCCCGTCACGCATAGCCGCAACGTACCCGACGCCTGGTACGCCACCTTCGCCGACTGCAAGGGCGCCTTCCACGAGAACGCCGTCGACGAGCGCATGTACCAGGAGCCCCCTGCTCGGGTCACCCACGCACCGCCGCTGGAAGGAATGCCCATGTCGGTGAGCCCTTCTTCGCTTCATCGCGTCGTGCTCTTGCCTCGTTGGAGCTATGGACTTGGATTCATATCAAAAGCTCTGCTCGATGCAGACACGTACAGCAACGAACGATGGAAGGCGAGGCCCCCGTGCCACGGGTCCTTCTCCCGATTTTTGCCTGCGGGGGAGCCCCCTCGCGATGTTGCGCTAGCGCGCAGGGTCTGGGATGGGTTTCCGGTTGCCACGGAGGCCCCGTGAATGGCGCGGCGGTCGCGCAAGGCCAAGGCCGCCAAGGCGCCGGCGCGAATCTCGATCAGGGCGCTGGCGAAGCGCCTCGGCGTCTCCCACACCGCCGTGGGCAAGGCGATCGCCACCGGTCGGCTGAAGGAGTCGATCGGTCACGCCAGCGGCCGGCCGTTCATCAAGGACCCGGAGCTCGCGGCGAAGGAGTGGAGCGCCGGCGCTTCGAAGCCGGGGCCCACGCCGGAGGTGCCGCCGGCCGCGGGGCCCGAGGGCGCGCCTGCGACGCTCACCCAGGCGCAGCTGCGGGTCGCGGTCCAACGCGAGCAGCAGCTCGCGCTAGACAACGAACAGAAGCGGGGCCGGCTCGTCGATGCCGTCGAGGCGAAGCGTGATGCGTTCCGCGCTGCTCGCGCTGTGCGCGACTCTGTCCTCAACGTCGCTGACCGCCTTTCCGCGGATCTCGCCGCCGAGGTCGATGTCGATCGAGTCCATCGACTCCTCACGGCTGAACTCCGGAAGGCTCTCGAGGACGCTTCCGCCGTCATCGCTGCCTTCGAAGATGAGCCCGATTCCGGTGAAGACGATGAGTGACACGCGCCGGCCAGTGCGAGACGGCTGGGCGGAGGGGATCCGACCGGATCCGGAGCTCCTCGTCAGCGACTGGGCCGACAACTACCGCCGCCTCCCGCAGAAGTCGAGCGCCGAGCCGGGCCCGTGGCGCACCTCGCGCACGCCGTACCTGCGCGAGATCATGGACTCACTCTCGGCCTCCAGCGACGTCGAGGAGGTCGTGTTCCAGAAGGGAGCGCAGATCGGCGGGAGCGAGTGCATCCTGAACGCGCTCGGCTACCTGATCGACCACAGCCCGGGCCCGGCGATGATCGTGCAACCCACGGTCGATCTCGCCAAGCGGTTCTCGAAGCAACGCATCGCGCCGCTCATCGACGACACGCCGCGTCTCGCCGGCAAGGTCGCGGACGCGCTCGCGCGCGACTCCGACAACAGCATGCTCGCCAAGGAATTCATGGGCGGCGTGTTGATCATCACGGGGGCGAACAGTGCTGTCGGCCTCCGTTCGATGCCCGCGCGCTGGCTGTTGCTGGATGAGATCGACGGTTACCCGACCGACGTAGACGAGGAGGGCGATCCGATCGACCTGGCCGAGGCCCGGCAGCGCACCTTCGCGCGCCGGAAGCGCATCAAGGTCTCGACGCCGACCATCGCTGGCGCATCGGCGATCGAGCGCGCGTATGAGGCGAGCGACCAGCGCCGGTACTACATCCCGTGCCCGCATTGCGGCGAGATGCAGCCGCTCACGTTCGATCGGCTCACCTGGTCGAAGCTGGGCCTCAGGCCAGAGCAGGCCGTGTACCTGTGCCGCGGATGCGACGGCAGGATCGAGGATCGCCAGAAGACGGAGCTGCTCGCCCGCGGGGAATGGATCGCCGAGAAGAAGAACGCCAATCCGAAGGTGCGCGGGTACCACCTGAGCGCTCTCTACTCCCCGGTGGGCTGGATGTCGTGGGGCCAGATCGCCAAGGCGTTCGTCGCGGTCCACAAGAACCCTGCGAAGTTTCGCGTCTTCACGAATACCGTCCTCGGTGAGACCTGGGCCGACCGTGGCGAGGCGCCCGAGTGGAAGCGCGTCTACGAGCGGCGGGAGACCTACGAGCTGAGGACGGTGCCGCGCGGCGGCCTCATCCTCACCGCCGGCGCCGATGTGCAGAAGGACCGCATCGTGTTCGAGGTCGTCGCGTGGGGCCGCGGGAAGGAGTCGTGGTCGATCGACTACGGCGTGTTCCCGGGTGACACCGCCGACCTCGAGAAGGGGCCGTGGAAGGAACTCGACGCCCTGCTCGGGCGCACCTTCACCCACGAGCTCGGCGCGGAGATGCCGATCCGAATGCTGGCGGTGGACTCCGGCTTCAACACACAGCAGGTGTACACGTGGGCGCGCCAGTACCCATTGAACCGCGTCATCGCGATCAAGGGCGTCGAGGGCGGCGGCATCCTCATCGGCGCGCCGACGACGGTCGACATCAACCTCAAGGGGAGGAAGTCGGTCAGCGGTTACAAGATGTGGCCCGTCTGCGGCGCGATCGCGAAGAGCGAGCTCTACGGCTGGCTTCGCCTCGAGAGCCCTGCGGATGGTGAGCCGTACCCCGCTGGCTGGTGCCACTTTCCCGAGTACGGCGAGGACTTCTTCCGCGAGATCACGGCCGAGCAGTTGATCATGCGCAAGAACCGCAAGGGCTTCGTCCGCATGGAATGGGAGCTGATCCCGGGCAGGGAGAACCACGCGCTCGACGCGCGCGTGTACTCCCGCGCGGCGGCAATGCTTGCGGGCCTCGACCGCCTTAAGGACACGGACTGGGCGGCGCTCGAGCGGATGGTCGCCACGCCGCCGACGTCGACGCCTGGTGGCGGTGGCGGCGGCACGCCGAACGACGGTTCCGCGGCTCGCCCGAAACGGCAGGGCTGGCTTCCTCGACGTGACGGCGGCTGGCTGAAGAAATAGGAGACACCGCAATGGCCTGGACACAGACGGACATCGACAAGCTCAAGGCGGCGATCGCCAGCGGCTCCGCGATCCAGTCGATGACGATCGCAGGGCAGCAATTCACCTTCCGCACCGCCGACGACATGTTGAAGCTGCTGGCGGTGATGGAGGGCCAGGTCAACGGCGCCACCAGGAATCACCGCCTGGCGGCCACCAGCAAGGGGGCGTGATGGGCGCGCTCATCGCAGAACGGCAGGACCTGCAGCGGATCGAGGCGATCCGGGGGAACTGGCTCGACCGCGCTATCGGATACGTGGCGCCGCAGGTGGCGCTGCGTCGCATCCGCGCGCGCGCGGCCGCGGAGGTGATGCTCCGGCACTACGAGGCGGCGTCGCAGGGGCGCCGCACTCAGGGCTGGAAGCGCGGCTCGGGGGATGCGAACTCGGTCCAGGGCCCGGCGCTCTCGACCCTGCGCGAGGTCGCGCGCGACCTGGTCCGCAACAACGGCCACGCAGAGAGCGCCCTCGAGACGATCTGCGACCACGTCGTGGGGTGGGGGATCTATGCGAAGGCGGCGAAGAAGAACAAGCGCGCCATGGACCTGTGGAAGGCGTGGGCGGAGTCGACCGACTGCGATTCGGACGGTCGAAACGACTTCTACGGCCTTCAGCACCTCGCGATGCGCACGGTGGTGGAGTCGGGCGAGGTCCTGGTGCGCCGGCGCTTTCGCCGCCCGGAAGATGGCCTCGCGATCCCGATGCAGATCCAGGTCCTCGACCCTGACTACATCGACACGCTGAAGGTGGGATCGTTCGACGTCAGGAACGGCGAGGGGAAGGTCGTAGGCCAGAACAGGATCATCCACGGCGTCGAGTTCGACATCATCGGCCGACGCGTCGCGTACTGGCTCTTCCGCGACCACCCCGGCTCCGTCCTGGCCATGACGAGCGCGCAGTCGTATCGCGTGCCCGCCGAGAGCGTGCTCCACATCTATCGCCAGCAGCGCCCTGGTCAGGTGCGCGCGGCCTCGTGGTTCGCGCCCGTGCTCCTCAAGTTCAAGGACTTCGACGAGTTCGACGACGCGACGCTCATGAAACAGAAGATCGCCGCGTGCCTGGCAGTCATCACGTCGGACGTCGACGGCAGCGCGACGGGGCTGGGCACGACGAACGCGGACCAGTCGCCCGAGTGGGACTCCCTCGAGCCGGGCATGATCGTGAATGCCGCCCCAGGCCGGCAGATCACCGTCGTGCAGCCTCCGACGGTGCGCGAGTATCCCCAGTACTGCGCGACGACGCTCCGCGCGATCGCCGCCGGCCTGGGCGTCTCCTACGAAGACCTCACCGGCGACTACTCGCAGGTCAACTTCTCGTCAGCGCGGATGAGCCGCCTCCGGCACTGGGCGCGCGTCGAGGGCTGGCGCTGGCGGATGCTGATCCCTCAGATGTGCGCCCCGGTGTGGCGCTGGGCCATGGAGGCCGCCGCCGTCATGGGCGCGAAGAGCGACGGCCTCAAGGCCGAGTGGACCGCGCCGCCGCTGCCGTTCGTCGACCCGGACAAGGAAGGCCTCGCGTACATGCGGCTGATCCGCGCGGGGATCATGAGCCGGTCGGAGGCGCTCCGCGAGCGCGGCTCCGATCCGGACCTCGTGATGGAGGAGATCGCCGCGGACAACGAGCTCGCGGACAAGCTGGGGATCATCCTCGACAGCGACCCGCGCAACACGACTCAGGCCGGCAACCCGCGCTCAGCGCAGGCAAACGAGAAGCCGGAGACGGACGAGCCGGCCGTGCCGGCCAATCCAACAGACAAAGACCCAACAGCCGACGAACAGGAGGAAACCGAATGAACGTACGAAAGGCCGTTCTGATCGTACTGATGTTTGCCCTGCCTATATTGGCGGAGGTCAACACAAACAACAGCGTATCGGTCAGCCAGAGCGCGCAGACGGTCGCCATCGGCACGGCGTCGATTCCTGCGTATGACGTCTTGGTGGTCAACGAGAGCACATCAGCGAACGAGTTCTACTTCCGGCTCTTCGACTGCAGCGAGACTCCCGCCAGCGCCACAACGGCGAGCATTCGTCTGGAGAAAGGCGAGAGTCGAGCCTACTCACGACCGAGGCCGGCGCTGACAGACGTTAGGACGCCTGTCGGCTATTGCGCTATTTCTCTGGTCTGCGCCACCTCGGAGACGGCCACAGCGCGCTTGGAGTGGCAATGAGCAACCCAGAACGGAGAATGGCTTTGATCCTCCGCGCGCTCGTGTTTTTCATCGCCTGTTCGCTTTCTGCTACCGCGGCCATAACGAGCGGCCCGGGGCCGAGCACGCCGAACGCCGTCACGGTGGTCTCGCAGCGGACTGACACCGTGGGCAATGTCGGGGCCGGTACCGACGACCTACACGTCCATACGCTTTCTCCGAACACGCTGAGCGTCGACGGCAGCTGCCTGCGGCTTGAGGCGATCATCCACACGGCCGCGAATGCGAATACGAAGGACCCTGCGGACGTGATTCTGACCGAGGGAGCGAACGTCACCACGATTCGAGACAGTGGCACGGGTGCCAACAACAATGCCAGCCACCGCCTGATCTGCCACATCTGCAGGACTAGCAGCACGGCCGTGAAGGGCGTCTGCGGGTATGAGGCGAACTCGTCGGACGCGAGCGCGGACTTCCTGCTCAACGCAACCCCGGTGACCGGAACGTACACGTGGGCCAACGCGGGCACCCTAAAGACGGTCGCAGTCGGAGTGGCAGACAACGACGTGGTTACGTATCACAGCATCGTCTTGAAGCAACCGGCCCCTCAGTGACTGACCGGTGACGTGGAGGTGACCTCTCCGGTGCAGTACCAGGTGTTGCAGCGCGACGAAACAGGGCACGCGGACATCCCGATAGCCGGGCGGCTGCCCGACGGAGTCTGGGATGTGGAGGCGCGATACGCGGGCGGCTCATGGACGACGATCGCCACAGCCGCAGCCTCCACCTTCAGCGGGATCCTGCCAGCTCAGCCGCAAGGTCGCGCGACCCTACAGGTTCGCCGCAAGGCCGTTGGTTTCGTGGCCGCGATTGCCAGTGTGCCGTTTCTGGGCATCGGCGAGGTATTGGCTTGCGGCGGCCAGTCGAACTGCAGCGGATTCCTGATCAACAACCAGGTGTTCACGGGAAGCGACTGCAGCATGCTGGGGAATGACTACACGTGGAAGGCGTGCGAAGACCCGACGGATTCATTCTTCGGACAGATCGACGAGGTTTCACGCGACACGGGGGCGAGCGGCGCGCGGGGATCCGTCTGGCCGCTGGTGATGACGAACCTATCGAACACGCTGGCCGGCGTACCGGTGGCGTTCATCCCGGCGGCGCTCGGAGGGTCGAGCATCAACGCGTGGCAGTGCGCCGCCGATCACTTCGACCGCAGCACGCTGTGCGGCTCGATGCTCTATCGCGCGCGCCGCTCGGGTGTGCGGGCGATTCTCTGGTGGCAAGGGGAATCCGACGCTATCGCCGGGATGTCGGCGGCAGCCTACCAGGCCAAGCTCGAAGCCCTCGCGGATGTCGTCTTCGCCGAGACCGGCGCGCCGCTGATCGTATGCCTCCTGCAAAACAGCGCGGGCATCGCAGACGCCGCCGAGAATCAGATCCGCTCGGCGGCGCTCGCCGCCGCAAGTGCGAACCCCCATGTGCTGCTCGGCCCGGACCTGAGCGACATCAGCAGTGAGGACGACTTCCACGTACGGACGGATGCCCTGGCGGCCGTCGTTGCTCAGCGCTGGGCCGATGCGATCGAAGCGAGGTTCGGATGGTGATGCGGTCCGAAGTGGCCGAAAAGTACCAGGAGGAAAGCTGATGGGGCGGCATAACCAGAATCGCTGGGTGCGACCGTCTACGGTGAGCAATCCGGAGCGCGACCAGAAGCCGCTGCAGACCCCGGAGCCGCCGCCGCTCGAGCAGCGCGAGGAAAAGGCGCCGCCGACGGCGGAGGACGACGAGGCGCCGGCGCCGCTCGTAGCGCAGTCGCCGCCAGCAGCGGCGCCAGCGGACCCGCGCTCGGAGCGCGAGGTGCGCCTCGCAGCTGCGCGCGCCCTGCAGCCGGAAGGTGCGCACTGGCTGCGTGTGTGGCAGCAGGGGCGGGATGCGGCAGTGACGGCGCTTGAGGGCGGCGCCACGATCGCCGCCGCGTACGCGCTGCGGCCGCCCGAGGTCTCAGGGTGCCGCGACTGCTGGATGCGCGGCCGTGACGCAGCGCTGCGCGTGATTCAGGGGGTCTGATCGAGAGCATGACCCAGGAAGGGACCATCCAGCCACTCACGCAACGCCAGCGCGAGGTGCTCCACGAGATCGTGAAGCACGTTCGGGCCGTGGGCTACCCGCCATCCCTGCGCGCACTCGGTCGACGACTGGGGATGAATCACTCCCGGGTGCAGCAGCATCTCAACGCCCTGTGCAAAAAGGGCTGGCTTCGATCGCCGACGGCCGACGGGATTCACTGCCAGCACCTCCCCTAGCCAATTTGTATAGGGGGGGACTATCCAATTTGGATAGTTCCCGCCGCGAAGGCGGCGCGTGACGATGCGCGCGTATGGCGAAGCCGAACGGTGCCAACGCGCAGGTCACGTCCCCACGCATGATCGACATGCCGCCGCTCTCGATCCGAGCGGAGGTCGTCACCCCGTCCACGGCGAACGACGAGACGCGTGAGGTCGAGATCGTCTTCACGACCGGCGCCGACGTCGAGCGTTACGACTGGGCCAACGACCGCCGCTACGTCGAGAGGCTGAGTCTCGATCCGAAGCACGTCCGCATCGATCGTCTCAACGCCGGCGGCCCACTCCTCGACTCTCACAGCGCGTGGTCCGTGTCCGACATGCTCGGCGCCGTCATTCCGGGCAGTGTGTCCTTCTCAAAGAACCAGATCCGTGCCCGCGTGCGCTTCAGCAAGCGCGAAGCGGTCGACGGCGTCTGGCAGGACGTGAAGGACGGCCTCGTCCGCAGCGTCTCGGTCGGGTACCGCATCTACAAGTACGAGGAGACCGAGGCCAAGGGCAACAAGCTGCCCGTTCGGCTCGCGACGGACTGGGAGCCGTTCGAGGTCTCGATGGTCCCGATCCCGGCCGACGCCGGAGCGATGGCTCGCGGGGAAAAGCCCGCCGACACCAACCAGTGCGAAATCTTGACGCGCGCCGAGGCAGCGCCGTCTCCACAGCCTTCTCAGCCTTCAAAGGAGCACACGCCCATGGAACCCACGAACGACGGCCGCTCGGAGTTCGTCGTCGAGGACAACCCCCTCGCGCCGGCCCCGGTCACGCGCACGGCCCCGGCCGTGCCGACGGAGCCGAACGAGAGCGACGCCGCGGTGGCCCGTGAGCGCGCGCGAAGCCAGGGCATCACGCTCGCCTGCCGCGCGGCTCGGCTCCCGGCGTCGACGGCGGACAAGCTGATCGCCGACGGCATCTCCCTCGTCGACGCGCAGACGCGCGTCTTCGAAGAGTTGGCCAAGCGCGGCGGGGACGCCGCGGGTCCGGCGCCCGGTCCGTCGGGTGCCGGCAGGCTCGAGGTCGGAGACGACCCGCTCGTGCACGCCCGCGCGGGCATCGAGAACGCGCTGCTGCACCGTGCGGCGCCCACGCTGAAGGACGCCGACGGCAAGCAGAAGTTCCCGCTGCAGGACATCGGCCGCCAGTACCGCGGCATGGGCCTGATGGACATCGCCCGCGCCTTCCTCCAGGCGCGTGGCATCCGCACCACTGGGATGAGCCGGCTCGACATCGCCGGCGCCGCGCTCGGGCTCGTGCAGCGCGGTGGCATGCACACCACCAGCGATTTCGCGCTGCTCCTCGCGGACGTGCAGGGCAAGATGCTGCGCGCCGCCTACGAGGAGGCGCCGCAGACCTGGCAGCGGCTGTCGCGGCGGGTCATCCTGCCCGACTTCAAGCCGTCCAAGCAGCTGCAGCTGGGCGACGCGCCGAACCTGCTCGCCGTCGAGGAGCACGGCGAGTTCACGCGCGGGACGATCGCCGAGGCCAAGGAGCAGTTCGCCCTGGCCACGTTCGGCCGGATCTTCTCCATCACGCGCCAGGCGCTCATCAACGACGACACCGACGCCTTCAGCCGCATCCCGATCGAGTTCGGCCGGGCCGCGCGGCGCAAGGAGTCGGACCTCGCGTGGGAGCAGATCACGCTCAACGGGAACATGGGCGACGGCGTCGCGCTGTTCCACGCGACCCACGGCAACCTGGCCGGCGCGGGTGCCGTCATCAGCGTCACCACGATCGGCGCGGGCCGCGCGGGGCTGCGTCTCCAGAAGGGTCTCGACGGCACGACCCTCCTGAACCTGGCGCCCAAGTACCTCGTCGTGCCGGCCACGCAGGAGACGGTCGCGGACCAGTTCGTCAGCACGCTGCTGACGGCCGCGCTCGCCTCGAGCGTGAACCCGTTCGCCGGCCGGCTCGAGGTCATCTCGGAGCCGCGCCTCGACGCGAACAGCACGATCGCCTGGTACCTGGCCGCGGACCCGTCGCAGGTCGACATCCTGCTGGAGGGCGTGCTCGAGGGCCAGGACGGTCCGGTCATCGAGACCCGCGTCGGGTTCGACGTCGACGGCATCGAGATCAAGGCGCGGCTGGACAAGGCCTTCAAGGTCGCCGACTGGCGCGGCCTCTGGAAGAACCCCGGCGCGTAACGCCCTGATCGGCACTCGGAGGAAGCAGGCATGAAGAGCGGGATCGAACCCGGCAACAGCGTAACGTTCACAGCGCCCGGCGGCGGGGTGGTGAGCGGCACCGGCGTGCTGATCGGCTCGCTCTTCGTAGTCCCGGCCGTCACCGCCGCGGCGGGCGCCAAGTTCGCCGGCGTCTGCCGCGGTGTCGTGGAGCACGCGAAGGTGTCGGCGCAGGCCTGGACCGAGGGCCAGCGGCTGTACTGGAACGCCGGCCTGTCGCAGGTGACGAGCGATTCGACGGCCGGCTCGTTCATCGGCGTGGCCGTCGAGGTCGCGGCCAATCCGTCCGCGAAGGGGAAGGTCCTTCTCGCGGGCGGCGCCTCGCCCGAGTTCGCCGAGGGGCAGCAGGCGACGGTGGTCAGCCTCACCGACGCGTTCGGCACCGGCGACGACACGATCGCGGACGTCGGCGGCGCCTTCAACCAGGCGACCCTCAACAACAACTTCCGCGACCTCGCCGACAAGGTGAACACCATCCTCACCCGTCTGCGCGACGCGGGAATCATCGCGCCGTAAGGAGAGCCCATGAAGACCTACGATTCGCCCGGAGAGATCCTCACATTCACCGCGCCGGGCGGCGGTGTCGTCGCCGGCACGGGCGTCAAGATCGGCGACATCCTCGTGATCCCGCTGGTCACCGCCGCCGCCGGCGCGAAGTTCACCGGCGTCCGCCTCGGCGTCGTGGACCACGCGAAGCTCTCGGCGCAGGCCTGGACCGAGGGCCAGCAGGTGAACTGGGACGACACCAACAAGCGGTTCACCACCGTGACCACCGGCAACTTCAGGGCCGGCGTCGCCGCGGCCGTGGCGGCGAACCCGTCCGCCACCGGCAAGGTCGTCCTCGCCGGCGTCAACCTCGGAACGGCGCTGGCGTAACGCGCTGCGTTGAGGGGGCCTGGTGGATCTCGGCGAGGTAATTCGGGACGCGGTCGCGGTCGTGAACGAGTTCACGACCCCCGTCCAGGAGCCGGTCCAGCACTTTCCCTGGATCGGCCTGGACGCCCGCGAGCAGCCCGTCTACGCCGCCGTGGGCGTGCCGCTGTCGGCGATCGTGACGCGCGTGCCGGGCGTGATCAACGAACAGTCCGGCGACGTCATCGAGTACAGCCATCACCTCGCGTTCCTCGGCCCTATCGCGCCATGGGGAAGCGGCGGCGGCCGCAAGGAGCCGATCGACGTGCGTGATCGGTTCGTCCTCGGTGACGGCACCACGAGCCCGACCGTCAAGGCGAGCCCGGCGCTCCGCGACGGATCGACGGGGACCGGCTTCGCCTTCGAAGTCTGGCTGGGAGTGAAGCGGTGATCGCCATCAAGCCTGCCATCAAGCAGCTACTCGTCGAAGACGAGGCGGTGGCGGCGCTCGTCGAGGGCCGCGTGCACTTCGACGTGATCCCCACGCGCGACTCGCTGCCCGGTCCGACGCTCGTGCTCACGACCTGGCCGATCCAGGTCCTGCAGGGGAGCGAGGGGCGCACCGGCCTGGAGGCGCACGCGGTCCAGGTCGACGCGTACGCGACGGACCCGCTCACGCCGGACGAGGTGATGGAGGTGGCGGCCGAGGCCTTGAGCCCAACGCCGCCGAAGCCGCACCGGCGCACCGTCGCCGGCGTGGAGATTCAGGCCGTGCGCGAGACGCCAGCAGGCGGCGCGCCGACCTACGAGGCCGACACAAGGCTGTATCGGCGCTCGCTGGACTTCAAGGTTCACGCCGCGAGGGCGGCGGCATAGGAGGACTCATGGCGCTCCAGGCAAGCATCAACGTCGGCCTCGACATTCGTCGCACGGCCACGCCCGACTTCGGCACGGATGCGTACGCGCATTCCGCCAGCTGGCTGAAGTCCCTGCTCGACGGGACCGGCTCGGGCCAGGCGAACAAGGTGTTCGTCGACAAGGTCCAGCTCGCGGGCGCCGGGACCATCACGTACGACCTCGACGCGGGCACGCTCGCCGACCCGTCCGGCGTCTCCGGCGGCGTCGTGGCCGGCTTCTCGCGCATCGTCGCGATCTGCATCCGCCGCACGGATGCGCCCGCTGCCGGCACGCAGGACGAGAACGTGAACCTGCTCGGGGACTTCGTGAAGTCGAAGCTCCTGGGGGGCTGGGTGGACGACGCCATCGTCATCCCGATCCGTCCCGGCGGGATCTTCCTGTTCGTCGCCCCGGACGCGACGGGCGTGGCGATCACCGCGGCCACCGGCGACGAGCTCACGCTCACGAACGCGTCCGCCGGCGACACCGTCAATCTCGAAGTCGTCATCATCGGCAGCTAGTCGCTGTCCTGAGCAGGAGGTAAAGAGTCATGGCCACTCCGGTCACTCTCGCGAAGCACACGCTCGGGACGAAGTTCTACGTCGCCGATCCCGCCGTCCCGGGCACGTTCATCCAGGCGAAGGAGTGCATCTCGCCGCCGCCGGTGGGATCCACCAACCCACTGTCGAAGGTGACGTACTCCGACGCCGGCGCCGAGGTGTACATCGGCGGCCGTCCCGACGGCGATAACCCGACGGTGAAGTTCAACTACATCGAGCAGGACCCGGGGCAGAAGGCGATCCGCGACTACACCGACGCGCGGACGAACTTCGACGTGCGCGTGTACGTCCCGAGCGACCCGCCGAAGTATCTCGGTTTCACCGTCACGCCGCAGCGCGCGGCCATGGACCCGTCGAACATCGACGGCCAGCAGGTCCTCGAGTTCATGTACAAGGTCAGCGGCCCGATCGACCGGAACGCGAGCCTGTAGTCCATGCCCGAGATCACCATCCTGATCGACGGGAACCCTTTCCACCTCGACGACGAGGGCATGGCCGCGCTGCGAGGCCTTCGCCAGCCGCGAGACTTTCACGGCGCTGAGGTCGCGGATGCCTTCGGAGTCGTGCCCATCACCCTCAACGGCAAGACCTGGAAGATGCGCGTCGGGAACAAGGAGTGGTGGGCTGCGGAGGAACAGTTCAAGCCCGTCAAGGGCGTGCCCGCCATCATGGACCACATCAACAGGAGCGAGAAGGCGCTGGCGCAGTTCTACAAGATCGCGCTCTCGCGCCACCACGCGGAGCTCACGCTGCAAGAGGTCGGCGACCTGATGGACTTCAAGCCGGAGGAGGGCCAGCCGTCGCTCCGGGATGGCCTCGAGCGCTGCCTCCAGTTCTCGCGGCCCAAGGTCTTCGCCGACGACGAGCCCGACCCAAAAGCGCAAGCCGCTCTCATGGCCGCGTTTCTGGCCAAGGCGGCGACGACCCCGAAGGAATCTGCGGCCACTACCTGAGATCCGCCCTCCGCGCGGGCATGACGCTCGCGGAGTTCTGGGACGCCACGATCACGGAGACGCTCATGTTCATCCAGGCGTTCAAGTGGCGCATGGACGAAAAGAGCCGCTCGGATCTCTGGCACGCATGGCACGTGGCCGCCCTCGCCGGAGCCAACTTCAGCAAGAGCGGAATGCCGCAGTTGGCGACGGTGCTTCCGCCGCGGCGCACGCTGCACACGGTTCCATTGACCCACGCTGAGGAAGCCGCCATGTGGGAGCGGTGGGCCGCGCAGTATCCGGAGCCGGAGCGCGCCTCGTGATCACCGTTACCGCGAAGGTGTCTGGCAACACCGCCACCGCCGCGCTGGACTCCCTGCTGAGGGCCTTTGAGGACCAGCAGGCGTTGACGCGCGACGTGATCCAGGCGGCGGAACCGATTGCCGAAGCCGCGCGCCAGAACATCCGGAAGAAGACCGGCCGCACGCATGACCAGATCACCGTGTGGGCGGACGAAGAGGCGGCGCCAGGCACCTTCAGGGTGTTCGTAGGTATCCCCGGGCCCGAGGTCCTGGGTTCGTCCAGTCGTGCCTGGATCGGCCGGATCCTCGAGGAGGGGCGCAAGCTCGAATTCGGTTCGTCTGTGCGGCGGGCCTTTCCGTGGTTTCGCCCCGCGATCGCCGCGCAGGGCGGTGAGAGGCTGATGCAGCGCTACGCGAGCATCGCGCGCGCCAGGATCGGTAGGTAGGCCGTGGGATCCTCGATTCCCATCGGCGGCTTCAAGCTCGAGATCGGCGGCGACATCAAGGGCCTCCAGAAGGCCGTCGCCGAGGGCAAGGTCTCGATCGAGGATCTGGGCAAGTTCCTCGAGTCGAAGATCGACAAGTCGTCCACGGCCGCGGAGCGCTCCGTCAACAGGCTGGTGAAGGAACTCACCGGCGTCCGCCCGTCGAACCAGCTGAACCAGCTGGCGGTGGCGTTGGAGAAGGTGGGCGGGACGAGCAAGCTCACCGAGGTCCAGATCGCCAACCTCGGAAAGCGGATCGAGGCGCTGAAGGCGCAGGGCGGGGCCGTGCCGGCATCCCTGCAGGGCCTCACGAAGAGCGTCGAAGGCCTGGGCGCGGCGACGGACAAGCTCAAGACCGCAGCCATCCAGGACGCGACGGGGCAGCTGGGCATGCTCGGCACCGTGATGCAGGCGCTGGGCCCGGCCGGCTTGGCGGCGGCCGTCGGCATCGGCGGGCTTGTCATCGCCGGCGCCGGCGCCATCGGCGTCGGCAAGGCGATGGGCGACCTGGTCGTCAACGCGGCCAACTGGGCGGACAAGATCACCGACACCGCCACCGCGACCGGCATGACGACCGAGGCCGTCCAGCGCCTCGAGCACGCCGCGATCGCGTCGGGCGTACCTCTCGAAAAGGTCACCGGCGCGGTGATCAAGATGCAGCGGGCGATGGAGGAGAGCCCGCAGAAGTTCGACCGGCTCGGCCTCTCGATGGCCGAACTCAAGGCGCTAGCGCCAGAGCAGCAGTTGGAAAAGGTCGCCGAGCGCCTGCAGATGATCCAGGACCCGGCCGAGCGAAACACACTGGCCGTCCAGTTGCTGGGCAAGTCGTGGGCGGAGCTCGCGCCGCTGATCGCCGGCGGCCTCGGCGCGATGCAGGACGCCAACGTGATGAGCGCGGAGCAGGTGGCGGAACTGGACGAGCTCCGCAACCAGCTGAACGTCGTCGGCGTCGAGTGGGACAAGCTCTGGGTTCAGATCGGCGGCGCGATCGCCACCGGGACCCACGCGGGCGACGCGATCAAGCTCATCGGCGACATGGTCCGCGACCTCGCGGATAGCCTGAAGTCGTTCCCGGACCTACCTGCCGGCCTCAAGATGCTGGCGGCGATGGACCCCACCGGCATCACCGGTGCGCTCCAGTACGGCGCCGAGGGGATCCAGGACTACAAGGAAGCCAAGGCCCGGCAGGACAACGAAGCGAAGCGCGCGGTAATCCAGTACCTCGGCCACGGCGATCTCAATGCCGGCTTCAAGCGGCTGCGCGACAACCAAATTCGCGAGCAGGAAGAGGAGGCCGCGCGGAAGATCAAGGCGGAAGCCGACGAGCGCGCGGCCGCAGAGGAGAAGTTGCGCCGCGCCGTGGAGCGCGCAACACGTGAGCGCGAGGCCGCGGAAAAGAAGGCCTTCGAGCAGCGCGAGCGCGCGTACAACATGGGGCCGATCAACCCCAACAACCCCTACGCGTCCTCGGTCGAGCTACAGGGACAGTTCTTCGCTGGCGAGATCAACGCGGCGGCGATGGCGCGGCACCAGGCCCAGCAGTCCGCGCTTCTCGAGGACGGGCCGGCCGGCGACAAGGCCCGGCTCGAGCTCGGCATCAGGGCGATCGGCGCGCTGGAGACGAAGGCGGACAAGGCAGCCGAGGCACTCGGAGTCCTGAGCGACCGGGCGCGCCTCGCTGCGAACGCCGGGTATTCGCGCACGGGCAGCATGATCAGCGGCCGCGCGCGGATTCTCGGCGAGACGTACGACGAGGAAGGGAACGTTATCGATATGGATCCCAGCCGCCAGCTGATCGGCGGCCCCAGCATCGGCGGCGCGGCGATGGCGGGCGTGTGGGACGCATTCGATGCGATTGGGTCCAAGCTCCCCGAGGCCGCGCGGTTCGCTTCGCAGGCGCTCCAGATGTTCGGCATCAAGGCGGATTCGACCGCCGGCATCCTTTCCAGCGTCGGGACGTCGCTGGCCAGCGGCGACTTCCTGGGCGCGGCGGCGGGGATGTTCGACATCGGCTCGCGCGGCGGCACGGTGGGCGATATCGCCAGCGTCTTCAGCCTGCCGGCGCTCGCCGGGAACCTGTTTGGAGGAAAGACCGGCAAGGGTTCGAACACCGGCTTCGAGAACACGGACGTGCTGCTGGATCGGCTCAACGACGGCATGCAGCGGAATTCGATGTCGGCGGACGAGATGGCCACCTCGTTCGACGCCGCATTCAACGAACTGATTCCGAACGCGATCAACACCACGACGGGTCTGCTCACGGACAACGCGCAGGCCCTCATCGAGGTCGCGCGCAGCAGCGGCATCGCATCCGAGGCCATCAAGACCCTGATGGCCGAGCAGACCAAGGCCGCGGCGGGGAACCTCGCTGGCGGCTTGGCCGGGCTGACCGCCGCCCGCGAAAAGGGCCAGGGCGGCCTGGTCAGCCAGGGCGCGGCGACCGGCATCGGTGCGGCGATCGGTCAGAACTTCCTCGACCTGCAGAAGACGATGTCGCAGCGCGAGGCGCTCGAGGCCCTGGCGCCCGCGATCCGATCCTTCCGCGAGGAATTGACCGCCGCCGGGCTAGAGGGCGGCGCCGCCTTCGACGCGATCGAGCACAAGCTCACGATCATCAGCGGCGCCATCACGGGGCCACTGGTCGAGAGCACGTCCGGCTTCGTCGGCGTCCTGGCCAACCTCAACAACACGGGCGGCCTGACGGCGGAGATCTTCGCCGGCATCACCGCCCAGGTCGGCGCGAACATCGAAGCGCTGGCCCGCGAGGGCGTCGAGGGCCCGGCCGCCCTCTCCGTGCTCCAGCCGCAGCTGCAGACGATCTGGGAGCTTCAGCAGAAGCACGGCTTCGCGGTCGACGCGTCGACGCAGGGCCTCATCGACCTCGGCCTCAAGGGCGGCACGATCGGGCCGGAAATGCAGTCGGCCGGCGACAAGATGGCCGGCTCCATGGACCGCGTCGCCGATGCGGTGGAAGCCCTGGTCCGCGGCCTGGTCGGCGTAGGGAAGCAACTCACCGAACTGGACGGCCGCCAGGTCGGGATCCGTGTCAACACGACGTACACGAACTCAGGCAACCCCCCACCAGGCGGCGGCGGATCAGACGAGAGCGAGAACCCGGAGGGCTTCGCGGGCGGCAGCGGCGGAATCCGCAACTTTGGTGCGGGCACGCTGGCGATCCTCCACGGGCTCGAGGGCGTATTCACCGCGGACCAACTCGACTCGATGCTGTCGTCGTCGTACGCCATGGGCGCGCGCACCGCCCCGGCGAGCGCCGGCGGAATGGACGGCGCGCTCCTCGACGAGATCCGCGGACTCCGGCGAGACCTTGCCGCGAATTCAGCGCGGGTGGGTGACGCCATCCGCGACAGTGTGCAGTTGATGCAGCGGTGAGCCATGACGGTCCTGAAGGCTTCACCGATACCCGTCGCATGGCAGGACATCCAGTGGCGGATCTACGCCAACCGCGGCGCCGGATGGGAGAGCGTGTCGCGGGACGTCCTCGACGCCGAGGGCGTCACCTGGGATAGGGGCATCGACGGCGGCGGTCCGGATGCCTTCACCGCGCGCAGCGGGACGCTGACGTTCACGCTCAACAACTCCGAGGTCAACAGCGTCGGGATCCGCGGCTTCTGGTCGCCTGGCCACCCGCAGCACGCCATGGGCTGGGACGTCGGCACGCCCCTCCGCCTCGATATCGCTTTCCAGGGCCGCTGGCGAACGCAGTGGATTGGCCGCGCCGATGAGATCACACCGGAGCACGGGATCCTTGGCGCGCGCCGCGTGTTCGTCAAGGCGAAGGACTGGATGGAGGAGGCGGCCGAGCACAAGCTGAAGGGGCTTCCTACGCTCGACAACGTGTACGCGCCGGACATCATCGCGGCGCTACTCAGCGTGATGCCGATCCAGCCGCCCGGCGGCACCGTCATGGATATCGGCCTCGACAAGTACCCGATCGCCTTCGACGACGTGCGCGACGGGAAGACGACGGCGCTGACCGAATTCGGCAAGCTCGGTCGCTCGGGCCGCGACTACATCTTCGTCACGAAGGATGGTGCGCTCCGCTACCAGAACCACAACGGCCGTCTCGCTTCGACCCACAACCTGTTCGTGCTCGACGGCACCATGAGCGACGTCTCCGTCACCCGATCGCGGCGGAACATGGTCAACCGCATCGAGGTGACAACGCACCCGCGGCGCGTCTCCGAAGACTTCGTCGTTCTGTGGTCGCTCGAGGATCGGCCGTTCATCGGGGCGGGCCAGACGCTGCCGTTTCGTGGGGAGTACATTGACCCGGAGAATCCGGCCGAGCGGATCGGCGCCGTCGACGTCCAGGACCTGGTGGCCGGACAGGACTACATCGCGAGCATTCAGCAGGCGCTGGCCAGCGGCGTGCCTGACACACCCGCGACGCTCCGTCCGGACGGGCAGGGGTTCTACACGGGCGGTTCCAACGGAAGCGCTGCCGATCTCGCCGATGGCAGCGACGCGACGGGTGAGCAACCGACCGGCGCAATGGTCAAGCACTCGTGGACCCTCAGCGACATCGCCGCGGCGAGCAACGCTGCGGTCGCCGGGGTACGCGTCGACGTGCGCGTCCTCCACAGCCCAGGGCCGGGCAACATCGACGGCTCTGGCTTCGGCGGATTCTTCGTTCTGTATCCGGGCCTCCGGCTCAATGGAATCGACTTGGTCGCGGCCGCGTGTGATGGCTACGCGTCGGGCATCCATACCTTCCAACGCGACTTCGTGCTTCCGCCGGGCGGCGGCGTCTGGAACGTCGGCGGCGCGAACGCGCTGGAATTCGTTCGCCACTGGAACTGGGGCGGGGACCATACGGCGCTGCCGAAGCTCGTCGAGGTCGAGGTCCACCTGCTCTACGCGGCGGCGGTCGAGGAGCTCGATCGCACGGCCAACATCTCGGTCGCGTTGCCCAACGGCAAGGGCGGCAATGCCACCGACTTCGCGGTCACCAACAACGGCCCTGACGGCGTGTACCTCACGCGTCTGCGGATCCGCGGACGGCCGGTTTTCAAATACGACCCAGTTACATCGTTCGTTGAGGACGCGGCGTCCATCGCGAGCATCGGCGAGAAGCTGGTCACCATCGACCAGTCCTACCAGCCGGACATCAACCGCGGCCTCAACACAGCGAAGTACCTGCTCTACCTGCACGGCGGCCAGACCGATCGCGCGGAGTCTGTGAGCTTCCTGGCCAACCTGAGCGAAGAGCACATGAACAATGCGCTCGACCGTGAGATCGGAGACCGCATCGGCCTGCGTGAGGAGATGACGGGCCTTTCGGCGTTCACTGCCGACGGCAAACCGAAGGGCTGGCACATCCAAAGCATCTCCGGTCAGATCCTGCCGGGCCCGATCTTGACCATGAACTGGGGCCTCGCGCCGGCGGACTCGCAGCAGTACTGGCACGCCGGCGTAGCGGGGGCGACCGAGGCGGGCGTGGGCACGGTGGCGGGGCCATAGATGCGCCGACCCACCATGAATGCTGACAACGGGCCGGCCCTCGAGCTGATGCTGCAACTCTGCCTGGAGCTCGGCGCCGACGCGGTCGCAATCTTCATTTACATCGGTGACGAGGAGCGCGCGGCAAGGTGCGCACGGAGGTGCGCCCGAATCGCGCGCCAGTTGGGCTTGTACGAGGAGGGGAGACCTTGAGGAAAAAGACGATCGCCGTATTGCTGTTGTCGTTGCTGTCAGTCCTTGCGCCGTCGATTGCGTCAGCGCAGGCGTGGACGCCCTGCAGCGGGCCGACTTGCCCGGTTGTGTTCAACCAAATGATCGACCACGACTGGCTGAACACCTTCGTGGTCAACAACACCGCATACCTCTACAACAACCTCAATGCCGCGCAGGGATCCTTCCGAGGCTTGCGGCTTTCGACGGATCCGAGCAGCGGCACGACAAAGGTGCTTCTTCGGTCCGCGGACCAGATCGTCATGGTCCCCAGTGGCCGCAGCTATACCAACTGGGCAAACAACGTCGCGGATATCACCCTCGGCGGCGCGGGCGGCTTGGACACCGGCACTGAACAGGCCTCCACGCACTACGAGGTCTACGCGATCGCCAAAAGCAGCGACGGTACCCGCAACATGCTGTTGCATCGCGCGAAGGACTACTTCCTCGACCAGAACCACGACTCTGACGATACGACATCTCCGATACGTCGTTCGACAAATAGCCGCGAGGCATATGGGCAGGGATTCCAGGTCACCACCACGGGCCTGGTCGAGATCGTCGACGTCGAGATCATCCGGGTGGGAACGGTCACGGGGAATATCCGGGCCGAGATCCATTCGAACGCAGCTGGTGTCCCCAGCGGCACGGTACTGGCCACATCCGACAACATCGATGCGTCGGTAATATCGACCACGTCGCACTTCATACGATTTGAATTCCGGGTCAGCCCAGCCACGCTGACGGCCGCGACCACGTACCACCTCGTATTGACAGGCACGTGGACGCAAAGCGATGCGAACTACATCGGCTGGCGTACCGACACGAGCGCCCCTGGCTACGCGAACGGAGCCGGCTCATTCAAGGAGACCACCTGGCAGGCCGACGCCGCGGACGCTTCCTTCAAGGTCTACGTGACGCGCAACGACACGGCCGTCACGATGCCGTCCGGCTATGACGAGCGCTGCCTCATCGGGCACGTGTTCAACAATTTCGCTTCCGACTTCCTGCAGTTCGAAGCCCGCGACAGGTTAGTCACGCAACTGACCAACCTTCCGATCTTCACCGCTACTTCGATCTCCAATCTCACGATCCAGGACCTGTCGTCGCGCTTGCCGCCGCGGCCGACGATGCTGTGGCCGACGGTCGACACAGGCTCCGCGACAAGCGTCACGCTCAGCCCGATGCCGGGCATCATTGGTGTTGCGGTCACGAACAGTTCGCTACCACGCGTCGCGGGGTCCACGAAGGTGAACGCGGCCAACAACACGATCGTCGAGGCCGGCCCGATACCGGTGAGCGCGTATCAGTATGCCTACGCGATCAACAACGGCAGTTCGACGGTTTCAATTGGAACGTGGAGTTGGTGAGGAGACTGCACGCTCAATGTCCGGCCAGGGGCAGGGCTCGGGCGTGCCGGACACGTTGCCGTGCGGCTCACCGGAATCGAGCCGCACGGCGCACCAGCGGCAGTACGCGGGCTGGTTATCGACCGCTCGCGTCAGCGAGTGTTCCCGCCGCGGGACGAGGGCGCGGCGTAGCAACTTCAGCAGGTCGTCCATCAGCAGCGACTATACCCCGCGGCGGCGCGAGCGTAAGCACACCTCCTAGGGGAATCGTGATCACCGCGGTCGTCCATAGCCAAACGGCGTAGCCTACAGCCGCGGATATGACGAGAGAAACGGCCCAGAAACGCTTCAACGGCCAGCCGCGTCAGCGTCGGCCTCGAGCGCCGCGCGGATGAGCGCCCATTCGTTGTCTGAGTACTCCTCCCACTCCTGAACGGCATTGCCGCGGCCGTCGGCGCCGGCGACGTCGTTCGGCCAGCGCGCGAACGTTCGATCACCCAGCAGGCCACGCCCATCGCCACGATGGATCAGCCCGAATAGGTGACCGATCTCGTGCAGGATGATCCGCCGATCGGACGCCTCGCGGATCGAGCCGTAGGCGATCTCGCCCTCCGCCGTACACGTGCACGCGGCGAGCTGCGCCCACGCGCCACTGATGGACGAGGAACCTTCGGCAACGAACATGGCCGCAGGGTCCAGGCGGAAACGGATTGCTCTTGTGCCTGACCCGTCGCGCACGAAGCGAATCAGCGCCGGGAACCTGCCCTCGATCGCCGCGAGTGCGGAGCGCAGGTCTGCGTTGTCTGAGGTGAAGTCGGCCACGATGTTCACCACGATGGGCCCGCGCGGCGATGGCGCCGCCGTGGGGACGAGATCAGGAACTGCAGAGTGTGCGACAGGCCCGGATCCACACGCGGCGAGCAGAAGGGCCGCCAGAAGCGCGACAAGGGCACGAGCAAGAACCGGCATTCCAAGCCTCCTCCGTTGAGGTCGGCGTGGCCGGTAGTAGCCAGGATCAGTAGATCTTTGTAAGTACCTGATTATTCACAACTGACGCGCTTGTGAACGTCTCGGGCATCGGCGAGAAGAACTTCGCCAAGCTCCAGCCCTTCGTCTCCGTCGGAGACCGCGACTCCGGCAAGGCGGAGGCGTCCACGAAGAAGACGGCCCCGGCGCGGAGCGACG
>Ga0114129_10001497_pt1 | contig 31616 bp, 28 predicted proteins | sample RhiMetdeltSRZDD1_FD_80071 | JGI IMG/M metagenome (GOLD analysis project Ga0114129, IMG submission 80071) | Populus rhizosphere microbial communities from Tennessee, USA - Rhizosphere MetaG P. deltoides SRZDD1 (version 2) (version 2) | ecosystem: Host-associated > Plants > Roots > Rhizosphere >...
CAGCTGCCGGGTGGCACCAAGAGCTTCGACGTCATCCAGGTGAATTTTCCGTGGGCGTGACGGGTGCCGGAGGCACCGTGGTGTCGCTGCACATCGCGCCCACCGCCGGCGCGCCGATGGAGACCGTCAGCGAGGTGCGCGCGCTACCGGGGCGCGGTCTCGAGGGCGACCGCTACTTCCTGGGCACCGGCGTCTACTCCACGAAGCCGAGCTACGGCGGCCGGGAGGTGACGCTGATCGAGCTGGAGGCGATCGAGGCCCTCCTCGACGGTGTCGTGAACGCGGCCGGACACCGGCTCGGCATCAAGCTGGCCCCGGGCGCGGCGCGGCGCAACATCGTGACGTCGGGCGTGGCGCTCAATCACCTCGTGAATCGCGAGTTCACCGTGGGAGCGGTCCGCATGATCGGGACGCGCCTCTGCGAGCCGTGCAAGTATCTCGAGTCGCTCACCGAGGCGGGTGTGATGGGCGGGCTCGTGCACCGGGGTGGCCTGCGCGCCCAGATCCTCAGCGAAGGCATCATCCGCGCCGGCGACGCCGTGCGCGCCGCCGTCAGCTGACTGTCAGCGCAGGGCGTCGCGAAGCTCGCGGGACAGGACTTCCACCGTCCCGCGCGTACCGCCGGCGAGCTTCAGCTTCCACTCGCCCTCCGTCTCGAAGCGCCGGTCGCGCAGCCGCTCGCCCCACGGCTTGATCGCCTCGCGGATGGCGTTGAGATCGAAGGGATCTCGCCGGAGCTCGCGCGCCCGGGCCATCACGTCGGGCGCGACGCGAATGAAGGCGCGGAGGGCGGCGCCGGTCTTGATGGAGTACTTCCGTCCCGCCCACGCGCCCGGGAACGTCGTCGAGAGCGCCTTCACGTAGTTCAGGAAGAACCGCTTGGCGCCGTGACGGACCTCCTGGATCTTGCTGCCGCCGCCGATCTTCTCCACGGTCTCGAAGAAATCGACGATCTCTTCCGCGAGCGGCGCCTGGCTCACGCGCCCGCGCCCGGTGCCGAGCATCTTGATCTCGCCGTGCAGCGGCGACGAATCGTCCTCGTTCAGCGAACGGATGACGTCGTGCGCGAGGGCCTGGTTCGGATCCGGGTAGAGCTTGCGTCCGGCGAGGCTGATGATGTGCGAAGGGTTCAGCCGCGTGTGCTTGGCGTTGATGGTGACGAAGAGCTCGACGATCTGACGGGCGTCGAGCGAGTCGAAGAGCACCGCGGGCACCTCGAGGGAAAGACTGTCGCCCGTCTGCGCGAGCGCGTGCAGGGCGAGCAGCCGATGCTGCCCGTCGAGCACGCGCAGGACACCGTGCTCCTCGGGAATCTGCAGGAGGCCGAGATCGTGGTGACCGGCCACCGGCGTGAACGTGAACCGCTTCTCCGAGGTGATGATCACGGCGCCGGGGATGGCGGGGAGCGTGGCCGCGTCCTTGCACTCCTTGAAGTATGCGACCAGCTCGTCGATCTTCTTGCGGATGACCGGCCGCTGGTATGCCGTCTCGCTCTCGCCGATCCGCTTCTCGAGGCTGTCCCAGTTCACGCGGGACCGTGTGGTGGCGCGGGTCTTGGGCGGCTCGTTCTTGGGACCTCCGGTGTAGCCGAGCACCTCGAACTTCACGAGCCGATCGATGTCCTTCGCCGAGAGCCCGGCCTGATAGAACTCCACGCCGAACTGCTTCACGCGTCGGGCAGGCACGCTGATCATTGGGGGAAAACTCTATATGATCCGCAAGTGCTTGTCAATAGAGAGCTTTTCGCATCGGTGGGACCATGACGGGAGAAGCGCTCGCCCTCGTCTTCGGCGCCGCCGCCATCCACGCCGCCTGGAACGCGCTCGCCAAGCGCGGCCGCGATCAGTTCGTCTTCCTCTGGTGCGCCGTATCCGTCGCCTCCGTGGTGCTGCTCCCCATCGGGTTGCTCACCGCGGGCGGCGCCCGCGTGCCGAGCGCGGCGATCCCGTTCCTCGTGGGCACGATCTTGATCCACGCCGTCTACTTCTATGCGCTCGGGCGGTCGTATGGAGCCGGGGATTTCTCGCTCGTCTACCCGATCGCGCGCGGCCTGGGGGTGGCGCTCGTGCCGATTCTTGCGCTGGTCCTCTTCCACGAGGCGCTATCGCCGCTAGGCACCGTCGGGGTCGCGCTCGTCGTGACCGGTATCGTCGTGCTGCAGCTCCGGCCCGAGCTGTGGCGCGCGCTGGAGCGACGTCCGGAGCGGCTCGGAGCGGGCACCGGCTGGGCGCTCGTGACCGGCGTCTCGATCGCGCTCTACTCGGTGGTAGACAAGGGCGGCGTCAGGGTCATGCACCCCGTGCCGTACATCGCGCTGATGGGCGCCGGCATGAGCGTCCTGCTCCTGCCGGCGGTCCTGCGCCGGCGCGCAGCCCTCCGCCGGGAGTGGGCTGTCAACTGGCGCCCGATCCTCGTTGCCTCCACGCTGAATCTCACCAGCTACCTCCTCGTGCTCTTCGCGTTCCGGATGTCCAAGGTCGGCTACGTGGTGGCGGCGCGCGAGATCTCGATCGTGCTGTCCGTGCTCATCGGGAGCCTGTGGTTCGGCGAGGGGCGTCTCGGTTTACGGCTCGTCGCGGCGGCGATCGTTCTGTCCGGCGTTGCGTGCGTCGCGGTGGCGCGGTGACTCCGGGCGGCGCGCGCCGGCGGGGGCCCGCGGAACCACGCGGTGGGCGTCCGCTGCTCCGCTGGGACTGGGCTCCATCCGGGCGCGCGATTTCCGCGTTCACGTCTTCGGGAAACGGGTTCCGCGACCCCCACCGGCACGCGCCGCCCGGAGTCACCGGTTAGATGCGCGCCGGCGGGGGCCCGCGGAACCACGCGGTGGGCGTCCGCTGCTCCGCTGGGACTGGGCTCCATCCGGGCGCGCGATTTCCGGGCTCACGTTTTCGGGAAACGGGTTCCGCGACCCCACCGGCACGCGCCGCCCGGAGTCACCGGCTGGACGCGCGTCGACGATCTCACATCGGGATCGGCGCGCGAACTCAACGCCGCGCTCGGCACGGCAGCGCACAGGCTACGTGAGCGCGAAGGTGTCGGCGGCGAGGGTGGCGATGTGACGGCCGATGGCGAGGGAGGCGGTGGCGGCGGGAGAGGGCGCGTTGAGGACGTGGATCGCGTCCTTGTCGGCGACGATGCGGAAATCGTCCACGAGCGAGCCGTCGGGGCCGACCGCTTGCGCGCGGACGCCGGCGCCGCCGCGACGGACGTCTTCCGGACGCAGCGCCGGTACCAGCCGTTGCAGCGCGCGCACGAAGGCGGGCTTGCTCAGAGACCGAAAGACCTCGTACGCGCCGGTCCGCCAGTATCGCCGCGCCATCCGCCAGAACCCCGCGTAGCCGAGCGTGCCCGCGAGCTCACCGGGATGTACGCGCCCGAAGCGATAGCCCTCGCGCGCGAAGGCGAGCACGGCGTTGGGGCCGGCTTCCACCTCCCCGTGGACCGTGCGCGTGAAGTGGACGCCGAGGAACGGGAACTCCGGATCGGGCACGGGATAGATGAGTCCACGCACGAGCTCGTTACGCTCCGGGCGCAGCATGTAGTACTCGCCGCGGAACGGGATGATCTGCACGTTCGGCGTCGCCCCCGCCAGGCGCGCCACGCGATCGGAGTAGAGCCCCGCACAGTTCACGAGCCGCCGCGCGCGCACGGGTCCCCGCGCGGTGGTCAGCTCGATCTCACCCGCGACACGCGCGATGCCGGTGACGCCGGCGCCGGTGAGGATGGTGACTCCGCGTGCGGTGAGCTCGGAGGCGAGCGCCTTCGCGACCGCGCCGTAATCGACGATCGCGGTGTTCGGCGAGTGGATAGCGCGGAGCGCCGAGGCGTGAGGCTCGAGCTCGCGGAGCCGATCGGCGTCGATCAGCGTCACGCCGGGGACGCCGTTGGCGATGCCGCGCTCGTAGAGCGTCTGCAGACGCGGCAGCTCCTCGGTGGCGGTGGCGACGATCACCTTGCCACAGCGTTCCACCTTGATGCCGTGCCCCTCGCAGAACTGCGTCATCAGGCGCGCGCCTTCCACGCACAGGCGCGCCTTGAAGGAGCCGGGCTTGTAGTAGATCCCGGAATGGATCACGCCGCTGTTGTGTCCGGTCTGATGCGTCGCGAGCTGCGCTTCCTTCTCGAGGATGACGAGACGGGCGCGGGGGGCGCGCTCGAGGAGCGCGCGCGCGGTGGCGAGGCCGACGATGCCGCCGCCCACGAGGGCGACGTCGTGGAGCTCCGGCATGGCGCCGTAGTATAGCCCTTGTTCGCGCCCGCGCGCCGGGGCTAGGCTAGACGCCTTTCCACGGGAGACCGACATGGCGGGGAAGTACTACGACGAGCTCACAGTGGGGCAGCGCTTCGAGCATCAACCCGGTCGCACGATCACCGAAGCCGACAACGTCTTCTTCTCCTGTCTCACCATGAATCCGCAACCCTTGCACGTGGACTTCCACGCCGCGAGCAAGGCCGAGTTCGGCAAGCCGCTCGTGAACAGTCTCCTCACGCTCGGCATCGCGGTCGGCCTCTCGGTCGGAGAGACCACGCTCGGGACCACGGTGGGCAACCTCGGCTTCGAGAAGGTCGAGTTCCCGAAGCCGGTGTTCCACGGCGACACCATCTACGCCCACACCGAGGTCGTGGAGAAGCGCGATTCCAGGTCGCGCCCGCAGTGGGGCATCGTCACCTTCGAGCACCGCGCGCTCAATCAACACGGCGAGGTGGTGATGCGCGCGCGCCGGCAGGCGATGATGCGGAAGCGGGGCGCCTGATGGCGCGTCGCTCGATTCACTTCGTGCCCGGCGGCAACGAGCGGATGATGACGAAGGCGCTCACGCTGCCCGCCGACGGCCTCATCCTCGACCTCGAGGACGCGGTGCCGCCCGATCGCAAGGAAGCGACGCGGCCGATCGTGGCCGACTGGCTGCGCACTCGAGACTTCGGGGGGCGCGAGCGCTGGGTGCGGATGAACCCGATCGCGACCGGTCTCGGCCGCGGCGACATCGAGGCGACGCTTGCCGCGCGTCCCGACGGCTACGTGGTGCCGAAGCCCCGCCACGCCGGGGATGTGCGGCAGATCGTCGATGTCCTCGACCGCGAGGAGCAGCGCCACGGCATCCCGATCGGCACCACGCGCCTGCTCTTGATCGCGACGGAAACGCCGGAGGGCCTGCTCAACATCAAGGACGTCACGACGGCGTCGCCGCGCATCGTGGCGGTGTCGTGGGGAATCGAGGACCTCGGCGCCGCCATGGGTCTGCCCCGGGTGCGCGACAGCGAGGGGCGCTACCTCGACATCCCCCGCTACGCCCGCACGATGTGCGCGGTGGCGGCGGCCGCCGCCGGCGTGGAAGCGATCGACACCGTCTACACCGACATCGCGGATCTCGCCGGGCTGCGCCGCGAGTGTGACGACGCGGTGGCGATGGGCTTCGCGGGCAAGATCTCGATCCACCCCGGCCAGATCGACGTCATCAATGCGGCCTTCACCCCGGCCGCGGCCGCCATCGACGAGGCGCGCCGTCTCGTGGCCGCCTTCGAGGAGCACCGCCGCCGTGGCGTCTACGCATTTTCCTTCAACGGCCAGATGGTGGACGCGCCGCATCTCGCCCGGGCGCTGAAGCTGCTCGCGCGCGCGTCCTAGCATCCGCGTTTGCCGTGCGCGCGATGGTCGTGCGAACGCAGGGACCGATCGAGACGCGCCCGCTCGTCCCCGAAGAGCGGCCGATCCCGATGCCGGGCGCGCGCGAGATCCTCGTCCGCGTCTTCGCGTGCGGCGTGTGCCGGACTGATCTGCACGTGGCGGAAGGCGACCTTCCGCTCCGGCATCCGGTCGTTCCCGGGCACCAGGTCGTGGGACGGGTCGAGCAGCGCGGCAGCGACGCTACCCGCTTCGCGCGCGGCGACCGCGTCGGCATCGCGTGGCTTCGGTGGACGGACGGGACATGCGCGTTCTGCGCCGGCGGCCGCGAGAATCTCTGCCCGAACGCGGCGTTCACCGGGTGGTCGGCGGACGGCGGTTACGCGGAGTACGCCACCGTTCACGAAGACTGGGCGTATCGGATCCCGGCCGCCTTCGACGACGTGGAGGCGGCTCCCTTGCTGTGCGCCGGGATCATCGGCTACCGCGCGCTGCGGCTCACCGGCGTTCCGCCCGGCGGCCGCCTCGGTGTGTACGGCTTCGGCTCCTCCGCGCACTTGATGCTACAGATCGCGCTCGCCCGCGATGTCGCGGTCTACGTCTGCACACGCGGCCCCGACGCCCAGGCCCACGCGCGCGCGCTCGGCGCCACGTGGGCGGGTGACGTCGCCGCCGACGTGCCGCACGCGACCGACGGCACGATCATCTTCGCGCCCGCCGGGGAACTGGTCCCGCTCGCGCTCGGCAATCTCGCTCCGGGGGGCACGCTCGTCCTCGCCGGCATTCACATGACGCCGATCCCGTCGATGCCGTACGAGCGCCTGTTCCAGGAGCGCGTGCTTCGCAGCGTGACTGCGAACACGCGCGACGATGCCGATGCGCTGCTGCGGGAGGCGGCGGCCATCCCGCTCCGCCCGGACGTCCGCGCGTTTCCGCTCGCGGATGCGAACGAGGCGCTCGCGCTCCTGAAGCGCGGCGCCATCCGGGGCACGGCGGTGCTCGTGATCGACGCGCGGGGCGGCCCTTGACGCCGTCGTCGAGCGCCAACGACAATCGGGAACCGCAGCGAACGGCGCCGCCCGGCGCGGGAGGACGATGATGAGCGATCAGAAAGACCTGATACAGCGCGCGGCGCGCGTGCTGCCAGGCGGGGTGCTCGGACAGCATCGGAGCGCGGAGGGCCTGGAATTCGTGGTGCGCGAGGGCCGTGGCGCGTACCTCTGGGACGTCGCCGGCAAACGGTACTTCGACTATCTGCTCGGCTCCGGTCCCATGGTGCTCGGGCACGCCCATCCCGCCGTGGTGGAGGCGGTGCAGCGGCAGCTCGGGCGCGGGACGACCTACATGCTGCTGAACGAGCCCATCATCGAGCTCGCGGAAGAGATCACACGAGCCGTCCCGTGCGCGGAGCAGGTCCGCTTCACGGCCTCCGGGAGCGAGGCGACGTTCTTCGCCCTCCGCGTGGCGCGCGCCTACCGCGGGCGCGACAAGATCATGAAGTTCGAGGGCGGGTTCCACGGCACCCACGATTACGCGCTCATGAGCGTGAGCCCGCGCTCCCCCAAGGCGTTTCCGGCGCCGATGCCGGACTCGGGCGGCATCCCGCACGCGATCGAAGGCGAAGTGCTCATCGCGCCGTACAACGATCTCGCCACCACGGAAGCCCTCATCGCGGCGCACCACGACGAGCTGGCGGCCGTCATCGTGGAGCCGTACCAGCGCGTGATCGTTCCCGCGCCGGGTTTCCTCGCGGGGCTGCGCGCGGTCACGCGACGTTACGACGTTCCGCTCGTGTTCGACGAGATCGTCACCGGATTTCGGCTCGCGTACGGCGGGGCCCAGGAATTCTACGGAGTGGTGCCGGACATCGCCGCGCTCGGCAAGGTGATCGCGGGAGGATTCGCGATGGGCGCGGTGTGCGGGTCGGCGGCAATCATGCGTCACTTCGATCCCGCGCTGGAGGGGACGCCACAGTACGTGGCGCAAGCGGGCACGTTGAACGGCAACCCGGTCGCCGCCGTCGCCGGCCTCGCGACGCTCGCCGAGCTGCGCAAGCCGGGAACGTATGAGCGGCTGCACCGGACGGGCGCGCGACTGCGTGACGGGCTCGCCGCGGCCGCCCGGCGCCGGGGCCTCGCCGCGCGGGTGAGCGGGGAGCCGCCGGTGTTCGACATCATCTTCACCGAGCGCGAGATCGTGGATTTCCGGGCCACGCTCACCGCGGACCGTGAGCGCATCCGCGCCTTCAACGACGGCTCCCTGCGACGCGGGGTGGTGAAAGCGGTCAACAAGATCTACGTCTCGCTGGCGCACACGGAGGCCGACGTGGACGCGACGCTCGCGATCTTCGACGACGTGCTCGCCGAGGTGAACGCTGCCGCTTGACCTTGCTCGCGGAGCGGCGTAAAGAGGGGGATGACGGTAGCGCGCGGAGCGCACCGTCGTGGCCATCGACTCCGATCCAGGAGGTGTGGATGGAGAACGCGCCACCGGACTCAGTCGCCGCGCCGTCTGGAGTCTGCTAGCGGCTCCGAGCGGCGCCGCCGACGTTCGAGAACCACCCTCGCCCGGCGTGCCGGGCGGCGCAGTTGATACTGCGCGATAGCCACAGGGGGATCGCGGACGGGTTCACCCCGTCCGCGCCCCCGACGGCCGTCAGTTCTGTCCTTCCAACCGTACCCGCGCCAGCGCCGCTTGCAAAAGTCCGCAATACCAGTCGCGCGTCTCGATCACGAGGGCGACGGCCATCCCACGCTGGACCGTGAACTGGTGGACCGTCGCGTCGGCGGAGGTGTCCTCGGGGGCGTCACCAGTGGGAAACATGGTCCATGACGGAGCAACCGCAGTGCCATGAGCGGGTGTCGTGGGGCGATCACCAACGCCGGCGCATCTCGAAGCCGGGGACCGATCGGCGCAGTCGAGCTGGAGGCCGGATGTCAGGCCGCGCGAAGGACGCTGCAGCGGCGGCAGCGCCGACTCTCGAGCTCGGCGCGGCTGGCCAGAGCTCCCTGGCAGGTCTGGCAACGGATGTCCCGGATGAGGATGTGGTGCGAACGGCAAGCGTTGGTGGCGATCTTTTCGGCGTGACGGGTGCAACCGTCCCACACACACTTTCCAAACGTCATGGTGGCTCCTTCCCCTGTGCGGCGACGGCGAAAGTGCCGTCGGCCGTTGGCGGCGCACGCTTGCAATCAAAATGCCGTCGTTCCGAACGTTGCTGCCGCTTTCAACGCGAGACAGTCGTCCGCGTCACGGTAATGCGGACCCCAACGAGGGGAACTTTCTTGCCGCGTTCGCCCAAAGACGTCCTCACCCCACGGCGATGACGGATCTTTTCCTCGTCGCGCGCGGCATGCCGCCCGCGGCCTTGCTCGCCGCCGTCCCGCCCGCGTGCCGGCGGAGGATCGAGGACGCCCTGACGCCCACGCCGGACGGCGACGACCTCGTGCTGACCTTCCCGGAATGGACGCCGCGAAGACGGGCTGTGCATCTTCTGCCATCGCTCAGCGTACTGACGTCGTCGCCGCCGGCGTTTCGCTTCGAGCTCGCGGCACAGACCGCCGCGGGATGGTCGCCCTGGGTGGCGGCGGAGACGATCGGCGACGCGTCGTCGTTTCGTTCGCTTCCGGCGGCGGTGGATGGCGTACGGTGCAACATCGACGTGTTTTTGACGTCGGCGCCGGCGGCGCGGATTCGCCTCCGTCTCCGGATGAAGAAGGCCGCCGCGGGGACGATGGCCGCCGCCCCGTGGCTTGTGGCGCTCTCCGCAGCGGCGCCGTCGTCACCCGACGACGACGACGCCGCCGGCACGGCGCGACTCGGAGTGCCGGCGCTGAGCCAGATGGAGGAGCCGGCCGCCATCCGTGCCCGCGTGTGCTCGCCGACGTGCGTCGCGATGGTATTGAAATACTGGGGCGTGGATGCGGACGTGGCGAGCATCGCGCGCGCCGTGCTCCATCCGCGCCTCGACATCTACGGCGTGTGGCCGTCGGCAATTCGCGTGGCCGGGACGCGCGGCATTGCCGGCTATCTGCTGAGGGTCCCCGAGTGGACGTCGGCCGCGTGGTGTCTCGATCACGGCCTGCCGCTCATCGCCTCGGTGCGCTATGCGTCCGGTGAGCTCACCGGCGCCGCCATCGAGAAGACGGATGGACATCTCCTCGTACTCATCGGGTACGACGGGCCGACCGTGATCGTGAACGACCCTGCGGCACCGACCCGCCGCGAGGTCGAACGCCGATACCGGCTGGACGAGCTTCGCCGGGTGTGGCTCGAGCGCACGGGCGTCGCCTACGTTCTTTTCCGGCCGAGCTAGAGGGGAGCGGAACGGTGCACGGTTGAAAACGCCGCCGCCACGGGCTACCCTGCAGATCCTGGCACGGAGTGGAGCGCCGCCTCGGCCCGTCCGGCTCCTCACCGTCATTTCAGTCAGAGCACGTCAGCTCAGCCAGCGCGGAGCGCCACCGCTCCGCGGTCGTACGCGTGCTGAGCAGGAGGGAAGGAGCCGATGGCCGCGGATCCGGTAAGCAGAATCCCCGACATCCTCAGAAAGCACGAGGCGGAGATCCTCGCCGGCTGGCTCCAAGAGCAGCGGACGTCACTGGCAACTCGCGGCGATCTCATGTCCATGGCGGAGCTGCACGAGCAGTCGCAAAAGTTCCTGCGCGCCGCCAGCCAGGCCGCGCAGCGCGAGCTCGTGGACACCGCCGTGCCGGCGTGGGAGGAGGTGCACGAGCTGCTCGCGGACGTCTCCCGTTCCCGGGCACGACAGGGATTCTCTCCATCGGAGACCGCCACCTTCGTCCTCTCCCTGAAGCAACCGTTGTTCAACGAGATCCTCCGGGAAATGGGAAGGGACAGCCAAGCCCTGGTGGAGGAGCTGTGGCGTGCCACGGTCCTGCTGGACCGCCTTGCTCTCTACACGATAGAGGTCTTCCAGAAAGGGCGCGAAGCGCTGATCAGCCGCCAGCAGGAAGACATGCTGGAGCTCTCCACCCCCGTCGTCCAGCTCTGGCAGGACATCGTCGCCCTTCCGCTGATCGGGACGCTCGACAGCGCGCGGACCCAGGTCGTGATGGAGTCGTTGCTGACGCGGATCGTGGAGACCGGCGCCAGCACCGCCATCATCGACATCACCGGTGTGCCCACCGTCGATACCCTGGTCGCGCAGCACCTGCTCAAAACCGTCGCGGCGGCGCGGCTCATGGGCGCCGACTGCATCATCAGCGGGATTCGACCGCAGATCGCGCAGACGATCGTTCATCTCGGCGTTGACCTGGGCGACGTCATCACGAAGGCAACCCTGGCCGATGCCTTCGCGCTCGCCCTCCAGCGCAGGGGCATGACCGTGACGCGCGCCACCAAGCGCAGCTGAGCGCCTGCCTTGGAACGAATCCCGATCTTGAAGATGGGCGACCATCTCCTCGTCACCATCCAGGTCGATATGCACGACCGCCTCGCCACCACTCTGCAGGACGACCTCACGGAGCGGATCGTGAGCACGCATGCGCGCGCGGTGCTGATCGACATCTCGGCGCTGGAGGTCGTGGATTCCTTCATCGGTCGCACGCTCGGCAACATCGCGGCCATGTCGCGCATCCTCGACGCCCAGACGGTGGTGGTGGGCATGCGACCGGCGGTCGCGATCACGCTCGTGGAGCTGGGCCTTGCCTTGAAGGGCGTGCGTACCGCCCTCAACGTGGAAAAAGGCATGGAAGTCCTCCGCGCCTCGCTTGCGGAGACCGCCAACGGTGCGTGGGAATCCGACGACGCGCGAAAGGGTACGGATGTCCACGCTGAAGGATGAGACGCTCGCGATCCGGTCCGCGGACGACATCGTCGTCGTACGGCAGGTGGTGCGGGCGTGGGCGATTGAGCTGCGCTTCAGCCTCGTCGATCAGACGAAGATCGTGACGGCTGCCAGCGAGCTCGCGCGGAACACGCTCGACTATGGGGGCGGCGGCACCGTCCGGCTCGCCGCGCTCCTCGAAGGGAGCCGGCGCGGCCTCCGCCTCGTCTTCGAGGACAAGGGACCGGGCATCCCGGACCTCGCGCTCGCGATGAAGGACGGCTACACGACCGGTGGCGGCCTCGGGCTCGGGCTCGGCGGCGCCAAGCGACTGTCGAGCGAGTTCAGCATCGACTCGCGTCTCGGGGAAGGGACGCGGGTCGCCATCACGCGATGGATCTGATCGGCGCGCAGCTCTTCCCGATCGCCGAACGCAGCCAGGCCGCCTCCGCGCGCCGCGCGGCGGCGGTGCTGGCGGCGCACGTCGGTCTCGACGAGGTCACGGGTGGCAGGGTGGCGGTGGTGGTGACGGAGGCGGCGACGAATCTCATCAAGCATGCCGGCGGCGGCGAGATCATCCTTGCCCCGTTCGCGGAAGCGGGGGTCGGCGGTATGGACATGCTCGCGCTCGACAAGGGACCCGGGATGGTCAACGTCGCCAAGTACCGGCGCGACGGATTCTCGACGGCGGGTACCGCGGGCATCGGACTCGGCGCCATTGCGCGCATGGCGAGCTTCAGCGACATCTACTCGCGTCCGGGCCTGGGCACGGCGGTCCTCGCCCGCTTCGCGGCGCCGCCGCGGGCGTCGTCGCTCGGCGCGCCGAGCATGGAGGTGGGGGGCGTATCCGTTCCCAAGCGTGGCGAGGAGGTGTGCGGGGACGGGTGGGCGGCGAACGTGCGTGGTCTCATGGCGATGATCGTCGTTGCCGACGGTCTCGGCCATGGCATTCTGGCCGCCGATGCCGCGCGGGAGGCGGTGAAGACAGTGCAGGCGTCGGTGGGCGAGCGTCCCGGCGTCGTCCTCGAAGCCGCGCATGGCGCGCTCCGCGGTACGCGGGGGGCGGCGGTGGGCGTGACGAGCGTCGATTGCGGGCGGGGCACCGTGACGTTCGCGGGGGTGGGGAACATCGCGGGCGCCATCATTGCCGACGGCGCCTGCCGCAGCGTCGTCTCCCACAATGGGATCGTCGGACATCAGTTCCGGACCGTGCAGGAGTTCACGTATCCGTGGCCGCCCGATGCGGTGCTGGTGCTGCATTCGGATGGGCTCACCAGCCACTGGAGTCTCGATCGCTATCCCGGGCTCGCGCAGCGACACCCCTGCCTCATCGCGGGCGTGCTCTACCGGGACTTCACGCGTGGCCGCGACGACGTCACGGTCGTGGTCGCGAAGCGGCGCGCGGCATGAGCCTGCGCATTCTCTCGGTGTCGCTCAAGTACGAGCCCGACGTCGTGGTCGCCCGCCAGCGCGCGCGCCAGCTCGCGCGGCTCATGGCCTTCGATGCGCAGGATCAGGTCCGCATCGCCACCGCCGTCTCCGAGATCGCGCGCAATGCGTTCCGGTACGCGGGCGGCGGCACCGTGGAATTCGGCGTCGAGGGACGGACGCCGCCCCAGCTCCTGGAGATCGTCGTCAGCGACCGTGGACCCGGCATCGCGCACGTGGCCGAGGTCCTCGGTGGTCGGTACCGCTCGGCCACGGGCATGGGAGTCGGCATCCTGGGCGCGCGGCGGCTCATGGATCAGTTCGACGTGCAGACGCAGCCCGGCGCCGGGACACGGGTGGTGCTGCGCAAGCTTCTCCCCCGCGCGGCCGGCTTCCTGGGACCCGCGCGACTGGCCGCGATCGCGGACGAGCTCGCCCGGGAGGCGCCACAGAGCCCGATCGAAGAGGTGCAGCGCCAGAACCAGGAGCTGCTGCAGGCGCTGGACGAGCTGCGGCGCCGTCAGGACGAGCTCACCCGACTCAATCGCGAGCTCGAGGACACCAATCGCGGCGTGGTCGCCCTCTATGCGGAGCTGGACGAGAAGGCGGACCATCTCCGGCGCGCGGACGAGCTGAAGTCGCGCTTCCTCTCCAACATGAGCCACGAGTTCCGGACGCCGCTGAACTCGATCACCGCGCTCTCGTACATCCTGCTCGATCGCGTGGACGGGGAGCTGACCCCGGAGCAGGTCAAGCAGGTGACGTTCATCCGCACCGCCGCCCACGATCTGTCCGAGCTCGTCAACGACCTGCTCGATCTCGCCAAGGTCGAGGCCGGCAAGATCGTCGTCCGTCCCATCGAGTTCGAGATCGACAATCTCTTCGGCGCCCTGCGGGGGATGCTGCGGCCGCTGCTCGTGAACGAATCCGTCAATCTGATATTCGAGACGCCCGACGGCATCCCGGCCGTCTTCACCGACGAGGCGAAGGTCTCCCAGATCCTCCGCAACTTCATCTCCAATGCGCTCAAGTTCACCGAGCGCGGCGAGGTGCGCGTGACGGCCACCTTCGACGCCGCGAGCGACACTGTCGTCTTCGCGGTCGCCGACACCGGCATCGGCATCGCGCCCGAGGATCAGGAGCTGATCTTCGAGGAGTTCACGCAGGTGGAGAGCCCGCTCCAGAAGCGCGTGAAAGGAACCGGGCTCGGCCTGCCGTTGACCCGGAAGCTCGCCCAGCTTCTCGGCGGCGGCGTCGCGGTGAGCAGCACCCCGGGCGTCGGGTCGACGTTCTCGGCCGTGATCCCGCGCGTCTACCCGCGGGCGACCGGTGTCGAGGCCGACGCCGCCAGCACGCCTGCCGGCGACGCCAGCCCCACCGCGCCCGTCCTCGTCGTGGACGACGACACCGCCGCCCTCACGATCTACGACAAATACCTGAAGGGCTCCGGATTCGGGATGATTCCGGCGCGCTCGCTCCGCGATGCGCGCCAGGCCCTGAGCGTGGTGCGGCCGCGCGCGATCCTGCTCGACATCGTGCTCCACGGCGAGGAGAGCTGGAAGTTCCTGGCCGAGCTGAAGGCAGCCGACGCCACCCGCGACATCCCGGTCATCGTCCTCAGCACCACCGACGATCCCGGGAAGGGCCTGGCCCTCGGCGCCGACGTCTACGCGGTCAAGCCCGTCCAGCGCGACTGGCTCCTCGCAACCTTGCGCGGCGTGACCGGCGTCGCGCGCGTGCCGGCCGCGCTCGTGATCGACGACGAGGACGCCTCCCGTTATGTCCTGAAGCGGCTGCTGACCGAGATCGGCTGCACGGTCACGGAAGCGCCCAACGGCGCCGGCGGCCTCGACCTCGCGCGCCGCCTCCATCCCGACGCGATCTTCCTCGACCTCGGCATGCCCGAGATGTCGGGCCAACAAGTTCTGGCCGAGCTCAAGTCCGATCCCGCGCTCGCCGACATCCCGGTCATCGTCGTGACCGCGAAGGCGCTGGACGACAGGACACGCGACGAGCTCCGCGCCAGCGTCGTCGGCATCCTCTCCAAGGACCATGACTCCCGCGAAGCCGCGCTCGCCGCGCTGCTGGAGGCATGGGCGAAGGCGGGGCTGGCGCCGGTATGACCCTCACCGCCGTGGCGTCGCCGACCATTCTCACCGTGGACGACAATGCGGGCGCCCGTTACGCGGCGGCGCGGATCCTCCGCAACGCGGGATATCGCGTGCTCGAGGCGGCGAACGGGAGCGACGCGCTCGCGCTGGTAAAGGGCGAGCAGCCCGACCTGGTGTTGCTCGACGTGCGTCTGCCCGACATCAGCGGTCTCGAGGTCTGCAAGCGCATCAAGGCCGATCCCGAGACCGCGTTCATTCCGGTCCTCCAGATGTCGGCGTCGTTCGTCAACACTCGGGATACCGTGCGCGGCCTCGAGAGCGGCGCCGACGCCTATCTCACGGAGCCGATCGAGCCGTCCGTGCTCCTCGCCACCGTCAAGGCCCTCATGCGCTTGCGCCTCGCGGAGTCCGCTCTCCGGGAGTCGGAGGCGCGACATCGGCTGCTCTTCGAGAGCAACCCGCTGCCGACGTGGCTCGTCGATGCCGCGTCGCTCGCAATCCTCGCCGTGAACACGGCCGCGGTGACGGCCTACGGCTACACGCGCGAAGAATTCCTCGACATGACCCTGCTCTCCCTGATGCCGCGCGACGAGCATCCGTCGTTCGTCGCCGCCGCCGCCCAGGCCGAAGAGCGTGTCCTCGAGCCGTCGCGCCAAGTGAAGAAGGACGGCGCCGTCCTCGACGTGGAAATCACGCTGGCGCCGGTCCCGCTGCGCGGCCGGGAGGCGCGGCTGGTCATCGCGACCGACGTCACCGAGCGCCGCCGCATCGAGCAGGCGCGCGCGGAGCTGTTCGTTCGCGAGCGGGAAGCGCGCGAGCAGGCGGAGGCCGCCAACCGGGCCAAGGACGAGTTCCTCGCCATGCTGTCGCACGAGCTGCGTACGCCGCTCAACGCGACCTATGGGTGGGCGCGCATCCTCCGTCGCAGCGACCTGGATCCCGCCACCGTCCACCGCGCCGTGGACGTGATCGAGCGCAACACCACGCTCCAGTCGAAGCTCATCGACGACCTTCTCGACGTCTCGCGCATCATCAGCGGCAAGCTCTCGCTCCGTCTGGAGCCGCTCGACTTCGGCGAGGTGGTGGTGGCGGCCACCGAGGCCGCCCGCTCCCACGCGGAGGCGAACGGGTTACGGCTCGAGGTCGACGTGAAGCTGCGCGAGGCCACCGTGAGCGGCGACCGCCACCGGCTCCAGCAGGTGCTCGGAAATCTGCTCTCCAACGCCGTGAAGTTCACGCCGCGCGGTGGCGTCGTCACGGTGCGGATGGAGGCGGGGCGCGGGGAGGCGCGCGTGATCGTGCGCGACACCGGCGCCGGGATCAAACCGGAGTTCATGCCGTACATCTTCGAGCGCTTCCGTCAGGCCGACAGCTCGAGCGCGCGCGCGTTCAGCGGGCTCGGTCTCGGTCTCGCCATCGTCCGCCATCTCGTCGAGCTGCATGGGGGTACCGTCACCGCGCACAGCGCAGGCCGCCAAGGCGAGGGCGCCACCTTCACGGTGACACTGCCACTCGCGCGCGGCGTCCGCGTGGTCGATCACGCGTTCGGTGAGCCGCCTCCCCTCTCCACCGAGCCTCGCCTCGACGGCGTGCACGTGCTGGTCGTGGACGACGACGACGATGGCCGCGCGCTCGTCACGGCCGTGCTGGAGAGCGCGGGAGCGCGGGTGACGCCGGCCGCCTCCACCGCGGAAGGGCTCACCGCGCTCGACGTCACCGTCCCCGACGTGCTCGTGAGCGACATCGGCATGGCCGGGGACGACGGCTACATGTTCATGCAGGAGGTGCGGCGGCGTCTCGCCGCGAAGGGCGTCCGCATGCCGGCCATGGCCCTCACCGCGTACGCGATGGCCGACGACGCAGCGCGGGCGCTGGAAGCCGGGTTCGAGGTCCACGTGGCCAAGCCGGTCGAGCCCGCGTACCTGATCGGGCTCGTGGCCCGCCTCGCCCGTCCCGCCTGACGGACGCGCCGCGCGCGGTATTGCGCCTAGAGGTGGGTGAGGCGCTCGCGCTCGGGCGGCGCGTCGCGGCGAAGTCGGCGCTCGAGGACCTCGCGAGCGATCGTGCGTCCGCCGAGGCCGAGCGCGAGCGAGACGGCGAAGACGAGGCCGCCGAAGGTGATGCCGAAGGCCACCAGCACCATCTCCTTGCCGATGCCCATGTGCGTGAACGCCATCGCGATCGCGAACAGCAGGACGCCCCAGTGCGCGGCGCGCGCGAGCAGTCGTGCCTCGGGGACGCCGGCATTGACGAGGGCAATGAGCAGTCCCTGGCTGAGGAAATTCGCCACCAGCCACCCCACGATCAGGATGAGCACCGCCGCGAAGAGCGGAGGCAGGAACGCGACCAGGAACGCGGTCGCGCCCGGTGTTCCCGGCAACGCGAGCGAATCGATGCCGACCCCCGCGAACAGCACGAAGATCGCCCAGAAGGCGAGGACCCCGAATGCATCGGATGGCGAGCGGAGGACTCCGGCCCGGCGCAGCGCCGCCGCCAGCCCCAGTCGCTCCATGTGATGGTCGAAGTTGATCGCCCGCGCGAGCCGCGTGATCACGACCCGGATGAGCCAGCCGAAGAGGAGGCCCAGCGCCACGAACGCGAACATCACGAGCAAGGCGGGAAGGATGGTGACGAGCCGTGCGCCCGCGTTCGTCATCGCCGTCCGGAACTGGGCCGCCCACGCCTCGGTCATGGACGCACGATACACCTTGGCCCCGCGGTCATCTAGCCGCTCTCTCCCGCGTATCCAACCCTGATTCGGCCGCGGTCATGGCGCGGGGGCCCGGCGCAGGCTAGCCAAAACAAGCCGGCGCCCATACAATGCGGAGCCATGATTGCCGCAGCGCGCTGGATCGCGATCGGCTGCCTGCTCACGCTCGCCGGCTGCGGCGGCGGGACTCGCGAGCGGCAGTGGCTGAAGGTCAACCAGAGCTACACGACCGAGGAATTCCGCCGCGACCATGCCGCCTGCACCACCAACAAGAAGCTCGACGAGCCATGCATGCGTAGCCGGGGCTGGGTCGATGTCAGCCCATCGCAGGCAGACAAGGTGGTCGACCCCGATGTGCAGCGAGGCCGGAACTACGGGGGGGCGCCGGCGCCGCCGCAAATCAACCCACCGGCTCGCAGGTGACGCCGCAGTCGCGCACTCCACCGGCTCGCACGTAACGCCGCCGCCGCTCGTCACGATTCCTGTCGCCACGGAGGTCTGAGGCCATGCGTTTCGGCGTGTTCACGAGTCTCGGCAATACGACGTGGGACGATGTCCAGCGCCTGTGGCGTCACATCGACGCCAGCGGCTGGGACGCCGCCTGCGTGACCGACCACTTCATGCCGAACACGCCGGACAAGCTCGGCGACACGCTGGAGGCGTGGACAATGCTCTCCGCGCTGGCGCCGCAGACGACGCGCATGCGCGTGGGCACCATCGTGCTCGGGAACACGTATCGCCATCCCGCGGTGACCGCGAAGATGGCGGCCACGCTCGACATCGTCACCGGCGGCCGGCTGATCTGCGGTTTGGGTGCGGCGTGGCAGGAGAACGAGCATCGCGCCTACGGCATCCCGTTCTACACGGTGGGGGAGCGCCTGGGACGTCTCGAGGAGGCATGTCAGATCATCACGTCGCTCTGGACCCAGCCCCGCACGACGTTCAAGGGCCGCTACTACCAGCTCGAGGACGCGCCCCTGAGCCCGAAGCCGGTGCAACGCCCGCGTCCCGAGCTGATGATCGGGGGCGGGGGCGAGCGGGTGACGCTCCGGATCGCGGCCCGTCACGCCGATCACTGGAACGTCTGGGGCGGCCCCGCGACGCTGGCGCGGAAGGGACGGCTCCTGGACGAGCATTGCGCCGCCGTCGGCCGCGATCCGAAAAGCATCGTCCGTTCCGCGAACATGGCGCTCGCGTTATCCGACGATCCCGCCGACGTCGAGAAGGTGCGTTCCGCCCTCGCGCGGCGCTTCGGCATGGCCGAAGAGGTCGCCCGCGACAGCACGCTCGGCGGCTCCGTGGCCGAGGTACAGGAGAGCCTCGGTCGCCTCCGCGACGCGCGCGTGGACATGGTGTGGATCCCCACCATGCTCTTGCCGCAGGACCCGCGCGCGATGCTCGATCGCTTCAAGAACGAGGTTGCGGCAGCCTTTCGCTGACGTGGCCGTTCACGTACGGTAGCCCGAGCTCCACGCCCTCCACGTCGGAGCGTTCCCCGGCGCCGCCGCCGTACGGATACTGCGGGGCGAGGCTCTGCGCGATCCGGATGCACTGCGCCACCATCGCGGTGTCGCCGAGCGCCCCGAATCCTTCCGCCGCCTTCAGCACGCCCGTGACCGACCGCTGCTGGCGGGCGCGGAACTGCGCCGTCCAGTACGTCTCCCGCGCCCGCGCGCGCGCGGCCGTCCCGAAGTTGGGGAGGCGGCCGATCCGCGTGCAGGCGGCCGCGACCTCGACGAGCCCGCGCCAGCCCGCATCGTCGAGGGCGGCGCCATAGGCCTCACGCCACGCCCGCACGGCGAGGGCACGGTCGCCCTCTTCGATGGCGGCGTCCATGATGCGCAGCGGTGCCAGCCACGGCATTTCCGTCGGGATTTCGTTCATCTCGCTCATTGCGCGATCTCCTCTCGATTCGTATGAACGCGCGTTGACCAGCGTTCCGTGAAGGCCCGCACGCGTCCGCGGGCGAGCGTGTCGCCTCTGCCGTCGGCGAGCCGCCGCGCGATCACGATGCACTGCCGCACCACGTCGTCGTCACCGAGACCCGCGAACCCTTCCGCCGCCCGCAACACGCCATCGACCGACCTCCCGTGGCGCGCGCGCACGAGCGCAGCCAGATAGGCGGCGCGCGCTTCAGCGCTCGCCTCCGCGCGCGCTTCGTTCCGCTCCGCCATTCGCCGAAAGCCGTCGCCGACGTCCACCAGGCTCTCCCAGCCCTGTACGCGCAGGGCGGCCGCGTAGGCGGCGCGGAGATGCACCTGGGCGGCGGCCACGTGGCCACGCGCGAGCTCCTCGTCGGCGGTGTTGAGATGGGCGGTCGACTCGGCGAGGGGGGCGCCGCCCGGCGTCTCCACCGTCAACACCTCCGCCATCGCCACCACCATGACCAGCAGCGCGCCGATCCCGATCGCGCCGAAGGCGAAGGGAACGTACCAGCGCGAGAGCCACGGCTCGTTCATCGCCTCCTCCTGGGGGCCGAACCGGTGATCGACCGCCTGCGATTGCGTGTCGTGCACGCCGTAGAGGAAAGGCAAGGCGGGTACCACAGCACCGACGTGAAGAATCGAGCACTTGCGTGAAGCGACGGCGTTCACTGCTCAGGAGTTGAACAGCGGATTGACCACCGCCACCCTTGAGCGCGGAGGTAAGATGCAGCGCGATGAACCCGCTCCGCGAATTGCTCGGCGAGAGCGCGGCGATCGGGGCAGTTCGCGAGAAGGTCGAGCGGCTCCTCCAGCGACAGCGCGACGCCCGGCGTCTCCCGCCCGTGCTCATCCAGGGAGAAACGGGAACCGGCAAGGGTCTGCTTGCCCGCGTGCTTCACCGCGCGGGGCCACGGGCCGACGGCCCCTTCGTGGACGTGAACTGTGCCGCCATCCCGGAAACGCTCCTGGAGGCGGAGATGTTCGGCTACGAGCGCGGTGCGTTCACGGACGCCCGGCGCTCCAAGCCCGGCCTGCTCCAGACCGCGCACCGCGGAACGATCTTTCTCGACGAAGTCGCGCTGCTCCCGGAGGCCCTGCAGGCCAAGCTCCTCAAGGTCATCGAGGAGCGGTCGGTGCGCCGGCTCGGCAGCACGCGCGATGAGCTGGTCGATGTCTGGGTCGTCACCGCCACCAACGAGGATCTCCGGCGGGCGGCGACGGAACGGCGATTCCGCGAGGACCTCTATCATCGGCTCGCCGTCCTGACGTTGCAGTTGCCGCCGCTCCGCGAACGCGGGAGCGACGTCATCGACCTCGCCGAGCATTTCCTGACCCGCGCGTGCGCCGACTACGGTGTCGCCGCGAAGCGGCTCACGGAGGACGCGCGCGCCGCGCTTCGCCGATACCGCTGGCCGGGCAACGTGCGGGAGCTCGCGAACGTCATGGAGCGGGTCGCCTTGCTCGAAGCCGAGGACGACGTCACCGCGGAGGCGCTCGGCCTCACGGAGGCGCCCGCGCCGCGGGCGCCGACCACGCCGGACTCGGAAGACGCGGGAAAGCTCGATGAGGTCGTCCGCGCGCGCGTGGTGGAGGTCCTCCTGCGCACGGGATGGAACATCTCGCGCGCCGCCGCGCTTCTCGGCATCTCGCGCAACACCTTACGATCGCGGATCGAGAAATACGGGCTGGAAGCACCGCTGCGCCCCGCACCGGGTGGACGAACGCGCGGCGCCGCGCCCTCCGCCCCCGTGGCCGTGCCCGCGCCGCCGGCAGCACCGGGGCCGCTGCGCTGGGAGCGACGGCCGGTGACGCTGTTGCGCATCGCGCTCACCGACGACGTCGATCCCGACGCGCCTGCGGACACCGGCCGCGGCTTCGACATCGTGCTCGACAAGGTGAGGACCTTTGGCGGGCGCGTGGAAGGCGTGAGCCTGACCGGAGTGGTGGCGGCGTTCGGCGTCGATCCACTGGAGCAGGCGCCCGATCGGGCCGGTCACGCCGCGATGGCCATCCAGCGCGCCTTCGAGCGCGAGCGCGAGACGGGCAGCCGCCTCCCCGTGCTGCGGCTCGGGATTCACTTCGGGCACTTCCTGGTGGGACAGGGAAGCGGCGCCGTCGAGCTCGCGGAAGAGGCGAAGGGACCGGCGACGGCGGCGCTCGAACAGCTGATGGCGGGCGCCGAACCCCAGGCCATCGTCGTCTCGGAGCCCGCTGCCACCGTTCTCGAGCGCGCGTTCGACCTCATCGCGGTTGGTGAGGACGTGGGCCGCGGTCGCGTGTTCGCGCTCGTCGGGCTCGGGCGGGGACTCTTCGGCAAGGCGCGGCAGGTCGCGACCTTCGTCGGCCGGCACCGTGAGCTCGAGCTGTTGTGGAGCCGGATCGAGTCGGCGCTCCGCGGCAACGGCCAGATCGTGGGCGTCGGCGGCGAGCCGGGGATCGGCAAATCGCGCTTGCTGTTCGAATTCAAGCAGAGCCTCACCGGCAAGGCGCTCTACTACCTCGAAGGCCACTGCCACGCCTATGCCGCGACCGTGCCGTACCTTCCCGTGGTGGACATCGTGAAGGCCGCGTGCGGGCTCGAGGACACCGACACGCCGGAGACGATGGCGGAGAAGGTCAACGCGGCGGCGGCGCACGCCCGCCTCGACGCGGACGCCGCCACCAGCATTCTCCACGTGCTCGGGGTGAAGCAGGCGGCGGCCGCCATCGGCACCATGGACCCGGAGGCGGTCAAGAAGCGTATGTTCGATGCGGTGCGCCAGCTCCTCGTCAGCCTGTGCGGCGAGCGCGCCATCGTGCTCGTGCTCGAAGACCTGCACTGGATCGACCGCACGTCCGAGGAATTCTTCGCCGCCCTCGCCGACACCGTGTCCGCCACGCGAATGCTGCTCGTCTCGACGTACCGTCCGGGCTATCGGCCGCCGTGGATCGAGAAGTCGTACGCGACCCAGATGGCGCTGCAGCCGCTCGCCCCCGACGACAGCGTGCGCGTGCTCCGCGCCGCTCTCCGCCGCGACGACGTCGCGGAGTCGGTGGTGAGCGCGATCGTGGCCAAGGCGGAAGGCAACCCGTTCTTCCTCGAAGAGCTCGCGCGGACGGTCCGTGAGCAACCCGAATCGGCAGCGACGCTGCGGGTGCCGGACAGCGTACACGGCGTGCTGCTCGGACGCATCGACCGGCTCGCTCCCGAGGATCGCCACCTTCTTCAGACGGCGGCGGTGGTGGGAAAACGTGTCCCCTTCTCGGTCATCGCCGCCGTCGCCGAGGTCACGGAGGACGAGCTCCGCCGCGGCTTCGCCCGCCTCAAAACCGCGGAGTTCCTGTACGAGGCGGTGCCGGCGGCGATGCCCGAGTACGCGTTCCGTCACACGCTCACCCACGAGGTGGCCTACGCGAGCGTGCTCGAGGACACCCGGCGGCGGCTCCATCGCCGCATCGTGGACGCCATGGAAACGCTGTACGCGGAGCGCCGCCACGAGCACGTCGAGCGTCTCGCCGATCACGCGTTCGCCGGTCAGGCGTGGCCGAAGGCGGCCGCGTATCTCCGCCAGGCCGGGCAGAAGGCGTTCAACAGCGCCGCCTACCGTGAAGCCGTCAGCTACTTCGAGCGCACGCTGGAGGCGATGAGTCAGTTGCCGGAGCGTGCCGAGACGGTCCGCGACGCCGTCGACGTGCGCTTCGAGCTCCGCAACGCGCTGCAGCCCATCGCGGCCTTCGCCGCCATCGTGGACCGCCTGCGCGAAGCGGAACGCCTCGCCCAGGGTCTCGGTGATCAGCGCCGGCTGGGCCGCGTCTACGCGTACCTCACGGACTACTTCCGCCTCGCCGGGGATACCGTGCGCGCGATCGAGGCGGGCGAGCGCGCGCTCGCCATCGCCGATGCGCTCGACGACTTCGGGCTCAAGGTCTCCATCCGCACGTACCTCGGTCAGGTCTACTACGCCCGCGGCGAGTATCGCCGCGCGACAGAGTTCTTCCGCCCCAACGTGGAGCTGCTCGCCGACGATCTCGCGCGCGAGCGCTTCGGGCTTCCCCAGTTCCCGTCGATCCACTCCCGGGCGTGTCTGGTGTGGTGCCTGGCCGAGCTCGGCGAGTTCGAGGAAGCACGACGCCGCGGTGAGGAGGCGGTGCAGATCGCGGAGTCGTCCGGTCAGCCCCTCGGGCGCACGGTCGCGACGTCGGGAATCGGCATCCTGTATCTACAGCAGGGCGAGCTCGAGCAGGCGATCACGGTCCTCGAGCACGGGGTGGATCTGAGCGAGACATGGCGCATTCCGCTCTGGTGGCCGCGTCTGGCGACGGCTCTCGGCGCCGCCTACCTGCTCGCAGGCCGCGGCGCGGAGGCGGTGCCGTTGCTGGAGCAGGCGGCGGAGCGCGCGGCGGCGATGCGGCTGCTCGGCGGACAATCGCTCTCGATGCTATGGCTGGCGGAGGCGTACCTGGCCGCGGGTCGGTGGGCGGACGCCTCCGCGGTGGCGGCGCGCGGTCTCGAGCTCGCCACCAACCACGAACAGCGCGGCTATGAAGCGTATCTCCGGCGGCTGCTCGGGGAGCTCGCGCTCCGCGCGGATCCGGTGGACACCGAAAGCGCGCGCCAGGCGCTCACGAGCGCGCTCGATCTCGCCGAGCGTCTGGAGATGCGGCCACTCGTCGCTCACTGCCGGTGGAGCCTCGCCCGTGTCGCGGAGCGCGCGGGAGCGCAGGCGGAGGCGTCGGAGCACCTCGCCATCGCGGTCGAGTCGTTCCGGAATCTCGGTATGCAGTGGTGGCTCGAGCGGGCGGCGCCGCCCGGCCGGACCGCCGCCTAGTCCGCCCTCCGCCCGCGCGCGGCGTGAGCGTCGCCGCTCCCCCGTCCGAGTCCGAGAAAAGCTCGTCGGCGTGGATGAGGTCGGGCAGCGTATCGAGGTCGCGTACGATGTAGTGGTCCGGGTCGGTGTCGTACGGCTCCGCGACGTCGATGTTTTTCCGGAGGGCGAGGCGGACGTACGTCACCGCCATGTTGTGCTTGCCCGTGAGATCGAGCAAGTTGGTCCCCGCCAGGAACCGTCCCGCGTTGATCTCGGTCACGCACGGCACGCCGCGGGCGTCTTCCTTGAGATCGACGCTGAAGATCCCGCGCGCGCGACGATCCACGGCCCGCACCGCGCGCGCCGCCACGTCGACCACGCGCGGCTCGCGCACGGTCTTCGCGAGCGAGGCGACGGACGACACGCCGCTCGGAGTCCCGCCGCCGACGAAATAGGCGAGGCGCTCGAACGTCTTGGCGAGGACGAGCCGCCCCTCGAGCCACAGCGTCTGACACCCGAAGTCCCGGCCGGGCAGATATTCGGAGAGCGTGAACGCGGTGACCGGCACGCCACGCATCTGCCGCCAGCACTCGATCCAGTGTCGCGCCACCGCCGCGCTCGCCACCGGCGCCGCCCCGCTCGAACCCGAGCCCGTCCGGATCCGGCACCAGGCGCGAGATCCCGACGCCACCCGCCGAAAGCTCGCGGCGAGCGTGGCGACGCTCCGCACGCGGACGGTCAGCGGCGCAGGAATGCCGCGCGCGCGCAGGAACGCCGCCAGCTCGTCCTTGTTGCGGCAGCGCTGAAGAGCGCGCAGGCGCGGCAGGAACAATCGCTGGCGCAAGGGGCCACGCGCCTGCGCGAGGCGCAGCACGCTGGCGTCGGTGGTGGGAATGACGAGCGCGACGTTTTCCTGACGCACGAGGCGCGCGATGGCGGCCAGCATGCGAGGATCGCCGGGGACGGCGTAGTTGCGATCCGCCGTCGACTTCTTCAGCGCAAAACGGTCGTCGTGGCAGCCGACGACGACCAGCGAGGGGTCGCCCGCGCGGAGGCTGCGGATGAGATTGTTGGCGGGCCCGCTGCCCGCTTCCGTCACGAGGACGGTGGCGCCGCTCATCGGCGGCGCGATGTCCTCCGGGCGCGGCGCGACGTCCTTGGCATTCCTCCCGCGCGTGCAGTGGCGTCGCGCTGCACCGTGTTCACCGTGAATCCGTGCCGGGCCCCGAGCCGGCGAATCTCGAGCAGGAGCGCCTCGAGGCGAGGCCCGTCGAGGTCGGCAGTCAGCTCGAGCCGCTCCAAGACATCACGCTCGCTGCCGCTCAGCCTCCGGGCCGCCGTGGCTTGAGCCTCGAGTTGTTTTTCTTCAGCAGTTGCTTGAGCGCCGCTTTGAATGCCCTCTGCTCCGGCCGCTCGCGCGGGCCGCGAATCTCGATCACTGCGATGCGTTTGCTGCCGGCCTTGATCGGTCCAAAAGGCACGATGGTTCCTCCTTGTCGCCTCGTCGGCGCGGCCGTTCATCCTCTTCCGGTAGGCGGGCGTTGCTTCAGCTTCGCGTTGTGCTTCTTGAGGAGACGATTCAGCTCCGCACGGAGCGCCAACTGTTCTTTTCGGGTGCGCGGGCCGTGGATCTCGATCACGGCGCGGCTGCGTTCCCGGTCGTTCAGTGGTCGAAAGGGCACGGTGCTGTCTCCTTGTCGATGACTGCCCCGTCACAGCCGCGGTGTGATGCCACGCTGCTGAAACAGCGCGCGGAGGATCGGACCGTGCTGTCCTCCGTAGAGCTCGCGGTCGGCGGCGATCAGGTTCGCCGCCGCCTGTGCGTACGAGAAGCCATCGGGCACCAGCTTGCGCCACGCGAGGGCGAGCAACGGGGCGAGAACATCGCGGGCATCCAGCAACGCCTCGCGGAACTCCGGGGCGGCGCCTTCGTAGTGGCGCGGAAAGTCCGCCTGCACGTGCTCGAGCGTGGTCCACGTGGGGCGATGGCGGGCGGCGGCGAGGTCGGGCACGACCTTCCGGTCCATCAGATTGCACTGGTAGATGGCGACGAGGACGTCGTAGACGGCGCCCGAGAACGGCAGCGAGTAGCCGTGGGTGTCATAGTCGAACCAGGCCGGGTCCATCAGCTCCATCGTCTCGTGATTGAAGAGCTTCCGGGCCTCACGCTCACGGGGGTCATCCGGTTTGCGGTATTCGCCGATGCGCGACAGCACATTGGCGCTATGCAGCCGTCCCTTCTCCTCGTCGAGCACGTGCTTCACGATGTCGTCGACGTGGAGCGAGGTCACGACGCTCGCGAGATCCGCGCACGCTTCCTCGTGCGCGCGGTACTCGATCGTCTTCTTGTCCTCGACGGGGTTGCCGACGACGGATTTGAAGATCAGATGCCCGGCCTCGTGGGTCACGGTGTCGAAGTTATCGGAGTAGGCCTCGGTGTTGTCCGGGTAGTCGGTGAAGCCGAACTCGAGGAAGCCCTCGCCAGACCATGCGTTGCCGGAGGCGACGCGCGGGATGACCTCGAGGTAGTCGTACGTGTCCGCGAAGTACCAGCGCACGGGCCCGCCGAGATGGTGCGCCCATACATCGAGCGCATAGCGGATGCTCGCGAACGTGGCCGCCGCCGAGAACTGTCGCGTGCCGGGATGGACGTGATCGAAATGACCATCCCGAGGCGCCAACGGCTCGTACGCGGGGCCCTCGAAGGGCGGCTTCCAGCGCGTGTTCCAGGTGCGATCGTCGCGGTACGGCTCCTTGTCCTTGGCGTCGATGACGCGGACGGCGCGGTCGCTGGGGCCGGCCGCGATCGTGCCGGGCGGGGAGTTCACGTAGAGCAGGAGCGGTTGCTTGGAGGCGCGCGACGGCGGCAGGACATAGACGCTGAACCGCGTGCCGCCTTGCTTGTCGACGCGGTACCGCGAGCGTCTCTCCATAGCGCCTCCGTTGGCGGCGTCGCGCCGACTGCCGTCGGGATGCGGTGAGCCGCGTACCGCTCGCCCATGCCGGCGAAGGAAGCGGTGCGGCGGACTTTAGGCGACCGGCCGGAACGTTGTCAAGCGACCGGCGGCGCTACGCCTTGCCCTCCAGCGCTACGCTTTACCCTCCAGCGCGCGGCGGAGCTGATCCAGATGATTGTCGTCGTGGTACGCCATCAGGGTCAGGAAGTCGTCCACCGTCATGCGGCCGCGGGTGGAGTGGATGCCTCCGCGCTGCCAGTGCTCGGGGCGGAGGCCGCGGAAGAACACGAGTGATTCGTCACGGCGTTTCCGGAAGGCGTCAAGGGCGGCCGTCGCGTCGTTGCGGAGATACTGCCGTTCCTCCGCCCACCGGTCGGGGTTGATGCCGAAGAACTTCGGATCGTCCATCGCCATCATGGCCTCGAAGCGACCCATGAACCCTTCCTCGACGTCGCGCAGGTGGCACACGATCTCCTTCGCGGCCCAGTTCTTGGCGTCGGGGCGGCGGGCGAGCTCGGCCTCGCCGCGGTCCTGGATGGCGGCCGCGAGCTCATCCGCCGTGCGCGCGAGACGTGCGATGCGCTGGTCGGCGGGCTGCTTCGCGTATTCGTCGATGGTCGGCATGGCGCTCTCCTTTCGGGGCACGAGCTGATAGAACAAGCTCGACTCCCGCTTGTAGAAGCCTTCCGTGTGGAAGGAATCGGCCAGGCGCAGCAACGCGTAGTCCACGTGGTGTCCGACCTCGTGCAGCAACGTCCGCAGATACGTGCGGAAGGCCACCACGCGCTTCTGCTTCGCCGTCCGCATCCACAGCTGAATCTTCGGCGCGCGTCCGGGCGAAGAGGTGTAGAGCCCGTGCAGCTCGCCCCACCCCGCGTGCGGGCGCGCCGCCAGCACTTCCACGCGCACGGGTGGGATGCGGAGCGCCTCCGTGATGCCGCGGATCAGCCGGTCGGAGGCGTCCTGGGTCGCCTTCCGATCCTCGGACTCGAGCGCGGCCTGCAGGGCAGCCACGCGCCCGTGCAGCTCCGACGCGCGGGGCAGGACGACGTCGGTGATGGAGTCGCTCTTCCGGTAGATGGCCTGCTGCGCGCGCGTCAATCGCGCGTAATACGAGAACGGCATTTACCGGGATCGCGTCCTTGCCGTCACCGTCCCGTCCACTTCGGCGGTCGCTTTTCCAGGAACGCGCGCGCGCCCTCGATGCGATCCTCCGTCGTGCGAAGCAGGGTGGCGAGGTCGTTCTCGAGCCGAAGCCCGTCCGCGAGCGGCAGCTGGAGGCCCTGCACCACCGCCTCCTTGGCGTAGCGCAGCGCCACCGGCGCCTTCGATGCCATCGTGCGCGCGAGGGTGGTGGCGGCGGCGAGCACCTCGGTCGCGGGCACCACCCGCTCGACGAGGCCGATGCGCAGCGCCTCCGCGGCGCCGATGCGGGCGCCGGTGAGGATCATCTCGAGCGCCTTGCCGCGGCCGACGAGACGGGGCAGCCGCTGCGTGCCGCCGCCGCCGGGGATGATGGCGAGGTTCACCTCGGTGAGGCCGAGCTGCGCATCCTCGCTCGCGATGCGGATATCGCACGCGAGCGCCAGCTCGAGGCCGCCGCCGAGCGCGAAGCCGCGGATGGCGGCGATGATCGGCTGCCCACAGCGCTCGATCGTCTGCCGGAAGTCCACGCGCCGGCGGTGCTCGCGGAAGCGCACGGGGACTTGCGGTTCCACGAACTCGCGGATGTCGGCGCCCGCGGAGAACGCACGCTCGCCCGCCCCCGTCACCACGATCGCGCGCACGTCGTCGTCGGTGGCGAGCTCACTGAAGCACCGCACGAGCTCCCCGCGCATGGTCTGGTTCATCGCGTTGTGCACGTCCGGCCGGTTCAGGGTGACGGTCACCACCCCGTCGGCGCGCTCCACGCGAATGGCCTCGAACGCGCTCACCGGACGATCCGCTTTTGGCGGAGCTTGGTCACCGCCGCCTCGTCATAGCCGAGCTCGCCCAGCACCTCGTCCGTGTGCTGCCCGAGCGTCGGCGGTGGTCCCGGATCCGGCGCCGGCGTGTCGGAGAAGACGAGCGGCGCGCCCATCAGCCGGAGCTTCCCCACCTCGGGATGGTCGTACTCGCGGACGAGGCCATGATGGCGCACGGCGGGATCGTCCATGAACTCCGCCAGCGTCTGCACGGGTGCGGCCGGAATGTCGTGCGCGCCGAGCACCTCGAGCCAGTGTGCGCGCGGCTGGCTGCGGAAGCGCTCTTCGAGGATCGGCATGAGAGCATCGGCGTGATCGAGCCGCAGCACCCACGAAGCGAAGCGCGGGTCCGCCGTGAGGTCCTCGAGGCCGAGCGCCTTGCACAGCTTCGCCCAGAACGACTGGTTGCCGCAGGCGAGGAAGAACCATTCCCCGTCGCCGGCCACGTACAGGCGATAGGTCGGGTTCGGACGTGACAGGAGCGGCTTGCCCGCATATTCGACGACGTTGCCCGACTGGAGCGCGAGCACGCCGTGTAGCAGCGACGTCTGTACGTGCTGGCCGACGCCGGTCCGCTCGCGCGCGAACAGCGCGGCGAGGATGGCCTGGGCGGCGAGGGCGGCGGTGTAGTAGTCGGTGACCGCGATGCGCAGGTATTGCGGCGGGCCGCCGATGCCCTGGAGCGCCATCACGCCGCCCAGGGCCTGGAGGAGCGGATCGAAGCCGGGGCGATCGACGTAGGGCCCGGTCGAGCCGAAGGCGGTGACCGACGAGTACACCAGGCGCGGATTGAGCGCGCGCAGGCGCGCGGGGCCCACGCCGAGGCGCTCCGCGACCCCGGGCCGCATGTTGTCCATCACCACGTCGGCGCCGCGTGCGAGCCGTTCCACCACGGCCACGCCTTCGGGGTCCTTCAAGTTGACGGCGATCGAGCGCTTGCCGCGATTCCAGCCGAAGAACCCGGGAAGCTCGCGAAAGGAGTCGCCCTCGAGCGACTCCACCTTGATGACGTCGGCGCCGAGGTCGGCCAGCATCATCGCCGCGTACGAGCCCGCGATGTAGCTCGTGAGATCGACCACGCGGAGCCCGCCGAGCGGGCTGGATGTTATAGGATCCGCGAGCAAGGCTTCGATCGTGGGTGGGCTGGGATAGGCGCGAGGTGGCTGCGCTCCTCCAAGTCCGATTTCACGCGGCGACCGCGCGCACGATGAGCTCGCGGTGGTGGTCGGCGTCGCCGTACATCGTCTCCAGCGCCTTCGCGTGCTTGAAGTAGAGATGGAGATCGTACTCCCACGTGAAGCCGATGCCACCGTGGACCTGGATTGACTCGCCGCACACCTTGCGCGCGGCGTCGCCCACGTAGGACTTCGCCACCGAGGCCGCCACCGCCGCGTCCTCCGCACCCGCGTCGAGCGCCCACGCCGCGTAGTACGTGGCCGCGTGCGCGTTCTCCACCTCGAGCAGCATCTCGGCGCACTTGTGGCGAATCGCCTGGAAGGAGCCGATCGGCTGACCGAACTGCTCGCGCACCTTCGCGTACTCCACGCTCATGTCGAGGCAGCGCCGCGCCGCCCCGAGCATTTCGGCCGCGGCTCCCACCGCGCCGCGCCGCAGCGCCGCTTCGAGAAGCGGCCGCGCTCCGCCCGGCGTGCCGAGAACGGCGTCGCCGCTCACGCTCACGCCGTCGAGCTTCACGTTCACCCAGCGCGTGGACGCATCGATCCCGGTCACCGGCGTGAGCGACATTCCCGGCGCGGAGGCCGGCACCAGGAAAAGACCGAGGCCGTCCGGCGTGCGGGCGGGAATCAGCAGCACGTCCGCGACGTGGGCCCACGGGACGAATCGCTTGATGCCGGAGATCCGCCAGCCCGTCCCCGCGCGCTCGGCGCGGGTGGTGACGGATTCGAGATTCCAGTCGAGATCGGCGTCGAGGAACGCGAGCGTCGCGCGCGCGCTGCCCATCGCGACCGCGGCAAGCCACTGCTGTTTCTGCGCCGCGGTGCCGGCCTCGGCGATCACCGACGCGGCCAGAATGGTCGGCACGTACGGACCCGGATAGGCCACGCGCCCGAGCTCCTCGAGCAGGACCGCCGTCTCCACCACGCCGAGGCCGCTCCCGCCGTACGCCTCGGGCAGGGCGAGGCCGAGCCAGCCGAGCTGGGTCATCTCCTTCCACAGCGTGTCGCTCTCGCCGCGCGGGTCGTCGGCGAGGGAACGGACGAGGGCGGGCGCGCAATGCGTCTCCAGAAACGTCCGCGCCGAGTTCTTCAGAAGCTGCTGGTCGGCGGTCAGCGCGAAGTTCACGACGCCTCCCGTGCCTTCA
>Ga0114129_10001498_pt1 | contig 31600 bp, 26 predicted proteins | sample RhiMetdeltSRZDD1_FD_80071 | JGI IMG/M metagenome (GOLD analysis project Ga0114129, IMG submission 80071) | Populus rhizosphere microbial communities from Tennessee, USA - Rhizosphere MetaG P. deltoides SRZDD1 (version 2) (version 2) | ecosystem: Host-associated > Plants > Roots > Rhizosphere >...
CAATATCGCTTCGTTCGCCTTCATGCCGGCCAAAGTCACCGCCGCCGCCGGGAAGCCGCTCACCTTCATCAACACCGACGACACGCCGCACCAGATCTCGGTGGCGAACGGGCCGAAGACCGCGGTGTTCCTGCGCGGGCAGCGCGCCTCGCTCACCTTCGACAAGCCCGGTGAGTACAACTACATCTGCGGGCTGCACCCCAGCATGAAAGGGGTCATCGAAGTTAAATAAGGGCCCCCGGCCGTTTCAGGTACCTCGTTTTGATGGCATCGAGGGCGTAGAAGGTGAGCGCCCCGACGGTGCCGGTGGGGTTGTAGCCGCCGTTCTGCGGGAAAGCGCTCGCGCCGACCACGAACACGTTCGGCACGTCCCAGCTCTGCAGGTACTTGTTGACCGCGCTGGTCGCGGGATCGGCGCCCATCACCGCACCGCCGGTATTGTGCGTGCTCTGGTAGGGCACGATGGTGTACTTCTCGGTGCGGGGATTGACGTTCATCTTCGAGGGCCCGATCGTCTTCGCGATCTCGGCAGCCTTGTTCGTGATCCAGGTCGACATCTTGTGCTCGTTCTCGTGCCGGTCGAAGGTCATGCGCAGGAGCGGCAGGCCCCAGAAGTCGCGGTAAGTCGGGTCGAGATCGAGGTAGTTGCCGCGGTAGCTCTGGCACGCGCCCTGGACCGCGATGCCGAACGAGCGGTTGAAGTACTTCGCCACCGCGCCTTTCCATTCGGCGCCCCAGCGCGGCGTGCCGCGCGGCACCGGGCGCACCTCGATCGGGCGCGAGCCGGTGGTGGCGGCCGACATGCCGCCGCCGCCGATGAAGCCGAGGCCCGAGTGGTCGAAGTTGTCGCCGTTGAACTCGTCGATGGTCATGCCGAGGCCGCCGGCCGCCATGAACTGGTTGAACACCTTGTCCTCGAAGAACAGCGTCACGCTCGAAGGCGTCTGGTAGGCGTAGTTGCGCCCGACGACGCCGGTGTTCGCCGCCGGATCGTAGGGCTGGCCGATTCCGGACATCAGCATCAGGCGCACGTTGTTCAGCACGTAGGACGTGAGAAGAACCAGCTCGGCGGGCTGCTCGAATTCGCGGCCGCGCGAATCGACGTAGGTGACGCCGACCGCGCGCTTCTTCGACGAGTCGAGGTTGACCTTGGTGACGTTGGCGTGCGTGCGCAGCTCGAAGTTCTTCTGCTTCATGAGGTTCGGCAGCACCGCGGTCTGCGGGCTCGCCTTGGCGCCCATCTCGCAGGCGTGGAATTGGCAGTAGCCGCAGTACACGCAGGCGTTGATGGTCGCGCCGTACTCGTTGGTGTACTGCCGCGACAGCGCGCCGGTCGGGGTTGGAAACGGCTTGTAGCCCATCTTCTCCACGGCCTGCTTGAAGAGCGAGCCGGCGTAGGTGGTCTTCAGCGGCGGGTTCGCGTAGTCGCGCGAGCGCGGGCCCTCGAAGGGGTTGCCGCCAGGAATGATCTTGCCCTTGAGGTTGCCGGCCTTGCCGCTGATGCCGTAGAGGTACTCGAAGCGGTCGAAATAGCGCTCGAGCTCATCGTAGGTCACGCCCCAGTCCTGGCTGGTGCAGTCGGCCGCGATCTGGTCCTTGCCGTAGCGCGCCAGCGTGCGGCTTCGCGTCTCGAAGTCCCACGGCAGGAAGCGCCAGGTGACCGCGCCCCAGTGCACCGCGGCGCCGCCCACGCCCTCGCCGGGACGGAACGAGCCGAGCTGGCGCATCGGCAGCGCGGTCTCGTTGGCGTTGTTGCGGAACGTGACCGTCTCGCGCGAGAGGTCCTGCATCAGCTCGTGGCGCTTGACGAAGCGCAGCTCGTCGTGCGCGTAGGGCATGCCGAAGTCGGGATCGGTGTCGCGCCAGCGGCCGCGCTCGAGGCCGACGACCTTGAGGCCGGCTTCGGCGAGCTCCTTCGCGAGGATCGTGCCGGTAAGGCCGACGCCGACGACGGCGACGTCTACTGGCTTGAGCCGGGTCGCCATGGGTCAGTCCTTCCGCGTAATGGTTACGTGCTTCGGATGGCCGTGCTCGTCGGCCGCGACGCGGCCTTCCAGCATGTCGGCGATCGACACGGGCTCGGCGTTGTAGGGCACGCCGTGCTTGTCGACCAGCGTCGTATAGACCGCGGCGACCCCGGGAAAGCCGACCAGCTTCCAGCCGACCTTGTCGCGGTTGCCGCCGTAGATCGGGTCGGCGAAGAATCCGTCGATCGTGCCCTCGAGCAGAAGGTTGAAGAAGAAGCGCGACGGCACGCTTTCCAGCGCGAGCTTGCCCTCTTCGAGGTTCTTGAGGACTTCGTCCTGCTCTTTAGCCGCGAGCTTTTCGAAAGGCTTGCCGAGATGTTGATTGATCTCGCGGATCGCCACGCGAAAGATCTCCTGCGGCGTGAGCGGCGACTGGTAGCCCTGCTGCGGCGTGCCCTCGGCGTACGGCCCCTGGCGGTACATCTTCGCCATCGTCCCCCAGCCGCCGAAGAGCTGCTGGTCGATGAAGTAGGTGACGCCGGCCTCCTTCGCCCCCGGGCCGAGCTCGTCGGCCGGGATGAGGCGCGCGACCGCGGCGTCGACGAAAGCGACCTCCGCCGCGCTGAAGAACATGTACTTGGCCGCTCTTGCGCTTCCCCCGTGAGCGTGAGGCTCTGCCGCCGACACGGACGCGGGAACCGATGCTGCAGGAACTGCGGCGACGCCGATTGCGCCGACCGACGATTTCAGGAAACGGCGGCGGCCTGTGGGCTGCTCCATGCTCTCCTCCCCGGAAAGACGCAGCTCGATTCTATGCCTGCGGCCTGCGAATGGGGCGCATCACGATGCGCGCGTAGCGCTGGAAGGTCCAGTAGGCGGCGGCGAGGTCGAACATCACCACCAGGCGGTTGCGGAAGTTGATCAGGAAGTAGATGTGCGCGGTCAGCCATACGAACCAGGCCGGGAAACCGGAAAGCTTGAGCTTGCCGATCATGGCGACCGCGGCGCTCCGCCCGATGGTCGCGAGCTGGCCGTAGTCGCGGTAACGAAACGGTTTTCTGTCTTTTCCTTGAAGTGAGCGGAGGATATTCGACCCCGCCAGGCGTCCCATCTGCTTGGCGGCCGGCGCGATCCCGGGAACGTCCGGCACGGCGGCAAGGTCGCCGATGACGAAGATCTCGGGGTGGCCGGGCACGGACAGGTCGGCCTCGACCGGTACGCGCCCGGCGCGGTCGAGCGGCACCCCGAGCGAGCGGCCGAGCGGCGAGCTCGCCACCCCAGCCGCCCAGATCACTGTCTTGGCGGCGATGCGCTCCGGTCCCAGGGTGACGCCTTCGGCGTCGAGGCCGGTGACGCGCTTTCCGAGCCACACGGTGACCCCGAGGCGCTCGAGCTGATGCAACGCTTTCTCCGAGAGGTCCGGAGGGTAGGGCAGCAGCACCCGGTCGGCGCCCTCGACCAACACCACGCGCGACTTGTGCGGATCGAAGCGGCGGAACTCGCCACGCAGCGTGTGGCGCGCGATTTCGGCCAGGGTGCCCGCGAGCTCGACCCCGGTGGCGCCGGCGCCCACGACGACGAAGGTGAGCCAGGCCGCGCGCTTCGCCGCGTCGGTCTCGCGCTCGGCGCGCTCGTAGGCGAGCAGGATGCGCGCGCGGATCTCGAGCGCGTCCTCGAGTGTCTTCAGGCCCGGCGCGTAAGGCGCCCAGGCGTCGTTGCCGAAGTAGCTGTGCGTGGAGCCCGGGGCGACGACGAGATAGTCGTAGGCCAGCTCGCCGCCATCGTCGAGGCGCACCTTTTTCGCTGCTGGGTCGATGTCGTTCACCTCGCCCATCAGCACGACGGTGTTGCGCTGGCGCCGGAGGATGTGCCGGATCGGCGCGGCGATGGCAGGCGCGGACAGGCCGGCCGTGGCGACCTGGTAGAGCAGCGGCTGGAACAGGTGATGGTTGGTGCGGTCGACCACCGTCACCTCGACCGGCGCCTTGTGCAGCGCCTGCGCCGCCCAGAGGCCGCCGAAGCCGCAGCCGATGATGACTACCCGCGGAGGCGTCGTAGCGCTACTCGCCTTCGATCCTGGTGTGCCTCACGAGCTCGCGCCATTGCGCGATCTCGCGGGTCACCGTCGCCCCGAGGCGCTCGGGCGTGGAGCTCACGCCCTCGGCGCCCTGCTCGAGCAGCTTCGCCTTCACCTCGGGCAATGCGACCGCGGTGGCGATCGCCTTGTTCATCACCGTCACTGCCTCGTCGGGCACCTTCGCCGGCGCGAACATGGCGTACCAGGAGTCGACCTCGAAGTCGCGCAGCCCGGTCGCTTCGGCGACCGTCGGCACGTCGGGCAGGATCGAGGTGCGCTTCTGGGTGGTGACGGCGAGCGGGCGCAGGCGTCCGGAGCGCACCTGCGACATCGCCGCCGGGATGGACACCACGACCAGCGGCACATCGCCCGCGAGCGCCGCGGCGACCGCGGGGCCGCCGCCGCGATACGGGATGTGCACCATATAGGCATTGAGCCGCAGCTTGAGCAGCTCGCCCGCGATGTGGCTCGGCGAGCCGATTCCGACCGAGGCGTAATCGAGCTTGCCCGGGTTCTTCCTCATGTACTGCACCAGGTCGCCGAAGGTCTTGTAGGGCGCGGCGTTGTTCACCGCGAAGAGCTGCGGCAGCGAGCAGACCATCGAGATCGGACGGAAATCGCGCTCGGTGTCGAACGGAAGCTGGGCGTAGATCGCCGGGTTGATCGAGTGCGACGACAGGGTGAAGAGCAGCGTGTAGCCATCGGGCGTCGCGCGCGCGGCAGCGGCTGTTCCCACCGAGCCGCCGGCGCCGCCGCGGTTCTCGATCACGATCGGCTGGCCGAGCTGCTTCGACAGCGGCTCCTGGACGATGCGGGCGATGATGTCGGTGCCGCCGCCGGGCGGGTAGGGCACGATGAAGGTGACCGGTTTTGTAGGCCATGCCTGCACCAAACCGGCGCAGGTCATCAGGAGGAACAGAAGGAGACACCGCATGGGGCCGCATTGTACGGTTACCATGCTGCGCATGCTGGAGGGCAAAGTTATCACCGGGCTGCGAGGCAGCGCCGCGCTCGTCGTCGGCGAGGAGCACACCGCCCCGAGCATCGGCAGCGGCAAGGTGCGCGTGCTCGCCACGCCCGTGATGATCAACCTGATCGAGGCGGCCGCGCTCGCCGCCGTCGAGCACCTCCTGCCGGCGGGCTACCAGAGCCTCGGCACGCACCTCGACGTGCGCCACATCGCCGCCACGCCGGTCGGGATGCGGGTCACCGCGACGGCGGAAGTGACGCGGGTGGATGGCAGGACGGTGGACTTCCGCGTCGAGGCGCGCGACGAGAAGGACCTCATCGGCGACGGCACCCACCAGCGGGTGGTGGTCAACGTTTCGAAATTCGACCAGCGCGTGCAGCGCAAGCTTCAGAATTCGTCAGAATCGTAATTCCTCGGAGGAGAGACCAATGAAAAGGACGTATTCGCTGCTCGCCGCCTGTCTGCTTGCGGCCGCGTTCCAGAGCAGCCCGGTCCGCGCGGACGGAGTCCCGGAGTTCAAGGTGGACCCCTTCTGGCCGAAGCCGCTGCCGGAGAACTGGATGCTCGGCCAGGTTTCCGGCATCGCGGTCGACAAGGATGACCGCATCTGGATCGTGCATCGCCCCGGAACCCTGGTCGACGACGAGAAGGGCGCGCTCGCGAATCCGCCGGCCACCAAGTGCTGCAAGCCGGCGCCGCCGGTGCTGCAGTTCGATGCGCAGGGCAACCTGCTGAAGAGCTGGGGCGGCAAGGGCGCGGGCTACGACTGGCCCGAGAGCGAGCACGGCATCCACGTCGACCGGCAGGGCAACGTCTGGCTCGCGGGCAACGGGCCCAAGGACCAGCAGATCCTCGTGTTCACGCAGGACGGCAAGTTCCAGCGCCAGCTCGGCAAGGCCGGAGAGGTCGGCGGCTCGAACAACCCGACCGGGCTCGGGCGGCCGGCGCACATGATCGTCGAGGGCGACGAGCTCTACGTCGCCGACGGCTATGCGAACCGGCGCGTGGTGGTGTACGACGCGCGCACGCTCGCCTACAAGCGACACTGGGGTGCCTACGGCGAGAAGCCGCACGACGACAAGCTCCCGCCGTACGATCCGCGCGCGGCGCTGCCGCGCTCCTTCGGCAATCCGGTGCACTGCGTGCGCATTTCCAACGAGGGCCTGGTCTACGTCTGCGACCGTGGCAACGACCGCATCCAGGTGTTCGAGAAGAGCGGCAAATTCGTCAAGGAGTACCGCATCGAGCCCGAGACGCTGCAGAACGGCTCGGTCTGGGACCTGGTGCTGTCCGAGGACAAGGCGCAGCGCTACCTCTTCGTCGCCGACGGCGCGAACAACCAGATGCTGGTGGTCGAGCGCGACTCCGGCAAGGTGCTGTCGCGCTTCAGCCGCCCCGGGCGCATGGCGGGCGAGCTCAAGTGGGTGCACAACATGGCGATCGATTCGAAGGGGAATCTCTACACCGCCGAGGTGGGCACGGGGCGGCGCGCGCAGAAGTTTCTGCGCGTAGCACAGTAGTTCAGAGCGCCCTTGCGGGGCGTGTCGGCCGGCCTTCCAGGCCGGCTGCGCGCGCTTCCGGATGCGGTCCGCTGGGCGCCATGCTGAAGAGCGAGTCGACGGTCGTATAGTCGAAATAGCCGAGGCGCGCCAGCGGGCGGATTTTCACCACGTCGAGCTTGCCCTCGGCGGTGAGGGCGTCGTCGCGGATGTGCACACCGACTACGCGCCCGACCACCACGTGGTGGACCTGGTCGAAGGCGTTCGCTGGTAACGCCAACGCGCAGTGGAACCGGCATTCCAGATGGACCGGCGACGCCGCGACGCGCGGCGCCCGGACGACGCGGCAAGGGATCATCTCGAGGCCGGCCAGCGCGGCCTCGTCGATCTCCGGCGGCAGCAATTGCGACGTGATGTTGACGGCTTCGCGCAGCTCGTAGGTCGCCATGTTCACCACGAACTCGCCCGTGTCCGCGGCGTTCTTCACGCTGTCCTTGCGACGTCCGGTCCCGGGAAACGAATTCGCCGAGTACATGACGTACGGCGGGTCGTACGCGAGGTTGTTGAACTGACTGTACGGCGCGAGGTTGACAACGCCATCCCGGCTCAATGTCGAGATCCAGCCGATCGGGCGCGGCACCACGATCGACTTGTACGGGTTGTACGGCAGCCCGTGATCGTCCTTGTCCGGTTCGTAGAACACTACGGCCTCACCCGAATGAGGCGGGTGATGGTCTCCATTCTCGCGCGCTGTTCCTCGATGGCGCCGGCGAATTCGGCGGCGGTGCTGGCGTGGACGAGCTGTCCTGCCCCGGCAAGGCGCTCGAGCAGCCGCGCCTCCGCCGCGACCGCGCGGATGTCCGCCGAGATGCGGTCTCGCAACGCCGGCGGCATGTCGCGCCCGCCGAAAAAGCCTACCAGCCCCTCGAACTCGAGCTCCGGGTGGCCGGCCTCGGCGGCGGTCGGGACCGCGGACGCCATGGGCGCGCGCGCCTTGTTGGTCACGGCGAGCAGGCGGATCTTTCCGGATTGCGCGAGCGGGAGGAGCGCCGTAAGCGAGCTCGCCAGATAGTGGATCCGTCCCTCGGCGAGGTCCTGGATGGCGAGGTTCTGCTCCCGGTAGGCGACCTGGGCGACGTCGAGGTGCGCCGTGCTCGCAAACCCCGCCAGCAGGACCGGAAAGGCGCCTCCACCGCTCGCCCAGTTGAGCCTGCCCGGCTGCGCACGCGCGAACGCCACCAGCTCCGCCAGCGATGCGACCTTCAGCGACGCCGGGACCGCGATCGCGCCGAAAGTATCGGTGGCCGACGAAATCGGCACGAAATCGCGCGCCGGATCGTACGCGAGCTTCTCCTGGGTGAACGGAAAGACCGTGATCGGCGCTGCCGGGGAAAAGAGCAGCGCGTGGTCGTCCTTCATGCCGGCGAAGGCACTGACCCCGACCAGACCTTCGGCGCCGGGACGATTCTCGACCAGCACCGGCCGCTTCCACGCGGCGGCCAGCCGCTCGGCATAAAGGCGGGCCGCCACATCGGGCCCGCTGCCACTTCCGATCGGCACGATGACGTGCACTGCGCGTTGTGGCCAAGGCTCCGCGGCGACCGCGGCGAGGGCCGTGGCGAGACCGAGGAGCAGGACGCAGGCTCGAGTTCGTGCACCGATCATGCGTTGAACAATAGCCCCGGCCGTGCTAAAAGAAGAAGCCCGATTTTCAGATCTCGACATTAGTAATTGCTAATGGCCAAACCGCGCGACTGGGACAGCCGGATCGGCCGCCGGGTCCGGCTGCGAGACTTGCACGTCCTGTTCGCGGTCGTGCAGCACGGCAGCATGGCGAAGGCGGGTGGGTACCTGGGCATGTCCCAGTCCGCCGTGTCGCAGTCGATTGCCGCGCTGGAGCATGCCGTTCAAGTGCCGCTCCTCGACCGCACGCCGCGCGGCGTCGAGCTCACGCCGTACGGGGCGGCCCTGGCGCGGCGCGGGCAGGCTGCTTTCGACGAGCTCAGGTCCGGGGTCAAGGACATCGAGTTCCTCTCCGATCCCGACACGGGAGAAGTACGCATCGCGTGCACGGAATCGATTGCGGCGGGGATCCTGCCCTCCGTGATCGAACGCTTCTCGTCGCGGCATCCGAAGGTCAGACTGCAGATCGTTCCGACCGCCGGCCATGAGGCCGGATTCACGGCGCTGCATGAGAGAACGGTCGACGTCGTTCTGACGTTGCCGCCAAGACCATTCGAGCAGGACCTCGGAGAGCAGTTGCATGCCGAGGTGCTGTTCCTGGACCGGATCTGCTTCGCCGCGGCGGTGCGAAGCCCCTTGGCTCGCCGCCGAAAGATCGATCTTGCCGACCTTGCGACCGTGCCGCTGATCTCGCCCGCGGCCGACACGCCAGGAGGGGCTGCCGTGGCCGAAGCCTTCCGGCGGGCCGGGCAGCCCTTGCCGGTGAGCATCACGACGTTCTCCGTTCACTTGCGCAGCATTCTCGGCATGAGCGGTCGCTTCATCGCGGTGCTTCCGGCGTCGATCCTGCGCTTCAATGCCGGCCTGTCTTCGCTGAAGGAGCTGCCCCTCGAACTGCCGATGCCGCAGCCCCCTGCGCTCATCGTCACGCTCAGGAACCGCACCCTGAGTGCGCCGGTGGAGCGTTTCGTGCAGTGCGCGCGCGAGGTAGCGAAGGCGGTGCCCGCTCCGCCGCCGGGGCGGAAGCGTGCTCCCCCGGGATCGACTAAGGGCGCGCCCCGCCGCTGATCCAGGGGTGGAGGAAGAAGACCAGCACGAAGACGGCGATTCCGGCCGCCGGCCGCAGCCACCCGATCTCGCGCCACACGATGCGGTTGCGGCCCTGCGCGATCGCCACGAACGGCACGTTCGAAGTCACTGATTTGAACCTTTGAAAATCGGGATTCGCGCTCTTGCGGTGGTCCATCAGGATCGTGCCGAGCGCCGCGAGCACGAGGAAGCCGCCGAAGAACACCGTCGCCGCGCGCTCGCCGCGCGCGAGCAGGTGCGCCGCGGCCCAGAGCATGATGCCCCACATGATCGGATGGCGTGTGATGCGGATGACGCCGCGCGCGGGGTCTTCGCTCTTGAGGAGCGCGTCCGCGCCCACCATCGTGGGGTTGCGTGCGTAGCCGCACGCGATGAGGATGAAGGCGAGCGGCATCACGAGGCGCGGAAGCTCCCTGAAACCCGTCCACAGCAGTTCCCGCGGGGCGCCGGCGTAGGCCCAGATCATCCAGACCAGGGTAACCAGCGCGACCAGCGAATAGGCGCCGAGATAGGGCCGCTCGCCGAGCGCGCCCACGAGCTTGGGCCGCAGCGGCGTGCTGGTCACGAAATGCGCGAGTAGAAACGCCGCCGTCGCCGCCACCAGGCTGGTCATGGATCCCATTATGCGCCGCGCCGCGCTATGCTGTTCTGGAGGAGAAAAACAGATGAAGGTACTGGCAGTCGGTGCCCTGCTCTTGTCGCTCAACTCGGTGGTACAGGCGCAAAGCGATGCCGCCGCAGACTTTCCGGCCAAGCCGGTCCGCATCATCGTCGGCTTCACGCCGGGAGGCGGGCCGGACATCACGGCGCGCTATATCGCGCAGAAGCTCGGCGAGAGCTGGAAGCAGCAGGTGCTGGTCGAGAACCGCCCCGGCGCCGGCGGCACGGTGGCCGCCGGGATGGTGGCGCGCGCGGCGCCGGACGGCTACACGCTTCTTTCGGTGAGCTCCGCGCATGCCATCGCGGCGGCGATCTACCCGAAGCTGCCGTACGACACGTTCGCCGATCTGTCCGGTGTCACGCTCACCGCGACGTCGAAGTACGTGCTGGTCGCGCCGCCGTCGCTGGGAGTGAAAACCGTGAGCGAGCTCGTCGCCGCGGCGAAGGCAAGGCCCGGCCAGCTCAACTTCTCCTCGGCCGGCGTGGGCAGCGGCACGCACTTCGCCGGCGAGATGTTCCGCTCGATGGCGCGCATCGACGTGGTGCACGTACCTTTCAAGGGCATCCCGGAGGCCCTCGGCGACACGATGACCGGGCGGGTGCAGTTCTTCATGGCGCCGATCGCCAACGCAGTGACCCCGGTGCGCGAGGGCAGGCTGGTCGGCCTCGGGGTGTCCTCGCTCGAGCGCGATCCGCTCCTGCCCGAGCTGCCGACGCTCGACGAGGCGGGCGTGCCGGGCTACCAGTCGCAGCTCTGGTTCGGCCTGCTCACCGCGTCGGGCGTGCCGCGGCCGATCGTGGCGAAGCTCAATCGCGAGATCGCGCGCGTACTGTCCGAGCCTGAGCTGAAGACGCGCTGGTCCGCGATCGGCATGGAGCCGCGCCCCGACGCGCCGGAAGCCTTCGACCGGCTCATCCGGGAGGACGTCGCGGCGTTCACGAAAATCGCCCGCGCCGCGAACATCAAGGCGGACTGAGAATTCGGGCTCTGACCCCGAATTCGCCTTACGCCAGCGCTTTCGTGACGATCTCGCCGACGTCGCGCGACAGCCCCTTGGCGTCGCGGATGCGCTCGAGGGCGGTCTTCGCTAGCGCCTGCCTCGGCTGGTCGAACTTGCGCCAGCGGTCGAAGGCGCGCGCCATGCGGGCGGCGACCTGCGGGTTCAGCGCATCGAGCCGGATCACCTGGTCGGCGAGGAACGCGTAGCCCGATCCGTCCGCGGCATGGAAGCGCACATGGTTCGACGCGAAGGCGCGGATCAGGGCGTACACCTTGTTGGGCACCTTGATGTCGAAGGCGGGATGCGACAGGAGCTGGTTCACCCGCGCGAGGGTTCCCGGCAGGCGCGAGGTGGCCTGCACCGCGAGCCACTTGTCCACGACCAGCGGCTCGCTCTGCCAGCGCGCATGGAACGCGTCGAGCGCCGGCTGGCGCTCGGGGCACTCGCTGTTGGCGAGCGCCGTCAGGGCCGCCATGCTGTCGGTCATGTTGCCGGCGGTGCGGAACTGCTCGTAGGCGAGCGCGGAGTGGCCGACCTCGACGAGATAGGACAGGCACAGGTTGCGCAGCGCGCGCCGACCGATCGATTGCGCGTCGGGCGAGTATGAAGCGTCGCTCTTGAGCCCCTTGTAGAGGGAAAGCAATTCCTTTTCGAGCGCTCTGCCGAGCTCGCGACGCAGGCGGTTGCGTGACTCGTGCAGCGCATCGGGGTCGACCACCGCGAGCTGCTCGGCGAGGAAGGTCTCGGCCGGAAGGCTCAGCGCTTCGGCCACGAACGCCGGATCGCGCTCGCGCAGGAGCTCGCGCGCCGCAGCCACGAACGCCGGCGTCGGCGCGCCCTTCGCCTCGAGGATCGTCGACGCGGCGAGCCGCTGGCCTGCTTCCCAGCGGTTGAAGGCGTCGTCGTCGTGCGCCATGAGGTGGATCAGCTCGGCCTCGGTGTACGGGTACTCGAGGATCACCGGCGCCGAGAAGTTGCGCAGCAGCGACGGCACCGGCTTCTGCTTCAGGCCGGCGAAGGTAAAGCTCTCTTGCGCATCTCTCAGGGAAAGCACCGCCTCGTGATGGCCCACCTTCACCGCGAAGGGGATATGAAACGGCGGGTTCATCGACTGCGACAGCTTCAACGTGAATACGCCGTTTTCGAATTCACCCGTGCCCCTGACCACGGGAGTTCCTGCGACGTCGTACCAGCGCCTGAACTGCCCGAGATCGACCCCCGAGGCGTCCTGCATCGCCTGCACGAAGTCGTCGCAGGTGACTGCCTGGCCGTCGTGGCGCCGGAAGTAGAGCCTCATGCCGGCCTGGAACTTCTCTTCGCCGAGCAGGGTGTGCTGCATGCGCACCACCTCTGCGCCCTTCTCGTACACCGTCATGGTGTAGAAGTTGCGGATCTCGACGTAGGACTGCGGCCGCACGGGGTGCTTCATCGGGCCGGCGTCCTCCGGGAATTGCGCGGCGCGCAGCGCGCGCGCCTCCTGGATGCGCGTCACCGCGCGCGAATAGGTGTCGGCGCCGTATTCCTGGTCGCGGAACACCGTCAGGCCTTCCTTGAGCGAAAGCTGGAACCAGTCGCGGCAGGTGACGCGGTCGCCGGTCCAGTTGTGGAAGTACTCGTGGGCGACGACGCGGTCGATGTTCACGTAGTCGGTGTCGGTAGCGGTATCGGCGCGCGCCAGCACGTACTTGGTGTTGAAGATGTTGAGGCCCTTGTTCTCCATCGCGCCGGAGTTGAAATCGCCCACCGCCACGATCTTGTACTGCTCGAGGTCGAGCTCGAGGCCGAAGCGCTTCTCGTCCCAGGCGATGGCGCGCTTCAGGCAATCCATCGCCCAGTCAGCCTGGTCGAGCTTTCCCGGCTCGACGTACACGAAGAGGTCCTTGTTCTTGTATTTGTCCTGCAAGACCTCGAGATCGGCTGCCACCAAGGCAAAGAGATAGGAAGGCTTCGGGAACGGGTCCACGAAGCGCGCCCAGTGCCGGCCCCCTTCGACGCCCGAGGCGACGAGATTGCCGTTCGAGAGCAGGACCGGATACTTCGCGCGGTCGGCGCGCACCGTGGTGGTATAGCGCGCCATGACGTCGGGCCGGTCGATGAACCAGGTGATGCGCCGGAAGCCCTGCGCCTCGCACTGGGTGACGAAGCCGTTCTTCGTCGCGTACAGCCCTTCGAGCTTGGTGTTCTGCTGCGGCACGATGCGCGACAACGTCTCGAGGGTGAACGCGTCGGGCACGTCGTGCACGGTGAGCGTCTCGGGCGTGACCTCGTGGCGCGCGGCCTTGCCGTTCACTGCGACGGAAACGAGCTCGACCTCGTCGCCGTCCAGCACCAGCGCACCGGGAGCATTTCTCTTGAGCTCGAGCTTCGCCCGCACGAGGGCATGGTCCTCGCGAATGTCGACGTCCAGCTCGACGGTCTCGACGCGGAACGCGGGAGGAGCGTAGTCCTTAAGATGAATCGCTTTGGTCTGTGGTTCTCTCATCCCCGTATTTTATGGTGCAGCGATGCGCTGCGTCGCCCCGTCGCGGTGCCTTTCCGGTTGTCGGCGCGGCCTATTGCCCCTGAGAGGCCGACTGGCATGCGATTTGCGCAATGAAAACAGATGCGCGTGCTAGTCGTCGACGAATCGCCGGAGCGCGCCGACATCCTGCACGAAGGCCTCCGGCGCGCGGGCTATGAGGTGAGCGCCTCGCTCAGCTCGCCGGTGGCGATGCTTGCGACGATCGAGCAGCTCAGGCCCGAAGTCATCGTCATCGGCACCGAATCGCCGGGCCGCGACGTGCTCGAGCACCTCGTCGTGCTTACGCAGCACACGCCCAGGCCGGTGGTGATGTTCTCGAGCGATGGCGCCCCGGAGACGATCCGCGAGGCGCTTCGAGCGGGCGTATCGGCGTACGTGGTCGACGGAATGGATCCGAACCGAATCCGGGCCATCATCGACGTCGCGGTGGCGCAGTTTGAAGACTTTCAGCGCCTGCGCGAAGAGCTGGCCCAGGCGAACCTCAAGCTCGCGGAGCGCAAGCTGATCGAGCGGGCGAAAGGACTCCTCATCAAGCACCGCAACCTGGATGAGCAGGCGGCGTACGCGCTGCTGCGCAAGTTCGCGATGGATCGGAAGCTGCGCCTCGGCGAAGTGGCGCGGCAGCTCATCGATGCGGCCGATCTTCTTGGTGCATAGCAACGGTTGCTGCACCGCGGCAGTGCATCCCGCGTGCGAAGAAACCCTTTGGCATCAAGGAGTGGCGCGTGGCATAGAGCTTGCGAAGTGAGGGGCGAGTCGGGCGCAACGGCGCGCCCGAAACGAACAAGGGCGTTCGGCACGACTTCCTGGAGGAAGGTGCCGGCGCCCTTCGCATTTTGGGGACCACTTTGTTAGGGAAGGTGCACCTGATCGGAGCCGGACCCGGCGACCCGGAGCTGATGACGCTCAAGGCGGCGCGCGCGCTGCGCACGGCCGACGTCATCCTCATCGACGATCTAGTGAATCGCGGCTGCCTCGCGCACGCGCGCTCCGACGCAAGCGTGATCGAGGTCGGCAAGCGCGGCGGCTGCAAGGCGACGCCCCAGGAGTTCATCGAGAAGCTGCTCGTGCAGTACGCGCGGCAGGAACGCATCGTGGCGCGACTCAAGGGCGGCGATCCGTTCGTCTTCGGCCGGGGCGGCGAGGAGCTGCAGGCGCTGATCGCCCAGGGCATCGAGGTCGAGGTGATTCCGGGAATCACTGCCGGCATCGGCGTGCCGGCGGCGCTCGGCATCCCGGTGACGCATCGCGGCCTCGCGCGGGGCGTGACCTTCGTCAGCGGCCACGGCGGCGAGACCGACTGGAGCGCGCTCGCGCGCTCGGGCACGACGCTCGTGATCTACATGGGACTCGGCAATCTGGAGCGCATCGCTTCGGCGCTGAAGTCGGCCGGCATGAGTCCCCAGACCCCGGCTTGCGTCATCGAGAACGGCACGCTGCGGAGCCAGCGGCAGGTCGTCGCCACGCTGGGAACGCTTTCTGCGGCCGGGTTCGAAGGTCCGGCAATCATCGTAGTCGGCGAAGTCGTGCGGCTCGCTCGCATCGCCCTCCAGGAGAAAAAGGCCGCATGAAGATCGTCGTCATCGGCAACGGCATGGTCGGCCAGCGCTTCCTCGAGCAGCTCGCTGCGCGCGGCGAGTTCGACCTCACCGTCTTCTGCGAGGAGCCGCGCCCGGCCTACGACCGCGTGCAGCTCACGAGCTTCTTCGCCGGCAAGTCGGCGGCCGACCTGAACCTCGGGAAGAAGGAATTCTTCGCCGCCGCGGGGGTGACGCTGCGCCTCAACGACCAGGTGCTATCGGTCGACGTCGAGCGCAAGATCGTGCGCTCGGCGCGCTACAAGGAAGTCCCGTACGACAAGCTGGTGTTCGCCACCGGCTCGATGCCTTTCGTCCCGGTGCTGCCCGGCCGGGACCGGCGCGACTGCTTCGTCTACCGCACGATCGAGGACCTCGAGGCGATCACTGCCGCCGCGCTGCGCTCGAGGGTCGGCACGGTCATCGGCGGCGGGCTGCTCGGCCTGGAAGCGGCCAAGGCGCTGAAGGACCTCGGCCTCGAGACGCACATCGTCGAGTTCGCGCCGCGCCTGATGAGCGCGCAGCTCGACGACTCCGCCGGGCGGCTGCTGCGCAAGAAGATCGAGTCCCTCGGCGCCGTCGTTCACCTGCAGAAGCACACGAAAGAGATTCTCGCTGGAACCCAAAGACGCAATCGGCTCGTGTTCGGCGATGGCACCGCGTTGGAGACCGACCTGGTCGTGTTCTCGGCCGGCATCCGTCCCCGCGACGAGCTGGCGCGCAGCGCGGGCCTTGCGGTCGGCGAGCGCGGCGGCATCGCCATCGATTCCCGCTGCCGGACGGCGAACCCCGACGTCTACGCCATCGGCGAATGCGCGCTGTGGCAGGGCCGCATCTTCGGCCTGGTCGCGCCCGGCTACCAGATGGCCGAGGTCGCCGCGCGCCAGATCGCCGGCGAGGAGGGCGTGCAGTTCCTCGGCGCCGACATGAGCACCCGGCTCAAGCTGATGGGCGTCGACGTCGCCTCGATCGGCGACGCGCACGCCGCCTCGCGCGACGCGGCGAGCTACGTCTATACGGACGAGATCGTCTACAAGAAGCTCGTCGTTTCCGCCGACCGCAAGCAGCTGCTCGGCGCGATCCTGGTGGGCAACACCTCGGATTACGGTCCGCTGCTCCAGCTCGTGCTGAACGCGATGCCGCTGCCCGAGCATCCGGAGGACCTGATCCTGCCGACGCGCGACGTCACGGCGAAGAAGGGGCTCGGCGTCGAGCTGCTGCCGGCTTCGGCGCTGGTCTGCTCGTGCAACAGCGTATCCAAGGGTCAGATCTGCGCCGCCGTCAAGGAAGGTTGTCATTCCCTTTCTTCCTTAAAAGCAAAAACAAAAGCGGCGACCAGCTGCGGCGGATGCGGCCCGCTGGCGAAGCAGATCGTGGACGCCGAGCTGAAGAAGCAGGGCGTGTCCGTGAGCAACCACCTGTGCGAGCACTTCCCGCACTCGCGGCAGGAGCTTTTTCATCTTACGAAAATAAACGCCGTCAAGACCTTCGAAGGCCTGATCGGCAGGTTTGGCCGGGGAAAGGGCTGTGACATCTGCAAGCCGGCCGTGGCGTCGATTCTCGCCTCGTGCTGGAACGAGATGGTCCTGAGCCCGAAGCACGCGCCGCTGCAGGACACCAACGACCATTTCCTCGCCAACCTGCAGAAGAACGGCACCTATTCGATCGTGCCGCGGGTGCAGGCCGGGGAGATCACGCCGCAGAAGCTGGTGGTGCTCGGCCAGGTCGCGGCGAAGTACGGCCTGTACACCAAGATCACCGGCGCGCAGCGCATCGACCTGTTCGGCGCGCGCGTCGAGCAGCTGCCGCACATCTGGAAGGAGCTGATCGCCGCCGGCTTCGAGTCGGGCCACGCCTACGGCAAGGCGCTGCGCACGGTGAAATCCTGCGTCGGCTCGACCTGGTGCCGCTACGGCGTGCAGGACTCGGTGACGATGGCGATCGAGATCGAGAATCGCTATCGCGGCTTGCGCGCGCCGCACAAGATCAAGATGGCCGTGTCGGGCTGCACGCGGGAATGCGCCGAGGCGCAGGGCAAGGACGTCGGCGTGATCGCCACCGAGAAGGGGTGGAACCTCTACGTCTGCGGCAACGGCGGCATGAAGCCACGCCACGCCGAGCTGCTCGCAAGAGATTTATCAGAAAAAGAACTAATCCAATTCATCGATCGATTCTTGATGTTCTACATCCGTACCGCGGACCGCCTGCAGCGCACCAGCAGCTGGCTCGAGAACCTCGAGGGCGGCATCGAGTATCTTCGCAAGGTCGTCTGCGAGGACTCGCTCGGCATCGGCGCCGAGCTCGAGGCCGACATGGCGCGCCACGTCGCGGGCTACGAGTGCGAATGGAAGAAGGCGATCGAGACGCCCGAGATTCTCAGGCGCTTCCGCCACTTCGTGAACAGCGACGAGCCGGACAGCGGCGTGGCGTTCGTCGAAGAGCGGGGGCAGCCGATTCCGGCATGAAGATTTGCCGCCTCGAGGACATCGTTCCCGACACCGGCGTGGCTGCGCTGGTCGGCGGTGAACAGGTCGCCATCTTTCGAGTCGATCGGAACATCTATGCCATCGGGAATCGCGATCCCTTCTCCGGGGCGAACGTGCTCTCGCGCGGCATCGTCGGCGACCTGAACGGCGAGCTGGTCGTCGCCTCCCCGGTCTACAAGCAGCATTTCAGCCTGCTCAGCGGGCGCTGCATCGAGGACCCGTCGGTGAGTGTCCCGGTCTACCGGGCGCGAGTCGAGGGCGCGGATATTCAAATTCTTTAAAACGGGAGAAAGCTCAATGTCGTACTTAGCGCCGTCGGAGTTCGTCACCAAGATGGTCGACGCCGGAGAATCGAAGGTCTTCATGTCGACGCGCGATACGCTGATCCGCGCCTACATGGCGGGCGCGATCCTGGCGCTGGCGGCCTGGTTCGCCGTCACCATCACCGTGAGCACCGGGCAGCCGCTCGTCGGCGCGATCCTGTTCCCGGTGGGTTTCTGCCTGCTCCTGCTGCTCGGCTTCGACCTGCTGACGGGCGTTTTCGTGCTCTGCCCCCTCGCGCTGATCGACAAGCGGCCCGGCGTCACGCTCAAAGGGGTGCTGAGGAACTGGGGCCTGGTGTTCTGCGGCAATTTCGCGGGCGCCTTCACGGTCGCGGTATGCATGGCGATTTACGTCACCTATGGCTTCTCCACCGAGCCGAACGCGGTCGGCAAGGCCCTCGGCGCGATCGGCGTGAGCCGGACCCTCGGCTACGAGAAGTACGGCATGGCGGGCATGCTCACGCTCTTCGTGCGCGGCATGCTGTGCAACTGGATGGTCTCGACGGGCGTCGTCGGTGCGATGATCTCCACCAACGTGACCGGCAAGGTGCTCGCGATGTGGATGCCCATCATGGTGTTCTTCTACATGGTGTTCGAGCACTCGATCGTCAACATGTTCCTGTTCCCCGCGGGCCTGCTGCTGGGCGCGCAATTCACGTGGCTCGATTACCTGTTGTGGAACGAGATCCCGACGGTGGTGGGCAACCTCGTCGGCGGCCTCTCGTTCACCGGCCTGACGCTCTACGCCACGCACGTCAAGACGGCGCCGAAGCGTGACATCGCTCTCCGACGCGCCGCCTGAGATCCTGCGCGGCCCGCCGCGGCTGAGGGTCTCGGTCGGACAGCACTCCGAGCGCGGCCGCAAGCCGGTCAACCAGGATTTCTACGGCTGGCGTCTGCCGGACGAGCCGCTGCTCGGGTCCAAGGGAATCGCGGTCGCGCTCGCCGACGGCATCGGCTCGAGCGAGGTGAGCCAGGTGGCGGCGGAGTTCGCGGTCATGGGGTTCCTCGACGACTATTACTGCACCTCGGAGACCTGGTCCGTGAAAAGGTCGGTCGAGCGGGTGCTCGATGCGACCAACTCGTGGCTGCACTCGCGCACGCGCCAGAGCCCGTACCGCTACGACAAGGATCGCGGCTACGTGTGCACGCTGAGCGCTCTGGTGCTGAAGTCGACCACCGCGCACGTGTTTCACGTCGGCGACGCGCGGGTCTACCGGCTGCAGGGCGACACGCTCGAGCAGCTCACCCAGGACCACCGCGCCTGGGTATCGGGGGAGGAGAGCTATCTCAGCCGCGCGGTCGGCTTCAATCCGCAGATCGAGATCGACTACCGTTCGCTGGAGATCGAGCGGGGCGACGTCTTCGTCCTGGTCACCGACGGCGTCCACGAGCACGTCGACGGCCGGCTCGTGGCGGCCGCGATCCGCGGGACGCGCGGCAGCCTGGACGAAGCGGCGCGCGCCATCGCCGCGGAGGCCTACCGTCGCGGCAGCGGCGACAACCTGACCGTGCAGATCGTGGCGGTGGAGGAGGTCCCGGACCACGGCGTCTCCGAGGTCCAGCAGCAGCTGGCGCGGCTCTCCCCGGTGCCGCAGCTCGAGGCGCGCGCCGAAGTCGACGGCTATCGCATCGTGCGCGAGATCTACGCGTCCGCGCGCAGCCATATCTACCTGGCCCTCGATCTCCAGACGGAGGCGCTGGTCGCGCTGAAAATGCCCGCCACCGATCTGCAGGACGATCGCGACCACCTGGAGCGCTTCCTGATGGAAGAATGGATCGCGCGGCGCGTGAACAGCCCTTACGTGCTGAAGCCCTTCCCGCGCACGCGCGAGCGCCGCTTTTTGCACGTCGCGATGGAATACGTCGAGGGCCAGACGCTCGCGCAGTGGATGACCGACAACCCGCGGCCCGAGCTCGAGAAAGTACGCAGCATCGTCGAGCAGGTGGCGCGCGGCCTGCAGGCCTTCCATCGCATGGAAATGCTGCACCAGGACCTGCGGCCGCAGAACATCATGATCGATGGAACCGGCACGGTGAAGATCATCGACTTCGGCTCGGCGCGGGTGGCGGGCGTGAGCGAGTGCGCCGCGCCGCTCGAGCCCTCGAGCATCCTCGGCACGCTGCAATACACCGCCCCGGAATATTTCATCGGCGATCCCGGGACCGAGCGCTCAGATCTCTACTCGCTGGGCGTGATCGCCTACCAGATGCTCAGCGGCCGGCTCCCCTACGGTGCCGAGGCTGCCCGGGTACGCACGCGCGCCGCGCAGCGCAAGCTGCAGTACGCGACCCTGCTAGATGAGCAAGGCGACATCCCCGCATGGATCGACGCGGCCGTGCGCAAGGCGGTGCATCCGGACCCGCTCCAGCGCTACGAGTCGCTTTCCGAATTCATGTATGACCTGCGCCATCCGAACGCGGCGTTGCTGCGCCCGACGCCGCTCGTCGAGCGCAATCCGGCGCTCTTCTGGAAGGTGGTGTCCGCCGCCCTCGGGGGCGCGCTGTTCCTGCTCCTGCTGGCGCAGCTCGGCCTGAAGAGCTGAGGGCGCTACTCGGGGCTCGTGACGCCCTCGCGGGCGCGCGACGGTGTCCCGCGGACGCGATGCAAAACCTGCTGGCGCACCTCGTTGTAGCCGCCGTTGCGCCGCATGAACCACAGCAGTCCCGCGGCCATTGCGGTGCCGAGCACCACTGCGGTCGCCGACTTCGGGTGGTTCATCACGTAGCCGTAAGCCGACTTGGCGGCCCGGTTGCCGCGCCTGCCCATCACGGCAAGCTGCTCGGCGACCTGATCGGTCGCCGCTTGTCCGGTTCTCGCTACCCGGTCGGTGATCCTTCTGAGTTGTTGCATGCGCTCCTCCATTCGCTCGGGAATGGAGGAATCGATGCAAGCTATGTGCCCGGCTCGTTCTCGTTCTTGTTGCCGCCGAGCAGCGAGCCGAGGACACGGCGGATCCCGCGGGTCGCGCGGTGGGTGACCGTGGGCGCACGCCGCGGCGCGGGAGCTTGGGCGGCTTCTACGCTCTCAACCGGCTCCTCGCGCACGTCCTGGCGCGCGAGCTTGCGGCCTTCCTCGATCTGAGCCTGCAACTCGGGGCTGATGTAGCCTTGAGTGCCGCCGCGGCGACCGGACCGGTGCTGCTGCTGGGGACCCCGCCGCATCTGCTGGCCGTTGCCGCGCTGGGGCTGCTGCTGGCCGTTGCCGCGCTGGGGCTGCTGCTGGCCATTGCCGCGATGGCGTTGCTGCTGGCCATCCCCCCGGCGTGGCTGCTGCTGCCCGCGGCCGTGGCGTTGCTGCTGCTGTTGCGGCCGGCGCTGCGGCTGCCGCTGTTCCCGGCGTGGCTGCTCCTGCCGGGCTTCGCCGCGCGTTCCGGGCTCGAAGCCTTCGATGACCCGCTGCTCGACCTTGCGATTGATCAGCCGCTCGATCGCCGCCATCAGCGGGCGGTCCTCCGGGCTCACCAGCGAGACCGCCTCGCCTTCGACGCCGGCGCGGCCGGTGCGGCCGATGCGGTGCACGTAATCCTCGGCGACGTGCGGCATGTCGTAGTTGACCACGTGCGGCAGCGCTTCGATGTCGAGGCCGCGCGCCGCGATGTCGGTGGCCACCAGCACGCGCAGCTCATTGTCCTTGAAGCGCGTCAGGGCGCGCACGCGCGCGTTCTGGCTCTTGTTGCCGTGGATGGCATCGGCCTCGATGCCGCTTTTCTCGAGCTGCTGCGCGAGGCGGTTGGCGCCGTGCTTGGTCTTGGTGAAGACCAGCACCTGCCGCCAGTCGTTCGTCTTCACGAGGTGCGCGAGGAGCTCGCGCTTGCGATCGGACGCGACCGGGTGCTGCACCTGCGCGACGAGCTCGGCCGGCGTGTTGCGCCGGGCGACCTCGACCGTCACCGGGTCCTTCATGAACGAGGCGGCGAGCTTGCGGATCTCCTCGGGAAAGGTCGCCGAGAAAAGCAGGTTCTGCCGGTGCGCCGGAAGCAGGGCGAGGATCTTGCGGATATCGTGGATGAAGCCCATGTCGAGCATGCGGTCGGCTTCGTCGAGCACCAGGATCTCGACCTGGCGCAGGTCGACGGTCTTCTGCTGCACGTGGTCGAGCAGCCGGCCCGGCGTGGCGACGACCACGTCAACCCCGCCGCGCAGCGCGTCGACCTGCGGCTGCATGCCCACGCCGCCGTAGATGCAGGTGGACTTGAGCTTCAGGTATTTGCCGTAGGTGCGAACGCTTTCCTCGACCTGGAGGGCGAGCTCGCGCGTGGGCGTGACGATGAGGCAGCGCACCGGGTGGCGCGCGGGGGAAAAGCTGGTGCTCGATTTCGGCGCTAGCCGCTGCAGCAGCGGCAGGGTGAAGCCGGCGGTCTTGCCGGTGCCGGTCTGCGCGGCGCCGAGCAGGTCGCGGCCCGCGAGCACCACGGGAATCGCCTGCGCCTGGATGGGGGTTGGGACGGTATAGCCTTCATCGGCCACCGCCCGCGAGAGCTCGGCCGTCAGGCCTAGTGATTCGAACGACGTAGTAATGGATTTCTCCTGAGCACGGCCTGGGAAGGGGAGGACCCTTCGACCGGTTCAGGCGGATGCTGTCTTTAGCTTGTTATTGGGCGGCCCGGAGTGGGCCGCTCGTTGAACCAACAACGACTGAAACGCTAACCGGAAGTACGCGTGACAGAAAGCTTGGGCACGATTGTAACCCAGAAAGCGAATCGGCGCAGAGACATAGTAATCCTGTCGGCTTACGCGCCCTCAGCGGGAGGACGATGCGGTTTGGCGGTAGCGGGCGTTGCGTGTCCGGCTGCCGAGCGCGGCAAGCTCGTTTCCGGCGAGGGCGACCAGCACGAGCGCCCCGCCGGTGAGGGTGCTCGTCGCGGGGGTCTCGCCCGCGCCGAGCCAAGCCCACAGCGGCCCGAGCACCACCTCGAGAAGGCCGAGAAGCGCAATCTCGGGCGCGAGCAGCGCGCGGCTCGCCAGCACCAGGAACATGCACGGCAGCCCGAGCTGAAATACGCCGAGGAAGGCGAGCAGCGCGAGGTCGCGGCCCGAGGCTGAGATCGGCAGTGCGAGCGGCAATGCGGCCAGGGCAGACAGCGCCCCGCCGAGCATCACCGCCGGGATCAGGTCGACGCTCGCCGAGTGCTTGCGCAACGCCACCACGTTCAGGGCGGACGCCACGGGGATCACGAGCGCCACCAGCATTCCGCCCGCGTGCTGCGGGTTGTCGACGGAAGAGCTGAACATGACGGCGATGCCAGCCATTGCGGCGAGCGCGGCGAGCCAAGTGCGCAGGGGGATCGGGTCGGTGAGCACGATCCGCGCGCACACCACCGTCAGCAGCGGCGCGATGCTCATCACCACCAGCGCGTTCGCGGTGCTCGTGAGCGAGAGCGCGATCACGAACGCCGTGAACATCACCGCCCACATTGCCCCCGAGAACAGGCCTGGCAGCCCCGCGGCACGAACCGCCTTCAGGGGGTTTGTCTTTGAAAGAGACAGGTACCCCGCGACAAAAGCAAAAGCGAAGAAGCTGCGCCAGAACACCTGCTCGATGGCCTCGGCACGCTCGATGTGCCGCGTCACCACCCCGGCGCTGCTCCACAGCACCGGCGCGGCGACCATCAGCGCGAGCGCCGCGCCGCGCGTCATGCCGCCTTGCGCTCGGCGAGGAAGCTCTTCAGCGCGGCGCCGGTGTGCCCGGGCTTGATGCCCTCCGGCACGCCCTGGTACACGATCGAGCCGCCGCCGCCGCCGCCCTCGGGCCCGAGGTCGATGATCCAGTCGGCCTCGGCGATGACGTCGAGGTTGTGCTCGATCACGACCGCGGTGTTGCCGGCATCGACGAGCCGGTGCAGGACGCGGATCAGCTTCTCGACGTCGGCCATGTGCAGGCCGACGGTCGGCTCGTCCAGGACGTAGAGGGTTTTGGTGGCGCTGGTTTTGGAGAGCTCGTATACCAGCTTGATGCGCTGGGCCTCCCCGCCGGAGAGGGTGGGGCTCTGCTGGCCGAGCGTGAGGTAGCCGAGGCCCACGTCCTGCAGGAGCTGCAGGCAGCGCCGGATCGAGGGATGCGCGGCGAAGAACTCGAGCGCCTCGTCGACGCTCATCGCCAGCACTTCGCCCGCGGTCTTGCCGCGCAGCTGCACCTGCAGCGTCTCGGGATTGAAGCGCGCGCCGCCGCAGCCCTCGCAGGTCACGCGCACGTCGGGCAGGAAGGACATCTCGATCTTCTTGATGCCCTGGCCCTCGCATCCCTCGCAGCGCCCGCCCGCGGTGTTGAAGGAGAAGCGGCTGGCGGTCCAGCCGCGCATGCGCGCCTCGCTCGTATCGGCGAACAGGCGCCGGATCGCGTCCCAGAAGCCGACGTAGGTGGCCGGGCACGAGCGCGGGGTCTTGCCGATCGGCGTCTGGTCGACTTCCAGCACGCGCTCGATCGGCTTCGACCCGGTGAGCGCCTTGCAGCCGACGTTGGTCTCCTCCTTCAGGCTGTTGTAGAGCACGTCGCGGGCGAGCGTCGACTTCCCCGACCCCGACACGCCGGTGACCACGGTCAGCCGCTCGAGCGGGATGCGCGCATCGATGGCCTTCAGGTTGTGCAGCTTCGCCTTCTGCACCTCCATGCAAGGATGTGCGCGCGGCACCCGGCGGCGGGGCTGCAGCGGATGAAGCAGCGGCGACTTGAGGAAGTGACCGGTGAGCGAGTCCGGGTGCTGCATCAGGTCCGCCGCGGTGCCCTCGGCGATGACCTGGCCGCCGAGCTTGCCCGCGCCCGGGCCGAGGTCGATCACGTGGTGCGCGCGCCGGATCGTGTCTTCGTCGTGCTCGACGACCACCAGCGAGTTGCCCTTGGCCTCGAGCTTCTCGAGCACGTCGAGCAGGATGCGGTTGTCGCGATGGTGCAGGCCGATGGTGGGCTCGTCGAGGATGTAGCAGACGCCGCGCAGGTTGGAGCCGAGCTGCGCGGCAAGCCGGATGCGCTGCGCCTCGCCGCCCGAGAGCGTGGGCGCCGAGCGGTCGAGCGTGAGATATCCCAGGCCGACCTCCTCGAGGAAGCCCAGCCTTGCTTTGAGCTCGGCCACGATGTCCTTCGAGATTTCTCCTTCCCGGCCCACCAGGGACGCACCGCCGAAGAACTTCTTCAGCAGCTCGATGGGTCTGGACGCATACTGCGCGATGTTCTCGCCGCGCCAGCGCACCGCGAGCGCCTCGCGGTTCAGGCGCCGACCGGCGCACTCGGGGCACGCCTCCTCGAGCTCGAGCCATTCGATCCACGAGTCGAGCACGTGGTCCTCGGCGCCGGTGCGCGCGCGCTCGTCGGTCCACTCCACGTCCTCGATCGCGATCCCGGTGCCGTAGCAGGCGGGGCACCAGCCGTGCTTCGAGTTGTAGGAGAACAGGCGCGGGTCGAGCTCCGGGAAGCTGCGGCCGCACGAGCGGCACGCGCGCTTGGTGGAGAACACCTGCAGCTCCTTGTCCTTCAGAACATGGACGACGCCCTTGCCGATCTCGAGGGTCTTGGCGAGTGCCTCGCGCAAAGTTCTCTCGCCCTTGGCTTCGACCTTGAGTTCCTGGACCGGCAGCTCGAGGGTGTGCTCCTTGAACCGATCGAGGCGCGGGAACGGCCGGGTAGGGGTGAGCTTGCCGTCCACGCGCAGGTGCCAGTAGCCCTTTCCCAGCGCCCACTTGGCGAGATCGGTGTAGACGCCCTTGCGGTTGACGACCAGCGGCGCCAGCAGCGAAACCTTCTGGCCGCGGTATTCCTTCAGGATGCGCGCGGCGATCGCGTCCTCGCTCTGCGGCTCGATCGGGATGTCGCAATCCGGGCAGTATTGAGTGCCGAGCTTCACGAACAGCAGCCGCAGAAAGTGGTGCACCTCGGTGAGGGTACCCACGGTCGACTTGCGCCCGCCGCGGCTGGTGCGCTGCTCGATCGCCACCGTCGGCGGGATGCCGAAGATCGCGTCGACGTCGGGGCGCGAGGCCGCCTGCACGAACTGCCGCGCGTAGGCGTTGAGCGACTCGAGGTAGCGGCGCTGCCCTTCGGCGAACAGGATGTCGAAGGCGAGCGTCGACTTTCCCGAACCCGACACGCCGGTGAGGACGGTGAAGCGCCCGCGCGGGATCTCGACGTCGATGTTCTTCAGGTTGTGCTCGCGCGCCTTATGGATGCGGATCGCGTTGCCGAGGTAGGCGCCGCGCGGCTCGCGGGCGACGATGGGCTGCTTGAAAGCCTCGGCGTACTCGCGCAACGCCTTGCCGGTGTGCGACTTCTCATGATTCAGGATCTCGGCAGGCGAGCCGGCAAAAACGATCTCGCCGCCGGCGTCGCCGCCTTCCGGCCCGAGGTCGATGATCCAGTCGGAGGCGCGGATGACGTCGAGGTTGTGCTCGATCACGACCAGCGAGTGCCCGGCAAAGAGGAGCTGGCGGAAGGCACGCACCAGCTTCGCCACGTCGTCGAAGTGCAGGCCCGTGGTCGGCTCGTCGAAGAGGAACAGCTTTGCCCCTTCCTCGCCGCTGTCGACGAGATGCCCGGCGAGCTTGAGGCGCTGCGCCTCGCCGCCCGAGAGCGTCGGCACCGGCTGGCCGAGGCGCAGGTACTCGAGGCCCACGTCGACGAGCGGCGCGAGCCGCGCCTGCACCTCGTCGTTCTTCCTGAAGAAGCGGCTTGCTTCGCGCACCGTCATCTCGAGGACGTCGGCGATCGACTTGCCCTCGATCCTCGCTTCCAGCACCTCGCCGCGGTAGCGCCGCCCGTCGCAGTCGGGGCAGCGGAGATAGACGTCGGACAGGAACTGCATCTCGACGTGCTCGAAGCCGCAGCCCGAGCAGGTCGGGCAGCGGCCGTTGCCGGAGTTGAAGCTGAAGGTGCCCGGCGTATAGCCGCGCTCGCGCGCCACCGGCGTTTTTGCGAACAGCTTGCGGATCTCGTCGAACGCGCCGACGTAGCTCGCCGGGTTGGAGCGCGTCGTCTTGCCGATCGGCGACTGGTCGACCAGCACCACCTCGTCGACCCGGTCGGCGCCGCGCAGCGTGCGGTGCGCGCCGGGCGGCTCGCTCGGCTTGCCGTGCGCCTTGCGCAGCGCCGGATAGAGCACGTCCTGGATCAGGGTCGATTTGCCGGAGCCCGAGACCCCGGTGACGCACACCAGCCGCTCGAGCGGGATGCGCACGTCGATCGCCTTGAGGTTGTGCTCGGCCGCGCCCATCACCTCGAGAAAAGTCCTCGGCGGAGACGCCGGGCGCGGATCGGCGGCCACCTTGCGGCCAGAGAGGTATTCGCCGGTGAGCGAGCTTTCGGACCTGAGCTTCTCCGGGGCGCCGAAGAACACGATCTCGCCGCCGCGCTCGCCCGGCCCGGGCCCCATGTCGAGGATGCGGTCGGCGGCGAGCATGATCTGCGGGTCGTGCTCGACCACCACCAGCGTGTTGCCCGCGTCGCGCAGCCGCTTCATCACGTTGATGACCCGTCCCATGTCGCGCGGGTGCAGCCCGATCGAGGGCTCGTCGAGCACGAACAGCGTATTCACGAGCGAGGTGCCGAGCGCGGTGGTGAGGTTGATGCGCTGCACCTCGCCGCCGGAGAGCGTGCGCGACTGCCGATCGAGCGTCAGGTAGCCCAGCCCCACGTCGCAGAGGTAGCCCAAGCGCGTGCGGATCTCGCCGAGCAGCAAGTCCGTCGCCTCATCCAGGGGGGCGGGCAGACCGAGGCTCTGGAAGAAGCCTCTCACCCTCTCGATCGGGAGAAGCGTCAGGTCGTGGATCGATCGTCCCTCGAGCTTCCAGAGCTGCGCGTCGGGCTTGAGGCGGGTGCCCAGGCATTGCACGCATTCGGTGTACGCCCGGTATTTCGAGAGCAGCACCCGGATGTGCATCTTGTAGGCCTTGCTCTCGAGCCACTTGAAGAAGCGGCGCACGCCGTACCACACGCCCGGCCAGGACTTGCGCCAGCTCACCCACTCGGGCTCGCCTTCCAGCACCCAGGTTTTTTGTTGTTCAGTTAGCGCATTCCACGGTACGTCCAGGGGGATCGACCGTTTCTTCGCATACTTGTCGAGGTCGTCCTGGCATTCCTTGAAGCTCGCCGTCTGCCAGGGGCGCACCGCGCCTTCGCGCAGCGTCTTCGACTCGTCGGGTACCACCAGCCCGAAGTCCACGCCGATGACCCGGCCGAACCCGCGGCACGCCTCGCAGGCGCCGAGCGGCGAATTGAACGAGAACATCGCCGGCGTCGGCTCGGAGTAGTGGATGTCGCAGTCGGCGCAGTGCAGGTCGGCGGAGTAGCGGTGACAGACGGAATCGGGCTCTGACCCCGAATAGATGTTGACCTTCGCTTGACCGAACCTGAGCGCGGATTCCAGCGCCTCGACCACGCGCGCGCGCTCGGCAGGGAGCTTGATGCGGTCCTGGATGACTTCGAGCAGGCCCTTCGAGCGCGAATGCAGGCGCGTGTAGCCCTGGCGCTGCAGGAGCTCCTCGATCTCCTTCTCGGTGAAGTTCTTTGGAATCGGCACCGGGAAGGTGACGACGATTCTCGCCTCCCCCAGTTGCTGCAGAGCTTCAAAAATGGAGGCGGGCGTGTCGCGCCTGACCGACTTCCCACAGCCGCGGCAGTGCAGCGTCGCCGCGCGCGCGAACAGCAGCTTCAGGTGGTCGTTCAGCTCGGTCATCGTGCCGACGGTCGAGCGCGAGGTGCGCACCGGGTTGGTCTGGTCGATGGCGATCGCTGGCGGAATCCCTTCGACCGCATCCACCTGGGGCTTGTCCATGCGGTCGAGAAACTGGCGCGCGTAGGGGCTGAACGTCTCGACGTAACGCCGCTGGCCTTCGGCGTAGAGGGTGTCGAAGACGAGCGAAGACTTGCCCGAGCCCGACACGCCCGTGACCACCACCAGTTCCCCGGTGGGAATCGCGAGCGTCAGATTCTTGAGGTTGTTCTGGCGCGCGCCACGGATGACGATGGCGTCGCCGGTAGGGAGTTGTACCTGCACCTTGGAGGTGTTTGGCGCCTGGTGCGCCAAAAACCCCCAATTCTAACGGCTAGCGCGCGACCGAATCCGAAACGCCGATATTCCGGATCAGCGCGCCGCAGGCCGCGCAGTGCACGCTGCCCGAGGCGTAGAGCTTGAACTGGTCGGTGTCGCAGCTCAGGCAGAAAAATCTTGGCGCGTCGGGCACTTTGGATGCCCGCGGCGGCCTGCGCGTTTTGCGGTACTCGTCGAGGCGGACTATGTTTTCCATGGACAATTCCGAATTGCGCACACGTGGGCGTATATTCGGTTACGCAAGCAAAATTCGAACGCGGAGGTGCTATGCCGAAGGGAGCAAGGTCCAGCCTGCCAAGGAGTAACGTCATGCCGCAGCCGAGAAACGTCACGATGCAGCCGCAGCCCGAATTGTTCGAGCTTTACCGCTCCGGCTTCAAGGGCGCGCTCGACTTGATGCAAGCTTCGCTAGAGAACGCCGAACGCTTGCAAAACCAGCAACTTAGTGCTTTCCGGAGCGTGCTCGACGCGCAGCTCCAAGCCGCCACGGCGCTCGGCGACGCGATGTCGGCGTTCTACCAACAGAGCGCCAACGCGCTCAACTCGGCGCGTCCAAAGACGACCGAAGGGCGCTGAGCATGCGCCGATAGTGCGAGCCCGGCCAGAACACGCCGTTGCATCCCGGGCAGCGCACGAAGTGCGCGTGCAACTCCAGCACCGCGGGCGGGACCCATGCGGCGACGGCGCTGCGCTCCGCCGGCTGGAGCGGCAGATTGCAGCCCAGGCACAGGCTGAACGGCCGCGCGTGTGCCTCGAGCCCGTAGCGCGCGGCCACTTCTCTTAGCTGCGCCTCCGGTTTGAGCGCCCGCACATAAGCGCCGCGCGCGATCTCGCGGCACTTCAGGAGCTCGCGATCGCGCGTGAGCACGATGCGCCCTTCCGTCTCGGCGAGGCGCCGGATCTCCTCGTCGCTGAAGGCGTTGCGGTGCAGCGTGTCGAACCCGAGCATGCGCAGGAACCGCGCGAGGCCGCCGAGATGCGCGTCGGCGACGAAGCGTAAATCGGGGTCAGAGCCCGATTGCGTCGTTTCAACCTCGACGTAGTCGCCCTCGCGCACGATCCGCTGCAGCGTCGCCGGCTCGCCGTTGACGCGCAGCGCGCCGACCTCGGTATGCGGGACCCCGAGCGCTTCGATCGCGTTCTTGAGCGTCGCGGCGCGGGCGCAATCGTAGTCGAAGGCGTGACCCCGTCTTGCGGTTTCCAGGAAAGGCGACAGCGCGGGATCGAAGTTGAACCGTGCTTTCATCCCAGCTCGTCGATCGAGCGCGGCCAGCTCTTCTTCAGCAGCCGCGACAGCGCGCGGTCGGCGAGGATCCGGCCGCCGGTCTGGCAGCGCGCGCAGTAGTTGGTTTCATTCTCCGCGTAGACGATGCGCTGGACCGGCGCGCCGCAGACCGGGCAGGGCTTGCCGTAGCGGCCGTGCACTGCCATCTCTTCGCGGAAGGCGGTCACCTTCTCCGGGAACCCGGCGCCGGTCTGGGCGCGCAGCCGCTCCACCCATTCGCGCAGCACTTCGCGCGTCGCGACGTACAGGCGCTCGACCTCCGGTTCGGCGAGGCTCGTCGTCATGGCGATCGGCGAGAGCTTTGCCCGGTGCAGGATCTCGTCCGAATAGGCGTTGCCGATGCCGGCGAAGAGATGCGGGTCGGTCAGCGCGCGCTTCAACGTATGGTTCTCCGAAACCAATACCTCCCGGAATTGTTCCAAGGTCGAGGCGAAAATCTCGATGCCGCCGGGGTCCATGGCATCGAGCGCGGCCTTGCCTTGCACGAGGTGCAGCGACGCGCGGCGCTTGGTTCCCGCCTCGGTCACCGCGAGCGTCCCGCTTTCGAACTCGAGCAGCGCCAGCGCGATTTTCCTGGGCGGCTTGTCGGCCCACCTCAAGCGGCCGGCGATCATGAGGTGCAACACCAGGTAAAGGTCACCTTCCAGCTCGAAGACCATGCGCTTGCCGAGCCGGCGCAGGCTCTGCACCATGCGCCCCTCGGCGCTTGCGATGGGCGGCACGGCGGTGCGCAGGAAGAAGGGATTGAGCAGCACGACGCGCCGCAGCCGGCGGTTCGCAATCCGCGACGCCAGGCTTTCCAGGTAGACAGTAAGATCGGGCAGCTCGGGCAAACTGCGATCATAGATGGCGACCCACCTCCAGGCGAGGCTGCAGGCCGGCGATTTTGTCGTCACCGCCGAGATCACACCGGCGGTGTCGACCGATCCGGCCGAGTTTCTGAGCCGCGCGCTTCCGCTCAAGGGCCTCGCCACCGCGGTGAACGTCACCGACGGGGCCGGGGCGAAGGTGCACCTCTCCAGCCTCGCCGCGGCCCATTTCCTGGTGCAGAACGGCATCGAGCCCATCGTCCAGATGACCTGCCGCGACCGCAACCGCCTTGCGCTGCAGGCGGACATCCTCGGCGCCGAGGCGCTCGGCATCCGCAACATGCTGATGCTCGCCGGCGACGACCCCAAGGCGGGCGACCAGCCCGACGCGAAGCCGGTGTTCGACCTCGACAGCAAGGGCCTGCTCGCGATGGCCGACCGCATGCGCCGTACGCGCAGGCTTCCGTCCGGCACCGAGATCGCCGGGAAGCTCGACATCGTGCTCGGCGCGGCGGACATGCCGATCGATCCGGCGCCGGACTGGGAACCCAAGGGCCTGCGCGCCAAGGTCGCCGCCGGCGCCGACTTCGTCCAGACGCAGTTCTGCATGGACACGG
>Ga0114129_10001499_pt1 | contig 31586 bp, 23 predicted proteins | sample RhiMetdeltSRZDD1_FD_80071 | JGI IMG/M metagenome (GOLD analysis project Ga0114129, IMG submission 80071) | Populus rhizosphere microbial communities from Tennessee, USA - Rhizosphere MetaG P. deltoides SRZDD1 (version 2) (version 2) | ecosystem: Host-associated > Plants > Roots > Rhizosphere >...
AGACATTGATCTGGGGCCCGAGCGAGGTCGTCTGGGCCGATCCCGAGCAAGGACCGTCGCAAGCGGCGACGGGGCAGAGTGCCGTCGCGCTGAAGCTCGCAGAAGTCGTGGATACCGCGCACGGCGAGGTCGTCACCGCGTCGCCCTACGTGGTCGCCGATGCCGACATGCCGCTCGTGCGGCGGCTCCGCGCGCGCGGGATCGGCATACGCCTGCTGACGAACTCGCTGGCCTCCACCGACGAGGCGTCGGCGTACGCCGCGTTCGCCAAGGATCGGCGCTGCATGCTGCAGGACGGCGTGCAGTTGTACGAGATCCGCCCCGACGCCGCGTCGCGGCGCGTGTACACGGCGGAGCCTTCCGGAGTGAGTCGGCTCGCCTTGCACGCAAAGCTGGCGGTCATCGACGCGCAGATCGTCTATATCGGCTCGTTCAACCTCGACCCGCGCTCACGCGAGATCAACGCCGAAGTCGCGCTGCTCGTGTACAGCGCGTCGTTGGCGCAGCAGATGCTCGCGCTGCTCGAGCGCGATTTCGAGCCGCAGAACAGCTGGCGCGTCGTCCTCGACAACGGTGGCAAGGACATCGCGTGGGTCGCCGATGACTCGGCGGACGTGCGCTATCACCGGCCACCCGAGACGGGCTTCTGGCGGCGATTTGGCGCCCGGATCCTCGGCGCGCTCCCGATTCGCGGACAACTGTGAGTCGTCGGCGTGGTCGTCACGCCGCGGAGCAACGTGCCGAACGGCGGCCGCGGCGGGACCGGAGGGCTCTGGTCGCCGAACGCCGCGTGCTCCACACTGCTGTCGTGAACCGGGTGCGGCCGCGAGCGTACTGGTGTGACGTCGTCGCCGAGCAGGTCACCATTCGTCTCGGGTGGCGATTTGGACATACCGGGCGCAGCGCTCACATCGTGCAGTGCGACCAGGCGGATTGCCAGTATGCCGGCACCAACGCGCCGCCGTGCCCGCTCTCCGTGACGCTGTTCCTCGACGAGCTCAGGACCCTGTTGGAGTCCGACGTCGACTCACGCGGTTCTGCCGAGCATCGAGCCGTTCCGCCAGGGCCCGGAATGCGGCAGCGCTGACACTGCCGCGTGCGGCATCGTGAAGCGCACGGCCGCCTCCGCGCGCCGTGTGACGTGCAGCTTCGCGAACGCGTGCGCCAGCCAGTTCTTCACGGTCTTCTCGCTGACCGCCAGATCCGAGGCGATCTCACGGTTCGTCTTGCCGGCGGCGACGAGCCGCAGGGCGCGACACTCCGCCGCGCTGAGCGCCGTGCCGCCATCCACCATGTCGGGCGGATGCCGCCGCAAATGGTCCAGCAGCATGCGGGTGAGCCGCGGGTCGAACGCAACCTCGCCGTGCGCGGCGGCGCGTACGATGCGTCGTACATCGTCGAGACGCGACGACTCCGCGATGCAGCCGTCCGCTCCGGCGCGGACCGCGTTGATGACGCACGACGGATCGAGCGCCTCGACGAGCACCACCACGCGGGTGTCGGGGGCCTGCGTGCGGAGCGCCCGACAGCAGTCGACCAGTTGGCCATTGGCGAGCGCGCCGTCGAGGAGCACGACGTGAGGACGCAGGCGTACCGCTTGTCGGATGGCCTCCTCGTTGCTCGCCATCTCCGCCACGACGCGGACGTCGGCCTCGACTCCCAGCACCGCGCGCAGGCCGGCACGCGTGAATTCGTCTCGGGCGACGACGATGACCTCGATCCGCTTGCTCTCGCTCATGAGGCTGACCTCCCATACCCCTTGATGAACAAGACTGCGGCCTCCGCACGACGCGACACGTTGAGCTTCTCGAAGGCGTTGGACAGGTAGTTCTTCACCGTCTTGGCGCTGAGACCGAGCGCGGTGCCGATTTCCTTATTGGTCTTTCCGTGCGCGACCAGCTGGAGCACGCGCCGCTCCTGAGCGGTGAGCGCCAGCACGTCTCGGGGAGCGCCATCGCGGCGCGGGTGAAACAGCGTGCGTGTCTCGCCGACAAGCGGCTGGCCCCCGGCCGCGAGATCTCGCAGGGCGCGGCACAGACTGTGGGCGCCGAGCTGACGTGAGAGACACCCGACGGCGCCGACGCGCGCGGCGAGCGTCGTCGTCGCCTCGACGTCCTCACCGATGATCACGACGCGAACGCTCTGCACACGGGCACGAAGCTCGTCACATCCGTCGATGTCGAAACCGTCGGATCCGGCGCCCGCGATGAGCACGAGCGCCGGCCGATGCACCACGGCGGCGGTGACCGCCTCCTCCATGGTGCCCACGTCCGCGACGACCTCGAACCACCGGCTCGTTTCCAGCAACGAGCGCAAGCCGAGTCGCACGACCTCGTGGTCTCCCATGAGGAGGATGCGAATCCGCCGCTCGACCCGGGCGAACGCTCGCACACTCACGGCTGAGGCCGCAGGCGCGCGGTGACGCTGCCCGCCCTGGGCGTTTCGATCTCGACCAGCAGCGTCCGCTGTCCGCCCGCAGAGTACAGTGTTGCCGTGCCCCGCGAGCCGCTGTTGCCCTCAATGAGCAGCCGGCCGTCGCTGACCTGCACCCGCCCACGCGCGTCCATGAAGCCGATCGTCCGCGCCGACGTCGCCTCGTAGCTGCCGTCGTCGCGCAGGGTGACCTCGACGTAATTGTCGTCCATTCGGTTGCCCGGCAGGTCGCTGAGACCGGCCCAGCGTCCGGCGACCGTCGCGACGCTGGTGACGGGGACCGGCGTGCCGCGGCTCGCGCTGTCCGAGGCGAGCGACGCACAGCCGCCGTGGATCAACAGCAGCACCAAGAGACTGACCATGCGGAACATCGAAGCTTCTCCTCGGAGTACGGGCACGGTGGCGCGATTCCGCGCCACCGTGCCGCCGTGGGGTTCGCTACTGCTTCGCAGCCCCCGCGTTGATCGAGATCTGCTGTCCCTGTTCGAGCTGGGCCGCCGTGGCCGTCGGGAAGCGCACGACCATGCTGTCGCCCGTCGCCGTCTTGACGGTGACGTCTCCGTTCGTTGGATTGACCGCCGTGACCTGGCCGCTGAGCGTCAGCGGCCGCGCCGTCGCCGGGCTTGCCGCCGGCGCTGCGCTGCGCTGGGCCGCGGTGTCGGCTTTCGCGGTCTTCAAACCTTCGTCCTTCGGCACCACGACGATCTCGTTCTTGATCCCGCGTACGCCGGCCACGCGGCCGGCGATGCGCTCAGCCTCGGCCCTCTGCTCCGGCGTTTGCACGGTGCCGGTGAGGCGGACGATACCGAACTGCGTACCGACACCGGTCGAGAACAGGTTGAGTCCGCGATCGGTCGTCAGCTTCATCTTCACCTGGGTGGAAATGGTCTTGTCATCCCACTGCTGACCGAACGACCGTCCTGTCGCCGACCGACAGCCGACGAACGCAAGCGTAGAAAGTACAATCAGCCCGAGCACGAAGGTCATGTGTACGCGCCTCATTGATGCCTCCCTCGCCCCCAGTACGTTGAGAGTCCCGCGATGGCCGCCCTTGCATCGCATCGACAGACTAGAAGCCGTCGATGGCGCTTGCTACCGGATCAAGGTCACGCGGGGGTACGACTAACGTTCAGGGGAGGACGCGACGTCGGAGGGATCTTCGCAGCAGGCGATGAGGCGATGGACGGTCGCGAAGAGCTCTTCCTCGTCGACCGGCTTGGACAGAATCGCGACCGACGCACCGCCGCCGGCGCGCGTGGTCGCGGGAATCTCGACGTCGCCCGTGATGAACACGACGGGAATCCGCCGACCGGCGGCCCGCAGCGTTTCGTGCACCGCGATCCCGCTCAGGCCGGGCATGCGCACGTCGAGCACGAGGCAGTTCGGCGTTTCGTCGGCGAGCCACTCGAGGACTTCGCGGCCCGAACCGAAGGCCGACACCCGATATCCGGCGGCCGCGAGGAGCCGACTGAGGCCGCGCCGCACCGAGATGTCGTCGTCGACCACGGCCACCAGGCTGCGGGTGACCGTCGCGCGCGCGGAATTTCGCGGCGGCGTGTGCGCCTGTCGCCGCCGCTCCGGCACTCCATCGATCTCCGTGTCCGCCATCAGCACGAGGCACGACGCGTGGACGACGCCGTCCTTGAACCGCGACGTCACTTCGCCCAGGCCGATCGGGAGCCGGCACTGCAGGCACCGGCGCAGGGTGATGGCCACCTCGCGCCCGCAACGACCACAGATCGCCCCGCGTCCGCAGCTGTTGTCCGCGACAAGCTTGTCGGTGATCTCGCGGATCTCCGACAGGCTGGCTCCACAGACGCGGGCCAGGCAGGCATTACAGACGCCGTCGCCCGGCGCGTCCGCGAGCACGCGCCGTACGGCCTCGGCCGAGGTCATCACACGTCGTCGCCGGTGACCGGCACCGTGAAATGAAACGTCGTCCCGCCGACAGGATTGTTGACGGCCCAGATGCGTCCGCCGTTGGCCACGACGATCGAACGGGCGATCGAGAGCCCCATGCCCATCCCTTCTGCTTTGGTCGTATAGAACGGCTCGAAGATGGTCGCCTCCGTCCCCGGCTCGAGACCCGGGCCCGTGTCCTGGACGGCGACGTGCGCCGTCTGATCGTCGTCGCGGGCCGTGTGCACGACCACCGTCCGCACGCTCCCGTTGGAGCCGCTCATCGCTTCCATCGCGTTCACGATCAGGTTGAGGATGACCTGCTGCATCTGCACGCGGTCAGCCTTGACCAGCGGCAGGCCGGGCGCCATGTCGGCGCTCAGCGACACGTCGCGCATGATGGCGTCGCTACTCAACAGCTTGATGACGTCGCCGATGAGCACGTTGATGTCGAGCAGGACCGGACGCACCTTGCCCTTTCGCAGCAGCTCGCGCAGACGGCGAATGACGTCGCTCGCGCGGCGGTCGTCGGCGACGATATCGGCCAGGCAATCGCGCACCTCGCCGAGATTCGGCCGCGGCGCCGCGAGGAACCGCTGCGCCGCCCGGGCGTTGGCCAGGATGCCGCTCAGCGGCTGATTGAGCTCGTGCGCGAGCGAGGCCGTCAGCTCGCCGATGGTCGAGACGCGGGTGAAGTGCGCGAGCTCCTGACGCGTCTGCTGAGCGTCCAGCTCGACCCGACGCCGCTCGGTGATATCGGTGAGTGACACCACGGCGCCGCCCTCGTCCCGGTTCAGCGGCAGCACGGTCATCGCGAACCATCGCTCACCCGCGGCCCACGGCCGCGGATACTCGATGGAGAACTCCGGCGATTTGCCGTCGATGACCGACTGGATGCCGTCCTTCGCCTCGGCCGCGAAGAGCGTGCCGGACGGCAGCGCCTGTCGGCACAACGATTCGAACGGTGCGCCGACATGGATCATCGCGTTGACGTCTTCGTGGCCGGTCTGGTCGAACCGCCGCCACGCGGCGTTGAGAGCGACCACGCGCCCGTCGCGGTTGAGTACGGCCACGCTGTTGTTCAACGAGCCGAGGATCGCGGTGTTCATGATCTCGCTCGCGCGCAGCGCGTCTTCCGCCTTCTTGCGGGCGATGACGTTAGCGAACACCTCTGCCACGAGCCGCAGCTGCGAGACCATCTCGAGCGGCCAGGGTCGGCCGCTCACGAGGGGCCCGAATCTCACGACGCACACGTCCGTGACGAGCGTCGGCAGCTCGGTCAGCTCCTCCCACGTCCCGTGCAACGGCAATGGCTCGGCGACGGGCACGAATCCGGCCGCCCACGCGTGGGTCGGCATGAACACCTCGTCGGCGTGGGAAAACTGGTAGATCGTGATGTGGTTCACGCCGAGGTATTCGCCGAGCTCGTGCAGCCGGCTTCCGATGACCTGATCGATTTCGTGGCTCGGCAGATGGACGAAGGCGCGCGACAAGCGCGACAGCATTTCCTCGAAGCGGAGCCGACCCACCAGCGTGCGCCGCGTGAGCTCGTGCTGCTCGATCAGCGCCGCGACACACATGAGCGGGATCGTGAGGATGATCAGCACGATCTGCAGGGACAGCACGTTTCGGATGTCCATGAGGACGCCGAACGAGCCCTCGCCGCGGAGACCCGTCGTCAGCCCGGCGACCTCGATCGTCAGCATCGCGAGACTCACCCCGGCCGGTCCCAGGCGCACGGCCGCCCAGATGGTGAAGGGCAGGACCAGCGCTAGCGCGATCATCGGCGAGACGTCGAGATCACCGTCGAGATGCAGCGAGCCGAAGGTCGCGCTGATCGTGACGAGGGAGGCGCACATCGCAACGGCTTCGATCCAGCGTCGGCGCAGCAGCCGGCGCGTCCACGCGAGGTACGGGGCGAACGCCATCAGCAGCGGGGGAACGAGCGACAGCTCGGTGAGGGTGTTGGCGAAAAATCGCGTGCGCCAGACCAGCTCGTATGGCTCTCCGCGCAGCAGGTTCACCGCCGCCGCGTCGAGGAACGACGAGAAAAACGGCGCCGCCAGCCCCACGCACAGGATGAAGGTGCCCGCCGAGCGCAAAGAGTCGAAGGTGATGCGCCCGCCTGGGGCGGCGCGTCGGACGAGCAGCGCGGCGATCAGCGCCTCGCTGCAGTTCGTCGCGAACACGACGAGGATGAAGACGAGCGAGAAGTTGGGCTGCGGCAGCAGGGCGGCCAGGTGGGCGGGCAGCGCGGCCAGCAGATAGATGCCCCACCGCCGCGGCGGGCTCAGCAACAACGCCGCGGACAGCATGGCGTTCGGGGGCCACATGATCGACGGCGTGAGGGGCGGCAGCTTCAGGAGGGCCCCGAAGAGCGAGCCGAGGTAGTACCCGACGGCGATCAGCAGCATGATGGCCGCGGTACGAACTTTCGGGTCGCCGAGCCGCCGGTTCAGGCTGTCGAGGACGGAATTCACCTGGATGCCTCGTGACGCGTCATCGTAGTCCATCATCCTCGCAACGGCCAGGAGGATGGCCTCAGGCTACCGCAGTAGGGAACCACGGAGCGGGTCAGGACGGACCTGGACTTTGGTCCTATTCCCCCCGGAGCCGAAGGTGTGCGACGAGGGCGATCACAGTGGCTGCCGAGACCGGCTTGAGAAGATGAACGTCGAAGGGCGCCGCGCGCAGGCCGACGTCGTCGGAGAAGTCGTCGCCCGACGTGAGGGCGACGAGGTACGTCCGCTTGCACTGCGGCAGGTGCCGCAGGCGTCGCCCGATCTCGTGGCCGTCACTGCCCGGCAGGCCGAGATCGATCAGCGCAACGTCGGGGCGGAAGAACGCCGCGACCTCGACGGCGGCCGGGTACCCGGCGGCAGCAGCGACCGAATGCCCGGCCTTTTCCAGGTCCGTTCGGAGCACCTCGAGCTCGTGGGGATCGTCGTGGACGACGAGCACGCGCCTGGCGCGGCCGGCCACCGGAACGACGTCGCCGTCGAGGCGGTCGCCGGGCCGTGCCAGCGGCAGCCGAACGGTGAATTCGCTTCCCTCGCCGAGTCCGCCGCTCTGGGCGGTGACGGTGCCGCCGTGCCGCTCGACGAGCGCGCGCACCAGGGCCAGGCCGAGCCCGAGCCCGCCTTGAGCGCGGTGCCGCGAGCGCTCCACCTGGGTGAACAGGTTGAACACGTGCGGCAGCATGTCCGCCGCGATGCCGATTCCGTGATCGCGGACGGTGAGGACCGCGTCGCTGCTCGTACGCTCGACGGAGAGGCGAATCGGCTCGCCGCGCGGCGTGTACTTGACGGCGTTGTTCAGCAGATTGCCGACGACCTGTTCGAGGCGAATCGGATCGCCGTTGACCATGATCGGCCCGTTCGAGGCCGACAGCGTCACGTCGTGGCCCTCGGCCAGGGGCGACAGCTGCAGAGCCTCGAAGCTGTGGCGCGCGATCTCGCAGAAATCGACCGCTTGGAGGTTGAGCGTCAGCTTGTCGAATCGAAGCCGGGACACGTCGAGGATGTCGTCGACGAGTGCGCCGAGGTGCCCGGCCTGATGGGCCATGATCGCTTGCAGGCGTGTGACGTCCGGCCCGGCGGCCACGCGGCCCAACACTTGAAGCGCATTCACGAGCGGCGCCAGCGGATTGCGCAGCTCGTGCGCGAGGCGCGCGAGGAAGTCGTCCTTCCGCCGGTTCGCCTCGCGCGTTTCGTGATAGAGGCGCGCATTGGCGACCGCCGTCGCGGCATGCGTGGCGAAGATGGACGCGATGAGCACGTCGTCGACCGTGAACGGACGCTGCGCACGACGGGCCACGGCGAATACGCCGATGCCCTGCCACGCCGCGCGCAGCGGCACGACCATGCCGGTGCGCGCTCGGCCGACGTCGGGCACCATGATCGCGTCGCTCGTCCTGAGCGCATCGGCGAGCCGGCTCCGCGTGTCGCTGCGCGCACCATCGCCGAAGAGGCCGGCCACATCACCGAACGCGCCGCGCACCACCAGCGCGCCGTTGTCCTTCAGCAGGACTCCCCCCACGTCGGCGGCGAGCAGCCGCGCGCCGCGCTGCGCGATGCGCTGCAGCAAGACGTCGTCGCCCACGTGGGCGCGCGCGAGCTCGTGACTGATATCGAGCAGGTGCTGAAATCGAGCCTGCCGCTCGCGCGAATCTTCGAGCAGCCGCTCGTTCTGCAGAGCCATTCGGAGAAGTCTCGCTCGTTCGCTCTCTACCATGCGCCACTCCGGCGGGATCATCAGGGGCACTTTGCCGTTGTGACGGCTCCCGGCCGTCACGGATGCCTCACAGTAAGAAAACGCGGCGGTATCGGGAACTGGACTTTAGGCCCGGACACACGATGCTATAGAGCCGTCTGTGAGCATGTCGCACCATCTCGAGATGGGGAGGCAAGTCGCCATGTCCGATTCAGCGTCGACGTTCGAACTCCGATCGAGCAGTCGCAACGGCGATGGTTCCGATGGGCGGGGCCTCGTCTTCGTCGTCGACGACGACGAATCCGTCCGGCGGGGCCTCGAACGGCTGCTGCGCTCTGACGGTCTCGAGGTCAAGTGCTTCGCGTCCTCGAAAGAATTCGTCGACCGCCCGCTGCCCGACCGCCTGGCGTGTGTCGTGCTCGACCTGCGCCTGCCCGGCGCCAGCGGGCTCGAAGTCCAGGAGGCGCTGGCGCGCGCCGGCCACGACATTCCCATCATCTTCATCAGCGGCTACGCCGATGTTCGATCGAGTGTGCTGGCGCTGAAAGCCGGCGCCGTCGATTTCCTGCAGAAGCCGGTGGGCGATCAGGATCTCCTCGACACCGTGCACGAGAGCCTCGGCCGCGCGCGTGTGGCCAGACAGGAGCGCGCCGACCGGGCGGTGATCCAGGCGCGCTTCGGGCTGCTGAGTCGCCGAGAGCGCGATGTGCTGCGGCTGCTGCTCCGCGGCATGCTCAACAAGCAGATCGCCGCCGAGCTCGGGATCAGCGAGAAGACGGTGAAGTTTCATCGCGGCCGCGTGATGGCAAAAACGGAAGCGGGCTCGATGGCGGAGCTCGTGCGCCAGTCCGCGAAGATCGGTTTCGAGCCTCAGGGGGCGAGCAGCTCCTGCACGTCTTCGTGACGGTCCATGGGGAAGACGGTAAGCACCGGGGCGTCGAGCTTCATCTTCATGAGGTCGACCATCCGGACGCGCCGATTGCCGTACGTATGGAAGTAGAGGCAGCGACTCATGGTGTCCATCGCGCTGGTGTACTGCGTGTAATCGCAGTGCGCGCGCTCGCCGTCGCGGGCGCGGGCAACGCCGCGGGGAATCTCGCAGGCGGCGAGAATGTGGAACGCCTGTTGGACCGCCTCCTCGGCGGTATCGACGAGCGGAGCGGCTTGCGCGAGCGCGACGGCGCGTACGAACCGCGACGACGACGTCGCATCCCCCGGCACCGCGTCGAGGCTGTCGTAGTTCCGAAGATTCCTGACGTGCCAGCCGAAGTCGGGCGCGTTCGTGACGACGCCGAGCGGATTCTCGTGGATCACGAGCTTGTGATCGAGGAATTCGACGACGACGCATCGGCGATCGGCGTCGTGCACCACGTAGTGCAGGGGCGCGACGAAGCCCCACGGCGGAAAGACGCTGGCGGCCACGCGCACGTCGTGCAGCGCCTCGGTGGCGGCGTCGACGCTGGCACAGCGGGTGAGCAGCCAGACGGGAACGTCGAGCGGCGCCAACGTGTGTGAGGTGTCGCGCGCGTCGACGCGCTGATACGTGGCGTAATCGGGGTGATAGAGGGCGCTCACGGCGAGGCCCTTCTCGTTGACGCCGTCGATGAGGAGTGGAAGCCCATGCAGGTTGACCCCGATCGCGGCGTACGCCGAGGTCCACGTCATCCCCGGCTCACCGCCCGGCGCCATGCTCATGAGCGCGTAGCCTCGCGGCACGACGATGACGTCGGAAGCGCTCTCGTCCGCGAAGTCCATCGTCCGCGCGTGCACGACACCGCCCGCGGTGGTCGTGAGGCGCAGCGCCGTGCACATGACCGATCTAAGGCCGGGACCTGAATTCACGACAGGGCCGAAGGGGTCAGCGCACCACACCAATCGGCACTTATCCGAAGACGGCCCGCGCCCGGACGCTCGAATGTCAGAGCATGCGCCACAAAATTCTTCTCATCGATGACTCGCAGGATCTGCTCGACAGCTACGTCGCCTTTCTCGAAACGGCGACCTCGTATGAGGTGCGCGCGGCGGCCTCCGGCCGCGCGGGGCTCGACATCGCGCGCAGCTGGCGGCCGGACGTCGTCGTGACCGACATCATGATGCCGGACATGAACGGGCTCGATGTGATCACGCACGTGCGGAGCGAGATGCCGCCGCCACTGCCAGTGATCGTCGCGATGTCGGGCTTCCCCGACGTCGAGCGCGAGGCGCACGATCGAGGGGCCGAAGTCTTTCAGGCCAAGCCGGTCGATCCCGACGATCTCGTGACTCTGATCGACTCGCTCCTGGAGAAGCGCAAGCCGCCCGCGCACATCGCGGCCGCGAGCGAGGCACGACGCCGGCACGCGAGCGAGGTCGCCAAAACGGCAGTGGCCGCCATCCTCGAGCGCCGACCCTACTTCGCCAAGGTCGCGCAGCTCGGCACTCGACTGCTGTCGCGCTACTTCGACGACGCCGACGCCGCGCTGCTGCTCATCGGCGACGGCCACCTGAAGGTGTTCGCGTCCTCCGGCTGGCCGGCCGGCATGCAACCCGAGGGCATTCTCGGCTACGCGCTCGACGTCGTGGCGAGCGGCTCGACGTTGATCGTGCCCGACCTCGCGACGATGCCGAACGGCAGTGTGCGCTCGACCGTGCCCGAGTGGAGGATGCTGGCGGCCGTCCCGGTGTGGTCGATGGGCGGCCCCGCGATCGGCGCGCTGATGATTGCCGACCGTCGGCCGGTGGCGTTCGACGTGCACGATCTCGCCATTCTCGAGCACATCGCGGCGCGACTGGCGGACGTCTTCTCCGGCACGGCCACCGGCGCGGGCGTGTTGGAGGGACCGGCGGTGCTGCGCGCCGACAGCTGGCGGCACGCCTTCAGCTCCGAGCTGTCTCACCTCGGCCGAGGCGCGACTGTCGTCGCGGCGCTGGCGTCGCTGACGGTACCCACGATGATTCCGGTGCGTTCTCGTGAGCAGCTGGAGCAACTGGTGCGCGCGACCGATGAGACGATCGCGCGTCTTCCGGCGCGCACGGCGCTCGGGCGACTCACGCCGCAGACGCTTGCGGCCTACAGCGTCGTCGGCGATTCCGCCGCGGGTGAGCGTACGGTGCTGTCGCTGATCGAGTCGCTCGAGGCGAAGCCAGGCGACGCGTGCGTTGCCATCATCAGCGCCACCGACGTGTCGCCCGGCGATGGCGGCACGGCATTGCTCGAAATTCTCCAGTCTGTTCTCGCGTCGGCGACGGCCCGCGGACCCGGGACGGCGCTCGGCGCGCGGCTCGCTCCGACGGCGATCGAGCGTCCGCGCGCCGCGTAGCTCGAGCCCCAGCCGACTACTTCTTCGCGACCTGGAGATTGTTGGTCACTTGGGTGACGCCCGCGACGCGACGAGCGATCTGTTCGGCGCGAGATCGATCGGCGGCCGTGGGAACGACGCCGTCCAGCGAGACGTTGCCCTTGACCGTCGTCACGCTCACCGCGGTCAGGCTCTTCGCCTCGTCGGCGGCGAGCTTCGACTTCACTTCGGTTGTGATCGTTGTGTCGTCGATGTTCTGCCCGAACGATTCTCCGGTTGTGGAGCGGCATCCCGCTCCGAGCGCCACGACGATGAGCAGTACGACCACAGTCATCAACCGACGCATGTCACATCCTCCTGTTGCTGGTTCGCGATTTCAGGCTGCCGGGTGCAGGCGCTCCAGCTCCTTCAGCCGCTTCATCGCCTCGGTCTGTCTCAGCAGCCCATAGCCGATGCCGCCGGCGTTGAGCGAGCTGCCGGTCTGATGGGGGAAGGCCTCGAAGTCGGAGAAGAACTCCTTGATCTTTGCCTGAACGGGGACGATGAGCCACATCTGCTGGGCGAAGAATCGCAGGGCCTCTCCACCTTCCTCGATTCCGCGCTCGTACGGGTCCATCCTGAGATTCGTGATCGTCGCCCAAGCGGGGACCTCGCGCGTCCCGGTGGCGATGTTGCCCTTGATGAAGGCGAAGCTGAGCTTCCAGTCGTTCCAGCGAATGGCGTTGAGGTTGCCGCCCTGGTCGAAGTAGTAGAGGGCGTCGCGGGGGCCGGCCTTCTCCTTGCCCTGGAAATACGGCATGAAGTCGTAGCCGTCCAGGTGGACCTTGAACGTCTTGCTGCCGGCGCGGAAGCCGGACGCGAGTTTGGTTCGAATGTTCGAGGCGCCCGCCGCGGCGCACAGGGTCGGGAACCAGTCGATCAGCGAGATGACGTCGTTGTAGACGGTGCCCGGCTTGATCACGCTCGGCCAACGCACCATCATGGGGATGCGGAAGCCGCCCTCCCAGGTCGTGCCCTTCTCGCTCCGGAACGGCGTCATCGCGCCGTCCGGCCAGAGCGCGATCTCGGCGCCGTTGTCCGTCGTGTAGAGCACGATCGTGTTGTCGGCGATCCCAAGGTCGTCGAGCTGCTTGAGCAGCTGGCCCACGTGGCCGTCGTGCTCGACCATGCCGTCGGCGTGCATGCCTTTGCCCGTCTTGCCCAACGACTCGGGCTTGAGGTGCGTGAAGACGTGCATCCGCGTCGTGTTGAACCACACGAAGAAGGGCTTGTCTGCCTTGACGGCGCCGTCGATGAATTTCTGCGCGGCCGCCAGAAACTCCTCGTCGACCGTCGGCATGCGCTTGGTGTTCAACGGCCCGGTGTCCTCGATCTTCTGTCCACCCTTGCCGTCGGCGAACGAATGTATGACGCCGCGGGGCCCGTACTGTTTCTTGAACTCCGGGTCCTTCGGATAGAAGTAGCCTTCGGGTTCTTCTTCCGCGTTGAGGTGGTAGAGGTTGCCGAAGAACTCGTCGAAGCCGTGGTTGGTCGGCAGATGCTCGTCACGGTCGCCGAGATGGTTCTTGCCGAACTGGCCGGTCGTGTAGCCTTGGGTTTTCAAGACGTCGGCGATCGTGGGCATCCAGTCGGTGATGCCGTGTGGGTCGCCTGGCATGCCGATGGTCAGCAGGCCGGTGCGGAACGGCTCCTGGCCGAGAATGAACGACGCGCGGCCCGCCGTACAGCTTTGTTGGCCGTAGGAGTCGGTGAACAGCGCGCCTTCATTCGCAATGCGGTCGATGTTCGGCGTTTGGTAGCCCATCAATCCCCTCGTGTAGGCGCTGATCTGTGGGATGCCGATGTCGTCGCCGAAGATCACGAGGATGTTGGGCTTGCCAGATGTCGCCATGTCGTCGCTCCTTCACGTCCTTGGTGCGTGCGCAGACCGCCTCAGGATGTGCGCCGACCGGCGATTCAGTGAGAGCCGAACGGGACAGCGTGCGGCGACGAATGGCCCGATGTCAGACGCGTGCGGACGGCAGAACCGCGAGCGTCAGGGGGCTTTGCCGGTGAGCTCGATCACCCGGCCGGCCCTGAGGACCGACGCCTTGAAGGGTTCCCCCGTCTTCATCGCGCCGATTTTCTCGCGGATCTTCGGAAGATCTGCGTCGCTCTTGATCGCGATACCCGCCATCGAAAGGACGATGTCGCCACGAACCACGAGATCCTGCCCTCGGATGGTCGCGATGCGATCGCCACCCAGGATGCCCATGTCCCAGGCCGGCGATCTCATAGGCACGACGCTCACGAGGAGCCCGCTGCCGGTGGGGACGTTGAAGATCTCGGCGAGCTCGTCGCTGACGACCGTGCCTTCGAGGCCGATCCACGCCCACTCTCGCTCCATCAGGAAGTAGCGCGCGCTCTTCATCGTGACGACGAAGCCGAGGCCTTCGCTGCCTCCGCTCTTGGAGATGTTGTGGCTGACGACGCCGATGACTTCACCGGCCATGTTGAACATCGGGCCGCCGGAGTTTCCGGTATTGATCGTCGCCGTCGTCTGGAAGAACTCGGCGAGCGGCATCGCTCGGTAGGCCGTGTTGGGCAGCCACTTGGCGCTGATCCAGCCGGCGCTGAACGAGTGCGAGAGGCCGTAGGGGGCGCCGATCACCAGCACCTGCTGCCCGACATGGACGCGATCGGAATCGCCGATCGGAGCCGGCCGCGCGCCCTTGGGGACGCGAGCGAGCTGCAGCAGGCTCAGATCGGCGGCGGGCTCGGAGGCGACGACGCGCGCCGGGACCATTTCGCCGCCGATGGACTCGACGAGGATCTCGTCCATCGCGTGAACGACGTGCGCGGCCGTCATGACCTTGCCATCGGCAGAGATGAGGACGCCGGAGCCGATCTCGCTGAAGGTGAAGAGTCCCCTCGGGCCGACGTCTCGGCCCTTGGCCCTGATCACGAGGACCGACGGGTTGACCTTCCGGAACAGCTCCTCCGCATCCTGGGCCTCGACGCGGGCGGGGAGCCAGGCGAGGACGACAGCGATGAGCAGGCTAAGGGCGAAACGCCCACCCATGCTCATCGGGATAGCCCCGATACGAGCCCACGGGCGCGGGGGTCGGGGTCTTGATCCGCGCCCATCCGGCGTTCTGCATGCATCGACGGTAGTCGTCGTGTGTGATCGCCTGCAGGCACACGTTTTCGTTCCAGTGGAACTCCTCCGACGATGCGTAGGGCTTCCACCAGTAGAACTTCGAGCACGCCGTGGTGAGCGCGCATAGCGCGAGGAGGCTAGCACAGCAGAGCGCGCGTTTGGCGCTAGAAGCGATAGCTGATGCCGAGCACCGGGCCATGAAACACCGCGTCGACCTTGATCTGATGTCGCTTCTCGATATCGAGTCCGAGCGCCCGATACCCGGCGAGCGCCGTCCAGTGCTCCGCGAAGCGCCATTCGAAGCCGCCGAACGCCTGCCAGGTGACATTGGAGGAAACGTGGAATCCGCCGACGTCCCCCAGCAGGGAGAGCGAAAACTTGTCGGTCAAATAGTACTTGGCTCTGAACCCGATGAGGGGATCGGCGAATGAGGTGCTGTGCGAGACCGTCTCGTTCGGAAGAACTCCTGCCTTGAATTTCAGCTCGGTGTCGAGGATCCAGGCGCGAGCGCCCGCCATGACGTCGAGGGTGAAGACATCGAGCCAGATGGGGCGATACATGAAGTACCCCTCGACCATCCCCGTCTTCTGATCGACATCAACGGAAGAGAAGAGACGGAACGGCGTGCTGACGGCGTCCTTGGAGAGCTTCATGTACAAGCCGTCGAGCAGGAACCCCCAGCGGTCGTAACGAACTTCGGCGGCCCCCATGACGCCGAAGTCGAGGTCCTTGAACAGGTCGGAGAACGACGGATCCACGGAGGCCTTCCGGTCTCTGACCTCGATATCACCGTTCATCCCGGCCGCCCAGACATACGGGGTCAGCTCGAAGCTCCACCGATCCCGCTGGGCCGCGTATCCCGACGACTGCCCGTGCGCCGAATGTGCCGACAGCGCAAGCGCGGCGAGAACGACCGTTCCAATGACGATCGTGCGCGGCAGACGCATGGTGAACGCCACCATCGCAGCCGCCGGAGCACGGAACAATCGGCCTTTGGTCCCAGCGATATCGTTCCTTGGTCCCTGGGGCCGGCGCGCAGTTTACTCGGAGCTCATCGCCTCCAGGCGTGCCGCGACGCTTTTATGCCACGGCGTGCCGACCCACGGGTCGCGATCCTCGCTGGCGGTGAGCTCGTTCGGCGCCACACCGGTTCGAACCCGACGGTCCCCCTCGGGATGGTCGACGCCGAGACCGTTCGGCAGCGCCAGATGTCCGCTCGCCATCGCGGCGTCGACCGCCACGGTGACGACGACGCTGGCGCGCTTGGTGGTGAGCCGCGCAGCGCCGCCATCGAGGAGACCGAGACGAGCGGCGTCCGCGGGCGCGACACGCAACGCGCCGTCGGGGTCGGCTTTGCGCCAGTCGGGATCGCGCATGATGGTGTTCGCGGTGAATGACCGCCGCTCACCGGCGGAGAGCAGAAACGGCCACGCGGGATCCTCGCCGGGGGGAATCTCGGACGCCAGGGCGGCGAGCTCGTCGAGCAGCGGGGGGATGTTGACGTTGACCCGCCCGTCCTCGGTCTGCACGCGGCGCCACGTCTCGTCGTAGTCGTCGGCCGCGAACACCACGCCGGACGGGCTCGCGATGATCGCGTCGAACAGCTTCTCTCCCGCGTCGAAGCCCTCGCCAAATCCGGCTCGCCGCACGCTCGCAGGATTCAGCGCCGCGCAGCGGTGGGCGGCCGTCCACAACGCGGCCGCGGCGGCCGCGCCGTGCGGAAGCGTCGGCCCGAGCGTCCTGTACAGGACGACAGGCGTGACGGCGCCCAGGCGCGGATTCGCCTTGGTCGCCTCGGCGAAGGCGGCGGCGAATTCGCGGCGGCCTCTCCGCGCGGCGGCGCGGAGCGGCTCGAGCTCGGCATTCTTGAAGATGCCGGCGGCTTCCACGAGCCGCGCGTGGATCTCCGGCTCCGGCAACGGTCCGTCCGGAGGCGTCAGCAGCGGATGGCGCAGATGAAAGACGTTGTGCGGGAACTCGAAATTGAAGAACGTCGCCTCGTGCTTCTCGAACTGGGTCACCGCGGGCAGGACGTAGTCGGCCAGGCGCGCCGTCTCGGTCATGAACACGTCGATGGCCACCACGACGTCGAGCGCCGCGATCGCGTCGCGCATGCGCCGGCTGTCCGCCAGCGAGTGCGCCGGATTGCCCGACTCGACGATCAGCGCGCGGTAGCGCCGAGGATGATCGGTGAGGATCTCCTCGGGAATGACGTTGCACGGAATGAGGCCGCTGAGGATTCGCGCGCCCGCGACGGGGCTGACGGGCGCCGTGCGCGGATCGAGCTCGCTCTTGCTGGCGCGTACGATCGGCACGAAGGTCGCCGGCGCGTACTGCGCCCCGGGTTGACCCAGGTTGCCCGTGAGCACCCAGACGAGCTTTTCGAGATAGCTCACGAGCGTGGAGTGGCGATTCATCTGAACGCCGAGGTCCTCGAACACCGCGACGCTGGACGCGCGGGCAATGCGCCGCGCCGCCGCCCGCACGAGCGCCTCGTCCACGCCGCTGATGCGGCAGTATTCGGCGATCGGCACGGCGGACAGCGCCGCGACGACCTCCCAAACGCCCGACGCGTGCGCGGTCAGCCAGGCCACGTTCGTCAGATTTTCGTGGACGAGGACGGCCGCCAGCGCGGCCAGTAGCCACGCGTCACGGCCGGGCCGCACCTGGAGGTGGAAGTCGGCGAGCTCGGCGGTCTCGGTTCGCCGAGGATCGATGACGATCATCGATCGCTCCGGATCCTTCGCGATGTTCTTCAGCGTCAGCCGCGCGTGCGGGAAGCTGTGCGACTGCCACGGGTTCTTGCCGACGAAGACGGCCACCTCGCAGTGCTCGAAGTCGCCGCGGACGGGCGTGCCGAACATGAGGCCGTTCACCCAGACCTCGCCGGTTTTCTCCTGAGCGATCGCGCTCGACCGGTACTTCGCGCCGAACGCCCTCAGCGTCGCGGTGCTGTAGAACCCGCCGAGATGGTTGCCCTGGCCGCCGCCGCCGTAATAGAGGATCGTCTCGCCACCGTGGGCGTCGCGAACCGCGCCGAGCCGCGCGGCGACTTCCGTGATGGCCGTCTGCCAGTCGATCTGCTCGAAGGAGCCGTCGGCGCGTCGGCGCAGGGGATGGAGGACCCGCTCTCCACGGCCGTTCTGATAGTGGTCGAGACGGAGCGCTTTCTGGCAGGTGTAGCCCTTCGAGGCCGGGTGGGCTCGGTCGCCGCGGATCTGCTCGAAGCGGCGGCCGCCATCACCGCCCAGCCGCACCAGGATTCCACAGTTGCACTCACAGAGGATGCACGCGCTCGGCTTCCATTCCGCGCCCACGGGGTGGACCTCCTGGTATCTTTTGGATATCGGATGCTATCCTGTGGATACCGTGACGTCAACCGCGAGCAGGCGCCGCAGCATGGGGACGAAACCGAGGCGCGCCCGGGTCGGCTATGGGCACTTCTGCCCGGCGGCCCGCGCCCTCGAAGTCGTCGGAGAGAAATGGTCGCTGCTCGTCGTCCGCGACCTCCTGGCCGGCCCGCGCCGCTTCAGTGATCTGCGCCGCTCGCTGACGACGATCACGCCGAAGGGGCTGAGCGCACGGTTGCGGGCGCTCGAAACGGACGACATCGTCGAGCGCGAAGAGCGGGGACAGCGCGAGGTCTGGTATCGGCTCACGCCGAAAGGCCAGGGGCTCGAGGCCGTGTTCGATGCGCTCCTCGTGTGGGGCTTCGATCACGCCGTGGGGCGCCCGCGCCCGGGGGAGGCGATTCACCCCGGCCGCGCCATCGACGCCGTGCGGCGATACCTCGAGCGCCGCGGGGTGCGACCGCGTCGTCCCGTGGCGTGGGCGGTGCGCTTCGCGGTCGATCGCGCGTATACGATCCGCTTCGACGGTGAGCGCTGGTCGCGGCAGCGCGGTGAAGCGAACGCCGACGTCGTCATCGAGACGTCGCCGGTGGCGTGGGTCAGATTTCTCGGCGCCAACCCTGAAGACCGGCGTCGCTGGCTGCGCACCGCGAGGGTCATGGGCACGTCGAAGCGAATCGAGGAGCTGCTCGGCGCGCTCGAGCCCGAGCCCGGCGCCCGCGCATGAGACTGGGCACGTCGCTCCGCTTCCTCTTTCCCACGTCGCCGGCCACGCACGACCGGTTTCGCGGTCTCCTGGCGTCGATGCCGAAAGGCGCGTTCATCGAGCGCCCGATGGGCGCGTATTCGGCGGAAGAGCAGGCGCGGAACCTGATGGAAGTCGCGGGGGCGGCGCGCGCGGCCGGCCTCGACGCGCTGGTGACCGGCGACAGTCATTCGATGAATCCGGCCTACGCCGCGACGTTCTCTCCGGTGCCGACGATCGCGCGCCTCATGAGCGTGACGGGATCCATGGCCGTCGGCGTGGTGCTGCTCGCGCCGTTCTATCACCCGCTGTTGCTGGCCGAGCAGATCGGCACGCTGGCCGCGTTCGCCTCAGGGCCGCTGATCCTGACGTTCGTCCTGGGCGGCCGGCCGCAACAGTTTCAGGCCTTCGGCATGGAAGAACGAAGCCGTGTCGGCCGTCTCGAGGAGGTCGTGACGCTGACCCGCGCGCTGCTCGCAGGCGAGCGCCTCTCCCACCGCGGCCGGTATTACACGCTTGACGGCGCCACGATCAGCCCGCTGCCGCGCGTGCCCGTGGAGATCTGGATCGGCGGGACGGTGCCGGCCGCGGCCGAGCGCGCGGCGCGTCTGGGTGATGCATGGCTCACCGGGCAGAACGCCACGGACGGTGAGCTTCGCCAACAGCTCGATGTCTATCGCAACGCCGCTGCCCGCGCGGGCAAGCCGCCGCGTCCGGTCCTGCGCCGCGACATCTACGTCGGCGAATCGGATGACGAGGCGCGCGCCGTCGTCGGCGCCATCCTCGCCGAGGGATACCGCGGGACGGGGATGGATCAGCTCCTCGTCGGCAGTGGTCCTGGCGTCGCCGAGGCGCTGTCGCGGTATCGCGATCTCGGCTTTGGGGACGTGATGGTGCGCCATATCGTGGGCGACCATCGCGTGATGCTCGAATCGTTTGAACGCATCGGCCGCGAGGTGATGCCGAGGATCCGCGCCCTGTAGAATCCCGCTATGGACGAGCGCCCGGCGGAACGCAAGCTGGCCGCGATCCTGAGCGCCGACGTCGAAGGCTACAGTCGGCTCATGGGCGACGACGAGCTGGCGACGGTTCGCGCCCTCACGGAGTCTCGGCAGATCATCGCGTCCGCGGTCAGCCGCCACGGCGGCCGCGTCGTCGACGCTCCGGGCGACAACGTCCTGGCGCAGTTCGGGAGCGTCGTCGACGCCGTGCAGTCCGCCGTCGAGATCCAGCGCACGCTCCGGTCCCGCAACGCCGAGCTGCCGCCTCCGCGGCAGATGCGGTTTCGGATCGGCATCAATCTCGGCGACGTCATCGTTCAGGACGATCGGCTGTACGGCGACGGCGTGAACATCGCCGCGCGTCTGGAGGGCCTGGCCGAGGGCGGTGGCATCTGCCTCTCCGGCACGGCCTATGACCAGATCGAGGGCAAGCTGCCGCTCGCGTTCGAGTTCAGCGGAGAGCACACCGCGAAGAACATCGCGAGACCGATTCGCGTGTATCGTCTCCGCCTCGAGCCTGGCGCTCCCGTGGGGACATCGCCGACGCTCAGAGGCGTGGCACGACGGTTGCCGACTCGCGTCGCGGCGATCCTGGTCCTCGCGACCCTCGCGGTGCTGTTGGGCGTCGGCGGCTGGATCGGCTGGCGGTGGCTGAGCCCGCGTGAGTCTGCTGGCCTTGCGCTGCCCGACAAGCCGTCGGTCGCGGTCCTGCCGTTCAACAATCTGAGCCAGGACCCGGCGCAAGAGTATTTCAGCGACGGCGTGACCGAAGCCGTCATCACCGGGCTGTCGAAGATCTCCGGCCTGTTCGTCATCGCCCGGAACTCGGTGTTCACCTACAAGGGCAAACCGGTCAACGTGCGTGACGTCGGCCATGACCTCGGTGTTCGGTACGTGCTCGAAGGCGGCGTGCAACGAGCGGGCGGCCGCGTGCGGATCACCGCGCAGCTGGTGGACGCGCAGACGGGCTATCACCTGTGGGCGGAGCGCTACGACCGCGACGCGAGCGACATCTTCGCCATGCAGGACGACGTCACGCAGCAGATCGTTCGCGCGCTGTCCGTCAAGGTGACCGAGACCGAGCGAGCTCGCTTCGGACAGACCCCGACCGGTGTGCTCCAAGCCTACGATCTGGTCCTCCGCGGCCACGACGAGCGAAAGCGCACGACGCGCGAAAGCAATGCGGAGGCGCGTCGGCTTTTCACCCTCGCGCTCGAGCTCGATCCCCGATTTGCCGCCGCCTACACGGGCTTGGGCTGGACGGTTCTCCAGAGCTGGCAGCTTCTGTGGACGACGGATAGGCAGACCCTCGAGCAGGCTCGCGAGCTGGCCGAACGGGCCATCGCCCTGGACAACTCGCTCGGCAACGCCTATCAGCTGCTGGCCCAGATCTCGCTGTGGCAGAAGGATCACGACCGCGCCATTGCGCAGGCCGAGCGTGGCGTCGCGCTCGATCCCAACGACGCCGACGGCTACGAAACCCTGGCGGAAATCCTCGGCTGGTCGGGGCGGGCCGAGGAGAGCATCGGCGTCATTCGAAAGGCCATGCGTCTGAACCCGCGCTATCCCTTCTTCTATCTGTGGACGCTCGGTCATGCGTATTTCTTGACGGAGCAGCGCGAGGAGGCGTTGGCTACGTTCGCCAAGATCCTGCAGCAGAATCCCAACTTCGTGCCCGCGTACGCGTACCGTGCCGTCGTGCTCAGCGAGCTCGGGCGCACGCAGGATGCGCGCGCGGCGTGGGACGAGGCGAATCGCATCAGTTCGGGCGCATCGCTGTCGACTCTCCGCGAGCGGCTTCCCTACAAGCGCCCGGCGGATTTGAATCGCGTCCTCTCGGCGTTTCAGCGCGGCACCATGTCGTAAGCGCGGCCCGCACACGGCCGCAATGCTACGCGCCGATGACGGGCGCGTAGCCGTCCTTTTACCGTTTCTTCATTTGACCCATCCGCGCCGCGGCTGATTTCATGCGCGCCGTGCATTCACTCTCGCCTGTGAGGACCCGCATGAGACACGTTCGACAGCGATCTCTGGCTCTCGCCCTGGCGACGCTCGCCTTCGTGCTGCCGCCGCTCGCGCTCGCGCAGGCGGGCGAGCGCGACGACAAGCTCGGGAAGGTCAATCACATCGTCGTCATCTATCAGGAGAACCACAGCTTCGACAACCTCTATGGGAGCTGGGAAGGCGTGCGCGGGCGGGCCAGCGCCCCACCCGAGCACACCGCGCAGATCAGCCAGGGCGGTGACCTGTACGACTGTCTATTGCAGAACGATGTCAATCTCGCCTCGCCGCCGCTGTTGCCGACGTGCACCAACACGCACGGGGGAGCGTTCATGAGCGCGTTCGTGAACGCGCCATTTTCGATCGACGCCTACATCGAGCCGACCGACAAGACGTGCCCCCCGTCCAACGTCTTCGCGCCCAACGGCGTCCTCAAGAACTCACCGGGTGCGCTTCCGGGCGGGTGCACGAAGGACATCGTCCACCGGTTCTACCAGGAGCAATATCAGATCAACGGCGGGCACATGAATCGCTACGTCACGGGCAGCGATGCGGCCGGGCTCGCGATGGGCTACTACGAGACGACGCAGCTGCCGATCTACAAGTATCTGCACGCGCCGAGCCACCCGAAGTACGCGATCGCCGACAACTTCTTCCAGGGCGCGTTCGGCGGCTCGTTTCTGAATCACCAGTGGCTGATCGCGGCGGCGGCGCCGCTCTTCGCGAATGCCGACCAGAGCGGCACCAATACTGACCTGCATTCCATCGTCGACAGCGCGGGTTTCCCGAATACTACCTATCCGCTCTATCACCCGTCAGTGACCGTCAAGGATGCTCAGCTCACCGTGAAGTGTCCACCGCCGCCGTCCGTTTCCGGTCTCGCGTGCGGCGATTTCGCCGTGAACACAACCCAGCCGTTCTATCAGCCGTTCTCGCCGGGAACCGCGGATGCGCGGCGGCTGCCGCCGCTCACGAATGCGACGATCGGCGACCGGCTGTCGGCTGCGGGCGTCGACTGGGCGTGGTACGCCGGCGGCTGGTCGAACGCCAACGGCGACGTCAATGGACCCGGCTGGACGAATGGCGCCGGCCCCGCCTGCAGCGACCCGAACGCGTTCTCGACGGCCAAGTTTCCGAACTGTCCGGATAACCTGTTCCAGTTCCACCACCATCCCTTCAATTACTTCAAGGCGTTCGATCCGGCGACGCCGGCGGGGCACGCCAACCGGCAGGCCCACCTTCGTGACGAAGCGGAGTTCCTGCAACTGGCCGCCTCGTCGACGAAGCAGCAGTGCAACCTGAAGCCGGTGAGCTTCATCAAGCCGATCGGTGAAGAGAACGAGCATCCCGGGTACACGAACGAGACCGCCGGAAGCACGCATCTCGTGAAGCTGCTCGAGGCCATCACCCAGAGCGGCTGCGCGAAGGACACGATGATCATCGTGACGTACGACGAGTTCGGCGGCCAGTGGGACCACGTGCCGCCGCCAGGGCAGGGCAATGCCAACGGTCCGCACGATCAGTGGGGCCCCGGGACACGCATCCCGGCGCTGATCCTGTCGCCCTTCCTCCGCGGCGACTTCGTCGTCGATCACACCTCGTACGACACGACGTCGATCATCGCCACGATCGAGAAGCGTCATGGCCTCGCACCGCTCGGCAGCCGTGACGCCGCCGTGGCAGATCTCTCGGCGGTGTTCGAGGCGCACTCGAACGGCAACAGCGGCGACTAGAGCTTCGTCGCCCGCGTCAGCATGCTCCGACTCGGCGCTGCTCGCCGCATCCACGGCGGTCAGCGCCGAGTCGCATGTTCGGCAGCAGTGCTCGATTCACACTTCTCCGCACACTTTTCACCGCGCTGTCACTCCGGTGTCGCATTCGACGCGTATGTCTCTCTTCGCGTGCGCGCTGTCCGCGCCGTCGCGCCACTCACGTTTCGCGCCGCTCGAGGCTTGTCCGGCTCGGGCCACGAGGAGGCAGTAACCGATGATCACGCGGGGAAGACAATGGATCGCCGCTGCGACGCTCGTCACGCTGCTCAACGCTCAACTGGGGGCGTCGGTCGCCGCCGCCGGACAGGGGCACGCCGACGACGGTGATGGCGTGGCAACCGCTACGCCCATCAAGCACGTCATCATCCTGATCGGTGAGAACCGAACGTTCGACAACGTGTACGGCACGTATGTGCCCAAGCACGGCCAAGCGGTGTGGAATCTGCTCTCCCGCGGGATCGTCAACGCCGACGGCTCCCCGGGCCCCAACAAGGACGCCGCGGCGCAGTTCAAGATCGGCAACATCAACCCGGTGAGCTATTTCATCAGCACCACGAAGCTCACAAACCCGAACAAGACGCTCTACTCGCCGTTCCTGCCGACGCCGGAGGCCGGCGGCGCGCCGCCGCAGGCGGTCACGCTGACGCAGCTCGACACCGATCCGGCACCGGCGGCGCCGCCGTTCGACGCGAACACGTTCTCGTTCGCGCAGCTCCACGCGCTGTCTCCCGTGTTCGTGGACCACAAGGATCTGAAGCTGCTCACCACGGGCGCGACCGGCCTGACGAACCATACGGCGGACCCGAGCGAGCCGCCGTCGCCGTCCGTAGAGGCCGACACGCGCATCGAGAACTTCAACCGGCTGCCGAACACGGTCTTTCAGATCACCGGGCCGAATGTTCCGTACGACAGCTACACCGGCGACATGGTCCACCGTTTCTTCCACATGTGGCAGCAGTCGGACTGCGACGTGATGAATGCGACCCCGGCGAATCCCACCGGCTGCCTCAACGATCTCTATCCGTTCGTCGGCATCGCACGCGTCGACGACTCGGGCAGCAATTCGATGGGGTTCTACAACGTTCAAAAGGGCGATGCGCCGCTCTTCAAGCGTCTCGCCGACGAGTACACGATGAGCGACAACTATCACCAGCCGGTGATGGGCGGCACCGGGGTGCAGCACATCATGCTCGGCACCGCCGACGCGATCTTCTGGGAGCAGGTCGATACCCTGCCGGCGGTGCCGCCCACGAATCGCGTCGCGGATCCCACTCCCAAGAGCGCGACGAACGCCGGATTCAAGACCGACCAGCGGTGGACGAAGTGCGGCGACCCGACGCAGCCCGGCATCACGCCGATCATGGACTATCTGAAGTCGCTGCCGTGGCGACCCGATCTCACGAAATCGAACTGCGAGCCCAACCGCTACTACATGATCAACAACACGCGGCCGGGATTCCTGTCCAATGGCGACATCAACACCGCCGGCATCACCGACGGCTCGGCCGTGCCGCCGTCGACCCTGCGCACGATCGGCGACGCGCTCAACGAAAAGAAGATCAGCTGGGCCTATTACGGCGGCGGCTTCGATGCCGCGCGGCGCTTCGACAACGGCTCCACCGATCCCTTCGACGTGCTGATCGGCACCGGCGGCGACTGGTACTGCGACATCTGCAACCCGTTCCAGTACGCGGCGTCGATCATGGGCAATGCGGCCGAACGGGACGCGCACATCAAGGACGCCGTCGATTTCTTCGCCGCGCTCGACCAGGGCACGCTGCCCTCGGTGGCTTACCTCAAGCCGGACAGCTTCGACGACGGCCACCCCGCGAGCTCCAAGCTCATCATCCTCGAAGCGCTGATCGAGCGCGTGCTCGACGGTCTCCAGAAGCACCCGGACCTCTTCAAGAGCACCGCGTTCTTCATCACGTTCGACGAAGGCGGCGGCTACTGGGACTCCGGCTTCTTCCAGCCCATCGACTTCTTCGGCGACGGTCCGCGGATTCCGTTCATCGCGGTGTCAAAGTACTCGCGCGGCGGCAAGATTTCCCACTCGTACGCCGATCATGCGTCGGTGGTGAAGTTCATCGAGCGCAACTGGCATCTCGCGCCGCTGACCGGCCGGAGCCGCGACAACCTGCCGAATCCGCACGTGGCCGCCAACAATCCGTACGTTCCGCTCAACATGCCGGCGGTGAGCGATCTCTTCGACATGTTCGATTTCGACGACAAGGACGACGACCAATGAGCCGTCGCGCGTTCGTACTCGCCATCGCGTTGCTGCTGACGTCGACCACGCCGGGGGGCGCCGAGCCCCCCGGCGGCGACAAGGACACGACGCCCCGCCGCGGGCCACTGAGCCGCGTGAAGCACATCATCGTCGTGATGCAGGAGAACCACTCGTTCGACAATTACTTCGGCGTCCTGCCTTACGCGGCGGGCTCGCCGTACCGGAGTGGCCCGTGCGGGGCTGACGATCACGCCTGCGTCGATGGCCTGTCCTGCCGCCGGCATCCGAAGACGGGCGCCTACCACTGCACTGACACCAATCGTGACGACGACCGAGCCAAGAAGGTGAGAGCGTTCCACCTCGCCGACTATTGCGTCAAAACCGATCTCGACCACTCGTGGTTCGGTGTCCACAAGGAGATCAACTTCGTCGACCCGAACGCGGGACTGCGCCGCAGCCCGAACGACGGGTTCGTGCTGCTCAACGACCTCACGAATCAGCCCGACAACGCCGTCGAAACGCCGACGGACGATCAGACGATGGGCTTCTACAACGAGGACGATCTGGGCTTCTACTACGATCTCGCCAAGGTCTTCGCGCTGTCGGATCGTCACTTCAGCTCAGTCCTCGGACCCACGTTCCCCAATCGCTCTTACCTGATGACCGGCACGTCGTTTGGTCATCTGACCACGAGCGAAGAGGTGCCTGACATCACGAAGGTGCCGGTCCTGTTCTACCGACCCATCACCGGAACGATCTTCGACCTGCTCGATCAGCACGGAGTGTCGTGGGTGAACTACTATCAGGACGTGCCGCAGGCCGTAAGCTTCCGAAACTTCCTCGCCGATCCGATGCACTTCCGGTTCGTCAACAAGCCAGGCCCACCCCTGCTGCCGCCCAATCCGTTCAACTCGCTCTTCGAGGATGCGGCAGCCGGCACGCTGCCGTCCGTCGCGTTCGTCGATCCGAATTTCGGGGTGCTCAATTCAGCCACGGAAAACGACGAGCATCCGGGGCCGGGCCCGGGCGGCAACATCCGTGCGGGGCAGAGCACCGTGGCCCGAATCCTCCAGGCCGTTCGCAACAGTCCCAACTGGCCCGACTCGATCGTGCTCATCACCTACGACGAGCACGGCGGGTTCTTCGATCACGTGCCGCCGCCGGCCGCCCCGCAAGGCGGCGCGCGGACGCCCGATGGCATCGCGCCCGGGCAGTGCGCCGACGCGTCGAATCTGCCCGCGAGCGCCACGCCGGGCGGCGGGCTGAATTGCACCGAAAGCAAGAGTGACGCGGCTCAGCTCTGCGCCGAGTTCAGCCTGACGGGGCCGTTTCCGACGCAGTGCGCGAGCTTCGATCAGCTGGGCGTGCGTGTTCCGCTGCTGGCCGTCTCGCCGTTTTCCAAGCGCAGCTACGTCTCGCATCGCGTGACGGACCACACCTCGATCCTGGCGCTCATCGAGCGTCGCTTCCTCACGCCGGATCCCGACGCCGCCGACGTTGCCGCGCACACGCCGCATCTGACGGCGCGGGACGCGCATGCGGACACGCTCGAAGACCTGTTCGATTTCGAGGCCAGTCCGTCCCTCAACGCTGCGATCAACACATCGCTGGCGATTCCGCCGAGCACCACCGATATCGGCTGCACGCCGTGAACACAACGCGGGCGTGACGACGGTACGACAGGCATAGCGCGTGGTCAGACGGCGGAAACCGTTCCGCCGTCGATCACCGCCGACCCACGACCATCGTAGGGCTTAGACCCGACCAAAGGAGGGGGGAGCCCGACCCGACTAACGTCGGGTAGAAGCGTCCTCGCTCATACGAGTACTCTTCGCGGCGAATTGATTCGCAAACATTCGCTGAAGACAGCGAGGACACGATGAATCTTGGGGCGGTGATCGTCGAGCAGCGTCGCACAGACCGTGATCTCGATCTTCTGCAAACGCTCCGGCGTCGCGAGTCGATGGCGGCGGAGAGTCTCATCAGCCGGTACGGTGAGCGCGCCTACCGCCTCGCCCGGCGGATCACGGGAAACGGCGAGGACGCCGAGGAGGTGGTGCAGGACGCGTTCTGCACCGTCGTCCGAAAGATCGACATGTTCCGCGGTGAGTCGGCGTTCGGATCCTGGCTCTATCGGATCGTGGCGAACGCCGCCTACCACAAGCTCCGCGGACGGCAGCGGCGCTGGCGCGAGCTCTCGCTGGATGAGGTGTTGCCGGTGTTCGAAACCGACGGCACTCACGCCGGGCCGGTTGCCGACTGGTCGGCGCGTGTGAACGATCCCGCCGTCCAGGCCGAGCTGCGAACGGCGCTCACCGCGGCCATCGACGAGCTGCCGGCGACGTACCGCACCGTGCTCGTGCTGCGCGACGTGGAGGGGCAGTCGAATTCCGAGATCGCGATCGCGCTCGGCCTCAGCGTTCCCGTGGTGAAGACGCGTGTGCATCGCGCCCGTCTGTTCCTCCGAAAACGACTGGCGCAGTCCATGGCGATGCAGGGCGCGGCGAGCATCACGGCGTGGGCCTCGTGATCGGCAGCGTGAACTGAAACACGGCGCCGCGTGGCGCGTTCGCGGTCGCCCAGAGTCGTCCGCCGTGCGCCTCGACCAGCGTGCGACTGATCGCCAGCCCCAGCCCCATGCCATGCGGCTTCGTCGAGTAGAACGCGTGGAAGAGGCGGTCGAGGTCGCCCGCATCGAGCCCGTGGCCCGAATCCCGGACGGCGACCAGCACGTGCTGTGAATCGGCTCGAGCGGAGCTGATCGACAGCTCTCGCGAGGCGTCGTCGATGCCGTGCATGGCTTCGACGGCGTTGATCACCAGATTCAGAACCACCTGCTGGAGCTGAACGCGGTCGCCGTGGACCAGCGGCAGACCGTCACCGAGCCGCGTGCGCAACGCCACGCGATTGCTCTGCACCTCGCTGCGCGCCAGCGCGACGACCTCCAGGATCGTCTCGTTGATGTCGACCCAGTCCTTCCGTGACGGAGCTTTCTTCGACAGCGCGCGAATCCGGTCGATGATGTCGCCGGCCCGATGGCCGTCGGCGACGATGAACTCCGCGGACTGTCGGGCTTCCTCCAGATTCTGAGCCGCGAGCCAGTGCAGGCACGCCGTCGCGTTGTTGACGACGGCGGCGAGCGGCTGATTGATTTCGTGCGCGATCGACGCCGTCATCTCGCCGAGCGTGGCGACCCGGGCGACGTGGGCCAGCTGCGCCTGGGTATGATGCAAAGCCTCCTCGGCCCGTTTGCGCTCGATGAACTGACCGATCTGGCTGACGATCGTGGCCATCATGTCGAGCAGGTCGTGATCGGGCTCCCGAATCTCGTGGCTGAAGAACTCGATCACGCCAAGGACCTCGCCGTCGAGGAGGATCGGGACCGCGAACGCGGCGTGCAACCCCTCACGGGCGGCGAGCGGCGCGCGCGGAAAATTCGCGTCGGGAACGACGTCGGGGATGTACACGGGCTCACGACTGAGCCAGACGCGGCCGGGCAACCCGATCCCGGGCGCGAACGCGCTCTGCCGGGAGGCGGCTTCGAATCCCGGGATCTCGACAGCGTCGGTGTGCCAAACCTCTACGCACCGCAACACGCCCGCATCGCGGTCGAGGCGCCACAGCGCACCGACGTCCCAGGTCAGCCCTTCACCAATCGTTCGAAGAATCTCGGGTGTTGCTTGCTGCAGGGTCGCGGCTTGCGCCAGGATCTCGGTGACCCTGTGCTGGGCCACGAGACGGCACTCAGCGAGCTTGCGCTCGGTGATGTCTTGCAGGGTGCCGAACACGCGCCGAGGCTGGCCCGCTTCGTCCCTGAGCACGTCGCCCAGGCTGTGGACGAACCGTATCTCGCCGCTCGGACGGACGACGCGATATTCGACGTCGTAGCGTGGTCCGCCTCGAAGGGCTTCGGTGACGGCGGCGGCCCGGTGTTGGCGATCGGCGGGATGCAGCATGTTTTGAACGTCGCCAAAGCTGAGGCTGCGCTGCTGCGGCGGCAGACCGAAAATGCGATAGGTTTCGTCCGACCAGGTATAGCGATTCGTGAGGAGATCGCGCTCCCAGTAGCCGATGTGCGAGATGTGCTGAGCCGCCTCGAGTCTGCGCTCGCTCTCGCCCAGGTTGCGAAACACCAGGACGCTCGTCAGCCCGTCTTCCAGCCGACGGCCGATCTCCTGGAAGAGGCGCCGGTCCTCCCGCGTCCAGGCGCGCGGGTACGAGCACTGGTGCAGCCCGAGCATGTACGGCTTATCGCCTTTGGGATAGATCGCCATGGCGATCATCGACTGGACGTTGAATTGTTTCGCGACGTCGACCGGCAGCGCGTGCTCCGACGTGGGACCGAACGCCACCGGGCCGCTCGACTCCCGGCCGATCCGAAAGGCGTGAGCGACTTCGTCGTCCACGGGCAGCTCGAGCCCCAGCGTGAAGGCTCCCGGAAACTCGGGCCGAGTGTGCTCCATCGGAACTTTCCACGAATCCGCGTCCGGATCACAGGGATAGACGAGCCACGCGCGATCGCACTCGAAGATCGACAGCACCGCGTCGAGCACGCCGCTCATCATCCGCTCGACGTCGGTCGTCCCTTGAATGGCTCGGTTGACCTGATCCATCCGCTCCAGAAACCACAGATGGGCGTGGCGGTCCTCCTCCGCACGCTTGCGCTCGATGGCGATGCTGGCCAGGTCGGTGATCTGCTCGACGAGGGATCGCTGGTGTGGCGTCGGCCGCGCCGGTTGACGCGAGTAGATCGCGAAGGTCGCCAGCACCCTGCCATCCGAGCCGCGGATCGGCGTCGACCAGCACGCGCGCAGCCCATGAGGCAGCGCCAGGTGTCGATACTCGGCCCAGAGCGGATCCTCGGCGATGTCAGTGACGATGACTTGCTCGTTGCGATACGCCGCCGTTCCGCATGATCCGGCGGCCGGACCGATGGGGCTCCCATTGATCGCATCCACATAGCTCGGCGCGAGGCTGGGGGCCGCGCCATGCGTCAGGCGCGTGCCGTCGGCATCCAGCAACAGGATCGAGGAGAGCGTGCCCGGCGCCAGCTCTTCCACGAGCCGGCAAAGAGCGTCGAGGATCACGGGAAGGGATTGGCCGGTGGCGATCATCTCGAGCAGTCGCTTCTCGCCGGCCAGCAGCGCCTCGGCGCGCTTGCGCTCCGCGCGCTCGGTGGCTTCGCGCAATGCGCGCTGCACGGCGGGCGCGAGTCGCGAGAGCCGGTCCTTCAGAATGTAGTCCGTGGCCCCGATTTTGAGCGCTTCGATGGCGATGTCTTCGCCGAGCGTCCCCGAGACAAAGAAGAACGGGACGTCGGGACACGCTTTCTTGGCGATCGTCAGCGCCGACAGACTATCGAAGGACGGCAGCGTGTAGTCGGCGAGAATGACGTCGACGTGGCCCTGATCGAGCGCGGCGACGAAATCCTGCTGATTCTGGACACGGGTGAGCTGCAACGCCATGCCCTCGGTTTCGAGCGCGGCCCGTATGAGCTCGGCGTCGTCCGCGTCGTTCTCGAGATGC
>Ga0114129_10001500_pt1 | contig 31579 bp, 22 predicted proteins | sample RhiMetdeltSRZDD1_FD_80071 | JGI IMG/M metagenome (GOLD analysis project Ga0114129, IMG submission 80071) | Populus rhizosphere microbial communities from Tennessee, USA - Rhizosphere MetaG P. deltoides SRZDD1 (version 2) (version 2) | ecosystem: Host-associated > Plants > Roots > Rhizosphere >...
GAGGTCGGTCTTTCCATGTTGTCTAGTCGTGGTCCGTGGTCCGTGGTCCGTGGTCCGTGGTCCGTGGCTCGTCGCTCGGAATGCCCCAACGACCGCTGGGCCTTGCGAGCAACGAACTACGAGCAACGAACTACAGCACCCCTGGTCTGGATCAACACTTTTCGTCCAGCTAAGGAAATGTTCGGGACCCCCCGGACGTATGTAAGCAAAACAGGATAGGTGTGCCCGGGCACCCTGTCTGTAGCAGCAGAGGTTGGGAGGACTTGCTCGTGCCGAAACGAATCGCGCTGTCGTTGACCCTTGCGGTTATGGGTGCTGCCACGCTGGCTGCGGAGAACTGGCCCCAGTGGCGGGGTCCGCAGTTGAATGGCTTCAGTGCAGAAAAGGGCCTGCCCATCAAGTGGGGACCGGAAGAGAACCTTGCCTGGAAGCTTCCCGTGCCGACCCGAAGCGGCGCGACTCCGATCATCTGGAACGATCACATCTTTCTGAACGTGGCCCTGCAGCCCAAGGATGGCGACCTCGAGCTGTGGGCCGTGAACCGCGTCAAGGGCGACGTGCTGTGGAAAAGTCCCCTCGGCGGCGGGAACAACATGCAGCGCAAGCAGAACATGTCGTCCCCGTCTCCAGTCACCGACGGCACGACGGTTTGGGTCATGACGGGTACCGGCATGCTGAGGGCCTTCGACTTCAAGGGGAAAGAGCTGTGGGTGCGCGACGTCCAGAAGGACTACGGTCGCTTTGGACTCAACTGGGGGTACGCCTCGTCGCCGTTGTTGCATCGCGGCGCGCTCTACGTCCAGGTGCTGCACGGGATGAAGACCGACGATCCGTCGTACGTGATGAAGATCGACGGCAAGAGCGGCAAGACCCTGTGGCGCGTCGAGCGCCTGACCGAGGCGATCCAAGAATCTCCTGACTCTTACACGACGCCCGCGCTGCTTGAGCATGGTGGCAAGACGGAGATCGTGATCACGGGCGGCGACGTCGTGACGGGACACGATCCGGAGAGCGGCAAGGAACTGTGGCGAGCCAACGGGCTCAACCCCCAAAACATTCCCAGCTATCGCATCGTCGCCTCGCCGCTCATCTCCGCGGGACTGATCATCGCGCCGACGCGAGTCAAACCGATGCTGGCGATCAAGCCGGGTGGGACCGGGGATATCACGGAGTCGCACAAGGTCTGGTCGTTCGATCGTGGGCCCGACGTTCCTACTCCGGTCAGCGACGGTAAACTCCTTTACATCGTAGGCGACTCAGGAGTCGTGTACGCGCTGGAGGCCGCGACGGGCACCGTCGTCTACGGCCCTGAGCGTCTGAAGCCAGGAACCTACAGCGCGTCCCCTGTGCTGGCCGATGGCCGCATCTATGTGACGAGCGAGGAAGGCGTCACGTCAGTCTTCACCGCGGGCCCGAAGTTCGAACTGCTGGCAGAGAACGCCATGAACGAATACACGCTCAGCTCGGTGGCGGTCTCGAAGGGACAGATCTTCCTTAGAACCGAGGGACACCTTTACGCCATTGGGAAGGGAAACTAGCGATCGCGACGCGTGTCGTGGTCCGTGGCTCGTCGCTCGGGGCTCGAAGAACCGATATCGGCGACGAGGCACTACGAGCGACGAGCGACGGACCACGAACCACTGCACGCCGCAGGGCTATGCTTGTGGCTTGAAATACAGCACCATCCCCGCTCCAATCGCCGTGACGAGGAAGCCCACGTAGAGTAGCGGATTGGGTGCGACTTTCGGCGGGTGGATATAGATGGTGTAGAGCACGTTGACGAGGGGCGCGCCGCCGAAGACGAGGGGCATCACGTAGGTTGGTGTTCCACCCGTGCGGAACGCGAAGATGATGCAGACCGCGCCGAGCGCGCCGAGGATGCCTGCCACTGTTGCGAATGTGGTGCCGGACGAGTTGAAACCGGTCAGGCCCTGCCCCTGCACGGCCAGCACGACGATCGGAACGAGCACTCCTACGAGAAAGTAGGCGACTCCAACGCACAGTAAGGCGCGCATCGGATTCCCCAGTTTCACCTGCCCCTGGTGCAGCATCGCGCCATAAACACCCCAGGACATCACCGCACCCGCAACGAACGTCAGCCAATTCATAGACACCATCCGTATGAGCGTTGCTTCTCGTAGTTCGTAGCTCGTCGCTCGAGGGTCGAAGCCGTTGCTATGAGCTCTTCGAGCAACGAACCACGACCCACGAACCACGGCAAGTATCAGAATACAACCCGTATCCCCAGCTGAATCTGTCGTGACGAGGTAACAGTGTTGCTGATGCGGCCGAAGGTGGCAAGCGGCGCTTCGTTGTCAGCCTGACCGGCGAAGGCGCGGAGCTCCGGGATTCCGAAATTGGCGCGATTGAGTATGTTGAAGGCTTCGAGGCGGAACTCGAGGCGGCCGTTCGCGCCGAGGCGCGCCCACGCGGCCTGCTTCGTCAACGAGAGATCGAGCGTGCGCAGGTTTGGTCCGATGACATCTCCACGCCCCGTGTTCCCGAGGAAGCCGGCGGGCTGGAGCGCGAACGCCGCTGGATCGAACCACCGGTCGGGGCTGCCGCTGACCGCATTGTCCGGTCCGTATCCAGGCGCGTAGTTCGGGCGGTCCTGGCCGTGGCCGGGGCCGCGCGAGGGGTTCCACTGCGAGCGCGATCGATTTGCCGTCACGAATACGGTCAGCGGCGGACCGCTCCGCATCGTCCAGATTCCGGAAAGAGTCCACCCGTCGAGAATCGCTGCGGGGACTCCGCTGAGCCCGTTGGCGAACGGCAGCTCCCAGGTGAAGTTGAACACCCAGTTGTGGCGGACGTCGAAGTCCGACAGCCCTTTGTTGTAGTCGGGAATGTACTCGGGCATGGCGGACGTGGTGCCGTTGGTGGCGTCCGAGAAGAACGTCGAGGCCTGAGTCGTATCTTCGCTCTTCGACAGCGTGTACGAAGACTGCAGTGCGACGCCGTTGCTCCATCGCCGTCGCACTTCGAAGATGAACGCGTTGTACCAGGAGTCGCCATCGCTGCTCTTCAACTCAATCGTCGAGAACGCCGTGTTCTGCCTCGGCGTATTGGCCGGCACGAACGGCGTGCCGTCGGGCAGGAATGTCGGCTGCGCCGTATTGACGTCGTTGCTGCGCAGCAGGTGCTTTCCGCGTGAACCGGCATACCCGACCGTGACCGCCGTCCGCCACCACAGCTCGCGCTGCACGTTGACGTTGAAGACGTGCACGCGCGGGTTCTCCAGCTCGAATTGAATCGGCCGGATCGAGTTCGCTCCGGCACGATCGAACGGTGGATTGGGGAACGTCGGATTCACGATGACCGGCCTCGGCGTGAAGGGCGGGTTGGTCACGGTCACAATCAGGTTCTGGTGATTGTTGGTATTGAAGTAGAGGCCGTAACCCGCACGCAGCGACGTCCGGCCATCACCCCCGACGTCCCAGGCGAAGCCCACGCGCGGCGAGAGATTGGTGAACGTGGGGTTCTCGTAGAGCGGCCCAATCGTCTCTGTGGGCGCGCTCAGGTCCGGCATGGCCACGTCGCGGCCGTATTTCTCTTCCGGAAGCGTCGAGAACTCGTAGCGCAAGCCGGCATTGACCGTCAGCCGCGGCGTTACTTGAACGTCGTCCTGCAAGTAGAACCCGAAGAGCGTGAAGCGCCAGTAACGATCGAACTGCGCTTCCGGCGTCAGGCCGATGAAGTTGTTCGGCTGGTTGCGCAGGAACCGCTCGAGGTTGGGGAACGCATAGATCCCGAGGCTGAAGGTCGGATTGACCATGTTGTCCTGATAGTGTTCGGCGAGTGCGCCAGCCTTCAGCAGATGCCGGCCACGGTTCTGCACGAAGTCCGTTTGCAGACTGAACACGTTCTGCGTGAGCCGCAGATTGCCCGAGCTCTGGGGACCGAACCGGCGCAGGCCGCCGATGTCGATGTCGCCCATGATGCCTCTTCCCGGCACGAACTCCGCGAGTGGCTGCGACGTATCGGCCGTGACGTTCTGTCCGATCCGCGTGCGGCTGAACCCGAACCTCGCGGTGCCCAGCGTGTTGGTCGAGAACACATGGCGGTATTCGCCCGTGAAGAACTGGTTGCGCGAGAGGAAGTTTCGCGGGAACTGCGGGTAGTCCGTCGGCAGGAACTGATCGGCATTGTCGAACGTGTAGCGCCCGAAGAGCTGACGGCCTGCGCTCAAATTGTAGTCGAGCCGGCCCTGCACGAAATGCTGGTCGAGCGTCTGATTGAAGGGAAAGTTGTGGACGGCAAGGCCCTGGCCGAGCGCTGCCCCGTTCGCACGGGGAAACTCGTGCAGGTACGGAGCAACCGCGGCGTTCACGCCGACGTTGCCAGTCGGCAGGATGCCAAGCCGTGCGTTGTCGTCGGGCACGACGGTGGAGATCGTCTTGCCAAGCCGTTCGACTAGGCCTTCGTAGCCCAGGAAGAAGAACGTGCGGTTCGGCGTGATTGGTCCGCCGAGCGTGCCGCCGAACTGATTCCGGTGAAACGCCGGCTTGGTGTCGACGTCGAAGAAGTTGCGCGCGTCGAACGCGTCGTTGCGGTAGAACTCGTAGACGCTTCCGGAGTAATGGTTGGTGCCGGATTTGGTCAGGACGTTGATCTGGCCTCCCGAGTTGCGCCCGTACTCGGCGCTATACGCATTGGCCTCGACCCTGAACTCGCGAACCGTCTCCATGCCGAGCGCAGTACCTGCGGCGCTGCCTGCCGGGCCGTTGGTGAAGTCGTTCTGCAGCGTGCCGTCGAGCAGGTACACGTTCGATCGCGGATCCTGACCGTTGACGCTCATGCCGAGCCCGTGCGCGACGACCGAGCCACCGTCGCGATGCGGAAAAGCCAGCACGCCCGGCTGCAGCAGAGCGAGGTCCGTGTAGTTGCGGCCGTTCAGCGGCAGCCGCTCGATCGTGTCGGTCCCGACGAGATAACTGAGCTCTGAGCTGGCGGTGTTCACCAGCGGCGTCGTTCCCACGACGACCTCTTCGATGGCCACATCGCCGATCGTGAGCACGATGTTCAGCGCAACGCTCTCGCCGACCGTCAACTCCAGCTCACGGCGGACGTGCGGCTTGAATCCAGACAACTCGGCGCGGACGTCGTAACGTCCTGGCGGCAGGGCGGGAATGGCGTATCGGCCTTCCTGGCTCGAGACACCCGTTCGAACGAGACTGGTGCCGATATTCGTCACCGTGACCGTGACGCCCGGCAGCACGCCGCCGTTGGCATCCTTCACGGTGCCGGCGATCGTTGCCGTCGTCTGGCCGGCGGCGGCCGGGACGAGGGGCGGGACGAGCAGGCACACGAACATCAGAGCGATTCGTCGGATTACCATCAGGAAGAACCTCTTACCGGAAGCGGCCAGGTGGAGGCCGCAGCAAACGATTCTATCAGCGAGCTTGGGCGAACCCGGCCGTCCTGTGATAAGACGTCAAGTGTTGAGGTAGCGTTACACACGATGCGACCCGTTCATCTTCTGCTCGCTGCGGCCATCGCCGCCCTGTACGTGCTGCACCAGGACATCTGGTTCTGGCGTTCGGCCACGCCGCTCGTGTTCGGGTTCCTGCCCATTGGCCTCGCGTATCACGGGGCATACTGCATTGCCGCCAGCGCGCTCATGTGGGCCCTCACGCGGCTCGCGTGGCCTGCCCACCTCGAGAGCGCGCAATCGTCGTTCTCATCTGCTCGCGCTGCGCGCTCGGGCTCGACTTCCCGCGCGCGTCAGGAGTAGCTCCGATTTGATTCCGGCCGTCATCGTCTTCTGCTATCTCGGTGTCGTTCTCTACATTGGCATCTTCGCCTTCCGGCACCAGGGATCCGGCGGCAGGGCCGAAGACTACTTCCTGGCGGGCCGCGCGCTCGGTCCGGCCGTGTTCCTGCTGTCGCTGTTCGGCACCAACATGACGGCGTTCACGATCCTCGGCTCCGCCGGGCATGCGTTCGCGAACGGCATCGTCACGTTCGGGCTGATGGCATCCTCGTCCGCGTTCGTGATCCCGCTGACGTTGTTCTTCGTGGGAACGCGGATGTGGGCGCTCGGCAAGCGCCATGGGTTCATGACGCCCGTTCAGATGTTTCGCGATCGCTGGGAATGCGGGCACATCGGGACGATGATTTTCGCGCTGCAGGCAGCGCTGCTGGTGCCGTACATCATCATTGGCGTGATGGGTGGCGGCACCGCGTTGCGGGCCATCACCGGCGGCGTGATTCCCTACTGGCTCGGCGGGGCGGTTGTCGCGCTCGTCGTCATGAGCTACGTCTTCTTCGGCGGGATGCGCGGAACGGCCTGGGTCAACACCTTTCAGACCGTCCTGTTTCTCTCCTTCGGCGCAATCGCACTCGTCGTGATCGCACGCGGCGTCGGCGGTTTCCCCGCCGCCATCGAATCGCTGATGGCGTCACCGGCGACAGCGCCTCTCTTGACGCGCGAACGGATCTCTCCGCTTTTCTTCTTCAGCTACACGTTCATTCCGCTGTCGACCATCGCGTTCCCGCACATCACCATCTTCTGCCTGACCGCCCGGCGCATGGGGCAGTTCAAGCGCACGATCATCTTCTATCCACTGTGCATCCTCGCCATCTGGCTGCCCTGCGTGTTTCTGGGCGTCGCCGCCAACGCCATGCGCGACGTGCCGCGCATCGAGCAGAAACTCGAGGCCCGGCAGGCGCTCGCTTCAGCACCGGCATCGATGCCGGCCGAGGAGCGTGCATCACTCCGTCGTCAGGCCGCGGGCGACGATGTGGTGCCCATCATGCTCCAGCAGTTCGCGCCACTGTGGCTCGCCGGGATTCTGGGCGCCGGCATCATGGCTGCGGTCATGGCCAGCGACTCGCAGATCCTCGCGCTCTCGACGATGTTCACCGAGGATGTCTTTGCTTATTACGGAGGAAAGGCACGCTTCGGCGAGAACGTGCAGGTGCAGACCGGCAGAATCTTTGTCGTGCTCCTGACCGTCGTTGCCTACATGATCGCGCTGCGCGCGCCGCAGAGCATCTTCGATCTGGCCGTCCAGTATGCGTTTTCAGGCTACTCTGCGCTGTCGCCGCTCTTGATCGCCGCGCTCTTCTGGAAGCGCAGCACGAAGTGGGGCGCGCTGGCGGTCACGCTGTGGGTGGCGTTTGCCGTCATCTACACGGCGCGGGTGCCAGGTGCTCTCGCGTGGTTCGGCCTGATGCCGGTCGTACCGATGACGCTCATCTCGTGCGCGCTGATGATCGTGGTGTCGCTGATGACACGACCGCCGTCACATGAAACGGTTCAGCGCTACTCGCTCTGATCCCGGGCCTCGGCGCTCGACGCTCGGCGAGACACGAACCACGAGCCACGAACCACGGCAACTTACAGTTTGGTCCCCGTCCAGTCTCTGGTAAACCGGCAGTTTCGCGGCTGGACGTCGACGCTCAGGCGGCCAGTAAAGCCGGTGGTCGTGAACGTACCTTCCAGGCGCTGCGTGAATGTCTGACCTGAGGCGTCTGGACCAAAGACCGCATTGGCCGTGAACTGGCCGTTGGCCTGCACGGTGCCATTGAATGTCGTCCCGCCGGTATCTCGAAGCACGAAGGCGTCGGTCCCAGCCGTGGTGGTCACCGTTCCGTTGACCGTTGCCGGCGTGCCTGTGTCTCCACAAGTCGTTTCGACCGCGCGCTGAACGATCTGATACGTGCCGGCTATCTGGTTTGTGGGGGTCCCTGGGGTGGGCGTCGGTGTTGGCGAGGGTGCCGGAGACGACGACGCGCCGCCGCAACCGGCGAAGCCGGCCACCAGAACAATCATCGAGAACGCCGGACGCAGCCGAATGAGTACGTTGGAAGCCATGGGCCGCAAGATAGGGATCTGCTCCCGCCTGCGGCAATGGGCGTCAGCTTGATTGTTTCTTGGGGCCGAAGTTGTTACCAGTGAGCTAGTTAGCGGCGTGCATGTGCTGCACTTGCGGGCAGGCCGACGCGGGTGAGGACCGACGTGAAGCGGACCTCTTGGCGCAGAGGAGCCAGGCCCGGATGAACCGCGGCGAATACGAGTGCATCAGTATGGGCATTAGCTGCCGACTGCAGCCAGTCCAGCGCCTTCACGGGTTCGCCTTGTGACGTCAGGCTAACCGCTCGTGCGAGATAGACGTCAGGCGTTGCCGGCCCTGCGCTTCGGATCGGATCGGCCACGGCATCCAGGCAGATGCGAGCGGGGGTGAACTCGGGCATCATCTCGAGCGCCCGACGGCAGAGTTGTTCCGCCTTGTCGGCGTGACCGGCATAGAAGGCCGCCACTCCGTGATAGGTCAGCGCGCTCGGACTCGTCGGATCCATCTGCACCGCCTTCTCGGCGTGCATGAGGGCGTCACGGTGACGACCGGCGGCCGTCAGCGCGCGCGCGAACCAATGATGAACGCGTGGCGTCCCGCCCAACGCCGCGGCGCGTGACAAGTGCTCGCGGGCTGACGACCAGTCCCATTCGTAGAAGAGGACCGCGGCCGCGTACGTCGCGTGTGCATCAGCCAGCGATTCGTTCAACGCGAGTGCCTTCGTGGCCGCAGCCTTTGCCGCGGTGTACGCGTTCTGAGGTGTCTCGGTCCGGTAGGACGCGAGGATCAGTTTCGCGTCGGCAATGCCAGCGTAAGCTTCGGCGAAGTCTGGTTCCAGTTCGAGCGCAGACTCGAAGTAGCGGACCCGATGCTGCAACTCCGTGGGCGATGCATCCGCCAGTCCGGAGCGTCCTCGCTCGAGTCGCTGAATGGCCTGCAGGCTGCGCGTCTTCGCGTATGCCGGAGCCACGGTGGGGCTCGGGCCAGACCGCATCGCGAGGCCGACGAGGCTGGCGACGACCAGCATCAGGCCGGCGGCGAGGCCGACGCGCAGCCAGAACGGCGAACCTCTCGCGGACTGCACCTCCTCAACCCGCCGCTGGTCCGGCGCCGGTCCGATTGCTGTGTCGGCCGGTTGGACATTGAGCGGCGCGACGAATCGATACCCCCTGCGCGGGATCGTTTCGACGAACCGCGGCGCCGTGGGCTTGTCGCCGAGCACCGTGCGAATCTGGCTGATGCACGCGTTGACTGCGGAATCGACGTCGACGAACGTATCGTCGCTCCACAATGCCGCACGGATTTCCTCGCGAGCGACCAGCGCGCCCTCTTTGTCGATCAACAACAAGAGCAGTCGCAACGCCTGTGGCGCCAGGTGGACGCGCCTGCCGGATCGCGTGAGCTGACCGGCAGCACGATCGATCTCGAACGCGCCGAAGCGCACGGGATTGGGGAGCGCGGGGCTTTGCATCGGCTGTCAGCTGATCGTAGCCGGAGACGCGATGGAGTGGGACAGAGAAATCGATTCGGGCTCTTTGGGAGTTGGGAGGGCCTGTTTGCTGGCGGTGTGGGGCCACTCACGCGCGACAGCACTGGCAACGATCACGACGGCCGCGACGTTCGCGACGTCGCATTGTCCGCGCCGTGGTCGTCGCGATCGTTCCGGGCCGCGTTAGCCGTCCTTCGTTGTCCACAGCGAACAAGCGGCTGTTGGGCGTCGAAAACCTGACGTGTTTTGCCGGGCGGCCGATCAGAATGCAGCCCGGTAGATCTCGAGTGCACCTGCAGCGTCGAATGGTCGAGGATTGAACGTCCCCGTCCACTGTTGCGCGGCCTGCGCCGCGAGTTCGGGCAGCGCCGCTTCATCCACGCCGTGGTCTCTCAACGATCCCGCGAGCTCAGCCGCCACGGCGAGATCCTCCAGGCGTCTCGCCACGCTCTCCGCCGCATCTTCGTCGCGCGCGCGGCGGCGCGGAGATCCCAGGAGGTTGGCATATTGCCCGTTGGCGGTTGCGGCATTCCAGCGAACGACACGCGGCAGCAGGATGGCGAGCGCGAGCCCGTGGACCATGGCGTATCTTGCCGTCAGCGGATTGGCGCAGGCGTGAGCGGCGCCCAGCATCGACTGCTCGATGGCCACACCGGCGAAATGCGATCCGATCAGCATTGCGGAACGGGCTTCGAAGTCTGAGGGATACATCAGCACGCGCTCGAACGAATCGTTCAGCAACCGCCAGGCATGGTGCGAGAACACATCCGACACGGGAGTACGCCGTGTCGTCACCGACGTCTCGACGGCATGCGCGATGGCGTCGAAACCGGACATCGCCGTCACGTGTTTCGGCGCCGTCAACGTGAGCTCGGGATCGAGCAACGCGATCTTCACCGCTGCCGAGGGATCGCCGCAGGCCATCTTCATGTGGGTCGCGGCGTCGGCGATCACGGCGTAGCTCTGTGCTTCGCTCCCTGTTCCTGCCGTAGTGGGAACACCGATCATCGGCAGCAGCGGCGTCGACGCTTTCCCGTAGCCGCGATAATTGCCCATCGAGCCGCCGTTGGTCAGGAGGAAATTGATCCCTTTCGCGCAGTCCAGCGAACTCCCGCCACCGAGACCGATGACGGAGTCGAGGCCGAGCGGCTGCGCGAAGGCGCGGCCAGCCTCGACCATCGCGCTGTCCGGATTGGCACCAAACTCGGTGAAGAGGATCGAGTGAATGCCCGCAGCCTCCAGAACTCGCGTGGCGCGGGCGGCGTGACCGGCATTGACGACACCGGCGTCGGCCACGAGCAGCGTACGTTTGAACCCCAGATCGCGCGCGAGGTTCCCAAGACGCTCCAGAACACCGAGCCCGAATACGATTCGAGTGCGCGAACTAAACTCGAACGGAACCATCTGCCTGTGCCCCGCATTCAACCGCCGTGTGAACCATCGTATGAACCCCGAACCCTCGCTGGAACCCTCTTCCTGAACTCCTGTGTGAACGCTCGTCCTGAACCCCGTCTGAACCCTCGTGCGAACCCCCGTGTGAACCCCCCGTGAACCGAAGTAAACTCTATCACCCACTTACGCGTAACTTCCGCATGCACAAAGCTCCGAGCGCCGCCCCCATGACGCCTACCCAGTGGCTGATCTGCATCATCGCCGCGATCGGGTTTGCGTTCGACACCTACGAATTGCTGATGCTGCCGTTGATCGTCGGTCCGGCGCTCGCCGACCTGGTCAACGTCCGCGCGGGCTCGCCCGAATATGCGGATTGGGTCGGGATTCTGTTTTTCGTCCCGGCCATCTTCGGGGGCATCTTCGGCCTGCTCGGCGGCTATCTCACCGACCGGCTCGGACGACGGCGGGTTCTGACTTGGAGCATTCTGCTGTACGCGTTCTCGGCATTCGCGGCCGGTTACGCGACGAACATCTACTGGCTGCTGCTCCTGCGAACCACGACCTTCATTGGCGTGTGCGTGGAATTCGTCGCCGCCACCGCATGGCTCGCCGAGCTGTTCTCGGATCCCAAGCAGCGGGAACGCGTGCTCGGCTACACGCAGGCGTTCGGCTCCGTGGGGGGCATTCTCGTCACCGCCGTCTACTACTTTTCGGTCACGCATGCCGAGAGCCTGCCTGCGATTCACGGGACCCACGCCGCCTGGCGCTATACGTTGATCTCCGGCGTCATTCCCGCGCTGCCGCTGATCATCATTCGTCCGTTCCTGCCCGAATCGCCGATCTGGCAGCAGAAGAAGGCTGCCGGGACGCTGCGCCGTCCGAGCCTCGCCGAGCTGTTCGCTCCGGAGTTCCGCAAGACCACGATCGTCACCACCATCATGTTCGCGTGCAGCTTCGGCGCCGCGTTCGGCGCGATTCAGCACATGCCGCGAATCGTGCCGGGCATCGAGGAAGTGCGTGCGCTGGCGCCAGCCGCGCGTCAGCAGATGGTCAGCGCGGTTCAGACCTACCAGGAGATCGGTGGTCTTCTCGGACGCGTCCTGCTCGCCATCCTGGCGGTACAGATCGTGTCGCGCCGCCCTCTGCTCTGGTGCTTCCAGGTCCCAGGCCTCATCGTGCTCCCGATGGTTTTTTTCTTCGCCGCGGACAGCTCGCTGGCGTGGGCGAAGTGGGGGATATTCTTCGCCGGCCTCTTCACCGTGGCGCAGTTCAGCTTCTGGGGCAACTACCTGCCCCGTGTCTATCCGACCTACCTCCGCGGCACCGGTGAGAGCTTCGCGGCTAACGTGGGTGGACGTATGATCGGTACGTTTGCGGCGTATGTCACGCCGCAGCTGGCGACGTCCATGCCGGGCGGCGCGCCGGCCAGACAGCTCGCCTACGCCGCCGCGGCGGTCGGGGTCTTCGTGTACGTCGTCGGTTTCCTCACCAGCTTCAAGTTGCCGGAGCCACCGAAGGACGAGCTGCCGGAATGATCATGGGCTATGGGCAAGGGCCAATGGGCAAGGCGTGTAGTCAATATCGGGGGATGCTGACGTACCTGCTCGCGCTTGGGATGGCGATCACGATGCCGGTCTCAACTGCAGCGGTTGGCCCGGCCAGCGCCGGACGGGACGTTGTCCAGACCGTAGCCTCGGTATCGAAAGTCGATCTCGGCGGGAAGTTGTATCGCGCGGTCTTCATTTCCGGACCGGGGACGCTGGCATCAGGCGATCTCGCGGCGGTCCCGGAGCCGGAGCGCGGCCGTCTGAGTGCCTTTCTGACTCGCCGGTCGTCGTTCACGTCGGGCTACGAAAACAAGCCGCAGGATGCCGACGCAGTTCAAAGCGACGCGAAGCGGCGCGTGATCGAACGGGCGATCGTCGCGCTGATCGATGCGCCCGACATCAAGACGCAAGCGGTGGAGTTCGTGAAGGCGGCGCCCATTGCGTCCGAATGGGAAGGACGGCCGGCTGGGCCGCTGGCGGAGGCCACCTATGCCGAGGAGATCCTGAAAAAAGCGCCGAAGAGTCCGATGGCCCCCTTTCTCGAAGTCTTCATCGCTCAGCGCCATCGGGCGGCGTTCGAGGCAGCCGGGCGCGAGAATGACGAAGCGGCCATGAAGACGTCAGCGAAGCAGTATCGCGCGTTCATCGAACGCGCACGGGCCGCGTCCGATCCCATTTTCAAGCTACTCGCCGACGATCTCGACCGCGTGCCGTATGTCTACACGAAGTCAGAAAGACATCCACGCGACTATCAATCCTGACGCGTGCCGCGCTACCAGGGAGAATCAGGGAACTTCACGAAGGCCGGACGGTTCTGTTCGGCCGCATCGAGCCTGAGCAGCCACATGCCTATGCCCGCTGCACCCTGCATGTAGCCAGTCTGCGCGATCAGCAGCTCGGGCCGCACGCGGTGCTCGGCCTGGACCCACCTGAGTCCTTTTTCATCGCGAGTGCCGCGTGCCAGCAAGTCGGCGGACATCTTCTTCGAGAACTGGAGATACGTCGCGTCTTTGGTGATGGTGTAGAGATCGAGAAAGAACTGGGCCACCCCTGCCGAGCCGCAGCACTGGCTCACGTTGTTCCAGAACCCTGGCGTGGGCGATTCCGGAATGCCGCTCGTTTGCAGCGCGCGAGCGGACTTGAAGACCCAATCCATCCAGGCCTTGTCGTTCGTCGTCTTCGCGAGCTGATACCAGAGTCGCGAGGTCCCCACCGGGCCGTGACACCAGCCGAGGTAGAAGAGATCCATGCCGTCAGGTTCGTTGTGTCGAATCAGACACACGTCGCCGTCGGTCTTCGCAATGGCCTTGAGGAACCGCGCGCCGGCGAGCGCGCCGTCCAGGTACTTTCGATCGCCGGTCGCTTTGTACGTGGCTGCGAGGAAGTAGGAGATTCCAGCGGTCCCGTGCGAAAAATTCGGCATTTTCCTGGGGAACTTCGGGTCCATCGCCCATTGCAGTCCGCCTTCGGCGGGTTTGCCCACCTCGAGCAGGCGGTCGGCCGCCTTCGCAGCGAGCGCCCTGGGCTCGTCACTCTTCAGCAGGTCCGCGGCGTAGAGCAGGAACAGCCCGGTACCGGCGCTGCCGCCAATGATGTCGGTCACGTCGTTCCACTGAACGCCTTCGCCTGCTGATTGCGCCCGCTCGCCGAGCAGCTTGACGGTGGTTCGCACGCCTTCGCGATACCTGTCGTCGCCGGTCGCGCGAAGCATCTCGCCGGCCGTGAAGCCGATCCCGGCGATGCCCGTGTACAGGCCGCTCTCCTTCTCGAGGGGCAGCCGCGCGAGCAAAGCCCCCGCGCCCTCGCGAGCCTGTGCCAGATACTCGGGCCGTCCGGTTGCCTTGTGCAGTTCCAGGAGGAACAGCACGACACCGGGGGAACCGCTGTAGAGGGCGTAGTTCACCGTCGTGGGGTCGCTGGGATCGGCTGGCCACGTGACGCCGCCGTCGGTCTTCAGGGCGCTCGACTGAATCCACTTCGCGACGGCGACTGCGGCATCCAGATTCGGCCGTTCCGCTGCAGCAGGGCGAAGGACGAACGACGCCAGGGCACCAAGCACTACGATCCCGCGAGTCAGTCGAGGCATAGCGGTTCTCCGGGTCCTCTTGTAACATCGGAGGCCGCTTGCTGCCAAATTGCCCAAGGCATATGCGAGATGGGCGATGCGAGATGGGCGATGGGCAAGGGGCAAGGGGCAAGGGGAGCGCAACGGGCAACGGAACGGGCGATGGAAACGGGGGATGGGACGGCAATGCTCAATCGGAAATCGTCAATAGCCATCGGCATTCTGCAGTGGTCATTCGGCAGTCTGATGATTCTGGCAACTGCCGGCCTTGCTGCCGCGCAGGCGCCCGACTGGAAGGGGATCGAGGCGGAGGCGATCAAGACGCTGCAGTCCTACATCCGCTTCAACACGTCTGTTCCACCGGGCGACGTCACGAAGGCTGCGGATTTTTTGCAGAGCCTGATCGAGAAGGAAGGGATTCCGGTCAAGCGGTTCGAGTCTGGCCCCGGCCGTTCGATCATCATGGCCAGGCTCAAAGGATCAGGTACCGCCAAGCCCATTCTGTTGCTGCACCACATGGACGTGGTTCCCACCGATCCGGCGCGGTGGAAACGTGATCCGTTTGGTGGAGAACTGGCGGATGGCGCCATCTGGGGACGCGGCGCGATGGACATGAAGGGACCGGGCGTCGCGCACCTGTACGCACTGATCGCGCTGAAGCGCATGAACGTGCCGCTCGACCGCGACATCATCCTGATGGCCGTTCCTGACGAAGAGGTCGGCGGCGCGCTCGGCGCCGTGTGGATGCGCGAGCATCACTACAAGGAGTTCGAGCCCGAGTTCATCCTCGACGAGGGCGGGTTCGGCAGCCGGGATCTGTTCTCGTCCGGGAAGCTGGTGTTCGGCATTTCGGTGGCCGAGAAAAAGATCCTGTGGTTGAAGCTGACGGCTGAAGGTGTGGCCGGTCACGGCTCACAGCCCCACGATCGCAATCCGAACGATCGCCTCGTGCGCGCGCTGACGAAGCTGCTCGCCGAACCGATGTCCTCGTCGCCCTTCGGTGTGGTCGATACGATGAAATCGAAAGTCGGATCGCTTCCGAACAACAAATTCAACAATGCGATCCAGCAATCGACGATATCGCTGACGAGTCTCCGTTCAGGGGTTGGCGAGCCGCCCAAGGTCAACGTCATCCCGTCGATTGCCGAGGCCACCGTCGACTGCCGCGTGCTGCCCGGTACGACGAAGGACCAATGGCTGAAGGAAGTTGCGAAGCGGCTCGGCGATCCAGAGATACGCATCGAGGTGACCTACGAGTCGCCCGATCCGACGATTACCACGCAGGACTCGACTTTCTACCGGGCGCTGGAGGCAGCGGTCAAGGAGCGACATCCCGACGCGATCGTCACGCCGATGATTGTGCCTTATGGAACGGACGCGAACCTATTCCGGCAGCTTGGTGTGAAGAGCTACGGGTTCACGCCGGCGATTCTGCCGGCAGCCGTGTTGGCGTCGATGCATGGAGACGCCGAGTATGTTCCAGCCGACGCGCTCGGACCAGCCATTCAGATTCTGTTCGACGCCTTGAAGAAAACCGCGGGAAAGCGCTGAGAGCCACCGAAGCCACATGGCTGGCCTGATCACGCTGCTCATCGTGCTGGCGATTGCGCTGTACGTCTGCTGGCTCATGCTGCAGCCGTTCTTCAAGGTGATCCTCTGGGCAGCCGTCCTCGCCGTCGTTTTCTACCCGATGCACCGGCGGATCGTGTCACGGTACGGCCGTCCGACGCTGTCGGCGGCGATATCCACACTGCTGGTCGTCGTGTTCATCCTGCTGCCAGTCACCTTCATCACCATCGCCGTGGTGCGCGAGTTGAGCGGCGCGGCGGCGTCGCTGCCGGCCGGGCTCTCGAACTTTTCCATCAGCTCTCTTCCGATTGTCGGCCGCTTCACGGACTGGGTGGGTCAATACATCCACGTGGACCCGAAAGCCGCCGAGCGCTTCGTAGCCGAACGCGTCGATGCGTGGGCCGCGGTGCTCGCCGGCAGCACGCTCATGGTCGTCGGCGGGGCAGTGGGCGCCATCGTGCAGATGGTGCTCGTCGTGTTCACGCTGTTCTATCTGTTCCGCGACGGCGAGCGGATCCGCCAGGCCGGGTACGAGCTCCTGCCGATCCAGCGCGTGCAGGCACACGACATCGCGCTTCGCACGCGCGAGGTGATCGGTGCCACCGTCTACGGCGTCCTGGTGATCGCGGCGATTCAGGGAACGCTCGGCACGATGATCTTCGGGATTCTCGGTTTGCCCTCACCCCTCCTCTGGGGTGTCGTGATGTTCTTCCTCTCCATGATCCCGATGGCCGGCGCGTTTCTCGTATGGGTGCCTGCCGCCGCATTTTTGGCGCTGACCGGCGCATGGGTGAAAGCCCTGGTCCTCGTCGCGTGGGGACTGCTGGTCATCAGCTCGATCGACAATTTCCTCTCGCCTCGACTCGTTGGGCAGCGCGCACGGCTCCACGAGCTGCTGATCTTTTTCGCGGTGCTCGGCGGTCTCGAGGTCTTCGGTGTCCTTGGTCTGATCCTCGGGCCGGTCGTCATCGCCATTACACTGGCGCTGGTCGAAATGATCCGTCACACGGGTCACGTGCCGCTCGAAACCCTCCAAACACCAGCGGCGATCGAGGAGCACTCAGAGATTCCCCACTCTCAATCGACCGGCTCTGATCGGTCAGTCCCCTGAAGTACAATCGCGACCCATGTTCGCATCGCTTCGTTGTGCCGCCTTTTTGATCGCCGCCTCCATCGTCGCTCCCACGCTTCACGGACAACAGAGTTCAAGATCGCCGTCCGGACAATCGTCGCTTCGTGAAGCCCTGCAAGCGAAGTTTCAGGAACTGCACCAGGCCGGCAGTTTTCCGGGAGGCACTGCGGCGGTGGCCCTGGACGGGCAGGTGATCGGCTTCGCCGTCGGCGTGTCGGACAGGACCGCGCAAACGAGGATGAAGTCGACCGATCGGCTGCTCCTCGGCAGCGTCGGAAAGACTTACGTGTCTGCGGTGGCGCTGCAACTGGGACACGAAGGGAAAATCGGGCTTCAGGATCCGATCGCCAAGTACTTCGGGAACGAAGCGTGGCTCAAGCGGATCGCGCATTCCGACCGCATCACGGTGCGGCAGCTGATGACCCACACGAGCGGCCTGGTCCGTTACGAGCTGAATCCGAAGTTCACCGCCGATCTCACCGCCAGTCCCGACAAGGTCTGGTCACCTGAGGACCGCATCGCCTACCTGTTCGACGCACAGCCACCGTTCGCGCCGGGCGAGGGATGGGAGTACTCAGACACCAATTACATCGTCCTGGGCATGGTCATCGAGCGCGTCGGGGGAGCGCCTTACTACGATCAGCTGAGAAAACGCATTCTCCAGAAACACCGGTTGAACGACACGATCCCCGTCGAGAGCCGGATGGTTCCAGGCCTCGTGCAGGGTTACGCCGGGCCAAATAATCCGTTTGGCGGATCCGACGAGATGATCAAGGACGGGAAATTCGCGGTGAACCCGCAGTTCGAATGGACCGGTGGCGGGCTGGCCGTCACGGCGACTGACCTCGCCCGCTGGGCGCAGCTGCTGTATGGGGGAAAGGTGATCGACGCGTCGTTGATGGACGATTTGATCGACGGGGTGCCCGCCAAGCTGGGACCGGAGACGAAGTATGGGCTGGGCGTCATCATTCGTCCGACGCAGTTCGGCGTGACCTACGGACACAGCGGGTTCATGCCGGGCTATCAGACCGACGTCATGTACTTTCCGGAGCTAAAGGCGTCGATTGCCGTGCAGGTGAACTCGAGCGCGCCGCGTTCGACCGGCCGCCCGCTGCGAGGATTTCTTACCGACTTCGCGCAGATCGTCGCTTCCGCGAGGCCGTAGCGCTCTTTGCGCGAGCGTTGCGAGCCGGCTTGGCAGGTTTCCTGCCGGCCTTCTTGCCGGTCGCCTTGCTGTTCTTCCCGCCGCCTCCGATCGCCGCCTGCTGGGTCTTCGACAGCTTCTGGAAGATGAGCGTGTAGGCGTCGACGATCCTGGACTCGAGCTCCTTGTCGCCAAGGGAATCGAAGCGTTCGAGCGCGACCCACTTCGCTCTCGCCAAGTACGGCGCGGGTACGACACCCTCCTGTTCGACCAACTCTGCAAAGCTCTCGTCAGAGCACTTGAACGAAAGTCGATGCGAGGCCTCGGCCTCGGTCGCCGCCACGGCGAACATCTTGCCCCCGACCTTGAAAACGAGATCTGCGCCCCACTGGATTTGTTCCGTGGCGCCTGGCAGAGACATGCAGTGCTTGCGAAATCGCTCGAGGTTCATGATTGACAGATCCCGCTCTTCGGCAGTCCCTGCGCGCTATCCGAGGCAGAACAGTTTGCCGTCCTGAGAGCCGATGACGAGCCGTCCGGATGCAACGGCTGGCGACGCCGACAGAGGTCCGCCGGCTTCGAACTCGAACACTTTCTTGCCTGAGGCGACATCGAGCACGTAGAGCTTTCCATCGTTGCCGCCGATGTACGCGCGTCCGCCCGCGACGACCGGCGATGAATCCACACGTGCGAGGGTGGTGAAGGTCCAGAGAGCCTTGCCCGTCTGTCGATCGATGCCGTGGACCATCTTGTCGCGGCCTCCGACGATCAGCCGGTTGCCGGCCAGCGCTGCTGACGAATAGAACGGGAAGTTGCGCTCCGGATGTTTGTAGGTCCACACGATCTTCTTTGCCTTCAGATCGACACCCAGCACTTCGTTCTCATAGGTTCCGTAGTAGGCGCGGCCTTCGACAACGACCGGGGATGCCCCCGTGTAAGCGCCGGACGAGAGCGTCAGGATCTCCTTGCCATCGCTGATCCTGATGCCCCGCAGTATCTCGTCACAGCCTGCGAGGTAAGCCACACCGTCGACGATCGCCGGCGTAGCGTGCACGTACCCTTCCGTCTGGATCTTCCACGCCAGCTTGCCGTCCTTGGCTCCGAGCGCGTAAAGATGCGAGTCGTACGATCCAATCAGGACCCGGTCGCCGGCGACTACCGGGGATGATTTGATCTCGGTGCCAGTCTTGAACGTCCACGCGGCCTTGCCTGTTGCGGTATCCACCGCGTGGAGCACGCCGCTGAGGTCGCCAACGTAGACAAGCCCGCCGGCAACGGCAGGCGACGACTCACCGATGCCATCGGCGGACGCCTTGTACTTCCATTTCAACTTTCCGTCCGCCAGGTTGACCGCGTGCAGCTCGCCGGTCTGCGAACCGACGTACACCACGCCGTCCGCGATGGCTGCCGACGATTCGATCGAGTCCCCAGCCTCATACGTCCAGAGAACTTTCAACTGATCGGGGAGCTTTGTATCGGAGTGGCCCGTCAGCGCTGACGTGCCACGAAATTGCGCCCACCGATCCGCCGGCGCGGACAACTGCGCCGCCGGTGGCGTTTGCGTGGTGATGGGCGCGAGAAACGCGACGACCAGTGTAACGAGTGACAGGGGCATGCAGGTCATCCACGCCCGGCAACGATCTGTGTGCCGGTTCGAACGATGAGCAGGTTGCCGGAGATGGCCGGTGTGGCCATCAGGATCTCGCCCCACTTGACCGGCGGCTTCGCCGTGGCAGCGACGCCGCTGGCGTCGGGACCGCGGAACGCCGGCCAGTTCTGCACTGACGCGTTGCTTGCGGCCAGCAGGGCAATTGTCAGGGTGCTGAAACGAGTAAGACGCTCATGTAGCGGCTGCGCCGTAGCCCGTGGTCCGTGGTTCGTGGCTCGTCGCTCGTGGCGCGTAGGGCTCCATAGCGGCGACGAAGCAGTCCGAGCAACGAGCGACGAACAACGAACTATGGCACGCGAGGACTTACTTCTTGCCATTCGTCGAGGTGGCGCCCTCAGCCAGCGCGAAGAGCTCGTTCCGGTTGACGAGATAGATGCTGCCGTTGGCCGGAACCGCGGTGGAGTAGACCGAGCTCCCCATGTTGTTCTCGCCGATCAGCTTCATGGTGCGATCGGCTGCGAGGATTGCGACGTCGCCGTCTTCATCGCCAAGGTAGACCTTGCCGTCGATGACCATCGGCGAGCCCCAGATCGCGGCGAACATGTCGTGCTTCCAGAACTGCTTGCCTGTCTTGGCGTCGATGGCGTGCAGGAATCCGCTGAAGTCCGAGTAGAAGAGGATTCCGTTGAAGAGCGCGCCTGTCGAGATCGAGCGGCGGATGTCGCCGTAATGCCAGAGCTGGCCGGTCTTGGTGATGTCGCCGCGCTTGGTGGCGTCGATGGCGTAAAGGTGGCCGACACCTTCGCCATGTTCCGGGTCCTGACCGTTCGCGATGTAGACGACGTTGTCGAGGATGATCGGGGTGCTGATGACCTCGTTGCGGGTTTTCGGCCAGACCGAGTCTTTCGGGTTGAGGTCGAATTCCCAGAGCTTCTTGCCGGTTTTTGCCTCGAACCCGCGTACCCAGCCGTCACCCTGTCCGATGACGACCTGCACCACGTCGCCAATCCGCGCGACCGCCGGTGACGACCACTGGCCGTGCAGGACCTTTTCGCCCACCGAATTGTCTTCCCACACCAGCTTGCCGGTCGTCTTGTCTACCGCAATGATTGCTGGCGCCTTCGGCGAGGGCACGTTCACGTGGCTTTCGTCCTGACCGTTCGACGTGCTCACGTAGATCAGGTTTTCGAACACAACCGGTGACGAGTTCGCCATGTTGTGCTGGAGGACGCCGAGCTCCTCCATCATGTCGTAGCGCCAGATCACGTCGACGTCGGTCTCCCGCTGCTGCTTCTCGTCTTTCACGAGGCCGTCGTTCGTCTTGTCGCGAAACCCGTCGAGGTCGACGGCCATCAGCTCGCCGCGGTTCGAGACGTAATACGCGATACCGTTTTCGACGAGCGGGGATGAGCAGACGCCCTGATACGGCCAATCGTTCGCGCGGCCAGCCGCCAGCTTGTCGTGAACCGCCTGCCAGAGGAACTCGCCATTCGATTCGCGGAAGGCCATCACGATACCCTTGTCACCCTTGACGGCCGGATCCTTCATCGCTTCGTTGTTGGTGCCGACGAGCACGACGCCGTTCGAAACGACTGGATTGCCGTAGGTCTGCGATCCCAGCTCGGCGACCCACCGAACGTTCTTCTTCGTCTTGACGTCCCAGGTCGTCGGCAGCCCTTTCATGGTCGACACCATGTTGCGGTCCGCGGTGCCGCCCCACATGGGCCAGTCCTTGGTTGGTGGATCCGAGCGCCCCATGAGCGTTAACGTACCAAACGCAATACAAACGGCGATGCCGAGTAATCTGTTTGTCATCTTGATTCCAGTTTCCATGAACCTGTTGGCCCGACCTTCAGGTCGGGCGTGCTGTTAACCAGCATGGTTGCTGACTCGCACACGCCCGACCTGAAGGTCGGGCCTACAAGTGGTCACTTCTTGTTCGAATACACCTTGATGTTGTCGTAGTACATCTCGGATCCGCCACCCGCCTGTGATGGAGCGTCCGCGTAGAGCCCCGGCGCTCCTTTGATGCTGCCGATGGGGTCGACCCGTTCGATCGTCCACGCGGCCGGTTCAGCCTGTCCTTTTGGCCACACCTTGCCGCGTGCGCGGACCTTGCCGCCTCCCATGTCCTGTACTTCGAGCTTCATCGTGTACCAGGTGTCTTTCTGCCACGGGAACTCGACCCTCTGGGTCCGGTGAGTCTCCGGCTGCCACGGCTGGAGCTCGAGACGTTGATGCGACCCGAACAGCACCAGCTCGTACCGGCTCGCGACGATTCCGATGTCGCCCATCTGCCGCCGGCGCTCCATGGCGCGTACATCCGCTTCGACGGTGTAGTTGCTGTGTTCGGTGCCGCCCATGAAGGGCCGGCAGCGTTTCGCAAACGCGAACGGATTCTCCGCGAGCTTGACGAGGACCTTGCTGCCCTCGAGGTCGCGGACGGCAAACTTGCCCGTGGCGTTCACCCAGTGCGGCGGCGGGACTTCGGACGTCCCTTCGAAGTCGAACGACCACGGCAGGTCGGGCACGACGCGAACACGTGCCACACCTGCCAGACTGCCCGAAGCGGCTTTGACCACTCCGGCCTGAGCGCCAGCCGCGGTGTCCGGCGTGAACGTTCCGTTCTGCACCGCACCTTTGAGGTTCTCCACAGTCCACGTCACCTGACCGGCATCCGCCAGCGGCTTGCCCATTGCGTCGAACGCACGAACGGTGAGGGGCAATGCCTGTCCTGGCTTGAGGATGACGTCCGTCGGCGTGACCAGCAGCGTTGCCGGAGTGCCTTGCGCCTGTGCTGGCGCACCGTTGGTGGCCGTGGCCGGCTTATTGGCAGTGCTGCCGCTCGGCGCGCTCTTCGGGCCGATCGCATACAGCGCGTCCATCGACGCGACGTAGATCCTCCCGCGCGCCACGATCGGAGATGCGACGATCTGTTCGGATTTCGTCGGGGTTCCCAGCCAGTCCTGATCGAGGATCTCGGCTTTGTCGGCGGTCGGCCGGATGATGTAGAACTTCCCGCCGGCGTCACCGGTGTTTTCCGTGCCGATGTATAACTTGCCATCGGCCAGCACGGGCGACGCCTTCGCGATCGTTCCGAGCCCCTCGTTCCAGAGTTGTTTGCCAGACTTCGCGTCGAACGCGATGAGCACGCCGCCGTTGTCGAGGACGTAGATGCGTTCGCCGTCGCTCACTGGCGATGCGTATCCGGCCTGCACCCCGCGCACGAGCCAGCGGGCATCCTTGTCGGCAAGCGTGCCCTTCGAGGTGGTCGGCACCGCCGCCAGCATGCCCATCTCGTTGGAAATGATGTTCTCTTCGCTGTGCGAGATGATGACGTCGGATCCCAATACCAGCGCAGCCGTATTCAGGCCGCGCTTGCTCACCAGCCAGTTCCAGACCGGTTCGCCCGTCGCGATCTTCATTGCGTGCATCGCGCCGTCGCTGCCGCCTGAAAACAGCATCCGCGTGCCGTTGACATCAGCCACGAAGGGGTTCGCGTAAATCGTGTCGGTCGGCCGGCCCTCCGGCGCGCTCATCCAGAGCATCTGGCCGTTGGCCTTGTTGAACGACAGAAATCGATGTGCGCCGCCCGCATGCTGACCCCAGGAGAACGTCAGTCCGCTCACGATCACCTGGTCGCCGTCGATGATCGGCGACGACATGCGTCCCCCGTGCGTCGTCCACATGCCGTACTCTTCGGCGAGCGACCGTTCCCACAAGACCTTGCCGTCCCGCGAGAGCGACATCAACAACCCGTTGCCGCTGATGGCGAAGACGTTCCCGGTCGCCGTGTCCACGGCGGGCGAGGACCACGCGATCCGGTGCGGCGGGACGTCGCTCGTGAAGAGGTTGTAGCGATGTTCCCAGAGCACTTTCCCGGTGTCGGCGTTGAAGCAGATGACCCGCTCCTGCAGCGTTGCATCACTGCCCGACGATGTCTGGAGGTAGAGGCGATCGCCGAAGACGACCGGCGCCGATCGGCTCCCGTAAGGTACGCGCCAGGCGAGGTTTTCGCCCGAGGGCGACCATGAGGATGGCAGCCCGGTTTCGGTCGAGACACCGGTACGCGCGGGTCCTCTCCACTCGGGCCAGTCGGCGCCGCTCAACAGGGCGCCAGGAAGAACGAGTGCGACAGCCAGAATCAAAGACCAACGTCGAGTTTGTGAAGCGTGCATATGTCTTTTAAGGATAGGTCGGAGTAAAGAGGACACTCAACCCCTGTTTGACGCTGGCCGCTCTCGTCCAGCTTCAGCCCGCCCTCGCGCCGAAGCTGCGGCGGGGCAGGCCGGAATTCTCATCCCGCCACCGCCCTACTTCATGGCCGCCGATATTGGATTCGTACCTCCGGCGGCCCCTCTCGAGCCTGACGACTATAATCACGATCCGACGGGGGTTCAGACGGCTGTTCACACGAAGGTTCACACGAAGGTTCACACGAAGGTTCATACGAAGGTTCGCACGAAGGTTCGCACAACAATCCCCACGGTAGTTGCCCGGTCGTCATCAGCTGATACGCTTCTGACGCCCGTTTTCGTTTCAGTGGTAACAAGCTCGGCCCTTCGACCCTTTGACGGGCTCAGGGGCCCTTCGAAGCTCAGGAAAGCCTTCGACAAGCTGGGCAGGCCTTCGACAAGCTCAGGGCAGGTAGGTACCTTGGCGAAGCGCAGGCTCGAGCGGCCCCAGGGCAGGAAAACCTTCAAGGAGCTCTTTCAATGATTCGTGTCCGCTTCCTCGCGCTCTCGACACTCGTTCTCGCGTCCGCTGTGAGCATTCGGGGCGAGAACTGGCCGCAATGGCGCGGGCCGGGCGGACAGGGTGTGTCTTCGGAGACGAAGCTGCCGACGACCTGGGCCCCGGGCAAGAACATCCTCTGGAAGACCGAGTTGCCCGGAACTGGACACTCGTCGCCGGTCGTCTGGGGCGACCGGGTGTTCGTGACGGCGGTGATCGAGGGCGAAGCGGTGCCAGGCCAGCAAGCCGCACCGCACACGCAAGGGGGCAAGCCGTTCGTGCATCCTGACTCGGTGGCGGCCGACAAGAAGCACACCTTCAAGGTCGTGGCGCTCGACAGCAAGACCGGCAAGATTCTGTGGGACAAGACGGCCTACGACGGCACCGTCTTCGACGCACGTCATCGCCGCAGCAGTTTTGCGGGACCGACGCCCGCGACCGACGGCACGATGATCTATGCGTACTTCGGGCCGGAAGGGCTGTATGCGTACGATTTCGAAGGCAACGAGAAGTGGAAGGTCGTGGAGAAGTTTCCGACGCTCGGTCTCGCTGCGGGGACCTCGCCGGTCCTCCACGAGAATCTCGTCATCATTCAACGCGACGAAGACAACGGCGACAACTCCGTCATCGTGGCGTACGACAAGAAGACGGGGAAGGAAGCCTGGCGAACGAAGCGTGATACGCAGATTACTTGGGGCACGCCCGTGATCGTGCAGGCAGGAGGCCGCGCCGAGCTCGTCACCAATGGAACCGAATCGATCATCGCGTACGATCCGGCGAACGGAAAAGAACTCTGGCGAACGGACGGCGTGCGCAGCAACGCGATCCACACGCCGCTGGTCGGCAAAGGCCTGGTGATCGTGACCGCCGGATACCCCGCGAAGAAGGTCATCGCCATTCGCCCGGGCACCGCCCAGAAGCGCGTGGCCTGGGAGTATTCGAAGGGGACCGGATACGTCGTCTCGAACATTCTCTATGGCGACTATCTCTACCTCCTCACCGACAACGGCATCGTGACGTGTCTGAATCCCGAGACCGGCGAGGTGAAATACGAAGGCGGGCGCATCCCCAAGCCCGCCCGCTTCATGGGATCGCCGGTGGCCTTCTCCGGATTTGTCGCCATGACCAGCGAAGATGGCGACACGTTCATGCTCAAGGCCGGGCCGTCGCACGAGATCTCGATGACCAACTCGCTGGAGGAGCCCGTCTACTCATCGCCGGCGCTGTCGAACGGACGGATCTACATCCGGGGCGACAAGCATCTCTTTGCGATTGGCCAGTAACGAGCCCATCCACGCTCCGGAGTTGGCCGGGGCCGTCGGCTGGTTGAACGTCCCGAAGCCGCTCAGCCTGAAGACCGATCTGAAGGGCAAGATCGTCCTCCTGGATTTCTGGACGTACGGCTGCATCAACTGCATGCACATCCTTCCAGATCTTCAACGTCTGGAAGAGAAGTATCGCCACGAACTGGTCGTCGTTGGAATTCACTCCGCCAAGTTCACGAACGAGCGTCAGTCCGAGAACATCCGCCGCATCATCGTTCGCTACGGCATCGAGCATCCCGTCGCCAATGACGCCGACTTCAAGATCTGGCGCGCCTATGGCGCGCGTGCCTGGCCGACACTCGTCCTGATCGACCCGGCGGGTTACGTCGTCGCCACAGCGTCCGGAGAGGGAAAGACCAGGGCATTCGACGAGGCGATCGCGGCTGTGCTGATGGTGTTCGACGAACGGGGGGAGCTGAACCGCGAGCCGATTCCCCTGGCGCTCGAGGGCGTGAACGACCCCGAGAGCGAACTGAGGTTCCCTGGCAAGATAGCCGCACACGCGCCATCGGGCCGCTTGTTCATCGCGGACTCGAACCACAATCGCATCGTCATCGCATCGGCCACCGGTGAAGTGCTCGACGTCGTAGGCAGCGGCCGGCCCGGAACGCATGACGGGACGTTCGGCCAGGCGCGGTTCTATCGACCGCAGGGCATTGCGCTCGACGAGACGGCATCGACGCTCTTCGTAGCCGATACCGAGAATCACCTGGTGCGTGCGGTCGATCTGAACGCGAAGGCGGTTTCGACGGCCGCCGGCACAGGAACGCAGGCAGCGTGGGCCGGCACCGGCGGGGCAACCGCGTCGACGTCGCTCAATTCTCCCTGGGATCTCATTTGGTTCAACAGACCCGCGGGTCCACTCCTTTTCGTGGCGATGGCTGGGTCGCATCAGATCTGGTTGATCGATCTCCGACGGAAGCTCGCGTTTCCGTACGCTGGATCAGGACGTGAAGCGCGGGTGGATGGCAGTGCTGAGGAGAGCGCCTTTGCACAGCCGTCGGGGCTCGCACTCGCACACGACCGGCTCTACGTGGCCGACGCCGAGTCGAACATCATCCGGAGCGTCACGCTTCCGCCGGCCAACCATGTGACGACGATCGCCGGCGGCGATCTCTTCGAGTTTGGCGACCGGGACGGCCGTGGAGACGATGCCCGCCTGCAGCATCCGCTCGGAGTCGCCTGGCTCGATGGACGTATCTATGTCGCGGACACCTACAACCACAAGATCAAGGTTCTCGATCCCGCAACGGGAACCGTCGCGACGTTGGCGGGGAACGGGGAGAGTGGTCACGCCGACGGGAGCTTCACGAGCGCGAGGTTCTACGAGCCGGGGGGAATCTGCGCAACGGCGGGCCGGCTTTTTGTCGCAGACACCAACAATCACGCGATCCGCGTGATCGACCTCAACGCTGGCGCAGTGACCACGCTGACACTTCGAAGGTAAGCGGCACAGCGCTATTGGGCCGTGCCCAGGATCCTCACTTCCTTCGCGAGCCACTCGGGCGCAGGGTAGATTCGAAGGAGCGCAGCCCTTGCGCCTCTGAGCGGAATCTGAACGGGCACACGCTGGCGATCGCGGAGCGTCGCGTCGAACACAAATTCTCCGGTCCACCCCATCCAGACCTGCCGCCAGCGTATGCCGTCATCCGATCCCTCGATGAGCAGGCGTTCGCCGAGGTCCTTCAGGCGTCCCCGCAAATCGAACTGGATCGCCGCGACCTCCTGCACGGTCTCGAGGTCGACCACGAGCCGCTGATCGCCGGCATCGAGGGCGTGTCCCGTTAGCGCCTTGACTGGGGGCCCTGGTAGCCCTGGTAACGATGACGCCGGATTGCGAGGGGCCCGCAGCCTGAACACGGGCCCGGCAGAGGACACCGTCTCCAGCGCAACGCCAGGAATCCTCTCGATCAGCTCGCGGAACCCTCGACCGGCGTCGGCGCGGTCGTTGACGATGATCACGAGCGGCCGGTCGCGAGCCAATGCAGTCAGGATCGACGTATCGCTGCGGGCGAGCGCAAAGGTGAGGACGCTGTAGTGCGGAGGTGTGTGGCCGGTATACCCGTTCACCAACGGCCGCTGATGCGATATCTGACGGTACATGGCCGCGGCGTTCACGAACGGATCGTCCGCAGGAATCTCGACGACTGCCGCGGTTTCCGCGTCCTGAAGCATCACGCGGGCCGGAGGCTGTGCCAGCGGCACGGCTTCCATCAGACCATCCGCAGCAAGGCCGGCAATCACAGCCGTCACGAATGCTGCTCGCCAACCCCTGGCATACGGTCGAAGCCGGGCGACCGCAAGCGCTGATGCGATCGCGAGCGTGCACGTCCCGATCATCGCGAAGCGGGCCGGCACCCTCAACCCCTCAAATCCCGGCAGCCACAACAGCCACGCGTACGGCCGCCACCACGCCGGTGGGCCATCCGGGTGTCCGCCGGGCCCGAGCGCAAGCGCCCACATGAGCAGGGTTGCCGCCACATAGAACAACAGCGGGGATCGCAGCACGAACGCCGCCCGGATTTCACGGCGGACAACGAGCAGTCCGAGTCCGACGACGACCAGCACGATTGCGGTGATCCCGGGGAACAGGAAATCCTCCTGGCTGGTTCCCGCTCCGGCAGGCCAAAGCGCCAGAAGGGGGGAAGCGTGCGTGAACGAGCTGATCGTCGCGCTGAACTGTCGAATGTCGCCGAGGCTTCGCGCGAGGCCGAGCGCCTCGTGTGTGTCCCGATACTCGAGCAATATCGGAACGAGCGGCAGCGATGCGATTGCCCACGCGGTGAAAATGTCGAGGCCCGCTCGCGGGTTTCGACGCCAGTCGACGAACCACACCAGCCACGGCACTATCAGTGCCGGCAGAAACAACATGAAGTAACCGTTCGAGAGCGCCTGAAGCAACCAGGCTGCACCGAACAGCGCGAGCCACGCAGTGCGGCGCCCCGCCTTTCCCAAGGATCCGGCGCGGCCGGCCGGTGCGGCCAGATACTCATGGAGTCCGAGCAGCATCAGGGGCATCCACTGGGCCGTCAGCACTTGAAGGTGGGAGAGCTGGCCGGCGCGGTACGGCCCGAAGGCGAACGCCAGCCCGGCGCACCAGCCGGCCGCGTTCGATCGCGTGAGCCTGAACGCGAGCTGATAGGCGAAGAACCCCGACAGCGCGAACGACAACAGCATTGCCACGTTGTAGCTGACGATTGGTGTCGCGCCGGCCCACTGCATCGGAGTGGTGAAGACGCTGATCCCCAGCAGGTGCTCGGAAAGCGCCATCGCGTTCTGCATCGGAAACAGAAATGGCGCGTTCCACCAACGTTCGGTCAGAGGGATGGCGTGGGCGTTCCACCAGAGAATCCACGTGTTGAGGATGGGGTCGCCAGGGTCGCCGGGAATGTGGGAGGTGAGGTGCCCTGCCAGCGGCCAGGTTGCGAAGACCGCCAGCAGGACGAAAAAGAGTAAGACGACGACCGCGGGTAGACGATCGTCGTCTTGCACGCGTCTATTGTCCGCCGCTTGGCGCGGTGCCCCGTCCGCCGCCCTGCGGCCGCGGCAGCGGCTTCCGAGGGAGTTTCTCCTCGCGATTCGCGGCGTGGTACACGAACGACGCGACGATCACGGCGTTCTGCTTCATGTCGCTCTCCTGGATCCGTTCGTACACGTCCATGTTGGAGTGGTGCGTGCGCGAATTGTATTCGACCGGATCCTGGATGAACTGGAAGCCTGGCAGTCCCACGGCGTCGTACGACTGATGGTCCGTTCCGCCGGTATCGCGAATCGTGAGCGTGGTCATCCCGAGATTGTTGAACGGCTTCATCCATGCCTCGAAGATCGGCGCGACCGCCTCGTTCCCCTGCAGGTAGACGCCGCGGATAGCGCCAGTTCCGTTGTCTACGTTGTAGTAGCTGGAGAACTTCGCGTGCTCGGGCTTCAGCACCATGTCCGCACGGTTCGCAAAGTGTTCGGTCACATAGGCGCGCGAGCCAAGCAGGCCCTGCTCTTCGCCACCCCACAACCCGATTCTGACCGTGCGCCGCAGCCGAAGGCCGCTCTGCTTCAGGATGCGCATCGCTTCCATCATGGCCGCCGACCCGGCGGCGTTGTCGGTCGCGCCCGTTCCGCCGTGCCACGAATCGAAGTGCGCGCCGAGCATGACGACCTCGTCCGCCTTGTCGGTCCCCGGTAGCTCGCCGACCACGTTGAACGACATCGTGTCTTCGGTGAAGGAGTTCTTGATCTCCATCTCGATCCGCACGGGCATCTTTTTCTCGATCGTCCGCAGGATGCGACCGTAGTTCTCGATGGCGATGGTGATGGAGGGCAACCCGAGGTCCTCGTTCGCCTGCCGTGAACCGACGCCCTGGCCACCCTGAACGAACACCGTGCCGCCATCGCCACGCCCGGCGACCACCAGCGCAAGCACGCCTTCATCCTTGAAGAACTTCATGCGCGTTTGCGCGAAGGTCTGTCCGGCGCCGCCGCGGCCACCGCCTCGCCCGCCTCGTCCGCCGCGGCCTGAGGCGTCCGTCTCGCGCTCCATCTCACGCAGTTCCGCCTCCGTGAAGCGGCGCGCCGGCGACTCCCAAAGGGCCGCCACTTCGCGCATGGGCTGCGTCAACACGATCTTTCCCTTGAGCTGACCCTTGAGCTTTGCGATGTCTTCCGGCGTTTCGACCACGGCGTACGCGGCATCTCCGGAGATAGGCCCGTTGGTGCCTGCGGTCCAGGCCTGCGGGTAGCCGGTGACGGGGAAGCTGCCGCCCGGTGTCGTCGCCATCATGAAGAACTTCTCGTTCGACCAGCCGCGGCCGAAGGGACCGAAGGGTTCGAGCTTGACGTTGGTCAGGCCCCACGAGGTCATTTCCTTGACCGCCCAGTCACCTGACTTGCGAAAGCCTGGCGAGTTGGTGAGCCGCGGACCATAGACGTCGGTCAGCCAGCTCATGATCTCCATCACCTTCGAGTTCTGAAATCCCTCCTGCTTGATCTTGTAGACCGCGTCCAGGTCTACCTTCTCCGCCGCCTGTTGCGCGGAGACCGGTACGAGCGTCAGCGCCATCAGGAGCGCCGAACCAGCGAGCACCGGCCGCTGTGTGAACAGAAATCTCATCGCATGCCTCTCCTAAGATTCCACTGGCAAAACAAAAAAAAGGAAATCGGGCCGGGCGGCCCGGGCGACAGCATAACGCAAATCAATTCGCGTCCTTGCACGTTACGGCACGCGGGGCCAAAGCGCTTACAAATCTGAACTCGGCGCACCACTCTCGTAAGTTTCGAGGCTTTGCAAGTCTCGTGTCGACAGCCTTGGAGCGTCGTCTTTTCAACACGTTGCGTGGGGTTTCGGTTCAGGTTACAAAGCTGGTGCATCCGTTGCAGACCCGGGGGTGGCCCCATGACCACGATACCCGTGTCCAACGATCGACCGGAAGCTCCCTTGTTCCGCGACGGCATCGGCGACCGCGTTGTCGCCGCCGACGGTGCGACCGGCGAACTGCTGCAAATACTGAGGATTCGGCCCGCGCTGACGGCTGTGCCCTCGTTCGAGTTTGCGCTGCGCGAGCGCGCCGCGCGCCTGGCCAATTTCCGGCACGCCTACTACGCGCGCGTCCGCCGCGTCGACCGGGTCCAAGCGAACGGCACCCTCGCCATCGTCTCCGATCATGTCGAAGGGACCAGGCTGTCGGAGATTCTGCGCGTCGCCCACGAGCGCGGCATCCAACTCGACACCAACGCGGCGCTGTGCCTGATTCGGCAGCTCGTGCCCGCCGTCGCCCTCCTGC